>WNFV01007029.1_pt1 | contig 20076 bp, 20 predicted proteins | sample 5400101 | NCBI WGS metagenome assembly WNFV01 (sample SAMN13153361, study PRJNA577476) | soil metagenome | isolation source: 115 cm soil or saprolite under grassland replicate 1 | place: USA:California | collected 2016-06-15 | reverse complement strand
GCGGGCCGCCGAGGGCTTCTACCGGCTGGTCGACGCCGCCTACGAACGCCGCTCCCTGGCGGTCTCGAGCAACCTGCACCCGGCCGGGTTCGACGAGCTCATGCCCAAGACCCTGGCCACCGCCACCGTCGACCGGCTGCTGCACCACGCCCACATCGTGGTCACCCAAGGCGAGTCGTTCCGCCTGGCCGAGGCGACCGCCGGCAAGGGGGTGACGCCCCTGACCTGACCCAACCGCCCGGGGAGATCGTTGACCGCCACCGGGGACAGCCATGGCCACCACCGGGGAACCCGACGGCCACCAGCGGGGAGCACCAATGACCGCCCACGGGGAGAACCCGATGGCCATTGACAGCCGCGGCCCCAAGATCGCCCGGGTGACCTTGGCCCGTCGGCTGCTCACCTTGTGTACCACGCGCTCCGCGACGACGGTGGCTGCCGTGCCTACCCCGTCCCCTCGACGTCGTAGCCGGCCGTCTGGTCCGGACGCGCTCGGTGTGTGTCATGGCCTTGCTGTGTAACGGCCGCCAGCTTGATTGAGCCGCCCCGGCCGCACGACACCATGGGCGATCACGCCCGAATAGATGACTGGTCCACGCGACCACCCCCTGGTCCGCGGCCACCACACCTGCCAGCAACCAGGAGCACACATGCCTTGACGATCACCCAGTCTTCATAGATGACATACAGAGGAACCCTTCTGAGCCTCGCTGGCTTGTCCTGGCGCCCCAGGCTCTGCCTGGGCGCAGGCTGTTGGACACGCGTTGTCGATTCGTGCATCCAGGGCGCCATCCCGGCGAGTGGGATTCGAACCCGCCGTCGGGCTGGTTCAAGGGAAGGTGGAGGGAAATCCTGGGCGCCGTCTAACAGACTTCCGCACCTACGTGCAAGGAGATCAGTCAGCAGCTTCGTGGCCGATCATCCGCGCGACCGGGATGATGTCGCCGGTCCAGCGGCAGGTTGCGCACCACGTGTGGTAGATGCGGCGGTCCCCCTCCCAGTACTCCACGGAGATCCCCGTCTCGGCGTCCAGCTCCGCGGCGCAGCGTGGGCAGTGCTTCGGCAGGTCCTCCATGTGCTGCCGGCGATCGGGGTCCCACCACCTCTCCCCGGTGAGCCGCTGTTCCTCGGTCAGGACGGCACCTCCGCTCAGCTCGCCGGGATCTCCCCCGCCACCGCGGCGAGCTCGCCGCGGGCGGCCGCCGCGTTCACGTGCAGCTTCTTGAGCAGGTCAGCGTGCGGAGAGTACCGGGAAGAGCCCCGGTCGATCCATTGGAGGGCGAACTCGGCTCCGGACCCGAACTTCGACCGTTCGCAGGGCAGGTCGATCCGGTCCCGCTGGTCCCGGATAACGCCGAGCGGGTCGCTGCCCTGCTGGACCGCTGCGATGTTCTCCCGGAACATCCGCCGGAGCATGGTGACCCCGATGTCCGACTTGCCGATGTGCTCGGCCGTCCGGTCGGCGATCGGCCCCTGGGTCACCCAGGTCATGACGTCCTGCCCCTCGATGTAGTCGACGATGTGGTTGCCCTGCTCGTCGCGCCACTGGTACTCGTAGTCGAAGGGGTAGACCTGCTCCGGGTAGGCGTCCAGGCCGGGGGGGTTGTGGACCGAGTAGAACAGGGTCCACGTCGTGGTGTCGTCGATGGGAACCCGGATCTGCATCTGGTCGATCCCGTTGCCGCCGACGCGCATGCAGTACGGGAACACCATGGGGTGGCCGACCTTCCAGTCGTCGTCGTCCTCGGTCTGTCCGACCAGGAGCCGCCGCTTGATGATCCCCCAGTCGAACGCGTCGAAGCCCACCTTCTCGTGCTTCTTGGTGAACGAGGACGGCATGGCGAACCCGGTGGTCTGGGCAAGGAAGTTGAAGTAGTGCCCGTGTAGCCATTCGACGTGATGGGGGTCGACCGAGTTCTCCATGATCTGGAGCCAATTGATCGGCAGCACCGAGTGCCCGATGTCCCGGACACCGTCCATGACGTAGACGTCGAAGCGCGGGAGCTCCGGCGCCGGGGCCGGGCCGATGTAGGCCCACACGAAGCCCCCCAGCGACCGGGCCTCGCCAGTCTGGGCCCTGATCTTGTTCTTGAACATGGAGGTGGGGGGTTCCGCCGGCTGATCGAGGCACGAGCCGTTCCTGTCAAACAGCCACCCGTGATAGCCGCAGCGAAGGCCGTCCGGCTCCACGACCCCGTAGACGAGCGACGCGGCCCGGTGGGGACAGTGCTCCTGGATGATGCCGTAGCCGCCGTCCGGCGTCTTCCACAGGGCGAAGTCCTCTCCCAGCAGCCGGACCTTCTTGACCGGCCACTCGTCCAGCTCGCGGACGAACGCCACGGGGTACCAGTAGCGGCGTAGGAGGTCGCCCATCGGCGTACCAGGGCCGACCCGGGTGAGCGTCCGGTTCATCTCCTCGGTCAACATCGGCCACGACTCCTTCGTCCCGTCCCTGCGGCTCGGAGCCAGGACGAGCGCGTCCCGGCTCCCACCCCGTCGTCTCCCCTACTCCAGGATCGTCACCGTTCCGTTGCTGCCGTCCACTCGGAGGCGCGTGCCGGTCTTGATGTCCCGGGTGGCGAACGCCGTGCCGGTGACGGCTGGGAGCCCATACTCCCGGCACACGATGGCGGCGTGCGACATCATGCCGCCGATGTCGGTAACGGTTGCCTTGATCGTGCCGAACACGGGGGCCCAGGCCGGGGCCGTGATGGGCGCCACCAGGATCTCCCCCGGCTGGATCGTCCCGATCTCGTCAGCCGTGTGGATCACCCGGGCCGGCCCCTCAGCCACGCCCGGGGAGGCCGCGAACCCTCGAAGCTCGCCGGCGCCCCCCTCACGGTCGTCGGCCGCCAGCCACATGTTCACCGAGTCCGAGGTGATGCCCCACAACATGATCGTGAAGGGCTCGGTGACCACCTCGGGCGGTTCCCCCAGCGCCTTCGGGGGTGACCATGCCGAGAGGGCGTCGATGATCCCGCGGCGCCGCTGGAGCTCGCGCGGCCAGTACCTCGGCCCCCTGGGCTCCGTCCCGACCGCCCACGCCGCGTACATGTCCCAGATCGCCTCGGGCACCTCGTCGCGCTTGAGCAGGAAGACGTCGTTCGGTTCCGAGAAGAACCCTTCCTTGACGAAGACCCGTCCGAGATCCCGCATCTTGCGCCACAGCACCGAGTGGCCCCAGTGCTCGACGTAGAAGTTGTGGTTCTCCACGAACGGGAACACCACGCGGGCCAGGCCGAGCTTGGCCTCGAACGCGGCCCGGTCCTCGTCGGAGTCCAGCAGCTCCGTGTACTCCCGGACGATCCGGTCGCGCTCGGCGATGACATGATCGATCGGGCGGGAGATGTCCTCGGAGGCCTGGAGCTTGGCGATGTACCCGCGGAGGTAGCCGAGGGGCACCTCGAGGTTCTCGATCCAGATGTCGTCACTGTGGTAGAAGCCGCCGCCGGCGGAGAAGTTGAACCAGGGCTGCTTGACCTCGTCCCACTTCGCCAGCCACGCCCGCCCGGCCTCGGTGCCGGACAGCGACTCCATGACCTTCGAGACGCCTCCGCTCTTCAGCTCGTCGGCGATGCCGAGGTCCACGGCGGCCTTGGCCAGGTTCTTGAGCTCCTCGTTCGGGCGGAACAGGTCGACCTCGATCCCGGCCACCATCCTGGCGATGGCGAGGTCGGGGATGTTCGGGAAGACCTGCTTGCAGAACCCGAAGTAGTCGAGGTAGGCGGCGTAGCCGAGGTTCAGGAACTCGAAGTGGTACTGCCAGAGCTTCAGGGCCAGGTCCAGGAGCTTGTGATACGAGGCCTGGGATGTCCCAGCCGGACCCGACGCCGCGGCCGCTGGTGACGGTCTCGAGGCGCTCCATGTCCGGGAGCGGTTCGAAGGTGAGCGCCTCGATCTCCTCGATGAGCGGGCGCACCTTCGTGAGCCACTTGCCGTACAGGTCATCCCAGTTGCCGAAGTAGAACCCGGCCCGCTCCATGAACAGCGGCACCCGCCGCTCCACCTCTGACGGGTCGGCGACCCCCACCGGGGCCAGGTACGTGTAGCCGTTCAGCAGCCGGAAGTCCACCCCGAGGGCGGGCGGGATCATGTAGTGGCGGGTGTTGTACTGGGACAGCGAGGCCAGGGCGAACTCGAGGAAGGTCGCGTCCCAGGGCGTGACGGCCTGCCCCCAGTGGATCCCGTCCTGGAACCAGAACATCGACTCCTCGTACTCCCGGCGGTCCTCGCTGAACGGGAGCGAGTATGTGTACAGCTCCTGCCACCCCTCCGCGCCGGGCGGCGTTTCGATCTCGAACGGGCTCGGGAACCGACGCTCTGCCATGCCTTCCCCTCTCGTAGGGCCTTCCCCCTAGAGCTCTGTGCGCTGCCATCGCTCTCGATCAGGCCTGCTCCGCGGATCCTCCTCCCGGTTGGGGCCGGCGCGCGTTCAGCGGCGCCACGAGCGTGGCGACGATGCTGTCGATCCCGGCGGGGCGCGCGACGGGCTCCCGGGCTCGCCGGCTCCACGACGTCTCCGACCGGCTCTGGAGCAGGATCACGTTCTCGCCGGGGGGCAGGTGCTCGTCGACGGCCCATTCGACGTCCTGGGGGTGGCCGTAGTGCTTTTCCGAGCGACGGGCCATCCGGGCCACGGCCAGGACCTCCTCGTCGGTCAGGCAGGGCATGTCCCGCCGGTCCGGCTCCACGTCCGCCCGCTCGACGGAATCCGAGTCCGTCACCCGATACTCGATGGCCTTGCTCGAGATCGAACGGCGGGTGATCTCGAACAGGACCTTGTCCACCAGGAAGTTGTCCGGGTTCACCTCCCCGCCCACGACCGCCTCTCCGAGGCCCCACGAGGCGTCGATGGCGATGACGGAACGGTCCCCGTCCGTCGGGTTCAAGGTGAAGGCCACCCCCGACGCCCGGGGACGCACCATCTTCTGGATCCCCACGCTCATGGAGACCACGTCGTGGTCGTGGCCCATCTCGTGGCGGTAGCTGATCGCCCGGGCCGTGAAGATGCTGGACCAGCACCTGGTCATACGGTCGAGGACGGCGTCCGCCCCGCGCACCCACAGGAACGTGTCGTGCTCGCCGGCGAAGCTCGCGTCCGGTAGATCCTCGGAGGTGGCCGACGAGCGCACGGCAACGGGCAGATCGGTGACGCCGCAGCGCCGGCACAGCTCGCCGTACGCCGCCCGCACCTCCTCCACGAGATCGGGGGGCAGGGGGATCGGGTCGATCGCGGCTCGGACCTTGGCCGAGACCTCCGCCAGGCCATCCGGGTCGGTGAGGTCCACCGAGCCGAGCAGCGCGTTGACAGGCTCCCGGACCTCCGGGTGATTGCGCAAGGTTTGATAGGCCTCGATGGTGATGGCGAAGCCCGGCGGCACGGGCAGGCCGGCCGCCATCATCTCGCCGAGGCTGGCGTTCTTCCCGCCGACCCGTATGCGATCGGCGTCATGGTATCCGTCGAGCCATACGATGTAGTCGCCCACGGCTCTACTCCTCCACCGCGACGGAGTTCTGCGTGACTGGCTGGACCGTCTCTTCGATGGTCCAGTCGGGCATGTCCTCGGGGGCCGGAACGTGGACCTCCTGGGCCCGGTTCCGGTAAGTGACCAGGGCCTGGAGGCCATCCTCCATGAGCTTCACGCGGACGTGCTCGGTGTTGTACGGCTCGCCGGGATCGTAGCCCAGCGCCCAGATGGCGAAGGCCCGGATCGGCCCCGAGTGCGTGGCGATCACGAGGCGGGCTCCTGGGTGCCGCTTGGCCAAGCGGCGCAGCCCGGCCCAGAACCGCCGCACCACCAGGGCCGGCGGCTCGAAATGGAGCATCGGGACCGTGAGCCAGTGCTGGATGGGGTCGCCTCCGCCGAGCTGGGTGCGCCAGAACCGGTCCACCTCGACCAGCCACATCGGCCGGTCACCGACCGCCGTGCGTTCGAACTGCTCCAGGACCGCGTAGTACGTCCGGAAGGCCGCGGTGACGTCACGGAAGCCGTCCGGCGTGGCTACACGGAAGTTCTTGAACTCGTCCATCCGCTCGGGCCCGAGCGTCTCCACCGCCTTGTCGAACATGACGAGGCCGTCGAGCAGCCCCCGGTTGAGGTTCTCAGCGGTCTGGCCGGCCCGGTTCGTGGGGGCGCAGACAATCACGATCTCCTCACCGGAGCGGACCCGCTTGGCCAGCGCGTGCCCGTAGGCGTGGGCCTGCCAGGTGCCGAGCGGCGTGAGCCCCGACTCGGTCGAGTACCCCTGCGTCTCGCCGTGCCGGACCAGGTAGATCTCGTTGGCAATCCGGGGCCTGGCCGCCGGGGGGGCCACGACCTCCTTGTTCCGGTTGTCCTCGGACAGCGATTGGAGGAAGCCGAGGTCGCGTTCCTGCGAGAGGGGCGGCGGCGCATCCATCGCCCCGCCCGCGCGCCGCTTCCGGAACCGCCGGAGGTACAGCGGCGCGTCCTTGGAGGCGTCCGGGCCGGAGGCCTCCACCGGCCAGCTCCCGTTGCCGCCCCCGCGCGCCCGTCGTTCGTTGTAGCGGGCCAGGTAGAGCGGCGCGTCGGGTCGCTCGGTCCTCGGAAGCTCCACCGGGCGGCCGCTCGGCGGGAGCTCTGGAAAGGGCTGCTCGTCCATCGTTCGCCTACGAGTGCACGGTGAGGAACCGCTGGTCCACGGCCCCCTCGTAGTAGAAGACGGCCCGGCCCATCTCAGCCTCCGTCCACGTGACCGGCTCACGGTCGGGGTCGGCCCAGTAGCCGCCGGTGTAGACCTCGTTGCGGTTCCCGGCGGGATCGAAGAAGTACAGGCCCCATCCCCGTGTCGCCCCGTGCCTGGTCGGGCCGGCGTCGATGCGGACACCGTGGTAGGAGCAGATGTCCGCCGCGTTGCGCAGCGCGGTCCAGTCGTCGAGCCAGAAGGCCACGTGATGGAAGGCCCCGTTCGGGCCGGTGATGAAGGCCAGGTCGTGGGAGGTGTGGGTGCGCTCGAGGAAGCTCGCCAGGCGGTGGCCGTCGTCGGCCATGATCTGCTCGGTCAGCCGGAACCCGAGCACGTCGAGGAAGAACTCCGTCACCCCGTCCACGTCCTCGCACATCAAGAAGACGTGGTCCAGGCGAGGGGGATGGATCCCCACCAGGCCCTGCGGTTCGGGTGGCGGGTTGGTCAGCGGCAGCAGGTTCCCGACCTGCTGCATCCCCCAGACGAGGTCGGTGGTGTGCGCCGACGGGGCGTCGAAGCGCAGGGTCTCGCCGGAGCCCGGGCCGAGCTCCCCGGCCGGGAACCGCTTGGTGTGGATGCCGGCGGCGGCGAGGCGCCGGTCGAAATGGTCGAGGTCCTCACGGTCGGAGACCTTGAAGCCCATCGTCTCCAGCCCGTACGTGGGCGCGTACTTCAGGATCACCGAGTGGTGCTGGTGCTCGTCCCAGCACTTGAGGAAGACCCGTTCGGGCTCTCGGTCGGTCTCCAGGAGCCCGAGCACCTCGGTGTAGTAGGCGGTGGCGAGCTCGAGGTCCGGTACCCGGATCTCGACGTGGGACAGCCGGAGGATGCCCATCAGGTGTGCACCTTCATGAAGCGTTCGTTCAGGTCGCCTTCGTAGTAGAAGATCGCTCTGCCGATGTTGTCCTCGGTCCAGGTGATCGTGGGGAAGTCGGGATCGGGCCGGTAGCCGCCCGTGAACACCTCGTTGCGCGTGCCCATCGGGTCGAAGAAGTAGATGGTGTTGCCGCGCGTGATGCCGTGGCGAGTCGGCCCGACGTCGATCTGGACGGCGTTGTAGGCCAGGATGTCCGCGGCCTGCCGGACGTGGTCCCAATCGTCGAGCCAGTACGCGAAGTGGTGGAGGCCGCCGTTGGACCCGCTCACCACGGCGAGGTCGTGGGGCGAGTGGGAGCGCTCGAGCCAGATCCCGATCTGATGGCCGTCCCCGTCGAGCAACTGCTCGCTGAGCCGAAAGCCGAGAACGTCCATGTAGAACCGGTTGGCCTCCGGGACCTCTTCGGCGGTCACCAGGACGTGGTCCATCCGGGGCGGGGCGATGCCCCGGAGGCCCTGCGGGATGGGACTCGGGTTGAGCTTGCCGAGCAGGCTGCCGACCTTCGTGACCTCGTGGACGAGTTCCATCGTGTGCCCGGAGGGGGTCTCGAAGCGGATGGAGGCGCCCTGGCCGACCTCCTCGCCACGACTCATCCGGTGGACACGCACGCCGTACCGTTCGACCCGCCGCTCGAGGTCCTCCAGGTCGTCCTCGGCCTCGACCTTGAAGGAGAACAGGTCGATCCCGACGCGGGGGTCGTAGCGCACGGCGAGCGAGTGGTGATCCTCCTCGTCCCAGCAGTTGAAGAAGACCCGGTCCGGGGTGCGCTCGGTCTGGCGCATCCCGATGACCTCGGTGTAGTAGGCGCTGGCCAGGTCGAGGTCCGGGACAGTGATGTCCACGTGAGACAAGCGCAGGATCCCCATGAAGCGACGCTACCGTGTCTGTTCCGCGATGGGGAAAGATGTTCCGCTCTGCGGGAGGCGATGCGTGGCCGCCGGGTTCCTGGATCTGTGTCCCGCATGTCGGAACGCTTTCCCTCAACGCGGAACGATCCCCTACGATTCCTGACATGGAAGCGCCCCCGAACCGGCCGGAGGCCATGCGCCAGGCGATGGCCACGTACGTCCGGGGCCTGCACCAGAGCTACCAGTCCCAGGCACGGCTGCAGCCGCCGGCGGTCCGCGGGCGGATGCCGCTGCTGGGAGCGCCCCTGACCGTCGTGGCGGCCGGCGTCCGCAACCTGCACGTCATTGGGACGCGGGAGCAGCTCGCGGTGCCGACCGGTCCCGAGGTCGAGCTCCACGAAGAGCTCGACGGCATGACCTGGACCCTGCGGTTCTTCGATCCGGTGGTCCTGCCATCGCTGGGGCTGATCGACGAGTCCTCCGGCCCGGCCGGTGAGCGGGTCCGGCGGGCGCTCGGCCTGACCACCTACCTATACCACCTGGTCGTGCAGCCCGGCTCCGAGCTCACGGCTCACCACGCCGGCCACGCCGGCTCGGGGCTGGCCAATGCCCACGCCGCCGAAGCCAGGGACTTCGAGGAGATCCGTGCCCGTGCGCCCGGCCGCGAGCCGTTCGTCGACGAGCTGGAGGGCGCCGCCCTGGCGGGCCTCCGGCGGGCCCAGGTCCTGCTGGCCCGGGAGATCGCGCCGTGGGACGAGGCGGTTCGAGCGCTCGACGAGGGGCGGACGGCGGAGGAGGTCCGCAAGACACTGCTCGCGGCGGTCAGAGGCGGACCACGATGACCGGCGAGCCGGCCGGCCCTCGGGCAGGAGCCACCGAGCTGACCGCGCGAGGCGCGGGACGGATCAGGACGGCGTCGGACCGGGGCAAGCTCGACAGCGTTCGCAACGCGGCCCGGCTGCTGAAGCAGTTCTCCTATCGGGAGCAGGAGCTGGGCGTCTCCGAGCTCGCCAGGCGACTCGGCCTCGGCAAGTCCACCGCGCACCGCCTGGTCGCGACGCTCACCGCCGAGCACCTGCTGGAGCAGAACCGCGAGACCGGGAAGTACCGGCTGGGCCTGGCCATCTACGACCTGGGAGCCTCCATCTCGGCCCACTTCGCGCTGCACGAGGCGGCCCTTCCTTCGATGGCCCAGCTCCGCAACGCGACGGGCGAGACGGTGCACCTTGCGGTCCTCGACGGCCGGGAAGTCGTCTACATCGACCGTCTGGACAGCCCCGACAGCGTGCGCATGTTCCTCGAGGTCGGCCGGCGCAACTGGGCCCACTGCACCGCCACGGGCAAGGTCCTGCTGGCGCACGTGCCGGATGACCGGCTGGACCGGCTGCTCATCGGATGGGAGCTGAAGGAGAAGACGCCGTCCACGATCACCGATCACCACCTGCTGCGGGAGGAGCTCATGAAGGTGCGGCGCAGGGGGTGGGCGCACAACCGCTACGAGTCGGAGGCCGGCCACCTGTCCGTGGGGGCACCGGTCCGCAACGCCATGGGCGATGTGGTCGCGGCCATGAGCGTGGCCGGTCCCGCCGAGCGGATGGACCCCGCGCTGGACAGGATCACCATGGAGCTGCTCGAAGCCGCGGCGGCGGGCTCGCGCCGGATGGGATACCGGAGGGCAGCGCCGTGACGACAAGGGAGGCGCGGTGACCGAGAAGGCCGAGCTTCATGAGTGGGGCCGGACGCTCTACGCGGCCCGGCGGGACCGCGACCCGATCCCACCCATCACCGATGCCGAACCCGCCCTTACCCCCGCCGACGCCTACGCCATCCAGAAGGAGCTCGTCGCGCTGCTCCTCCGGGACGGGGGCTCGGTCGTCGGCTACAAGCTCGGCCTCACCTCCAAGCCGATGCAGGAGCTGCTCGGGGTCGACCAGCCCGACTACGGGCCCGTGCTGTCGAGCATGGTCTTCGACGACGGGACGACGCTTCCCACCGGGTCCTTCATCCAGCCGAAGGCGGAGGCCGAGATCGCGCTGACCCTGGAACGACCGCTTCGCGGTCCGAACGTGAGGGTGCAGCAGGCGGCAGAGGCGATCGGTGGTGCCCGCGCCGCCATCGAGGTCGTCGACAGCCGGATCCGCGACTGGAAGATCAAGCTGATCGACACCATCGCTGATCTCGCCTCGTCGGCGGCGATCGTCCTGGGGCGTGACGTCGTCCCGATCGCGGGATGGAAGCCCAGGCTGGTCGGCATGGTCGTGGCGAGGAACGGCGAGATGCTGGCGACCGGCGCGGGCGCCGCTGCGCTCGGCGACCCCGTCCACGCGGTGGCCTGGCTTGCCAACACCCTTGCCCCATTCGGGGTCACCCTCGAGCCGGGCCACTTCGTCATGACCGGAGCGCTGCACGCGGCCTTCCCCGTCCTGGGCGGGGACGTCGTGCGGGCCGAGTTCGACCGGCTCGGGACGGTGACCGCGAGATTCGAGGAGGACCGATCATGAGGGTCCCCTGCACCATCGTGGGCTCCGGGAACATCGGTACCGACCTGATGTACAAGCTCCAGCGCTCGCCCTGGCTGGAGGTCCAGCTGGTGGCCGGGGTCGATCCCGCGTCGGACGGCCTCCGCCGGGCCCGCGAGCTGGCGATCGAGACGAGCGTGGACGGCGCCGACGCGGTCCTGGCCCGGCCGGAGCAGTTCCCGGTCGTGTTCGAGGCGACCTCGGCGTGGGTGCACCGCGAGAACGCCCCACGCTACCGGGAGGCGGGTATCCGCGTGGTCGACCTGACGCCGGCCAAGCTCGGACCGCTGGTGGTGCCGCCTGTGAACCTGGCCGAGCACCTGGACGCGCCGAACGTCAACCTGATCACGTGCGGCGGCCAGGCCACGGTCCCGATCGTCGCCGCCGTCGCGCGGGTCACGCGGGTGCCGTACGCGGAGATCGTGTCCACGGTCGCCTCGAAGTCCGCGGGACCAGGCACGCGGCAGAACATCGACGAGTTCACCAGGACCACATCCTCGGCCCTGGTCGAGGTAGGCGGGGCCGAGCGGGGGAAGGCCATCATGATCCTCAATCCCGCCCAGCCTCCGATCCTCATGCGCAACACGGTCTACTGCGCGCTGGAGGAGGGCTACGACGGCGACGCGGTGACGAGATCGATCGCCGACATGGTGGCGGAGGTCTCCTCCTACGTCCCCGGCTACCGGCTGACGGCCGACCCCGTGTTCGAGGAGGACGCATACTCGACTCCTGGCGGAGCGGTGCCCGCGCGGGTCGTGGCGCTCCTGGAGGTGGAGGGGGCCGGCGACTACTTCCCGCCGTACGCCGGCAACCTCGACATCATGACGGCCTCCGCGGTGCGGGTCGGCGAGGCGTTGGCGATGGCGCGCGCGGGGGTGCGGACGTGACCGGGGCCGGGCCCGCCTTCCGGCTGACCGATTCGACGCTGCGGGACGGCTCCCACGCCATCGCCCACCGGTTCTCGCCCGAGCAGGTCCGGACGGTCGTGGCCGCGCTCGACCACGCGGGGGTCCCGGTCATCGAGGTCGCCCACGGCGACGGACTCGGCGGGTCGTCGTTCAACTACGGGTTTTCGGCGACGGATGAGATGGACCTGGTGCGGGCGGCCGTGGAGACCGCGCGGCAGGCGAAGATTGCGGTCCTGATGTTGCCCGGCATCGGCGTGAAGGACGACCTTCGCCGGGCCGCCGAGGCCGGCGCGACGGTCGCCCGGATCGCGACGCACTGCACCGAGGCCGACATCTCCGAGCAGCACATCAAGCTCTCCAAGGAGCTGCGGATGGAGGTGGTCGGGTTCCTGATGATGGCACACATGATCGAGCCGGACGGACTCCTCGCGCAGGCCCGGCTCATGGAGTCGTACGGCGCCGACTGCGTCTACGTCGTCGACTCGGCCGGCGCGATGACCGTCGCGGACGCCCGCCACCGGGTCGCGGCCCTGAAGGCGAGCCTGGAGTCGGCGCAGGTCGGGCTGCACGCGCACAACAACCTGTCGCTCGCGGTGGCGAACTCGCTCGCCGCGCTGGAGGAGGGCACCGACCAGCTCGACGGATGCGCCACCGGGCTCGGCGCCGGCGCCGGCAACTGCCCGACGGAGATCCTGGTCGCGGTGTGTGCGAAGTCGGGGATCCAGACCGGGATCGACCCGCTCGAGATCATGGACGCCGCCGAGGCGGTGGTCCGGCCGATCCGCCCGGACCAGGGCGTCATCGACCGGGACGGGCTGGTCCTCGGCTACGCCGGCGTGTACGGCTCCTTCCTGCTGCACGCGCAGCGGGCCGCGGCCCGCTACGGGGTCGATGCGAAGGACATCCTGCTGGAGCTCGGCAGGAGGCGGATGGTCGGCGGGCAGGAGGACATGATCATCGATGTCGCGCTCGAGCTCGCCCGGGCGAGGGAGGCTCACGTCTGATGGCCACGCGCGACGACACGCGGCTGGAGGCGCTCGCCGACCGCCTGGTGCGCACCAACCGCGCACGGACCTCGATCGCCCCGCTCACCACCGACGACCCCGACCTCTCCCCCGAGGAGGCGTACCGGGTCCAGGATCTCGTGGTCGAGGCCCTGGGCGGGCGTGAGGCGGCGAAGCTGGGACTCACCTCGAAGGCGAAGCAACAGCAGATGCACGTGGATTCGCTGGTGGTGGCGGATCTCATCCAGCCCCGTGTCGAGCCGGAGATTGCCTTCATCCTCGGCACGGATCTCAGCGGCCCGGTCACGGTCTCGCACGTCCTTGAGGCCACCGAGCGGGTCGTGCCCGCCCTCGACGTGCTCGACTCCCGGTTCGAGGGCTACGGCTTCACCCTCCCTGACGTCATTGCCGACAACGGGTCGGCCGCGCGCTACACGCTGGGCGGGCCCGGGGCGCCGGTCGCCGGGATCGACCTCCGGCTGGTCGGGTGCGTGTTGGAAAAGAACGGGGAGGTCGTGGCGACCGCGGCCGGGGCCGCCGTGCTGGGGCATCCGGCCGCCGCGGTGGCGTGGTTCGCCGGCCAGCTCGCTTCCCGAGGCCAGACGCTCCCGGCCGGGACGACCGTGCTGGCGGGATCGCTGACCGCGGCGGTCGCGGTCGGACCGGGCGATGTGGTCCGGGCGACGCTGGATCGCATCGGGACGGTCGAGGTCACGTGCCGCTGAACGGGCTCGACCACGCTGAGAGGGAGGACCGAGCCGGATGCCCATCGTGCAGATCGAGATGCTTGAGGGACGGGACGCGGAGAAGAAACGAAGGCTCATCCGAATGGTCACCGACGCGGTCTGCGCGGCGCTCGGCGCCAAGCCCGAGAGCGTCCGGGTGATCATCCGGGAGATGAGCCCGGAGCACTACGGGGTCGCCGGAGAGCCGGCGTCGGAGCGAAGAGGGAGCTGAGCCGTGCGCCGGGTGCAGCACTTCATCGACAACGCGTTCGTCGACTCGATCGGCTGCTCGACGTTCCCCTCGGTCAGTCCGATCGACAACGAGCAGGTCGCGGAGGTCGCCGAGGGCACGAGGGAGGATGCCGCCCGAGCGGTCGAGGCCGCACGGCGGGCGTTCGACGAGGGCCCCTGGCCGCGGATGAGCCCGGCGGAACGCAAGCGGATCCTGCACCGTGTGGCCGACGGGATCGACGCCCGGGCCGCCGACCTGGCCCAGTGGGAGACCCGCGACATGGGTAAGCCGATCCGGGAGGCGGCGGGGAAGGACATCCCCCGGTGCGCGTACAACTTCCGCTTCTTCGCCGACTACGCCGAGCACCTCGCCACCCGGGCGTTCGACCAGCCCTCGGCCGGGATCTTCAGCTACGAGCTGCGCGAGCCGCTGGGGGTGGCCGCGGCGATCTCCCCGTGGAACTTCCCACTGATGCTGCTGACGTGGAAGGTCGCGCCCGCCCTCGCGTTCGGCTGCACGGTGGTGGCCAAGCCGGCCGAGCAGAGCCCGATCACGGCCTCCATCCTGGCCGAGATCGTGGCCGAGGTGGACGTCCCCCCGGGTGTGTTCAACGTCGTCCAGGGATTCGGCCCGGACGCCGCGGGCGAGGAGCTCACCGTGCATCCAGGGGTCGACGCGGTGACGTTCACGGGGGAGTCGGCCACCGGCCGGGCCATCATGCGCAATGCGGCGGCGACCTTGAAGAAGCTCTCCTTCGAGATGGGTGGGAAGTCGGCGAACATCGTGTTCGCCGACGCCGACCTCGACGCCGCGGTGGACGGCTCCATCCTCGGGTCGTTTAGCAACCAGGGCGAGGTGTGCCTGGCCGGAACCCGCCTGCTCGTGCAGCGGCCCGTCTACGACGAGTTCGTGCAGCGGTTCGCCGAGCGGGCGGAGGCTCTGGTCGTGGGGGATCCCCGTCAGGAGGCCACGGCGATCGGGCCGCTGGTGACGCCCGAGCACACCGACAAGGTCCTCTCCTACATCGAGCTGGCCCACGACGAGGGGGCGAAGCTGCTGACGGGCGGCAAGCGGCTGACCAACGGTGATCTGGCCAGGGGCAACTACGTGGCGCCGACGGTCTTCGCCGACGCCGACAACTCGATGCGGGTGTGCCAGGAGGAGATCTTCGGGCCGGTGGAGATGGTGATGCCGTTCGACCAGGTCGACGACGCCATCGCCATCGCGAACCAGAGCCGGTACGGGCTCGCCGGGATGGTGTGGACCAGCAACCTGAACACCGCGCACCGCGTGGCCCGGGGTGTACGGACCGGGACGATGTGGGTGAACTGCTTCTTCGTCCGGGACCTCCGTGCGCCGTTCGGGGGCTACAAGGATTCGGGGATCGGCCGGGAGGGCGGTGACGACTCGCACGAGTTCTTCACCGAGTCCAAGGCCGTCGTGATGAAGCTCGCCTGAGCGCTCCGGGGGCGTGAGGCCGTGACGGAGGAGACGATCAGCGTGCGCACCGTCGCCCCGCCGCTGGGCGGAGCGACGCGGGTGGTCGCCGGGGGCGTCGCCGTGGCGGTGTTCGACCTCGACGGCGAGCTGGTGGCCGTCGACGACCGCTGCCTGCACCAGGGCGGCTCGCTGTCCGCCGGCTTCGTCCGGGGGGGCACCGTGATGTGCCCGGCGCACTGGTGGCGGTACGACCTGCGCACCGGAGAGCGAGTCGGCGCCCCGCATCTGCGTCTGCGCAGCTATCCGGTGGAACGGGTCGGGGACGAGGTGGTGGTAGAGGTGTCGGCCTCGGCGACCGGTCCCGGCGGCCCGCCGCCTTCGCTCAGGGAGCAGCTTCTCCGGCACGCCCGGGAGTGGAGGGGGGCCCGATGACCGAAGGGGGCGGGCCGAACGTGGTCTGGGACATGGGTGGGATCCTGTTCCGCTACTTCACCGAGGTCCTCCTCGACATGGGGGCCGAACGCGGCTGGGCCCTGGACGGGATGCCCATCGGCCCCACCGGGCAGGTACCGGATCCGGACTACGTCCGGATGCAGGAGGGCGACATCAACGAGCCGCGGTATCGCCGCATCGTGGTGGAGCGCCTGCGCGCGGTCGGCGTCGACGGCGACCCCACCCGGGCGATCGACTGGTCCCGCCACCGGCGACCAGGGACATGGGATGCGATCGGCAGGATCCACGCCGCCGGGCACCGCCAGGCCGTCCTCACCAACGACGCCAGCCGGTGGCTCGGTCCGCGCTGGTGGGAGTCCTGGGAGTCCGGGACCTGGTTCGACGCCGTGGTCGACGTGGAGGAGGTCGGCGTGCGCAAGCCAGCGGCGGCGCCGTACCTGGCCGCGGCCGAGGCGCTGGGGGTCGACCCCGAAACCTGCCTGTTCGTCGACGACATGCCCGTGAACTGCCGGGGAGCGGAGGCGGTCGGCATGTCGGCGCTGTGGTTCGACGTCCGCGACCCGGACGGCGGCGTCCACCGGCTCATCGACCGCCTTGGTCTCTGAGCCGACTCCCGCATGCCAGCCGACGTGGAGGCCCTCCTGGAGCTCGCGGTCGAGGCGTGCCGAGCGGCGGGCAAGGAGACCAGGTCCTTCGCCGCCGGGGTGCCGCAGCCGCGGTCAGGGTGTCGGCCGTCATCTGTGCCGCAGGGAGCGGCCGTGGCTACTGCCGTGCGGCGACCGCGGCGGCGGCCTGTTGGATGAGCGCGGCCACGGCGGCCGGTTGCGACACGTAGATGGCGTGGCTGCCGGCGGCTTCGGTCACCGTGGAGCCGGCCCGCTCGGACATGAAGCGCTGGGCCGGCGGAGGGATCATCCGGTCCTCGGTGGCGACCAGGTACCAGCTCGGCTTGGTCCGCCAGGCGGGCTCGGTGATCGTCCCGCCGAGGGCGTCCACGCCCTACGGGGCCTGGGAGTCGGCCATGAACGCGCGTTGGGTTCAGAAACCCGAACGTCATGCCGCAACCTGGTAGTACTCGTGAACCAAGCCGCCGAGGCGGTCCCGCCGCCGAACGCTGGCGGCTGTCCACGGCGCCCGTGACCGGCCAGGCGCCGCTCCGATGTCGAGGCCCCTCGGTGGGCGAAGCGCGAGGCTTCGGTGCGGTCGCTGGTCGTTGTAGTGCCGCACGTACTCGCCGAGAACCCGTTCAAGGTGACGCCGATCCCAGATCAGCATCCAATCCAGGCACTCCTGCCGGGCCGTCCGCACCCAGCGCTCGGCGAACGCGTTGGCGTTGGGCGCCTGGATCGGGGTCGTGATGGTCTGGGTGCCGTCGGTGGCGAACACGTCGTCGAAGGCGCGGGTGAACTTGCTGTCGCGGTCGCGAATCAGGAACCGAGGCGCGGTCGTGCCCTCCGGCCGCTCCATCGCAAGCTCCCGTGCCCGCTGGACCACCCAAGGTCCGTTCGGGTGGTCGGTGACGCCAGCAAGCCGAAGCTGCCGCGTGTGCAGCTCGATGAAGAACAAGACGTAGAGGGTCTTGAGGCGCACGGTCTCCACGGTGAAGAAGTCGGTGGCGATGATGCCGGTGGCCTGCGCCCGAAGGAACGCTCGCCAGCTGACCGACGCCCGGCGGGGTGCGGGCCGAAGCCCGTTGCCCAGCAGCACCGTACGGATGGTGGTCGCCGACACCGACACACCGAGCTTCTTGAGTTCACCCTGGATGCGCCGGTAGCCCCAGCGAGCGTTCTCCCGGGCCAGTCGTAGGATCAGTGCGACCAGATGCTCGGCCAGCGCTGGACGACCGCCTCGACAGTGGGGCTGGGTCCACTTGCGGGTGACCAGCTGGCGGTGCCACCGCAGGATCGTGCCCGGCGTCACCAGGAAAATCGACCAGCGCCGACGAGGAAGCGCTCGGTTCAGCACTGCCAGCAGCGCACGGTCGGCGGGGCAGAACTCGGGTCGCTTGACGTGTCGACGAAGCACGTCGAGCTGGTGGCGGAGCACGGCGATCTCGATGTCCTTGGCGTGGTCGCCCCGCAAGCTCCCGAGCAGCATCCGGAGGAGTCGGCATGTCATGAGGTAAAGGAAGGAAAGAGCCATCGGCGGATTATCGCTTGACCCCGTCCTTGCTGCTCAGCACACCCGGCCAGGTTTCTGAACCCTACGGGGTAGGCGATCGCGACCAGCCGCCCGGCGAGGGTCAGGCCCGGTTCCCGCACGTAGGGGACGATCAGGAACACCCAGGACAGCAGCCCGACGCCGGTGGCGACGATGACCGCGTCGATCAGGCTGGCGCGGTCGCGGCCCGGGGTCCGGGCGCGGATCGGATGAGCAGCAGCAGGCCGGCGGCCTGCAGCGGGTAGACCGCCAGGTACAGCGGGTCCACGAGCGACGACGGGGTCGCGCCCCGCAGCACCCACGCGTCGAGGTTGTTGACCGTGTCGCCCAGGATGAACAACCCCTGGCCGGCGGCCAGCAGGTGCCACGCCAGCGGCTGGGCTGGGCGGTACCGCCGGACCCCTGCGACCAGGGCAACGACCGGCGCGGCGCCGAGCACCGCGTAGCAGGCCGCCTTGGCCGCCGTCGGCGGCGGGCCGAAGTAGCCGACGGCGGCGAGCGCCTCGGCGGCCACGAACGCGCGGATCGCGCGCGAGGGTCGGATCACGCTGGCGTTGGCGGCCGCTGCGGCCGCGGCTTTCGGGGAGATCCTGTTCCGAACCGCACGCTGGGACAAGCTGAACCTGCGAAGGGTTGCCCAACGGCGAGCCTGGCGCAAGCTGGGCAGCCGCAAGGGCTTCGCCGCGCTGGTTCCGAGTGGCGAGCGGTCGGTCAGCTGCCGGCCCGGTTCGGGCGGGCGGCAACGACGGCGTAGTCGTTGAGGCTGAACAGGAACGCGCCGCGCGCATCGAGCCGGCGCAGCCCCTCCAGCCACCGGTCCAGCTCGGCGGGGTCGGCCTGGCCGCTGCCGCGCGCACGCCGGCCAGGTTGTAGGCGTACCCGTGGCCGAGCTCGCCGGGCTGGAACGAGCGGCTGAGGTTGACGCGGGCTTGCACGTCGAGCACCTGCAGCCGGGCGCGCAGGACGATGTCGACCAGCCGGCGGCCGATGGTGCCGTCGACGGCGTCCATCCAGTCCTGCTGGGTGTCGCAGTAGGCCCGCGCGAGGCGGCGGGTCAGCTCGAGGTCCTCGGAGGCGAAGACCAGCGTGTCGAAGTCGGAGTGGCTGAGCACCAGCCGCCCGCCCGGCCGCAGGATCCGCACGGCCTCGGCGAGGAGCGCGTCGGGGTTGGGCAGGCATTCGAGGACGTTGTGGCACAGCACCCGGTCCACGCTCGCGGCGGCAAGCGGCAGCCGGCCGGCCAGGTTGGCATGGACGAGCAACGCGGCCCTGGCGGAGAGCCGTCCTGCGGCCTCGCGCAGCGCGGCCGCGCTGGCATCCAGGGCGCCGGCGGGTGCTGGCAGGGTCGCGGCGACCATCTCGAGGGCCGTCCCGGTCCCGCAGCCGAGGTCGACGACCCGGTCCCCTGGCGTGGCAGCCACGAGTCTAGCCAGCCAGCGTAGCCGCGCCGGCACCTGTGGCTCGATCATCCCACCGGCCGCGGATTCCTTGCCGGCCACGGCGGGCGGCGGGCTTGACCGGCCTTGGTCCATCCAGGCTCCTCCGCAGGGGCAGCCTCGTCGGTGCCGGGCAGCCGGTCGGGCTGCCCTGGGGCTGGTGCTGAGCACCGCATGGACGGTCGGGGCTGTGGTCGGCCTCGGCGGCCAGCCGCTGGTGGGCGATCGCCTCGTGGCACCCGCTCCAGCCGTTCACAACGTCCGGGCCGCGGCGGTCGTCGGGTCGGTGGCGCACGTGCACCACAGCGGTGTGCGTCGCGGCCCAGACGGTGCCAGCAGGCAGATCCCGCACGTGGTGGGTGCACAAACCTCGTACTTGGCCCGTGAGCTGCCGTTGGGACCGAGCTGCGGCCGGTACTCGACGGCTGTGGCTGGCCTAGCGCGTGGCGGTGGTGCGCGTGGCCGCCTTCGTCCGGTACATGGCCGCGTCGGCCGCCCGCAGCAGGTCCTCGGGGGTGGCCTGGCCGCCCGGCCGGGCGGCCACGCCGACGCTGACGCCGACCGTCGCGGTGCCCGCGGCGAGCACGAACGGGTCGGCCAGGCAGGCTTCCAGCCGCCGGGCGGCCAGCGCCGCGTCGTCGGCGACGGCGCCGGGGAGCAGGACGATGAACTCGTCCCCGCCGAGCCGGGCCAGGGTGTCGCCGTCGCGCAGGCAGCCGGCGAACCGCGCGCCGGCCTGCCGGAGCAGTTCGTCGCCGGCGTCGTGCCC
>WNFV01003466.1_pt1 | contig 20094 bp, 19 predicted proteins | sample 5400101 | NCBI WGS metagenome assembly WNFV01 (sample SAMN13153361, study PRJNA577476) | soil metagenome | isolation source: 115 cm soil or saprolite under grassland replicate 1 | place: USA:California | collected 2016-06-15 | reverse complement strand
TGTCGGTGCTCTCCGGCAACCGGAACTTCGAGGGCCGGATCAACCCGGACGTGAAGATGAACTACCTGGCGTCGCCGCCGCTGGTGATCGCCTACGCGCTGGCCGGCACGATGGACTTCGACTTCGAGACCGAGCCGCTGGGCAAGGACAGCAGCGGCAAGGACGTGTTCCTGAAGGACATCTGGCCGGCCACCGACGAGGTCGAGGCGACGATCGCGAGCTCGATCAACTCGGAGATGTTCACCAAGGACTACGCGGACGTGTTCGCCGGTGACGAGCGCTGGCAGTCGCTGCCGACGCCGGAGGGCAACACCTTCGCCTGGGACGAGAAGTCGACCTACGTGCGGAAGCCCCCGTACTTCGAGGGCATGGCGTCCGAGCCGGCGCCGGTCACCGACATCGACGGCGCCCGGGTGCTCGCCAAGCTGGGCGACAGCGTGACGACCGACCACATCTCGCCGGCCGGTTCGATCAAGGCCGACAGCCCGGCCGGGACGTACCTCGCCGAGCATGGCGTGGACCGCAAGGACTTCAACTCGTACGGGTCCCGCCGGGGCAACCACGAGGTGATGATCCGCGGCACGTTCGCGAACATCCGGCTCCGCAACCAGATCGCGCCGGGCACCGAGGGTGGCTTCACGCGTGACTTCACGCAGGCCGACGGCCCGGTGAGCACGATCTACGACGCGGCGCAGAACTACGCGGCGCAGAGCACCCCGCTGGTGATCCTGGCCGGCAAGGAGTACGGCTCCGGATCGTCGCGCGACTGGGCCGCCAAGGGCACCGCGCTGCTGGGTGTGAAGGCCGTCATCACCGAGTCGTTCGAGCGGATCCACCGGTCGAACCTGATCGGCATGGGCGTGCTGCCGCTGCAGTTCCCGGCCGGCGAGAACGCCGAGTCGCTCGGCCTGACCGGCGAGGAGACGTTCTCCATCAGCGGCGTCACCGCGCTCAACGACGGCGGCGAGGTCCCGCGCACCGTGCACGTGACGGCGACCGCGCCAGACGGCTCGGCGAAGGAGTTCGACGCAGTGGTGCGGATCGACACCCCCGGTGAGGCGGACTACTACCGCAACGGCGGCATCCTGCAGTACGTGCTGCGCTCGCTGATCAGCCAGTGAACCTGACGATCCTGCTGCTGGCGGGATTGTCAGTCGTCGCCGGCGCCGTGGCTCAGGGAACGGTCGGGCTCGGCCTCGGCCTGATCGCGGCGCCGGTGGTGGCGGTGCTGGACCCGACGCTGATGCCGGGTTCGGCGCTGCTGCTCGGCTTCACCATGCCGCTCGTGACGCTCGCGCAGGAGTGGCGGCACATCGCCTGGCGGGACGCGCGCTGGCTGGTCGGCGCGCGGGTCGCGACCACGCCGCTGGGGATCCTGGTGCTGGCCTGGATCCCCGCGTCGGCGATCGGCATCCTGGTCGGCTCCGGCGTCCTGCTCAGCGTGCTCCTGACGCTGTGGCGGATCGAGGCCCGTCCCACCACGCGCAACCTGGTCGTCGCCGGCGCGGTGGCGGGCGTGTCCGGCACGGCCGCGTCGGTGGCCGGTCCGCCGGCGGCGATCCTGCTGCGCAACGAGAAAGGACCGCGGCTGCGCGCCACCCTGGCCGCGTTCTTCGCGTGTGGCTCGGGCGCGTCGCTGCTCGCGTTGCAGCTCGCCGGACGGCTCAGCACACGCCAGATCGGCTACGGGCTGACCTGGATCCCGGCCCTGCTGATCGGCTTCGCGCTGGCGGTCCCGCTGCGCACGAAGCTGCACAGCAACAGGCTGCGCGCCGCGGTGCTGGTGATCTCAGCCGTGTCCGCGATCGCCGCCATCCTGCGCGCCGTACTGTGAACTCTCGGGCGAACCGAGGGGAGCGTACGACGATGCCGGACGAGACCTGGTCGTGGCCCGACACCATGGACGCCACGGTCGCCGCGCCCGAGTCGCACCGGGTGCTGTACGAGGACGACCGCACCCGCGTGCTCGAGGTCGTCATCCCGCCGGGCGTGCGCGAGCCCGAGCACACCCACGCCCGGCCGAGAACATCGACCAAGTGGCGTACCACGCCTACCGCGTCGAGCTGAAGGGCTGATCCCCACGAGCTGCCCGAGATGTCGGGCAGCTCGCAGCGGACCGTCGTACCGGGTTCGGTGCGGCCGGCACGGACTCCGGCCTAGTGTCGGACCATGGCCGAGATGAGCATGAACGCAGCGATCCACGGGGCTTTCCGACGCGACCTGGACCGCTTCCTGCGTGCGCTGGACGCGTTCGGCGACGGTGACCGGAAGCGGGCCGAGCAGCTCGGCACTGCCTGGGACAACTTCGACGACCAGCTGCGGCGCCATCACCTGGGTGAGCACGAGATCGCCTGGCCGGCGCTCGAGGCGGTCGGCGTCAGCCGTGACGTGCTGGCCGAGATGGACGCCGAGCACGATCGACTGGCAGCGGCGCTCGGCACCGCCACGACGGCTGTGGCCCGGTTCACCGCGTCCGCATCCGCGGACGAGGCACGAATCGCCCACGCGGCGATCGCCGCCCTGCAGACCGTCACGGTCGAGCACCTCGACCACGAGGAGGCGGAGATCGAGCCGGTCTACCTGTCCAAGCGGGACAGCCCTCAGATCAAGGCGATGGGCCGCAAGTTCGGCCAGGCCAGCCCGGCCGTGTCGGGCCGGTTCGTGGCGTGGGTGACCGACGGCGCCTCGCCCGACGAGAAGGCGGCGATCAGGCGCGACATCCCGGGGCCGGTGCTGGCGATCCTGAACGGAGTCTTCGGCCGGTCCTACCGGCGCGACGTGGCCTCGGTCTGGAAGGCGTGATCGCGGCCGCTACGAGCTGCCCGAGATGTCGGGCAGCTCGTAGCGGAACTGTCGGCGGGGTGCGGTGTACTGGGTGGCGTGCGGCCGCCGACGACGTACCACCATCCGCGGGAGCTCGTGCGGGCCGCCTGCGCGGAGCTCGGCACGGACGTGTTCGTGGACTGGTGCATCGGGCTGGTGACGCGGCGGATCAGCAGCCGGCAGGCGTGCACGGACCCGTCGCTGCCGGACCTGGGCTGGCTCGGCGGGCGGTCGGTGACGGGGGAGTCGGGTTGGTCGCCGGCGGAGCCGCCGAACGACTACTGGGTGCCGGTGTGGGCCGCCCGGGCGTTCCTGTACGTGTGGCGCGACGACGTCCCGGACGCGCTGGTCGAGGCGCTGTCCGACGGGGACCAGCACTGGCGGGTCCGGCACGACATCGCCCGGGTGGTCGCGGCCCGCGAGGTCGGCGAGGCGGTTCCGTACCTGCTGCCCCTGCTCGGCCACCGGTTGCCCCGCTGCCGCTCGGTCGCCGTACGGGCGATCGGCGTGGCAGGGGAGGCCGAGCACGCGGCCGCGATCGCGGAGCTGCGGGGCGACGAGGAGCCGTCGGTGCGGGCCGACGTCGAGCGCGCCCTGGAGCGGCTGTCGCGCCGGCTCGACCGGCCGGTCGAGGACCTGGTCAGCGGCTGATCGGGATCACGCCAGCGAGATGCTGTCGCCGGAGACGGTGATCTGCTTGGCCGCGAGGGGAGCGGGCGCCGGATCGTGCACCACGGAGCCGTCGGTGATGGAGTACTTGCTGCCGTGACAGTCGCAGTTGATAGTGCCGTTCGTCACGCTGGCGACCGGGCATTGCTGGTGGGTGCAGATGGACGTGAACGCCTTGAACGTGCCCGCCGTCGGCTGGGTGATCACGACCTGCGGGTCCTTCAGGATGATCCCGCCGCCGACCGGAATGTCCGCGGTCTTCGCGATCGCGGCGCCGGCGGCGGGTGCCTGGCTTGCCGGTGGGTTCTTCGGTTCGCCGTAGGTGCTGCACCCGGTCGCTGCCGCCGCGAGTGCGGCCGCGCCGCCGGCGAGGACGGTACGACGACTCGGCTGGTCCACGGCCTGTCCCTTCGTTCGTGACGTCGGCGTTCGCGACATCAGCGGATGATGCCGAAGGTGGTGAAGAACCACAGCGACGAGGTCAGCCACAATCCGACCACGCCGGTGAACACGGCGCCGCCGGTCACCGGCAGCACCCAGCCGGGCAGGTCGTCGCGGCTGAGCGTCAGCATCTTGGCGGCGAACGCGCCGTACAAGAAGCAGCCGAGCAGCGAGTGCGCCAGCACCCGTGGTTCGTCGTAGGAGAACCCGAACGCGTACAGGCAGTGCGCGACCACCGGCAACGAGACCGCGATCGCGAGCCGGCCCGACCACCGGTGCACCGGCCCGAGCCAGCTCCGGCCGGACAGCGGCCCGAGGTGGCCGAACAGCGCCAGCGCCGAGAGCAGCTGGACGACCGCGAGGACGACGACCACCGTGGCCAGCCAGGCCTTCACCGACCGCGCGCTGGAGAACCCGGCGACGTTCACCGCCACACCGGTCGGCTCGTGCACGCCGCCGTACACGCCGAGCGTGACGGCGACGCCCGCGCCGACGACCAGCGGCAGGGCGACCCTGCTCGCGTCCCGCACCGAAGCTGTCGACATCGTTGCTCCCGGGGTTCTCGTCAGAAGGTCTCGCTCCCGCTGACCGCGCCCGCGGTCACCGGTACGTCGTCCACGCGGGCCGTCCTGGTGCGCGGGTCGAGCGTCGGTGCCGGCTCCGGCGTGCCGTCGTTGCTGACGCCGACCTGGCGGCCGTCGGGCAGCACGATCCAGCCGATGGTCACGACCGTGCCGCGGATCCGCGTCCGTGCCCGGTACAGACCGGCGGGCGGCGACGCGACGCCGATCGTGAACGTGTACGCCTGTCCGCCCGCGGTGACGGTGCCGGTGACGGTTCCGCCGGGCTTCACCGTGCCGGTCAGGGTGCTGCCGGACCGGGACCGTAGAGCCAGCCGCCCCGCGGTCTGCGTTCCGGTCAGCCATGCCTCGACGCGGCGGCCGTCGCACAGGTACGCGGCGGCCCGCCCACCGTAGACCGCGATCGCCAGCGTTGCCCGGCGGTTCGCCGTCCGGCCCGCGTACACGACGGTCACCGCTCGCGTCGGAGTGGCGGTCGGGCTGGGCGTCGGCGTGGCCGAAGGTGCCGGCGACGAGGGGGTGCTGCTCGGCGCGACAGTCGTGGCGGGAGCCGGGGCCGGGTTGCCGCTGGTGGCCTGGGTGCTGTCGACGACCAGCAGCGCGACGAGGCCGACGGCTGTCGCCGCCAGCGTGACGAGCGGACTGCGTCGCCCCATCTCACTCCCCCGGAGCATCCCCGGGTCCGCACCCCGGCTGGGTCGAGCATCGCGGCCCGGCGCCACCCGGGTCAACCACCCGGCCGATCGCGGCTCAGCCGATGGCCGCGCGGAGCTTGGCGGCGTACGACTCGGCCTCGCCGTCGGCGTACCGGGTGCGTGGCCAGAAGAAGCCGCGCAGGCCATCGCCTTTCGTCCGGGGTACGACGTGCACGTGCACATGTGGCACCGACTGGGACACGACGTTGTTCAGCGCGACGAACGAGCCCTGCGCGCCGAGCCCGTCGCGTACCGCCGCGGCCATCGTGCGGGCCGCGCCGAACAGCTCCGGCAGCAGCTCGTCCGGCAGCTCGATCAGCGTGCCGACGTGCTGTCGCGGCACCAGCAGCGTGTGCCCCTTGAACACCGGCCGGGCATCCAGGAACCCGACGACCGCCGGGGTCTCGAGCACGAGGTGGGCCGCGACCTCGCCGGCGGCGATCTTGCAGAACAGGCAGTCGTCCATCAGCCGAGCCTGTTGTCCACGAAGCACCAGCGCCAGGCCTCGCCGGGCTCGAAGCTGCGCATCACGGGGTGATCGGTGCCCTTGAAGTGCTTGCTGGCGTGCCGGTTCGGCGACGAGTCGCAGCAGCCGACGTGCCCGCAGCTCAGGCACAGCCGCAGGTGCACCCAGCTGCTGCCGTCGCGCAGGCACTCCTCGCAGCCGTCGGGGGTGATCGGCGACACCACCGACGGAGCGGACTCCAGGTGCTCGCAGCCGGCCAGCTGCGCCGGGGCCCGCAGGTCGGCGTTCCGGCCGCCCACGTCGTCCTCCTCGGTCCGGTCGAGGATCGACTCCTCGATGTCGAGCGCGGCCAGCGCCCGCTCCAGCACCTCGCCGTCGATCTGTCCCTCGTCGCGCACCTTCAAGATGTGCCGGCGTTCGGCGTCCAGCATCACCATCCGCAGCCGGCGATAGGCCTCGCTGGGTGTCTCCGACTCCGACTCCGGCCGGCCGAGCCGTTCCCAGGCCGCCTGCGTCCGGGCCTGGCCGCGCGCCTTCAGTTGCGCCACCACGTCCGGGTCGTCGGTGTCGGTGAGCACGTCCTTCAGCTCCAGCCAGGCCGACTTGTGCGCGGCCTGCAGCACGGCCGCCTGCTGCAGCGCGTCCTCGGACGGGTCCGGTCCCGGCAGCGCGAGGCGCCGGACCAGCAACGGCAGCGTGGAGCCCTGCAGCAGCAGCGTGCCGGCGACCACGACCAGCGCGGCGAACACCAGCACCTCGCGGTGCGGCGTGCTCTGCGGCAGCACGAACACCGCGGCGAGTGTGACCACCCCGCGCATCCCGGCCCACGAGACCACCGCCGGGTAGGTCCACGGCGGGCTCGGGTCGGCGCGCTGGATCGCCGGGATCATCCGGGGGACGTACGTCGCCGGGAACACCCACACGATCCGCAGCACCACCACGGCCACGAACACCCCGGCGGTGGCCAGCGCGATCTCGCCGGTCGACAGCGGGCTGGACCGCAGACCTTCGAGGATCCAGCGGGCCTGTAGTCCGATCAGCAGGAAGACCGTGTTCTCGAGCAGGAACTCCACAGTGCGCCAGTTGGTCCGCTCCGAGATCCGCGACGCCGCCGACTGCAGGACGAACGCCTTGTGCCCCAGCAGTATCCCGGTGACGACCACGGCCAGCACCCCGGAAGCGTGCAGCTCCTCGGCGGCCAGGTAGGCGACGAACGGCGCGAGCAGGCCGAGCGAGGTGTCCAGCACCGGATCGGTGATCCGCAGCCGCAGCTTCGCCAGCACGAACGCCGTCGCCAGCCCCACCACCAGGCCGCCGAGGGCCGCGCGCAGGAAGTCCAGCCCGACCGACCACACCGTGACCGTGCCGGCGAAGGCCGCGGTCGCGGTGCGCAGCGCGACCAGCGCGGTCGCGTCGTTGAGCATGCTCTCGCCCTCGAGGATGTTCACGATCCGCCGCGGCATCCCGACCCGTCGCCCGATGGCTGTCGCCGCCACCGCGTCCGGCGGCGCCACCACCGCGCCGAGCGCCAGCGCCGCCGCGAACGGCACCGGCAGCAGCCACCACGTCACCAGCCCGACGCCGACGGTCGTGAGCACCACCAGCCCCACCGACAGCAGCCCGATCGCGCGCCGGTTGCGCCGGAAGTCCACCAGGCTGGTCCGGATCGACGCCGCGTACAGCAGCGGCGGCAGGAACCCGACCAGCACCACCTCGGGGCTCAGCTCCACCCGCGGCACGTGCGGCACGTACGACGCCGCGAATCCGACCACGGTGAGCAGCAACGGTGCGGACACGCCGATCCGGTTCGCCGCCGCGGCGCCCGCCGCGACCACGATGACGAGGGCAACCATCTGCAGCGCGACTTCCACGCGCACAGTCTCCCAGGCGGTCCGTAACCCGAGACGTTACTGACCGGTTAACGACATCGACGGGCCAACGCGCAGGATGAGGGAGCCGCTGATGTTCTCGACTACGTTCCGCCGGGGCCTGCCCCGGATCGCCGTCGTACTCGGTCTGATCGCCGCCGCGGTCGTCGTACCGTCCGCGGCGACGGCTGCCGAGCCGACGGTCACCAACGGATGCGTCAACAGCGTCCCGGAGCCGGGAACCAGCACGCCGGTCAAGATCTGCTACACCCTCTTCAAGCCGTACGGCGCCAGCTCGGCGCGGCCGGTCCCGATGATCCTGCACAGCCACGGCTGGGGCGGGACCCGGACCACCACCGCGGCGTCGTTCCAGTCCTGGCTCGACGCCGGGTTCGGGGTGCTCAGCTTCGACCAGCGCGCGCACGGCGAGAGCGGCGGCGTCGCGCACGTGATGAACCCGAACTACGAGGGCCGCGACGTGATCAAGATCGTGGACCTGGTCGCGAGCCTGAGCTGGGTGCGCAAGCAGGCGCCTGGCGACCCCGTGCTCGGCTCGATCGGCGGCTCGTACGGCGGCGGGTACCAGTTCGCCGGCGCGTTCACCGAGCTGTGGCTGAAGGGCAGGACCCGGTTCGACGCGCTCGCGCCGGAGATCACCTGGTGGGACCTCAAGCAGTCGCTGGCGCCGCAGGAGGTGCCGCGGGCGATGTGGCTGTCCGCGCTGTTCGCCCTCGGAGGGTCGAAGCTGCCGCCGGAGGTGCAGCAGGCGTTCGTCGAGGCCATCGCCACCGGCGGCTGGCCGTCCGGCCAGACCGGCACCATGCTGAACGCGTTCTTCGCCAAGAACGGGCCCGCCTGGCACGTCGCGCAGGGCCGCAAGCTGAACATCCCGGTGCTGTTCGGGCAGGGCATCACCGACAACCTGTTCACCCTGAACCAGGGGCTGAGGAACTGGACCTACGCGCTCACCGACACCGCCCGCTCGCGCAGTATCTTCCTCGGCTACAACGGCGGCCATACCCTGCCCGCGACGCTGCCGCAGGGCTACGGCACCGCCGGTGACCCGTGCTCGGTCAAGCTCGGCAGCGCGTCGTTCTCCGCGCTCAGCCTGCGGTTCATGAAGCTGCGGCTGAAGGGCATCGGTACCGGCCTGACCGGCTTCGACCAGTATCACCTCGCGACCGCCGACGGCCGCTGTGTCACCCAGCGCTCGCTCGCCTTCAACACCACGTACGGACTGCCGTCGGTGACCACCACCAGCGCCGCCGGTGCGCCGATCGCGGTCAAGGTCGCCGCCGGACCGGTGAAGCTGGCCGGCCCGGTGCGGCTGGACGCGAAGGTGACCAGCCTCGTCGCGGACAGCCGGGCGTTCTTCGCGCTCAGCGTCGGCACCAGCCCGCTGGACGCGAAGATCGTGCAGAACAACACCATGCCGCTGCGCCTGCCCGGCGTCGTCACCGGCGCCGCCCGTGCGATCGAGCTGCCCGCGGTCGCCGTCGACGTCCCCGCCGGCAAGACGCTCTACCTGACCGTCTCACCGGTCGCCGACATGTACGCCGGTCAGTCCAGCCGCGTCCCCGGCACCGTCCGCCTCGACGCCCTGCGGCTGACCCTGCATCGCGACATCTAGACGACGCAGAACTCGTTGCCCTCGGGGTCGGCCATCACGACGCAGCTGCCGTTGGGTTCGTCGACGTAGCGCAGCACCTGGGCGCCGTGGTGCGCGAGCAGGTTCACGTGCGCGTCGCGGGCGGCGCGTCGTACGTGCGGGTCGTCCGAGCCCGTCGCCTGGCCCGCCGCGACGTCCACGTGGCACCGGTTCTTGGCGGTCTTGCCCTCCGGGACCCGCTGGAACAAGACCCGCGGGCCGGCGCCGGCGGGGTCGACGACGGCGGACAGGTCACCCCAGCGCTCCTCCGGGAGGTTGACCGACCGGGCGAACTCCTCCCAGCTGCCGAACCCGGCCGGCGGTGGCTGCACCTGGTACCCGAGCGCCAGCGCCCAGAACTCCGCCAGTGCGGCGGGGTCGGCGCAGTCGAACACGACCTGGATCTTCATCGCCATGAGGACCAGTCTGCCCTCAGCGCACGGCGGAGAGCTCCCGGGCGCGGTCGAGATACGGCTTGTACGCCGTCAGGAACGGCTCCGCGACCGCGATGTTGGCCGCCACCCAGGCGCAGGTCGCGCGGGCGGTGTCGACCACCCGCGCGGGGTAGTCGTACTTCACCTGGTGCACCGCGAACTCGTCCTCGTCATCGACCCGGACCGACCCGTCGCGCATCTTGCGGACATCCAGGTCGAGGTCGACCGCGGTCACGGTGTGCTCCGAGATCTGCGGCGGGGTGGTGATGTCGCAGTAGACCTCGGTCTCGTGCGGCTCGTCGTTGAACAGCGCGCTCCACCACACGTTGCGCGGGAACAGCCGCACCCGGGTGTGGTCGATGGTCACCCAGCGGCCGTCGCCGCGGCGGCCGAGCACGCCGGGCAACGAGCCGACCCACAGGCCGTGCTCGTCCTCGCCGAGCCGGATCGAGTCCACCTGCCGGTGGGGGCGGCCGTCGTACTTGCAGAACAGGGTCCGGACCAAATCCACACACTCACCCTGCGTGTTCGAGCGGTCACGTGCGGCCGCCGTCGGCGATTCGCTCCAGCCCGCGGGCACGTTCGAGATAGACCTTGTACGCCGAGGTGAACGGCTCGGCGGTGGTGATCTTGGCCGCGACCCAGTCGGCTGCCGCGCGGGCCGCGTCGATCACCGCGGGCGGATACGCGTACCGCACCTGGTGGTCGGCGAACTCGTCCTCGTCCTCCAGCCGCACCGAGCCGTCGCGGAACCGGCGCACGTCGAGGTCCAGGTCGACCGCGGTGACGAGTCCGTCGGAGATCATCGCCGGGGTGCTCATGTCCACGTAGATCTCGGTGTGCGCCGGCGCGTCGTTGAACGTGGCGGTCCACCAGCGGTCGGGCGAGCACAGCAGCACCTGCGCCTGCCGGTTCGTGTAGGTCCGGCCGTCACCGCGCCGCCAGGTGCCGCCGACCGGCGCGCCCAGCCAGACGCCGTACTGGTCCTCGCCGACCAGCCGGGTGGACTGGAACCAGTGCAGCGAACCGTCGTACTTGCGGAACTCCAGCCGCACCTCGTTCATGCCCGGCAACGCTACGGGATGACGGGCCGACATAGACTCGATCGACCGGGGCCGTCCAGATCGGATGCGGCCGGAGGAGGATCTCGATGGGTGTGCTGGAGTCGGTGGACGGACCGCGGGACCTGCGGGGGCTGACCGACCAGCAGCTGGCCGATCTCGCCACCGAGATCCGCGAGCTGCTGGTGGACAAGGTCTCCAAGACCGGCGGCCACCTGGGACCGAACCTCGGCATGGTCGAGATCACGCTGGCCATGCACCGGGTGTTCGACTCACCGACGGACCGGCTGATCTACGACACCGGCCACCAGGCGTACGTGCACAAGATCCTCACCGGCCGGGCCGGCGGGTTCGACACGCTGCGCCAGCAGGGCGGCCTGTCCGGGTACCCGTGCCGCGCGGAGTCCGAGCACGACATCGTCGAGAACTCGCACGCCTCCACGTCGCTCTCGTACGCCGACGGCCTGGCGAAGGCGTACCGGCTGCGCGGCGAGGACCGGCACGTGGTCGCGCTGATCGGCGACGGCGGCCTTACCGGCGGGATGGCCTGGGAGGCGCTGAACAACATCGCCGACGCCGACGACCTCAAGCTCGTGATCATCGTGAACGACAACGGGCGGTCCTACAGCCCGACCGTCGGCGGCCTCGCGAACCACCTGACCAGCCTGCGCACCAACCCGCGCTACGAGCGGGTGCTGGACCTGATCAAGAAGAACCTCGGCCGGACCCCGATGGTCGGCCCGCCGCTGTACGAGGTGCTGCACGGCGTGAAGAAGGGCCTGAAGGACGTGCTCGCCCCGCAGGGCATGTTCGAGGACCTCGGCCTCAAGTACGTCGGTCCCGTCGACGGGCACGACCGCAGGGCGCTGGAGGCGGCGCTGTCCAGCGCCAAGTCGTTCGGCGGCCCGGTGATCGTGCACGCCGTCACCAAGAAGGGCTTCGGGTACGACGCGGCCGAGAACGACGAGGAGGACAACTTCCACCAGGTCCGGCCGCCGAACAAGCCGCGCGGCTGGACGGACGTGTTCTCCGAGGAGCTGGTCGAGATTGGCCGCCACCGGCCGGACGTGGTCGCGATCACCGCGGCGATGCTGCACCCGACCGGGCTGCACCGGTTCGCCGAGGCCTACCCGGACCGGACCTTCGACGTCGGTATCGCCGAGCAGCATGCGGTGACCAGCGCGGCCGGCCTGGCGATGGGCGGAATGCACCCCGTGGTCGCGGTCTACGCGACGTTCCTGAACCGGGCGTTCGACCAGGTGCTGATGGACGTCGCGCTGCACAAGTGCGGTGTGACCTTCGTGCTTGACCGCGCCGGCGTGACCGGTGACGACGGCGCCAGCCACAACGGCATGTGGGACATGTCGATCCTGCAGGTCGTTCCGGGCCTGCGGCTGGCCGCGCCGCGTGACGGCGCCCGGGTCGCGGAGCTGCTGAACGAGGCGGTCGACGTGGACGACGCGCCGACGGTGCTGCGTTTCCCGAAGGGACCGGTGTTCGAGGACCTGCCCGCGATCGGCAAGGCCGGCGGCTGCGACGTGCTGGCCCGCCCGGCCGCCGGTGCTGACCGCGACGTGCTGCTGGTCGGGATCGGCTCGATGGCGGTCACCGCCGTGGACGTGGCCGGGCGCCTCACCGCGCAGGGCTTCGGGGTCACCGTGGTCGACCCGCGCTGGGTGAAGCCGGTCGACCCGGCGCTGGTCGAGCTGGCCCGCGACCACCGCTACGTGGTGACGATCGAGGACAACGGCCGGGCCGGCGGCTGCGGCGCGGCGATCGCGCAGGCGCTGCGCGACGCGGGTGTCCGCACCCCGGTGCGCGACTTCGGCATCCCACAGCGGTTCCTCGACCACGCGAAGCGCCCGGCCATCCTGTCCGAGATCGGCCTGACCCCGCAGGACCTGGCCCTCGAGGTGCTCCGGCAGATCACCGGCGAGCACGCCGAGCCGGCGACCGACGAGTCCGGCGCAACCCGCTGAACGACCACCCTTCGTAGTCTGCTTGACCGCACAGCGTGACTTCGCGCGGCTCTCCTCCGTTGCTTCTCGTGAGGAGGAGGTCGCATGGAGATGCGTGTGCTGCCGCATGCCCGGAATCCGGCGGACGACGCCGTTCCGGGTGTGCCACCGCCGTCGCGGCGGGGCTCGTGGCGCCGTCGCGCCACGTTCGCCGCGCTGATCCTCACCGCGATCGCCACCGCCGGCGGACTGACCATCCGGGCGGTGGACGGCCCGGCGCCGCGGCGGGCCGTCTCGGCCCAGGCGGCCGCGAAGCCGGCTGCTGTCGACGTCGTCCAGCGGGCGGCCGCGGTGGACGCGATCCTGAGGCGCCGCGCCCAGGCCGTGCTGCGGCACCGGCCGGACGCCTTCGTCGCCGACGTGGACCCGCGCAACCCGCGGCTGATCGCCCGGCAGCGGGTGCTGTACGGGAACCTGGTCCAGTTCGGCTTCGACCGGTTGTCCTACCTGCCGGTGCGGGAGCAGTACGACGCCGCCCTGGAGGAGCGCCGCGGCGCGAGCGCGTACGCCGTACAGGTGGTGATGGCGTACCGGATCAAGGGCATCGACGCGACCACGGTGCACACCCCGCTCGGCTACACGTTCGTCCGGGTGGACGGCCGGTGGGTGCTGACGGCCGACGACGACCTCGACCACGGCCTGCCGGTCGGGTCGCACCGCGAGCCCTGGGACACCGGCCCGGTGCTGGTCCGGCGCGCGCCGCGGGTGCTGGTGGTGGTCGAGCGCGGCGAGGCCGGGCTCGCCCGGTCGCTGGTCCGGGACGCGCGCTCCGCGGTGCGCGCCGTGTCGCGCCGCTGGCCGCGCGGCTGGGACGGCGCCGGGCTGGTGATCGCGCTGCGGGACCACCGGGTCCGCACCGCGGACTACGACGTCTCGAAGAACGCCGAGGACGCCGTCGCGATGGCCACCGCCGTGTACCGGACGCTGCCGGGGGAGACCAGCAGCGAGGGCGAGCGCGGCGCGTCGTACGTGGTGGTCAACCCGCGCTACCGCACCAGGCTGACCGCGCGGATCCTGGCGCACGAGTTCACCCACGTGGCGACCGCGCCGTACGGCTGCAACGCGCCGCGCTGGCTGGTCGAGGGCTTCGCCGGCTACGTCGAGTACCTGCCGATGGACGGCGAGCCGGATCTCGACCTGGACCGCTACCGGACGCGGGTCCGGGACACCTACCTGGCGCAGGTCATCGGGTTCCCGTCCGACCACCTGTTCTATACGTCCGTGGTGACCTCGTACGCGATCGGCTGGTACGCGGTGGACTGGCTCATCAGCCACTACGGCCCCCGCAAGCTGGCCTCGTTGTACGACGATCTGGCCGCGCACGGGTTCGACCAGGTGCAGCGCGACCGGATCATGACCTCCCACCTCGCGATGACCGAGCAGGAACTGTTCCGTGAACTGAAACGGCGATGATCCGTGCCTTCCTAGCTGGTCAGCGAGTAAGGTGGCCGGGCCGTGGCAGACGGGGCTGACCGGAGGACCACCCGACGTGACCGACTCGCACCAGCCGGCCGGCCTCACCGGAGTGGCTGAGGGGCCGCCCTCCGGTGGCGCTTCCGGCCTGCGCCGGTGGTGGGCCCTGCTCGCGGCCGTGGTGCTGGTCAGCGGCGCCGTCGGCGGCGCGGTCTGGGACCGCGAGCAGTCCGAGCAGGCGCACGCGGCCGCGGCACGCTCGACGGCACCTCCGGAGATCGACCTCGAGCAGCGCGCGGACGCCGTCGACTCGATCCTGGCCAGGCGATCCGCGGCGGTGATGGCGGTCGACGAGGAGATGTTCCTGCGGGACGTCGACCCGAGCGCGACGGCGCTGGTCGCCCGCCAGCGGCTGCTGTTCGCGAACCTGGTCGACATCGGGCTGGCCGAGCTGACCTACCAGCAGCGCGAGGCGCAGTTCGACCAGGCGGTGGTGAACCGGCACGGCCCGACGGCGTACCTGGTGAAGGTGTGGATGTCGTACCGGATCAAGGGCGTCGACCCGGAGACGGTGCGCACCGAGCTCGGCTACACGTTCGTGCTGCGCGGCAACCGCTGGATGCTGGTGGACGACGACGACCTGGACCCGCTCCTCACCCCGGGCGCCCACCACGAGCCGTGGGATGTGGCACGGCTCGAGGTGCACCGCGGCAGGCGGGTGCTGGTGCTGGTCGACAAGGGCCGCACGGGCCTCGGGCAGACCCTGGTCCGCGAGGCCGAGGAGGCGCTCGCCGAGGTCGACGAGTTCTGGCCGCTGCGCTGGCCCGGCGCGGCGCTGGTCACGGCCGTGAAGTACCCGAAGGTGCGCGGCGCCGACTTCACCGGGAACGACTCGGACTCCGCGGCCAGCAGCACCGGCACGTACAGCAGCCTGCCCGGCGACACGACCAAGGAAGGCGTCTTCGCCGGCGCCTACGTCGTGATCAACCCGGCGAACTTCGCGGACGCGGACGAGATCGTGCTGTCGCACGAGTTCACCCACGTCGCCACCGCCCGGCTCGGCGGGTACGAGCCGCTCTGGCTCGCCGAGGGTGTGGCGGAGTACGTGTCCTGGAAGGGCATCGAGGACATCAGCGGCCCCGAGGAGGTCGCCGACTGGGAGTCCGACGTGCAACGCCAGGCGCTGCCGCGGATGACCGCGCTGCCGCCGGACCGGAGCTTCTACGAGAGCTCCGAGGACGTGTACGGCGTCAGCTGGCTCGCCGTCCGCTACCTGGTCCGCGAGCTCGGCATCGACAAGGTCGCCACCTTGTACCGGCACCTGGCCAGGGACGGCTGGGACATCCAGGCCCGCGCCGACGACATGCTCCGGTACACCGGCATCACCGAGGCCGAGCTGTTCGCCGCCCTCAAGGGCTACGAGCCCTCCCGATGACCGTGCTTCCGCAGTAGCATCTGGCTCCGGGGGGGAGCCATGGACATCTCACCACCGCGCCGACGCCGGCTGCTCGTCATCGGAACCGCCGGGCTGCTCTCGATCGGGCTGGTGGCCGGTGGCATCGGCTGGCTCGCGCAGGATCGTGAACGTTCGCCGGAATCGGTGCCGACTCCGACAGCACGGTCGACGTCGCCCGCGACGCCGGCGGTCCCGCATGCGGAGCGCAAGATGCTGGCCGGCATCGATGCGCTCCTGGCGGCGCGCTCGGCCGCGGTGCTGTCCGGTCGTCTGCCTCAGTTCATGGAACGGGTGGACGCCACGAACCGTGCGCTGCGGCTGCGTCAGCGGCAGCTGTACGCGAACCTGCGGAAGCTGGGCCTGCGCAGCCTCGCCTACGACCGCCAGCCCGAGTGGGTTCCCGAGGCCCAGCCGCAGCACGGCCGCGGAGCGTACGCCGTCCGCCTGTTCATGCTGCTGCAGATCGGCGGCGTCGACCGGGCGCCGTGGGTCACCTCACTGGCGTACACCTTCGCCGAGCGCGGCGGCCGGTGGCTGCTGGTCGACGACGACGACCTGGACGGCCAGGCCGGCGCCGAGGAGCACAACCACCAGCCGTGGGACCTGGGTTCGATGGAGGTGATCCGTCGTCCGGGTGTCGTCGTCGCGACCGGCGCGGGCGACCGGGCCTACGGCACCAGGCTCGCGCGTGAGGCAGGGATCGCGATGCCGGCGGTGCGAGCGGCGACACGCCGTGCGCCGGCGGGCATCTTCATCGTGGCCGTCAAGGACCGGCGCTCGTTCCTCGACGACTGGCGCACCGGCGGTCATCCCGCGGCTGCCGTCGCGGTGCCGAACTGGGTCCGCACCGGCCCGCGTGACCAGCGACTGGTGAAGCCGGGCGGCTGCCGGGTGGTCGTGAACCCGGCCGACCGCAACCAGGCCGACCGGCTGCTGCTGGCCCACGAGTTCACCCATGCGGCGACCTGCACCCTCGGCCACGGCGCACCGATCTGGCTGGTGGAGGGATTCGCCGAGTACGTCGAGAATCACCTGGCCGAGCAGTCCGGGTACCGGCGGTGGGTCGCCGACAGGCGGCGGGAACTGCTGCGCAAGGCGGTTCCCGCGCTGACCGTACTGCCGATCGACGGGGTCTTCCACGGCGACTACGACGAGGACACCTACGGCGTGAGCTGGGTCATCACCGAGTACCTGGTGACGAGGTATGGCCTCTCCAAGGTGAACGCGCTGTACGCCGCGCTGGCAGCGGGAGCTGACGACCCCGACGCTCGTGAACGGACGATGCGCGCACAGCTCGGCGTCGGCGAGGCGGCTCTGGTCGCCGCGGTGAAGAAGTACGACGGGCCGCGGTAGGTGCGGCGCCCGTCGCGGCCCGCTGCCCGTACGATGCACCGTGTGCCGAGCGTCGCCATCGCCATCATCACCCGCCGCCGTCCGGAGCAGTTGCGCGTGCTGCTGGAGAGCCTGGACGCGCAGCGCCTCAGCGATCCGCAGGCGTACGACGTGCGGATCGTGGTGGTCGACAACGACGCCGACGGCTCCGCGGCCGAGGTGATCGCCACCGCCGCGAAGGAGGCGACGTACCCGATCACCTCCACCGTCGAGCCGGAGCCGGGCATCCCGTTCGCGCGCGAGACCTCGGTGCGGATGTGCTGGGACGACGACGCGCTGATCTTCGTGGACGACGACGAGGTGGCGCTGCCCGGCTGGCTGGACACCCTGCTGACCGCGTGGCGCGACACCGGCGCCGATGTCGTGACCGGGCCGGTGCGGGGCCGGATCCCGGACGGGGCGCCGGACTGGAACCGGCACAGCGACGTGCACGACTCGACCGGCAAGCACCGCACCGGCGACGTCCTCGACAAGGCCTACACGAACAACACGCTGGTCGCGCGGCGGGTGTACCACCAGGTCACGCCGGCGTTCCATCCCGCGTTCCGCCACACCGGGTCCAGCGACCTGCACTTCTTCCTGCGCGTGTACGCGGCCGGGTTCCGGATCGTGTGGTGCGAGGAGGCGGTGATCGCCGAGGACGTGCCGCTGGCGCGCACCAACCTGCGCTGGCTGATGCGGCGGGCGTTCCGCTCCGGCAGCGGCGACACCATCAGCCGGCGGCTGATCCACCCCGGCCTGACGTCGTACCTGCTGACCGCGGCGCTGGCCGCCGCGCGGGTGGCGTCCGGCGTCGGCTACCTGCTCGGCGGTATGGTGCTGGCTCGGAAGCGCTACCTGCTGAAGGGTTTCCGGCGTTTCTTCTCCGGTGTCGGCAGCTTCGCAGGTCTGGTTGGCGTGAACTATGACGAGTACAAGAGAGCCTGACGCTCTCACGGTCGCTGGTGTGTGCGAGGCCGTCTGGGGTGTCGAGCGCGAGCTCGGCCTGCTGGACTGGCGGATCGACGGCGTCGCGATCTGGCCGGTCGTGCGGATGCGCGTGTTCCACGACCTGACCCGCCGCAGCGGCCTGCTCGGCGACCCGCACCCGGTCCGGCGTACCCGGTCGGCCAAGCTCCGCCTGATCGGCCGGCACCTGGTCGCGCTGGTGCGCCACAACCCGTTCCTGCGCCGCCGGCGGTACGACGCCGTCGTGGTGCCGCACCACCGCAAGCTCGGCGGTGTCGAGATCTACTCCGACCAGTTGCGCTCCGAGCTGGGGGAGCGGGCGCTGGTGCTCGACTCCAACATCAACGGGACCGCGCTGCGGGGCGCCGACACGCTCGACTTCTTCACCTCGTACGCCGGGGTGCGCGGGCGGTTGCGCGAACGCCTGCGCGGTCCCGGCAGCGCGCTGTCCGCGGCGGATCGCGAGCGCGTGACGGCGGTCCAGGACGCGCTGGAGAAGCGCACTGGCGTACGCGTGCCGCTCGTGGGCCTGGTCGGCCGGGAACTGTCGAAGCACCTGCTGCTGCGGCGCATCCACCGCACCCTGCTGCGCCGCCGCGGCGTGCGGACCGTGTACGTCGTGGTCGCGTACTTCCACCAGCACCTCGTGGCCGCGGCCCGCGACCTCGGGCTGCGGGTGGTCGAGCTGCAGCACGGCACGATCACGCCGTATCACCTCGGCTACAGCTACCCGGGGCGGCCGGTGGTCGCGGACCAGCCGGACGAGCTGTGGACGTTCGGGCCGTACTGGGCCGAGACCGTCGACCTGCCGGCGTCGATGACGTCCCGGGTGATCGGCGCGCCGTTCGTCCGCCGGCTGACCGACGGCGAGGCGCGCGCCAAGGACCCGCGACTGGCGGTGTTCGTCTCGCAGGGCACTATCGGCCGAGAGTTGTTGCCGGTGGCAACGAAGCTGGCAGAGCTGCGGCCGGAGCTGTCCGTGGTGTTCCGACTGCACCCGAGCGAGCACCGCTCCGACTACGCCGCGCCGGTCGCCGCCGGCCCGGCCAACCTGCGCCTGTCCGGCGGACGTGGTGACGTCGCGGCGGAGACGACGTACGAGCTGATGGCGGCGGCCACGTACCTGATCGGCGTGTCGACCACCGCGTTGTTCGAAGGGATGGTGCTCGGCTGTCGCACGGTGGTGGTCGACCTGGCCGGCGCCGAGTACATGGCCCCCGCCGTCGACCGCGGCGACGCCCTGCGCGTCTCCGACGCCACCGAACTGGCCCGCCGCCTCGACGACGCCCCACTCTGCGCGCACACCGACGCCTACTACGCACCCGCCCCGGACCGGCTGCTTTGACATTGCCGGGGCGTCGCCCGCAGACGCACTATTCGAGCTGAGCTGGACTCGCGCGACGTCGGCTCGGCCCGCGTCCTGGAGAAGCTCAACCACCCGGGCCGCCAGACCAACCTCCTTGCGCTCGGCCAGAGGCCTCTCGCTCGATGGAGCGAGAGGCCTCTGGCCCGGATCAGCGGCGGCGCCTACTTCACCTCCGACTTCATGACCCGACGGAGGCCGACGAGCGCCGGCAGGACGATCCAGGTGGTCGCGGCGACCGCGACGTGCGCCCACTGCTCGCCCGTGAGTGACCCCTCGAAGAGCGCGGACTGCGCATAGTTGAGGTCCACCCACGGCCGCAGGTCCCGGAACCGCTCCTGGCTGGACGCCAAGAGCCCGGAGACGGTGGGCAGCAGGAGCGAGTAGACGAAGTACGCCACGAGTGCCACCGGTGAGCTGCGGAACAGTACGCCGAGCATGGTGCCGGTCAGCAGGCACAGCAGACTCCCCAGCACGATGTTGACGCCGTGCGCGAGGGACACGTCCCACACCAGGTCGGTGCCGGCGATGGCGGTCCCGACGAGGTTGCCGACGACTCCGGTGGCGAGGGCGAACAGCATCGATGCGACTCCCACGGTCACCGAGGCAATGACCTTGGCCAGGATGACCCGGTTGCGGCGGGGCACCAGCGTGAACGTCGTCAGGCCGCTGCGTTGGCTCCATTCGCCGGTGATCGACAGGACGGCGATCATCGGCAGGATGACCGTCATCGGGAATCCGATCGCCTTCGCGAAGGTGTAGTAGGTCAAGTCGGCGTCGGGGGCGAACAGGATCGTCGCCACCGTGGACAGCAGTGC
>WNFV01003465.1_pt1 | contig 20096 bp, 19 predicted proteins | sample 5400101 | NCBI WGS metagenome assembly WNFV01 (sample SAMN13153361, study PRJNA577476) | soil metagenome | isolation source: 115 cm soil or saprolite under grassland replicate 1 | place: USA:California | collected 2016-06-15 | reverse complement strand
AACGCCGACGCCTTCCTGATCGACCCGTCCCTGTCGACGGAGCCGGCGACCGAGCGCCAGCTCGAGGTGCGCGAGTGGACACTCGAGCAACTGCCGCCCGGCTCGGTGGACTTCATGCGCTCGTTCGAGCCGACCGTCGGGCTCGACCTCGGCGGGCTGCGGCTGCTCTGCTTCCACGGCACGCCGCGCTCGTACGACGAGCCGGTCCTGCCCGAGGATCCGCCCGAGCCCTTCGACGGCACGAGCGCCGACCTGCTCGCGGGCGGCCACGTCCACGTCCAGCAGCTCCGGCGCGTAGGCGACGCGCTGTACGTCAATCCGGGCAGCATCGGCCGCGGGTACGACCATCTCCAGCCCGAGGACGATTTCCGCTTCGACCCCTGGGCCTCGTACGCGATCCTCGAGGGCCGGTCGGTCGAGCTCCACCGCGTACCGTTCGACGTCGAGGAGCTCGCCCGCGTTACGCGGACGAGCGGCCTCCCCCACGCCGACGATGACCTGTGGCGCTCGCAGCCGAGGCATTCTTAGCCCATGCGCCTCTACAACTCGCAGCTCTCGGGCAACTGCTGGAAGGTGCGGCAGATGCTCGCCCACCTCGGGATCGAGTACGAGCGCGTCGAGCTGGACGTGATCGACCGCTCGAACCGCGGCGACGTGCTCGGCGGGAAGAACCCGTCGCTCCGCGTGCCGACGCTCGAGCTCGACGACGGCGAGTGCCTGGCGGAGTCGAATGCGATCGCCTGGTACCTCGCCGACGGCACGCCGTATCTCCCCGACGACCCGCTCGAGCGCGCGCGGGTGCTCCAGTGGATGTTCTTCGAGCAGTACGAGGTCGAGCCCGCGATCGCGGTCGCGCGGTTCTGGATCTCGATCCTCGGCGAGCGCGAGAAGTACGCGGCCGAGCTGGAGTCGAAGTGGCGCGCCGGCAACCGCGCCCTCGCCGCGCTGAACGCCCATCTCGACGGACGCGACTGGCTCGCCGGCGACGCGTACTCGATCGCGGACATCTCGGTCTACGCGTACACACACGTCGCCGGCGAGGGCGACTTCGACCTCGCGCAGTACCCGAACGTGCAGGCGTGGCTCGACCGCGTCGCCGGGGCTCCGGGGCACGTCACGCTCGAGGCATAGGGCGACGCCCGGCCGCGTTGACCTTCTCGATGGAGACGGTCTCGGTCGCCCAGCTCCGCCGTTACGTCGTCGCGTACCAGCGGTATGCGACGCGCTTCCGCCGCGCGCGCGGCGCCGACGTCGCCACTGCCGTCCGCCGGCTGGGCTGTGTCCAGCTCGACTCGATCTCGACCGTCGGCCGCGCGCACCGGCTGACGCTGACCTCGCGGATCGGCCACTACCCGGAGGCGGCCGTCTCGCGGCTGCTGCGCGACGGCAAGATCTTCGAGTACTGGGCGCACGAGGCCTGCCTCGTCCCGATCGAGGACTACCCGCTCTTCAAGCGGCGGATGGAGCACCTGCGCGAGCACCACTGGTGGGGCCGCAAGCACGACCACGACCCGAAGGTGAAGGCCGCCGTCCTCGACGCCCTACGCCAGCGGGGTGCCCTGCCGACGCGGTTCTTCGAAGGCGGCGGTAGCGGCGCAGGCGGCATGTGGAACTGGAAGCCGGAGAAGCGGATCCTCGAGGATCTCTTCGCCGCCGGCGACGTGGTCGTCGCGGGACGCGACGGGTTCCAGCGGCTGTACGACCTCCCCGAGCAGGTGATCCCGCGCGAGTACCTCGACGCACCGGCGCCCTCCGAGGAGGAGTTCCGGCGCGGCTACGCGCTCCGCGCCGTCCAGGGTCGCGGCGCGCTGACGGAGTCGGGAATCGCCGAGCACTGCCGCTTCCAGGGCGGGATCAAGGCGATGCGGCCGATCGTGGACGGGCTCGAGGCGGAGGGCCTCGTCCGCCGCGTCGCGATCGACGACGGCGGCCCGCCGGTGGTCGTCCCCGCCGGCGCGGAGATCGACGGTGCCCCGAAAGGCGGCGTCCTCCTCTGCCCGTTCGACAACCTCGTCTGGGACCGCGCGTTCGTCGAGCGCGTCTTCGGCTTCACGCACGTGATCGAGGTCTACAAGCCCGCTCCGCAGCGCGTGTACGGCTACTACGTGCTGCCGTTCCTGTACGGCGACCGCCTCGTCGGACGCGCCGACCTGAAGTCCGATCGCGCCGAAGGCGTGCTGCGCGTCCGCGCGTTCCACCTCGAGCCGAAGGTGCGCCGCTCGGGCGCGCTCGAGACCGCGCTCGACCGCGCGCTCGACCGGCTCGCCCGAGTGCTCGACCTCGCTACTGTCGAGCGGTGATCGACGTCACGCGCGAGGAAGCGCGGCGGATCGCCGTCCGCGCGCAGCTGCTCGACGGCTCAGCAAAGAACGTCCTCGACACGGTCCGCCGGCTCGGGTTCCTCCAGATCGACGCCGTCGCCCCCGTCGCCAGGCCGCAGCACCTGGTCCTCGGCCGGCCAGATGAAGGCATTCCACTCGAAGAGCTTCTTCCGGGCGAGCAGCCGCTCGACTCCCGAGGGTCGTAGGCGGAGCCGAGCCGGGAGAACAGGACCTCCCGCTGATCCAGGCGCTGATGCGCCGCCGCTCGACGCACTACGAGTTCCAGAGGCGCGGGATCAGGTTCCTGAAGGAGAACGCCGGTTTCCGCCGCTACGTCCTCCGCGAGATCGACCGGCGCGGCCCGCTCCTCTCGCGCGACCTGGAGGACCACTCGAAGGGCGAGCCCCGGAACCACCGCTGGTACGGCAACCGGCGCGTCGGGATCATGCTCGGCCTCCTGCACCGCCGGGGAGAGATCGCGATCGTCGGCCGGCGCGGCGGCGAGCGGCTCTGGGATCTCGCCGAGCGCTGGTACCCGGAGACCGAGCGCGTGGCGCCCGCGAAGGCGGAGCGGCTGCTCGAAGAGAAGCGCGGCCGCGCCCAGGGCGTCCGGCTCGAACGCGACCGCTGGATCGGGTATCCCGGCATCGACGCCCGCCCGGTTCCCGACCGCGCCGTCCTCCTCTCTCCTTTCGACCGGCTGGTCTACGACCGCGACCGGGCCGACGCGCTCTGGGACTTCCGCCACCGCCTGGAGATGTCCGTCCCGAAGGGGAAGCGCGAGTTCGGCTACTACGTTCCTGCCACTGCTCGTCGGCGACGCTGTTGTCGGCCGCGCCGAGCCCGTCTTCGACGCGAAGACGCGAGCGCTCCGAGTGCTCGGCGCATGGGGCGACACGTCACGGCTCGACGAGGCGCTCGACGGGCTCGCGGCCTGGCTCGGAGCGGCTAGCATCGAGCGGTAGTGGACTTCGAGAGCTGATGGATTTCGAAACAAGGGCCATCCACGAGGGCCAGGAGCCGGATCCGGCAACCGGCGCGGTCACGGTCCCGATCTACCAGACCTCCACCTACGTCCAGGAGGCGGTCGGCGAGCACAAGGGCTACGACTACTCGCGCACCGCGAACCCGACCCGGCGCGCGCTCGAGCTCTGCCTCGCCTCGCTCGAGAACGCCGAGCACGGCTTCGGGTTCTCGTCCGGGATGGGCGCGACGACGACGGTCATGCACCTCGTTTCGCCCGGCGAACGCGTCGTCGCGGTCAACGACGTCTACGGGGGGACGTACCGGCTGTTCTCGAAGGTCTACGAGCCCAAGGGATACGAGTTCGAGTTCGCCGCGGCCGACGAGGTCGCCTCTGCAATCGACGAGCGGACGCGGATGGTCTGGCTCGAGACGCCGACGAACCCGCTGCTGAACATCGTCGATATCCGCGGAGTCTCCGAGGCGGCCCGTGCGGTCGGGGCTGTTGTCGCTGTGGACAACACCTTCGCGACGCCGTACCTGCAGCGCCCGCTCGAGCTCAGCGCCGACATCGTCGTCCACTCGACGACGAAGTACCTCGGCGGCCATTCCGACCTCGTCGGCGGCTTCGCCTGCACGAACGACCCGACGATCGCAGAGCGGCTGGCGTTTCTGCAGAACTCACTCGGCGCCGTGCCGGGGCCGTTCGACTCCTGGCTCGTCCTTCGCGGGCTGAAGACGCTCGCGCTGCGGATGCGCCAGCACTGCGCGAACGCCCGGGCGATCGCCGACTTCCTGGCCGGACATCCGCAGGTGGAGCGCGTGCTCTATCCCGGTCTCGCCGCCCACCCCGGCCACGAGCTGGCGGCGCGCCAGATGGCCGACTTCGGGGGGATCGTCTCGTTCCTCGCCGGCAGCGCGGAGGACGCAGTCGCGCTCGTCGGCCGCACGAAGATCTTCAAGCTCGCCGAGAGCCTCGGCGGGGTCGAGAGCCTGATCGAGGTGCCGTTCGACATGACGCACGCCTCGACCGCGGACGCGCCCTTCGCGTGTCCCCCGAACCTGGTGCGGCTGTCGGTCGGGATCGAGTCGGCCGACGACCTCGTCGCCGACCTCGAGTCGGCCCTGGTTCGCTCGGCAGCGACCGCGTAGCCATCCGCGGCGGGCTGTCACAATTCGGCAACTCTTCGTCCACAACCAGTGCCTGGCACTCGAGCTGTAACAACTCCGCAACTCTTCGTCCACAACCAGTGCCTGGCACTCGAGCTGTAACGGCTCGGTAACACTTCGTCCCAGGGGACAGGTGGCTCGATGGGCGAGAATCAGGGCGTGAGGGCGCCCGCACCGATCGACCTCCACCACCAAGCCGCGCGGGTCGTCGGCGTGTACCTGGTGGAGACGGACGACGGGCTCGCGCTTTTCGACTGCGGCCCGGCAAGCTGTGTGCCGGCGCTGAAGGCGGGTCTGGCCGAGCGCGGGCTCGAGCTCACGGACGTCCGCCACCTGCTGCTCTCCCACATCCACCTCGACCACGCGGGCGCGGCCGGCACGCTCGTCCGCGAGCACCCGGCACTCCGGGTGCATGTGTCGGCGATCGGCGCGCCGCACCTCATCGACCCGAGCCGGCTCGAGGCGAGCGCACGGCGGCTGTACGGCGACGCCTTCGACACGCTCTGGGGCGAGCTCGCGCCGGTGCCCGAGGCCAGCGTCGAGGTCGTCGGCGACACCGTGCTCGGGCTCGAGTGCTTTCCATCGCCCGGCCACGCCTCGCACCACGTCTGCTACCTGCACGCCGACGGGACGCTCTACGCAGGGGACGCGGCCGGCGTCCGGATCGTGCCGGGCCGTCACGTCCTCCCCGTCTCGCCCCCTCCCGACGTAGACGTGGAGGCCTGGTTCCGTACGTTCGAGGAGATCGAGCGCCGGCGGCCCGCGCGGCTCGCGCTCATCCACTTCGGCGTCGTGGACTCGCCGTCGGAGCACCTCGGGCTCGCGCGCGAGCTGCTCGCCAAGTGGGCGGAGCGTGCACGCCAACTCGACGAGGCCGACTGGGTCGCCGCCGCCCGCGCCGATCTCGAGGCCGCGGTCGGGAGCGAAGCCGACCTCTGGGAGCGCGCCGCGCCGCTCTGGCAGTCCTACGCAGGGATGAAGCGGTACTGGGACAAGCGCCGCGAGGCGGAGACAGCCTGAACCGCGCACGCCTCGGCCCGCTCGCCGAGCGCGAGTTCCGCCTGCTCTTTCTCGGGCGCGCCGTCTCCTTCCTCGGGAACGCGATGGCGCCGATCGCACTCGCGTTCGCTGTCCTGGATCTGACCGGCTCGAAGACGGACCTGGGCTTTGTCCTCGCGGCGCGGACCGCACCGCAGATCGTGGCTGATCGGGGGAACGCTCTCCGATCGCATCGCGCGCAACCACGTGATGGTCGCGTCGAGCCTCCTCAGCGGCGCGAGCCAGGGGACGCTCGCCGCGCTCCAGCTCACGCATCACGCCGAGCTCTGGCACATGGTCGCGATCAGCGCCGTCAACGGCACGTCGTCCGCGTTCTTCTTTCCGGCCTCGTCCGGGATCATCCCCCAGACCGTCCCTGCGGCCGTCATCCAGCAGGCGAACGCGCTGCTCCGGCTGGCGATCAACTCGAGCATCGTCGTCGGCGCAGCGCTCGGCGGTGCGATCGTGGCCGCAGCAGGACCGGGCTGGGCGATCGCGATCGACGCCGCCACCTTCGCGCTCGGCGCGCTCTTCGCCGCGGCAATGCGGGTGCCTCCGGCGGTCCGGGAGGAGGCGACGCGCTTCCTCCGAGACCTCGCCGAAGGCTGGCACGCGTTCCGGTCGCGGACCTGGCTCTGGGCGATCGTGCTCCAGTTCTCGTTCCTGACGCGGCCGAGCAGGGCGCATTCCAGGTACTCGGGCCGGTGCAGGCGAACGAGCACTACGGTGGGGCCGGCGTGTGTGGGGGCTCATCCTCGCCTGCCAGTCGGTGGGCCTGATCTGTGGAGGCCTGCTGTTGCTCAGAGCCAAGCCGCAGCGATTGCTCCTGGTCGCGACGTTCGGGATCCTCCTGCTCGCACCGCCGGCGGCGCTGCTGGGCCCGCCGGCGCCGGCCGCAGTTGTCGCCGTGGCCGCCTTCGGGATGGGCTTCGGGATCGAGGTGTTCTCCGTCTGCTGGGACACGACCATGCAGCAGCAGATCCCGGGGGCGATGCTCTCCCGCGTCTATGCATACGACATGCTCGGATCGGTTGCCCTGATCCCGGTCGGATTCGGCCGTCGGCCCGATCGCCGACCTGATCGGCACGCGCTTGACGCTCTACGGCGCCGCCGCGCTCGTCGTCCTCGTCACGCTGCCCGTGTTTGCCGTGCGGGACGTGCGGGAGCTCAGACGACGCTGAGCGTCTTCTCGTCCCGCGACTCGCGGTAGCCGGGGCCGAGCCTCGCCGCCAGCGTGCGCTCGAGCTCGCCCGACTGCTCGAGCTCCTCGACGATGTCCGCGCCGCCGATCAGCTCCCCGCGCACGAACACCTGCGGGATCGTCGGCCACCCCGATACGGCCGACAGCTCCTGGCGGATCGCCGGATCGGGGAGGACGTCCACCGTGGTCACCGGCGCTCCTACCCGGCGCAGCGCCTCGAGTGCGCGCAGCGAGTTGCCGCACATGACCATCTGGGGCGTGCCTTTCATGAACAAGGCGACATCCTCGCCCTCGATCACCTGCTTGATGCTCTCGTTCAGCTCGCTCATCCGGGTCCTCTCGTCTTGATCCTCAGCTCATGGATGGTGCCGTCGGCGAGCGGGGTCGCCAGCGCCTCGTAGACGAGCCGGTGCTGCTCGACCAGTGGGAGGCCGTCGAAGCGCGCGCTCGCCACGGTCACCTGGAAGTGGTCGCCGGTGCCCGTGCGGTCGAGGACGTCCAGCTCGCCCGCGTCGGGGAAGGCCTGCGCCAGGAGCACGCGGAGCGGTTCGGTCGCCACTCCGACAATCTAGCCGCGGGTAGTCAGGCTGGGTCGGGCCGGACGATCACCGTTCCGCCGACCGGGATCACCTCCGTGACGGGCAAGTCCGCCCGCTGTGCGTGCTCCCGGATCTTGTCTTCGCTGGACGCCTGGTAGACGCAGACCGTGCCGACCGTACCGTCGCCTTCCTCCAGCACGTAGCTTCGGATCCAGCGGATGTCGTCGGACATTTCGTTGTCGCCGACGTCGCGGGAGCGGCCTGCCGCCTCCTCCAGGTCTGCGGTCGTCTGCCACCCGCCGCGGCGGATGATCACGTACGTATCCATCCGGCCTCCCCTCCGTGTGCTTGACGGGGCCCGAGCCTACTGCAGGACCGAGCGGAACGCGCGCAGGTAGTCGGCGACCATCCGCTCGGGCGAGAAGTGGTCCCGGGCGTAGCGGACGAGCTCCAGCGGGTCGAGCCGGTCGGCCTCTTCGATCGCGGCGGCCATGATCCTGTAGTCGTCGACGATGATCCCGCTGCGTCCGTGCTCGATCACCTCGGGCACCGCGCCCCAGCGAGTCGCGATCACCGGCGTCCCGCACGCCATCGACTCGATCATGACGAGGCCGAACGGCTCCTCCCACTCGATCGGGAAGAGCGTCGCGCGCGCGTCCTGGAGCAGCTCGACCTTCTCGCCGTGCGTGACCTCGCCGAGATACTGGATCTGGTCGGAGAGGTGCGGGCGGACGAACTCTTCGAAGTACTGATGCTCGAGCGGCTCGCGGTTCTTGCCTGCGATCTTCAGCGGCAGACCGGCCGTGATCGCCACGTCGATCGCGCGGTGGCAGCCCTTGTCCGGGCTCATCCTGCCGATGAACAGGAGATAGTCCCCGCGGTGCGGCTTGACCGGGTAGAGCGAGAAGTCGAGGGCGTTCGGGCAGTTCGCGACCCAGGGGAGGTCCGGCTTCGGCTTGCGCTGGTTCATCGAGATCGAGATGAAGCCGATCTCGGGCGCGACCCGGGCGATCAGCTCGTAGATGTCGCCGCCCTCGCTGTCGAGCGGCCCGTGGATCGTGTGCAGCGCCGGCCTGGCGATCAGCCCGCCGAGCGCCGCCGCCGGTAGGCCCGAGTGGTCGTTGATCACGTCGAATTCGTCGGCGCGCGCGTAGCAGGCCAGGCAGTGCTGGAGCTCCGGGAGCGACTGGCCGATCCGCGCGCTTGGCGCCTTCGGGAAAACCGACGAGAGCTTCGCCTTGGTGTGCGAGTCACCGGAGGCGAAGATGGTGACGTCGTGACCGGCGTCGACGAGCCCGTCCGCGAGCAGCCAGACGATCCACTCGATCCCGCCGTAGCCCGTTGGAGGCACCGGGAACCAGACCGGGCTGATCAGGCCGATGCGCAGAGGTTCGGTCACGACTGCTCCACGCGAACCTTGCCGTCCGTGACGTGCACGTCGAACGAGCGGCCGAAGACACGGACGCCCGTGAGGCGAATCGTCCCGGCCCAGGAGGGCAGCTCGAGCGGCGCCAGCGTCTCGAGCGTCTGCCGCTGCCGGTTGGGCTGGAGCCCGAGCAGCACCTGGAGCAACAGAACCGGCGTACCCGCAGCCCACGCCTGTGGGCGCGCGGCGGTCGGATAGGCGATCGGAAACGGCGTCTGCGTCCGCGGCAGTCCGGCGAAGACCTCCGGCAGCTCGTGGTCGAAATACTCCGACGCCTCCAGCAAACGCTGGACGATCCGGTGAGCCTCGGGCCAGCGCGCATACCGGGCGAGGCCGTGGGCGATCAGGGAGTTGTCGTGGGGCCAGACCGTGCCGTTGTGGTACGAGAGCGGGCTGTAGGCGCCGTCATCGGTTGACATCGTCCGGACTCCCCAGCCGGACCAGAGCGGGTCGCTCATCAGCGCGTCCACGACCTGCTCGACCCTCGTGGAAGGGACGATCCCGCTCCAGAGCAGGTGGCCGATGTTCGAGCAAATCGAGTCGACGGGCTTCTTGTCGGCGTCGAGTGCGAGCGCGTAGTAGCCGCCGCGCTCCTCCACCCAGAAGGCCTCGTCGAAGCGCTTCTTCAGCCGGTCGGCGTCCTTCTCGAGCCGTTCGGCGAGCGCCCGGTCGCGCCACACCTCGCGCGCCAGCTCGGCCATTCGCTTCTTCGCGTCGAAGACGTACCCCTGCACCTCGCACGGCGCGATCGGCACCTTCGCGGTCCGCCCGTCGGCGAAGCGCTGGGAGTCGCCCGAGTCCTTCCACGACTGGTTCTCGAGCCCGCGCTCGCTCCTCCTCGCGTACTCGACGAACCCGTCGCCGTCGCGATCGCCATAGGTGTCGATCCACTCGAGGGCGCGCATCGCCGGTTCGCGCAGCCGCGTGACCAGCGTCGCGTCGTCCGTCCAGCGCCAGACCTCCGAGAGCAGGACGAGGTAGAGCGGTGTCGCGTCGACCGTGCCGTAGTACCGCTTGAACCAGGTCTTGGCCGCCTTGCCCTGCCTGACTTCGTGGACGATCTTCCCCGGCTCCGCGTCGATCAACGGGTCGTCCTCCGTCGCCTGGAGCTCGGCCAGCACCTCGAGCGCGCCGCGGGCGAGCTCGGGCCCGAAGAGGAGCGTCTGCAGCGAGGTGATGAGCGTGTCACGCCCGAACACGGTCATGAACCACGGCATCCCGGCGGCCGGCAGCCTGGCGATCCCGCCGTTCCCCCCGCGCATCCGGAGCGAGGCGAGGTCCGAGACCGAGTGGGCAAAGGAGTCCTCGAGCGGGTCCCACGAGGCTCTCAGCTGCGGGACCCGCAGCTGCCAGGCCGTCAGCGAGTCCTGGACGCGCGAGAGCTCCTCGCCGAAGCGGTGCGCGCCGGCGGGTCGCGGCTCGGGCCCGTGCCCGTCCGCCTGCGGGACGACGTCGGTGGTCAGCTCCCAGCGGCCCCGCGGCTCGAGGTCGATCCGGTAGCGGACCAGGCCCCCCTCGACTTCGCCGAGGTGCGAGAACGCGACGTGCGTGCGCGACTGCTCCTCGCCCGAGTCCTCGAGGACGAGCTTGCTCAGCGACTCGTGGAGCTCTGGCCTGACCGGATCGGGTAGCGGCTTCGCGCGCAGCGGGTCGCCGAGGGCGAAGTCGTACTCCTTGACCGCGAAGATGTCCGCGAAGTCGCTCGCCACCTCGAGCTCGAGGTCGAACGAGACCGGCTCAGCGGTGACGTTCTCGACCACGATCCGGTCCTGCATTGCCTCCGAGACGAAGCGCTCGCGGACGATCGAGAGCGAGTCCTGGGCAAGCCCGCCGGCCAGCGGGTTACGGAGGTAGAACGCGGCGGAGAAGTACTCGACCTTGCCGGACGAGAGCAGGAGCGGCGTCTCTCCGTTCACCGTCAGCCGGAAGAGCGAGAGGAAGCGGGTGTCCTCGGCGAAGAAGCCGCCGGTCTGCTGCCAGATGTCGCCGCGCTCGTCGCAGATGCAGAAGGTCGAGCCTTCGAGGATCGTCAGCGCCACGCGGTCAAGTGTCTCTGAGGATCCGGCCGCCGCCCGTCTGCGCGAGCGCCTTGACGACGATCTCGTCCACGTTCACACGCAACGGGCGGGTCAGCGCGAACAGCACGCAGCCGGCGATGTCCTCGGGCGTCATCGCCTCGACACCCTGGTAGACCGCCCCCGCCTTCTCCTCGTCGCCCTTGAAGCGGACGAGCGAGAAATCCGTCTCGGTCAGGCCGGGCGCGACCGCGGTCACGCGGACCGGCCGCCCGAGCAGATCCTCGCGGAGCGCCTGGCTGAACATCGCCACCGCCGCCTTGACGGCGCAGTAAACGGCCGCGTTCTCGTACGGCGCGCGCCCGGCGATCGAGTCGATGTTGACGATGTGGCCGCCGTCCCGGATGTGGGGCAGGCAGAGGCGCGTCATCCGCATCAGGCCGTGGACGTTCGCCTCGAGCATCCACTCCTCGTCCTCCTCCGTGGAGTCCCAGAACGGATAGCGGCCGAGCGCGCCGCCCGCGTTGTTGACGAGCACGTCGAGGCCGCCGAGCGCCTCGAGGGCCGAGGCGACGAAGCGCTCGCAGCTCGCCGGGTCGGTGACGTCGAGCTCGTGGGTGAAGTCTCCCTCGAGCCGGTCGACGCGGCGCGCGCCGACGGCCACCTTCGCGCCCGCGTCGCGCAGGGCCCGGGCCGTCGCGGCGCCGATCCCGCTGGAGGCGCCGGTGACGATCGCCGTCTTGCCGTCGAGCGTGGAGTTGTCGGCCACGGCGGGTGACTCTATCCGCGCCCCAGCGGCGTGCGGCGCCGGAACGACCGGCCGATCTCGACCGGGCCCAGCGAGTGCTCGACCTGGAGTGTCGTGTGGTCGAGGCCGAACCGCTCGGCCAGCATTGCCTCGAGCTGCCGCCGCAGCGCGTGGCAGTCCGACCCCGGGGCGACGAGGACGTGGGCGGAGAGCACCGGGAACCCGCTCGTCAGCGTCCAGACGTGCAGGTCGTGCACCTCGTCGACTCCGGGCTCGGCGACGATCGCGCGCCCGACCGCATCCGGGTCGATGTTTGGAGGCGAGACCTCGAGGAAGATGCGGGTCGACTCCCGCACCAGACCGAACGCGCCCCAGAACATGAGGAAGGCAACGACAAGCCCTGCGATCGGGTCGAAGCGGTCCCAGCCGGTTGCGAGCACCAGCCCGCCGGCGACCGCGGTGCCGGCGAAGGCCGCCAGGTCGGTGGTCACGTGGAGGAACGCGCCGCGGACGTTGAGGCTCTCGCGACTCGCCCGCGCCAGGAGAGCGGCGGCGGCGAGGTTGACCACGATCCCGGCGAGTGCGACAACAAGCACGACGCCTCCCCGCACCTCCGCCGGGGAAACCAGGCGGCGAATCGCCGCGTACACGATCCAGATGCCCACGAGCCCGAGCAGCAGGCCGTTCGCCTGCGCGGAGAGGATCTCGAGCCGCCGGAAACCGTACGTCCACCTTCCCTGGGCCGGACGAGATGCCATGGAGGAGGCGGCGAGCGCGAGGCCGAGCGCCGCCACGTCGGAAACGAGGTGTCCAGCGTCCGCGAGCAGGGCCAGCGAGCCCGCGAGGATCCCGGCCGCGAGCTCCCCGGCCATCAGCGCCGCGATCAGCGCGAGCGCGCCCGCCAGCAGGCGGCGGTCGCCGTCCGGCCGTGCTCCGTGGTCGTGTGCGTGCATCCCGGAAAGGCTAACCCGATCGCCAGAAACCCCGTCTACACTTCCCAGATGAGTACGGCCGACGACGCCGCGCAGCGGCCGTTGCTGGCGGCACCCGAGCAGAACGTCGCACTCAGCGATCAGTGGCGCGCGTTGCGCCGGTCGGCGACGTTCGTCGCGATCATCTCTGCCCCGGCCGCGTTCCTCTGGCTCTGGCAGCACACGGGCCTGAGCCTGGGCTGGGCAATCGTCGCGACGGCGTTCGGCGCGTTCGCGTTCCGCGGGGCGCTCGACCTCGTCTTCCGGCGGTTCATCCCCTGGCCGAGCCTGTTCGCGACCGAGGATCTGCGGCTGCGCGAGGAGGACGTCCTCAACCGCCGCCGGGCCTGGTTCTATCTCGCTCGGTTCCGGTTGGCACTCGCGATCGTCATCGCGATCACGATCATCTACCTGATCCAGCTCCTCTTCGGAGGGGACGTCACATGGTGGGGGACCGCCAGCGCGCTCGGGACGGGTTTCGGACATGCAGTGAAGAACCGGGGATTCTGGGTCCAGGCGGTCTTCGTCTCGTTCCTTTTCATCTCGAACTTCCTGATCTTCATGGGCCCGCTGATGCTGATGGGCATCTCGCAGATCCGAGGCTTCGAGCCGGGCGACGCGAACTGGGGCGTGAAGCTCGAGCACGTGCGAGGCCAGGCCGAGGCGAAGGAGGAGGTGCGCCGGATCGTCAACCTCTGGCAGTCGGGCGAGGCCTTCGAGAAGGCCGGAGGACGGCGTGAGCGAGGTCTCCTCTTCCACGGCGCGCCCGGGACGGGCAAGACGATGCTGGCCAAGGCGATCGCGACTGGATTCAACTCGCCGTTCGTCTCGATCCCCGGCTCCGGCTTCGCCCAGACGTTCATCGGCATCGACGCGCTGATCGTTCGCTGGATGGCGCGCAAGGCCAAGAAGCTCGCCGCCAAGTGGGGCGGCCAGTGCATCGTCTTCATCGACGAGATCGACGCCGTCGGCATGCGCCGCGCGTCGCTCGGAGGCGCCGGGGGCCCGGCGATGACCGGGACGACCTCGCAGCGTTACGAGGACTACTGCTTCTTCGGCCCGTACGGCGCGCTGAACCCGAGCGGCGACCTGATCCTCGAGACCAAGGGTTGGCGGGACCGCCTGTTCGCCGAGCGCGAGCCGCCCTCGGGGCCCTCGGGGTGGTACGCCCGGCTCGGCTCGATCGTCAACCAGGGCGGTTTCCTGGGCGGAGCGATGGGCGGCGGTGGGCAGCTCGCCCTCAACCAGCTGCTGGTGACGATGGACGGGATCGACAACCCGCCTTTCTGGCGTCGCTTCTGGACGAACCGAATCAACACCTGGCTCGATGCGTCGTACGTCGTGCCCCGGCGGCTCGGGAAGATCTCGCTGCGGATGCCGGCACCGCGTCCAACAGGCAACCAGATCTACTTCATCGGGGCGACGAACGTGCCCCTCGAGCACCTCGACCCGGCGCTGCGCCGCCCCGGCCGCATGGGCCGCCACGTCTGGTTCCGCACCCCGACGAAGAAGGACCGCGAGGACATCTTCGAGCTCTACCTCGCGAGGGTGTCTCACGACCCCGAGCTGAACGCACCGGGTGCGCGCGACGAGCTGGCACGGATCACGTCGGGCTACAGTCCGGCAATGATCGAGCAGGTCTGCTCGATGGCGCTCACGCATGCGCACCACGACGGCCGGTTGCAGTTCACGCGCGAGGACATCGTCGAGGCGATGACGACGGTCGAGTCGGGCACGGCGGTCGGAGTCGAGTACGTCCCCGAGGAGACGCGGGCCGTGGCGATCCACGAGGCCGGCCACGCGGCCACGGCGCACGTGTTCCTGAAGGGCGCCGAGTCGACGCGAATCTCGATCCGCATGCGCGCGGGCTCGCTCGGACACCATATGGCGCTCGAGAAAGAGGAGCGCTTCAGCTCCTGGAAGCACGAGGAGATGGCCAAGCTGGCCTGGACACTAGGCGCGCTCGCCGCCGAGCAGGTCTTCTACGGCGAGAACGCGACGGGCGTCGGCGGCGACCTCCACAGCGCCACAGGCCGTGCGGCGTGGATGGTCGGCGTGTCCGGCATGGGCCCGGACAGGCTCTCGCTGAACGGCAACGAGCAGGCGCGGGACGAGCTCATGGCCCGCTTCGAGCAGCTCGGCCTCCAGCTGATGAACAGGGCGAGCGGCGACTTCCAGCACGACTCCATCGCGGCTGTCTTGCGCGACCCGACGAAGCGCACGCTGGCTGCGCAGATCATCGGGCAGGCGTACCAGAACGCGTACAACCTCGTCCTCCAGAACAAGGAGGCGGTCGAGAAGATCGCCGAGACGCTCATCGCCCGGAGAGAGCTGTACGGCGACGAGCTCGTCGAGCTGCTGAACAGCGTCGGCTTGAAGGAGCCGAAGATCGACCTCGCTCAGGAGGCGGCATGGCCGACCCTGTAGACAGCAGCCAGGCGCAGGCCGAGCAGAAGGAGGCCGCACTCGTCGCCTACCACCGCGCCCAGGCGAGCGTCCCGAGGCACCGCTTCGGCCTCGCCTACCTCGCGCTCGCGGTGATCCTGGGAGCCGCCGTCGGTTTGTTCGTGGTCTTCGCGTCCAACGGCGGCAAGGACAGCAGCCCGGCCTGGTCTGCGTGGGAGCCGACGAAGGACGGCGTCGAGCGCCTCGACGAGATCGGCAGGTACGTCTCGCACCAGTACGCCCTCCCGAGCGGGCGCGTGCTCGTCACCCCCTTCTCGACACCGCCGGTCGTCCGGCTCGGGAATCAGCTCGCCGCCGTCCGCGCGATCCGCATCACAACCGGGCTGCCCGGCGAAAGCGTGAACGACTCCCAGATCATCGACGCGACCAACGTCTGGGCCTACGAGCTGTGCGGAGGAGGCAAGGACTGCGCCCTCTCCGACGGCAGCGCCTCGGCATCGCGAGGGCGGCTCCTCCAGCGCGAGTCGCTCGAGCTCGCCCTGTACACCTTCAAGTTCGAGCCGGCGATCAACTACGTGGTCACGTACTTCCCCCCGGTCCCGAAGCGTGATCCGGCTGCGATCGTGCTCACCCGGGAAGCGCTGGAGGAACCGCTGAAGCACCCGCTCGCGCAGACGCTGCCCCCGCCGAGGACACGGCTTATGCCCGGCCAGCTGAGCGGCAACGACCTCGCGGTGCTCGACCGCTACATCACGCGTGCGTATTCGCTCTCGGGCGAACAGCTCCAGGACGGCAGCCCGCTGCTCGTGCTCCGGCCGGCGGCGAGCTGAGCCGGGACGAGCCGACACGGGAGGCGCTCGACCGGGCAAAGGCCCGTCTCGACCGGCTCGACCTCTACCCGGCCGCCGTGCGGATCGACCGGGTTCGCGTCTTCGTCTGGCCCTGGTTCTTCCGGCTCCCCTGGTTCAACCGCTTCCACGGTCACGCCGCCTGGAACACGATCGTGCTCCGCGAGCCGCTCGAGCGTGCGGGCGACGATCTCGTCACACACGAGCTCTGCCACGTCTGGCAGATGCAGCACCGGCCGCTCCGGATGCCGCTGTCCTACATCCGCGGCTACTCGCACAATCCGCACGAGCTCGAGGCGCGCCGCGCAGTTGAGCTCACTCGATCGGGTGATCCGCCGAGACGGCCGGCTTGAGACAATCCGCGTGGCGTCAGAACAATGCCGAGCTCAGGTTGACGGGACAGTAACTCGACAACCACGTAATGGCTGGACGTTTGCAAGCAGTGTTGGCGACTCTTGTCTTCGCCGGCGTGGTGGCCGTTCTCGCGTCCGGGGCAAGCGGAGCCGGACAGTTCCCTCTCTTCGGGCCCTATGGTGGCGCGCTGCGGCGTGTAGCACGACGGTCTCCAACTCAACGATCAGGAGCCGCCCGCAAGGGCGGCTCCTTCCTCGTCAATGCAGGGAGCGTGCATCGGCAGGTCGGCCTCGGTGGCGTCGTGGAGCAGGATGCCGATGAGTCGCTCGGCCCCGTCCAGACGGCCCCAGGGGGTAGTCCTGCTCGCGGCCGCTCATGGGGTTTGTGACTGACTCGACAACCGCCTAGGCTTCGGTCTATCGGCAGGCTGGCGTTTACGAAAGACACCGTTACGGTCGGCGACCTCAGGCTGCGGCTCGCGCCGAACGAGCCCCTGGTGCCGAAGAAAGACAAGGCGCTTCGGCTCGCAAAGCACGCGCCGTTCGTTTCCGCGCAGGATCATTTCTTCTCCGAGCGTGGGACTTCGGCGAAGGCGATCTTCGAGCTGGGGATCTGGGACGGCGGCAGCACAGCGTTCTGGTTCGAGTACTTCCAGCCGGACAAGCTCGTCGCCGTCGACTTTCTCGACCGCGAGGACGACCCCGAGTTCCTCGCCTACGTCAACCGCAAGGACGCCGGGGCGCGGCTGAAGACGTACTGGCGAACCGATCAGTCCGACCGGAAGCGGCTGGCAGAGATCGTCGCCGAGGAGTTCGGAGAAACCCCGCTGGATCTCGTCATCGACGACGCCTCCCACGAACTCCACGCCACGAAGGCCAGCTTCGAGACCTTGTTCCCGCTGCTCAGACCGGGTGGGTTGTACATCATTGAGGACTGGGTCTGGGAGACCGTGCCTTGCTACCGCGAACCGGGGCATCCGTGGGCGGAACGGGAAGGTCTCGTGAGTTTCGTTCAGCATTGCGTGTCGCTGGTTGCTAGGGGGCCGGTGCAGCGGATTGATGTGCTGCCGTGGTTCGCGGCAATCGAACGCCAGTAGCCCGGCAGTCTTGTTGGAGGAGTTCGTATGCCCCCGAAGGCCAAGCCCGCGCGAATTAGTCGAGTTCAAGTTCGTTGTCCAGCCCGTGTTCGGTGCCGGCGCTGCCGAAGGGGGTCACGCACAAGCTTCTGATCGGGGGCAACGGTGCGGCCGTGCAGCTGTCCGCGTCGGCGCCCCGGTCCGCAACTTCCACAGAATCCCGTTGAGCACCTGCCGGTGATCGCGCCGTTCAGTAGCACCCTCCGCATTCTTCTTCTCGCCGGGATTAACCTGCCGAGAGATGCACGCTTGACGAACTTGAACCGGGCAACGTGTGTTGTGTGGCACAGCGCGAAACTCAAGAAGCTGATCGGTACGGCCTATGCCGCCGGAACGACTCAGCCTGGTACGACGACCGCCGAGATGCAGGCGGAGCGAGCACGGGCCTGTTGAGTTCCTGGCCCCTGGCGCGCGCGTGAGGTTCTCGATGACGCTGCTCGCCGCTGACAGGAGGTGAGCAAGCGGCTTGCCGGCGTTGCCGTGCCGCTAGTCTGCGCGGAGTGCGGCGCCGAGAGCCCGTCTGACGCGTCGGGTTGGCGCGGCTACGTCACCGACGACGGCGAGGCGGTGATGTTCTGCCCGGCGTGTTCAGAGCGCGAGTTCGGCCCTGTGAGTCCGCGTGGAACCTGACACCGTCCTGACCGTCCCGGGTGAGGGTGGTGTCGCCGCCCTGACGGTCTCGCTAGTGCTTGATGTCGACGAGCCCGACCTGTCACCAATCGAAACGTTGCTCGAACCGGACTTTCTCTCCGTCCTGAGCGACTCGCTCGCGGCACATCCGTGGCATAACCGCGACAACCTCATCGTCCGCCGCGTTCCGCCCGGCACGCCCGTGCAGGGCCAAATCTGCCGTCGCGCCTGGGAGAAGCACCCCTACCCAGCGAGCCCAGCCTCGACGATCTCCCGGACGAGCAGCCGCCGCCCGAGGCGCAGTTGGGGTTCGTGCAACGCGGCCGATTCTGGCTTAGGCCGATCGAGGCGAAGTTCTACGACGCCGCGCGCGAGTCGAGCCTCTTCTTCGCGGTACAGCCGTGGATTCAAGGGACGGAGTGCCGGTACCGGCCGGACTTCATGTTCCTCTACGACGGTCGCCCGCACGTCGTCGAGCTCGACGGTCACGAGGGCGCGCCACAAGAAACCGGCGTAGGATTCTCCCTCCAACGACAAGGGAGGTCATCATGGCCGGACTCGAGATCAAGAACGTCGGGTCGCCGGAGGAGACGCGCTCGTTCGTCGACAAGGGTTCTGCGGCGGTCGTCAACGTCGGCGGCCACCCCGTCCTCTACGGCACCTTCGAGCCGGGCTGGCGCTGGTCGGAGCACGTGAAACCGATCGCCGGCACGGATAGCTGCCAGGCGCCGCACCTCCTCTACTGCCTGTCCGGACGGATGAAGGTGACGATGGGCGACGGCACTGAGGGCGAGGTCGGGCCCGGCGACGTCGCCTCGATCGACCCGGATCACGACGCCTGGGTCGTCGGCGACGAGCCCTGCGTCGCGGTCGACTTCGGAGGCTACGCGCAGTACGCCAAGAAGGGGTAGCCACTACCCCGCGCAGCACAGCAGCACTGCGAGCCTAGGCTTGTCCGAGCGATGGGCAGTACTGGGCTCGAACCAGTGACCCCCAACTTGTCGAGGAGGCCGAGGCCATGGTCGGCAGAGATCAGATGGGGGCAAAACCGCAAGGCAGGCGCTCTCCCAGCTGAGCTAACCGCCCGGCCCGGATAGCCTACGCCGACGAAGCGACCGTCGGAGGCACCGCGGGGAGCTACTTCTCGGGTTTCGGCCTAGGACTCGGCTCGTGAGCGGCCGCAGGCGGCTCGTGTGCAGGCGTTTCAGCGGCCGCCGGGGCCGGAGACGTGGACGGGGCGGGGGTAGCTGGAGACGCACCGGAGGTCGAGGACGGTCCGGCCCCGCTCTGCGCCGACGGCTGCTCCGGTGGCGCCGGTTGGATGGGTTTGGCACCGTGCTCAGGCGGCTGCGCCCCCTTCGCGTGCGAGTCCAGCTTCCCGGCATGTCCGGCGGCCGTCACCCCGCCGGCTGTTCCCCGCACTCTGCGCGCGCGCGTTGCCGCTGCTCCGCGAGCACGCGTCGCCGGTGATCCGTGCGCAGGCGCCTCTCGATTACCGGTCGCCGACCGAGTGGAGCGGTGGACGGCCGAGCCCGCAGCCAAGGCGGGCCCTCGCTCCGTCGCCTTGTCCGGCAACACGGCTTTCGCGTGAGGATGCAGCTGCCGCCCCGGCGATCCGAGGGGCTGGTCGCGGCCAGAGGCGACGACCTTGTGGCCCAGACCGGGGAGCTTCAGCGGCTCGCGGCCGCGACCGAGGTCCGGCGCGATCCTCGCCGTCGACGAGGCCGAGCGTGCCGGAGCGCGATCGCCGTCGGTCACGGGTCGCGCCGATCCGGGCGTGGAGCCCCGACGACATGGGAGCCGACTCCGGTGGCGATCAGGGCGGCTGCGCCAAACGCAGCCACCTTGATGCCCACACCCCCGAGTGCGGCTCCACCCGCCAGGGCCGGGGCGCCGGCGGAAAAACCAAAGCTCGACAGCGACGCGGGTAGCGGCACGATCGCGATCCCTTTGAGGGCTGCACGCTGCGCGCGGAAGCGGCGAGCAACGGACGCGCACTCCGAGCACGCCCGCAGATGTGCCCGCAGCCCAGCCTGCTCGCCGCGTTCGAGCATCCCGTCGAGCTGGAGCGAGATCGCGCGCTCGGTCTCGCCACAGGTCAACGAGCCTTCGAGCTGCTCCCGGAAGGCTCGGCGCGCCCGGAAGATCATCGTCTCGACGGCGCTGTTCGAGATCCCGAGCACCTCTGCGATCTCGTTGTAGGAGCGACCCTCGAGCTCCCGCATGGCGAGCGCTGCGCGCTGGTTGAACGCAAGCTGCGAGAAGGCCCGCCGAACGTCCTCGCCCCGAAACCGCCCATCCTCGTCACCGGCCGGCTCGGCCACCAGCTCA
>WNFV01005089.1_pt1 | contig 20105 bp, 30 predicted proteins | sample 5400101 | NCBI WGS metagenome assembly WNFV01 (sample SAMN13153361, study PRJNA577476) | soil metagenome | isolation source: 115 cm soil or saprolite under grassland replicate 1 | place: USA:California | collected 2016-06-15 | reverse complement strand
CCGCACGCCCAGGTGCGCCAGCAGCTTGCGGGTCTGGCGGGTGTCCTCGCAGGCCACCAGGTCGGCCTCTGCCAGGGCGGTGGCCAGCCGAGGCGAGGCATCCCCCAGGTTGCCGATCGGGGTGGCGCAGACGACCAGCCTGCCACTGTGGCTTTGACCTCCTCCCCGCCCGTGAACGACGGGGATTCCTGCCGTACCGCGCGATGTGCTCACGCGACACCTCGGTGGGTTCCTGCTTCGCTGGCAACCGCCAGGTGTGACCCTGGTCTGATACTGCCTCCACAGGCGTTTTGCGTCTCCGCGAGCCCCGCGGCGACGAGGATGTTGCGGGCGGCGTTCACGTCCCGGTCGTGGACCGCGCCGCACGCCTGGCAAATCCAGGCACGCACGGCCAGCGCCTTGGGTCCATCCTTGACTCCGCACGCCGAGCAGAGCTGCGAGGACGGGTGGAAGCGGTCGACCTTGACGACCTGCCGGCCGTACTGCGCGGCCTTCTCTTCGAGCAGGCGCACGAGGGTCGCCCAGCCGGCGTCATGAACGCTCTTGGCCAGCCGCGTCCGTGCAAGGCCCGCCACCGACAGGTCTTCGACGGCGACCGCTTGGTTCTCGCGGATCAGCCGCAGGGCGAGCTTGTGGTGGTGGTCGGCTCGACGGTCGCGGACCTTCCGATTGGCGACCGCGACCCGGTGACGTGCCTTCTGCCGGTTGCGTGACCCCTTCTGCTTGCGGGACAGGGCGCGCTGGGCGCGGGCAAGGTGCCGTTCGGCCGCGCGCAGGTGCCGCGGGTTGGCGACCGTCTCGGTGGTCCCATTGCTTGCCACGATCGCCGCGAGCACGGTCAGGCCGAGGTCGATCCCGGCGGTGCGTGCCACCGCAGGCAGCGGGGTCGGGTCGCCTTCGACCACGAACGAGGCGTAGTAGCGGCCATCCGGCTCGCGGATCACGGTGACGCTGGACGGCACCGAGGGCAGCTCGCGGGACCAGCGCACCTTGATGTCACCGACCTTGGCCACGTACAGGCGCCCACCGTGCAGGGCGAAGCCGTTGCGGGTGAGCCGGATCGACTGGCGGCCGTATTTGGTCCGGAACCTCGGGTGCCCCACCTTGCGGCCCTTGCGCTCGCCCGACAGGGAGGCGAACCAGTTGCGGTAGGCGCGACGCGCGTCCTGGCACGCCTGCACGAGCGCGACGGAGGCGACCTCAGCCAGCCAGGCCCGCTCCGGGGTCTGCTTGGCGAGCGTGATCACCCGGCGTTGCACCTCGGTGTCGCTGAGCTTCTCCCCGCCCTTCAAGGCGCGCTGCCGCTCGGCCAGCGCGTCGTTGTAGACCACCCGGGCGCACCCGAACGTCCGAGCCAGCGCGCTGCGCTGCCCTGGGGTGGGGTCGATACGGTAGCGATACCGGAGTTGCATGCCCCTGACTATACTTGGTCTATGCGACAGGACGATGGCTATCGTCGAGGCAGACAAGTTGTTTCCGCGCTGAACGTGCATTTGGTCTTCGTGACCAAGTACCAGCGTGGCGTGCTGACCGGCGAGCACCTTGCCACGCTCCGGGAGGTCTTCGCCAGCGTGTGCGCCGACTTCGGCGCCGAGCTGGTCGAAATGCATGGCTCCGACGACCACGTCCACCTGCTGATCGCCTACCCACCAACCGTTGCCGTCGCGCGGCTGGTGAACTCGCTCAAGGGCGTCTCCGCCCGCCGGCTGCGGCAGCGCTACCGGGTGCGAACCCACCGGGAGCACTTGTGGTCCCCGTCGTACTTCGCCGCCTCGGCCGGCAGCGCCCCATTGAAGACCCTCAAGGCGTACATCCGCCAGCAGCGCACCCCGGACCCGGCCGGTCCAACCCCGCCCTGAACAGCAGGGCCTGCGCCCGGAGAAGCCCGGTCACGACGAGCACGGCCGCTCGACCAGCAGCAACCAGGGGACGATGCGGCCGGAGAGCTGGAGGCGGCCGAAGGCGGCGCGCTCCCTGGCCTCCAACTGGTAGCGAGGGTCGCCGCCGTGGCAGTGGGCGATCTCGCGCTCGACCGCAAGGATCGGCTCGCGCCAGGCGGCCGGCGCCGAGCCGACGTCGGGCGCGCGGGCGCTGGCGAGCACGGTGAGTCCGGCGGCGGCGAGCTGTCCGGCGAGCGTGCCCGGCGGCGTGAAGGCGTTGGCCACTGGCGCGTCCGCGGGAATCGCCCCCGCCGCGACGAAGTCGTAGATCGCCAGGCAGCCGCCGGGCGCGAGCACCCGCCGCAGCTCCCGCGCCGCCTCGCCGAGGTCCGGGATGGTCGAGAGCGAGCCGAGCGCCCAGGCCGCCTGGAAGGCGCCGGCGCGAAACGGCAGCGCGGTCAGGCTGGCGACCACCACGGTGCTGCTCGGGAACAGCCGGCGCGCGCCGCGGGCGGCGCTCGGCATGAGGTCGACGCCGACCGTGGAGCAGCCGTGCTCGCGGGTGAGCCAGGCCATCGGGCCGCCGAGCCCGCAGCCGCCATCGAGCACCGTCTGGCCCGGCCGGGCGCCGATCAGGCGCGCCAGGTGGTCCAGCAGCGCGGGATGGCTGGAGCCGCGACAGGCGATGGGTACGAGGTCCGCAAGGCCGAGCGCGAGTCCCGCCTCGGTCACCCGCTCGGCGTGCCAGCCGAACTCCGCCTCGAGCCACCGCGCCTGGTGTGGCATCGCACGGTCCCCCCTGATCCCCCGGAGGTGCCAGGACAGCATCATAGGATCGTCGGCCGCCAGTCGTCTTCGGCCTGGAGGGCCGCCTGGCTTCCCGGGCTGGGGTACCGGGCGGCGATGGGCCCCCGGGAGGCGCCCAGGCCGGTGAGGACGGCCAGCAGCTCGGCGCCGGCGGTGGTCGCGACGGCGCCGCGGGGGCCGATGCCGGCCAGGGTGGGGCCCGCCACGGCGGCGCCGATGGCGTAGGCGCCGATCTTCAGGCTCGCGCCGGTGGTGAAGACCTGGCCGCGGAGGGGACCCGGCGACCACTGCTGCCGGACCGCGAACAGGGCGGCGAAGGCCGGTCCCGCCGCCAGTCCGATGACGGCGGCGACCGCCACGGCCACCGGGAAGCTCGGGGCCAGCGCCAGGCCGGCCGTGCCCGCCGCGACCAGCGCCGTGCCGCCCATCACCAGCCGCTCGGCCCGCCAGGAGGCCGTCACGCGGACTGCCAGCAGGGCACCGGCGATCGCGCCCACCTCCTGCGCCGCGAAGAGGTAGCCGGCCGCGCCCCGACCGGCACCTAGCCGCTCGCTGAGCAGCGGAAACGCGATCGGCAAGAGGCCCTGCGCCCCCATCGCCAGGCTGCTGGTCACGGTCACCCCCCGCAGCACCGGCGTGCGTGCCAGGTGCGCAAGCCCCGCCCGCAGCGCCGCCCCCAGCGAGGTTCCGGCTGGTGCGGTGGTACCGGCTGGCCCGGCCCGGTTGGTGGTGCCGCCCGGCCCGACCGCGGGCCCCGCGGGGCCGGTGGGAGGCGCCTGCCCGGTGGGGTCGGTCGCGTGGAGCGGGCGCATACGGGCGATGGCGGCCAGGCCGACGAGCGCGATGCCCGCCTCCAGCGCGACGGCGGTCGCAGGGCCGAAGCGGGCGGCGGCCGTGGCGGCGAGGGCGGGGCCGAGCACGGCGGCGCTGTTGAAGCTCGCCGCCTCCAGCGCATTGGCGCGCGACAGCAGCCCCGGCGGCACCAGCAGCGGGATCATGCTGGTGATCCCGCCGGTCAGCATCGGGGCGCCGATCCCGCCGACGACAGCCAGCGCCGGCACCACCCAGGCGGGTGCCCGGCCGGCGGCCAGCAGCATGCCGAGCAGGGCCGCCGCCAGCAGCACCTGGTTGGCCGCCAGTGCCGCGCGGCGGTGCCTGGTCCTGTCCAGCCAGGCGCCGAGCACCGGGCCGGTCAGCACGCTCGGCAGGCTGGCCGCGGCGACCGTCGCGCCGGCCAGGGCCGGGCTGGAGGTGCGGTCCAGCACCAGCAGCACCACCGCGATCGCCAGCATCTCGTCCGCCACGCGCCCGAGCGTCGCCGCCAGGAAGAACCCGCCGTAACCCGGCAGCCTCCAGATCGAGCCCGGCGGCCCTTTCCGATCGCCGACCATCACCGGATGGTAACGTATCTTCTCGAGGAGGCATTACCGCCTCGACGCGGTCGGGCTGGCCGCCTACCTGATCGACCACGGCGAGGCCGAGCCCATCGACCTCACCCCCCGCGACGTCGACGACCTCGCCCGGGTCCGCACGGAGCTTTCCGAGCTGTTCGACGCCGCCGGCGCCGCCGATCGGGTCGCGGAGCGGGTGAACCGGCTGCTCGACCGGGCGCAGACGCCGCCGTGGCTTTCGAACCACGACGGCACCGCCTGGCACCTGCACGTCACCGCGGACGAGGCCCCGTGGGCGGACTGGCTGGCGGCGGTGGCCGGGCTCGGGCTGGCGAGGCTGCTGGCCGAGGACGGCGTGGCCCGCCTCGGCCGCTGCGCCGCCCCGTCCTGCCGGCGCGCCTTCGCCGGCGGGCTCCGCAACCATCCTCGCCGCTACTGCTCGCCCGCCTGCGCCAACCGCAGCCGCGTGGCCGCCTTCCGCGCCCGCCGCCGCCCGGCTTCGTGAGCCTCCGCCGGGTCCCGCCGCGCCCGGTCTGATGAGCCTCCGCCAGGTCCCTCCGCCCGGCCTCATGTGCCTCGGCCGGGTAGGGTAGGAACCATGAGCGAACCCTCCGCGGCCGTGCGGGCCGCCGGGCCGGCGGCGGCCCACGGCGCCAACCGGGCGGTCTACGCGGCCGCCGCCTGGGCGCTCGTCTTCGCCGCGATGAGCTTCTACTGGGCGGCGGGTGGGTCGCTGGGCTCCTCCACCATGAGCGACACCATCGTCGAGCCCGCCAGAGCGCGCGAGCCGCAGTTCGTCGCCCTGCTCTGGATCACCGGGGCGCTCAAGACGGCCGCCGGCCTCTTGGTGCTCGCCCTGGTCCATCCGTGGGGCCGGCTGCTCCCCCGCTGGATCCCAGTGACCGCGACCTGGGTCGCCGGCGTCGGGATGCTGCTCTACGGCGGCGCCAACCTGGCCGTCCGCGCCGTCATGGCGCTCGGCCTGCTCGCCACGCCCGAATCCATGCACTCGGACGCCGCCCGCTGGCACCTGGTGCTGTGGGACCCGTGGTGGGTCCTCGGCGGCGTCCTGTTCGTCATCGCCGCCTGGACGTGCGGCCGGGCTCCCCGCCGCCAACTCGCCTGACCTCGGCGGGACCAGGGATCGCCGCCAGGTTTCATCGACTGCTCGGCGAGCAACCCGCGCTTCGCCCCAACGGCCGGGTCTGTAAATGAACAGCAACGACTGCAGCTTCTGGTACGTCAACGAGTACTACCAGACGACCTCGGCGAGGGGCTGGCAGACCCGGATCGCCTCGGTCCGCCTACCCGGCTGCACGTAGCCGCGATAGCGGTCTGGAGTGCGCAGCCGGTAGCGTGGAGCCCGCTGCCGGAATGGCCCTTCGCGGACGGGCGGGCAGGAGTGCGAACCAGGCGACCAGCGCACCGGCGGCCGCGACCCCAAGGGCGACCAGGCATCCCGCGGCGAAGCTGTGCTCGAACGCCTGGATCGCGGCAATGCGCAACTGGTCGGCCGCCGCTCCCAGTCCGCCGGCCGCGGCGCGCTGGGCGGCGACGATGGCCCCGCCAACCGAACCCGTCGCCGCCTCCCGGACGGCCGCGGGAAGGCCCGCGGGCAGGGTGGACCCCAGGCGTCCGGCGTAGAGCGAGGCCGCAACGCTGCCGATCACGGCGACGCCAAGGGTCCCGCCCAGCAACCGGGTGGCGTCGTTCACCGCGGAGCCGACCCCGGCCTGCTCTTTGGAGACCACCCCCATGATGGCCTCCGTCGCCGGCGCGCTGGTCAGGCCCATCCCGGTTCCCAGCACCAGCACCTGGGCGGCGATCTCGAGGTAGGTCGACGCCTGCGAGGCGGTGGAGATCCACACGAACGCCCCGCACAGCAGGCTCAACCCAGTGGTCACCACCAGCTTGTTTCCAACTCGAACCGCGAGCCTTGTCCCGACCAGCGATGAGATGGCGACCGAGGCGGCCACGGGCAGCAGCCGGACGCCGGTGGCGAAGGGGCTGTAGGCCTTGAGGAACTGGAAATACTGGGTGACCAGGAAGATGAACCCCGACAGCGCGAAGAACGCCACGGTGACCGCGCCGCTGGCGGCGGTGAACCTCGGGGTTTCTGAACAATCCGACGTCGAGCATCGGATGGCGACGTCGCCGCTCCAGTCGACGGGCGGGGTTCTGGGGTCACGGGAAGGCGGGACCACCCCGGCGACGAGGATGGCGATCCCCGCCGCGACTGGGGCCATGAACAGGAAGACGCTCCCCCACCAGAACCGCTCGAGGAGCCAGCCCCCACGATCGGTCCCAGCGCAATCCCCACACCGGTGGTGGCACCCCACATCCCGATCGCCCGAGCCCTGGATGTGGTCGGGGAACGGTGGAGTCTGCGCTCCCGCCGCCGGCTGCCCGAACCGTCTACGAGCTCACCGAGCGTGGCCGGCAGCTCGAATCCGTCCTCCTCGATCTCGGCAGTTGGAGGATCCCGTTGCTGAATGGCGAGCGGGGGGAGGTCCCCTCGACCACGGCGGTGTTGCTGGGACTCCGGGCGTTCTTCCGTCCGGAGGTCACCACCAGTACCGATGAGCGCTACGCGGTCCGGGTCGGGCCCGAGGCGCTCACCGCGATGGTCCAGCACGGCCGCCTCGAGTTTCGTCCAGGCGCCCCGGACGCACCGGCCGCCGCGCTCCAAGCGGATCCTCGCGCGCTTCTCGACATCCGCACCGGCCGGCTCAGCCTTGCCGACGCGCTGGAGCAAGGTCTGCTCAGGTTCGAGGGACCGGCAGCAGCCATACGCCGCCTCCGCCGCGCCTTCGCGTTGGAAGCCAAGCCGGCCACGGTGACGCAGCCCAAGTGAGCGACGGTCACAGACTCTTGATCAGCGGCGCGATCAGGCAGACGTCGCCGAACTCGTGCCAGAGGTAGCCCTCGCGCAAGGCCTCGTCGTAGGCGGCCCGCAGCGTCGCGGACGACAGGAACGCCCGCAGCAGGTCGAGATGGCTGGCCTCGGGCTCGTGGAGGCCGGTCAGCAGGCCGTCGACGGCGCGGAGCTGGTGGTCGGGGTCGATGCGGAGCCGGGTGACGCCGGCGCCCGGTCGCACCTGCCCGCTGGGGTCGGCGGCGGTCTCCAGCGTCCGGACCACGGTGGTGCCGATCGCGATCACTCGCCCGCCGGCGGCGTGGCATTGGGCCACGGCGGCGGCGGTCGCCTCTGGGACGCGGTACGGCTCGGCCGGCACGAAGCGCCGGTCGACCTCGGGGTCGCCGTAGGTGGACAGCCCGGCGTGCAGGCTGATGGTGGCGAGCCCCACGCCTCGGGCGCGCAGCTCGTGCAGCGTCTGGACCGTGAAGGGCCGGCCGGCGCTCGGCATCTCGGCCGATCCCGGGGCGGCCGCGAACAGCGTCTGGTAGTGGTGCAGGGCCCAGCGCTCCGGCACGTAGGCGTAGCGCACCGGCTGCCCGGCCCGGTGCAGCGCCTCCAGCAGCCGAGCGCAGCAGCGATCGAAAGAGACCCACACCATCGCCGGCACCTCCTCGTGCCGGCCGAGCACCCGCGCCTCCAGACCTCCGGCGAAGGTCAGGCGCTCGCCAGGAACCAGTTCCGGAGCCGGCGGGCGGGCGTCGGTGGGGACCAGCGCCGGGTCGCCCCGCGCGGGCACGCCCAGCGCCAGCGCGGCCCAGCGCTCGCCGTCGCGGCCGGCCAGGCGCAGCTCCAGCCGCGCGCCCGTCGCCGTCCAACCGGTCAGGCTCGCCGGCAGCGTGCGCGAGTCGTTGGCGACCAGCAGGTCCCCAGGCCCCAGCAGTCGCGGGAGGTCGGAGAAGCGGGAGTGCCGGACGGCTCCGGTGCCCCGGTCGATCACCAGCAGGCGCACACCGTCGCGGCGCAGCCCGCGCGCCTCCGGAGGCGCCGCCGCCTCCAGCGTCGGCGGCAGCTCGAAGCGGACGTCACTGCGCACGCGCCGGCTCCGCGCCGTGCACCGGGAACGCCGCTGCCTCGAACCGCTGGCCGTTGATGCCCGCGGAGTCGGGCGAGGCCAGGTACACGAACACGGCGGTCCGGTCCTCCGGCCGGGCCAGCTCCGCGGGATCGTCCTCGGGCAGCGCCGCCGCGTGCAAGGCCGTCGCCATGTCGCCAGGGTCCACGGAGTTGACGCGAACCCCCGTGTCCTCCAGCTCGCTGGCCCAGATCCTGGTCATCTGGTCGAGCGCCGCCTTGGACACCCCGTAGGCGCCCCATCCCGGGTAGCCCACCACGCCGGCGTCGCTGGAGAGGTTGATCACGCTTCCCGAGCCGGCCGCCAGCATCGGACCGAGCAGCGCTCGCGTCAGCAGGAACGGGCCGAGCAGGTTCACCTCGAGCACGCGGCGGAGCGCGTCCGGATCGGTGTCGATGAGGTACGGCATCGGCGTCGGGCCGAGCTCGGAGGCGTTGTTGACCAGCACGTCCACGCGGTCGAAGGCGTCCAGCGCCGCGGCCGCCACCCGCTCCGCCTCCGACGGGTCGCCCACGTCGGCGGCCAGCGCGATCGCTCTGGCGCCGAGCGACTCCGCCGCGGCCCTCGCTTCCTCGAGCGGACCCGCGCGCCGTGCGACCAGCAGCAGGTCGGCGCCTTCCAGAGCACAGGCCAGCGCGATGGCGCGACCGAGGCCCTGTGAGGCACCGGTGATCAGGACAGTTCGGCCGGCCAATCGGCCGGTGGCTCGTGCCATCGCTGACCTCCGTGGCTCCATTGCTCCGAGGCGGAACGCGGCCATCGTGCCGCCGCCCCACCGACTTTGTCAACGCGAATGTTGACTTATTAGCGGCGGGCGGAGGTCCCCGCTTGGCGGCGGGCGGAGGTCCCCGCTTGGCGGCGGGCGGAGATCCCCGCTTGGCGGCGGGCCGGGCGGCCCGAGGTCGACGGGAGCGCGCCGACTGCGGCACGCTGGGCTCGCCGCCCGGCATGGGGTCGCCGTCTCGATCCGGAGTGCTCACCTTGCGTCGTCTGCTGCTGCTTGCCTTCATCTGGGGCTGGTCGTTCCTGTTCATCAAGGTCGTCGTCGAGGGCGTCCCGCCGACGTTCCTCGCGTGGGGGCGCATCCTGCTCGGCCTTGCCGTGATACTCGCCTTCCTGCGATCGACCGGCCAACCGTTCCCGGAGCGCAGCACCTGGGGGCACCTGCTGGTGCTCGGGCTCGCCATGAGCGTCATGCCGAGGAGTGTCAGATAGTGGCCCGGCATGGTAGGGTCCGCCCGAAGCGAAGGCCCCGCGGCGATTGAGGCGCCCGGGGCACGGACCACGGAGAGGACACCTCCAATGGCCGAACAGCATCCTACCCCGGTCCTCGCCGGCATCTACGAGCGCATCAGCTACGACCCGAAGGGCGACCTGCTCGGCACCGGCCGCCAGGAGCCGCCCTCCCGCGAGCTGTGCGGCCGCAAGGGCTGGACCGTCGTCGAGCCGCCGTACGTTGACGACGATGTGTCCGCCTACCACCCCAAGCGCCGGCCCGCCTACGAGCGCCTACTCGCCGACGTCGCCGCCGGGCGGATCACCGCCATCGTCGCCTGGCACACCGACCGGCTCACCCGCCGGCCGATCGAGAACGAGGGCCTGATCGACCTCGTCGAGCGCTACCACGTCAAGCTCAGCACCGTGAAGGTCGGCGACCACGACCTGGAGACCCCGGCCGGGCGCATGCAGTTCCGCATGCTCGGCGTGCTCGCCCGCTACGAGGTCGAGCACATGGCGGAGCGGCGCCAGCTCATGCTCGCCGACCGGGCCGGTAAGGGCCTGCCCAACTTCGGCGGCGTGCGGCCGTTCGGCTTCCAGCAGGGCGGCATGGAGCTGGACGACGACGAGGCCGAGCTGATCCGCGAAGCGACCGACCGGCTGCTCCGCAAGGGCGAGACCGTCTACGCGGTGCTGGCCGACTGGCGCACCCGTGAGGTCCGCAGCCCCGGGACCAAGAAGCACCCCGAGGGCAAGCCCTGGTCCACCACTCCGTTTCGGGACATGATCTGTTCGCCGCGGCTGGCGGGGCTGCGCCAGCACCGCGGCGAGGTGATCGGCCCGGCCCAATGGCCCGCCATCGTCACCCCCGCCGAGCGGGACCAGCTCCGCGGCCTGTTCGCCCGCAACCCCCGCCGCCCCGGCCGCCCACCGAAGCGGCTGCTGGTCGGGCTGGTCTTCTGCGGCCGACCTGACTGCGGCCGCCACCTCGTGTCGTGCTGGCCGAGCGACAACCGCGGCGCCTGGGCCTACGGGTGTAAGAAGTCCGGCGAGCAGGACGGCTGCGCCCGCACGTTCATCGACGGGCGGCAGACCGACCTGCTCATCGTCGAGCGGGTGCTGGACCGGCTCGCCGGCGACGGCCTCGCCAACGCGGTCAAGACCGCAGTCGCCGACGACGCCGCGCTGGCGGCGATCGCCCGCCGCGTCGGCGACGACGAGCGGGAGCTGGACGTCGCTACGCACCACCGCTACGTCACCCGCGAGCTGGACCACAAGCGCTACCTGGCCGTCAAGGCCGAGCTGGAGCGGAGCATCGCCGAGGGCCGCCGGCTGCTCAGCCGGGGTCGCTCCGACGTCGGGCCGCTGCTGGACCTGCCGCGTACCGAGGCGGCGTTGCGGCGCTGGTGGGCGTCGCCCGCCACGACGCTGGAACGACGCCGCGCGGTGGTCGGCGCCGTGCTGGCCCGCGTCGAGATCCGCCCGCGGGCCGCGCGACGCTCCCAGTTCGAGCCCGGCCGGATCGTGGTCCCCAAGGACGGCTGGAAGGTTTGAACTCGCAGGCGACCTGCGAATTACAAACCGGGCGCTAATTCGCAGGCTCTTTAGGTCGCCGAAAAACGACCTTCTCCCAATTGTTGGCTGGGTTGTAGACCACGCCGCGCACAGTGATTAACCTCGGGCACGTCGAGGTCGGCCTTGGTTCCTAGGCCCGACCGACCTCAGACGCGGATCAGGCGATCGCTCGCCCGGCCGTAATAGTCGTTGACAGTCGGCTGATTGTCAACCCACACACGGCTATTGGCAATTGGCCAGGCGGACAGGCCGCCTCCCGCACGCAATCGGGCCGGAGGAGGTGACCACATTGCCCAAGGTCGAGGATGCCGAGAACCTCACCACCGCCGAGGTCGGCAAGGTGTTGCGGCGCAACGAGGCGACCCTGCGCCGCTGGCGCCGGCAAGGCCGAGGCCCCCGCTTCATCAAGCCGCCCCCGGGTAGCGGCCCCGGCAGCAAGATCCTCTACCCGCGCGCCGAGTTCGAGGCGTGGCTGGCCGAGCAGACAGGGCCGACCGCGTGACCCCCGAGAAGGCCCGCCAGGTCGCCCGCGAGCAGAACGACCGCGACCACGCCGCCGGCCTGCTGCCGTCCCGCTACGTGGAGGACGAGGCGGTCCTGGCGAAGGTCGCGCGGCTCGTGCTGGCGTCAGGCAGCCAGGACACCAGCGCGACGGAGCCCGCGGACGCCAACGGCGGCCCGCCATCCGCCGCGGGCCGCCGTTCTGCCGCCGCTGCTGCCCAGCGCGATAGGGCAACAGGTGCAGCCCAATAGTGCCAGCCGGCCACGACAGGCGGCAGGCCGGCCGTGAGCTGGGACGCCGTGTTGGCCGTCATCAAGGCCAGCCGCGAGCCGGGCCGCTTCACACACCTGGAGTTCCGCATCCTGGTGAACCTGGCCAACCACCTGAACGGCCGGACAGGGCAATGCAACCCGTCGCTTGACTGCCAGGTGCATGACTGTGGCCTGGACCCAAAGCGAGGGCGTCGCTCTGTCACCCGCGCGCTCGACGCGCTGGAGACCCGTGGCGAGATCGAGCGTTCCGGCAACCGCAAGGGCGGCCAGCTCCCAGGCCGCGAGTACCCGAGTCAGAACTACCGGATCACGCTCGGAACAGCAGGGACCTCACGTCCCTCCTCAGCAGGGACCGAACGGTCCGAACAGCAGGGACCGAACGGTCCGAACAGCAGGGACCTCATGTCCCCCGAATCTAGAAGTAGAACCAGGGAGATAGAAACAGCTCAGCCCGCCGTCGTCGATCCGCGCCACGGCGACGGGCCGACAGCTCGTCGGCCGCAAGCGGCCGACCGCGGAAAGCCTGCCCGGTCAATCCCACCCCGCCAAACCGAGGCCGAGCTGGAGGCCGACCGGCAGCGGAGGATCGCCGAGTTCGAGGCGTACATGGCCGCCCACCCCGACGACGGCCCCCGGGCTGTAGAAGAGCGGCCAAGAACGGAAGGGCAAGAGCAACACCATGCCGAGCCCGAGGCCGGCTCGTGACCCTCGCCCGTGGCCCGCCAGCCCCAACGACAGCACCGCCCCGGCCGGACGACGGGCCGAGGCACCACCAGAAGGAGCATGAGGAGGGTACCGCCAATGAACGACCAGGAGAAGCAGGCCGGCCGGGTCCTGGAGAGCTTCGCCAGCTTCCACGCCCACGTCATCCAGACCGGCCGGGATCTCACCAAAGCCAGGGCGGACATCCCGCGCGGCCAGTGGACCGCCTTCCTGCGCGACGTTCACATGACCCCGGCGCAGGCCCGCAAGCTGGAGGCGATCGCCAACCATCCGGTGTTGGCCAATCCGAAGCATGCTTCGGTTTTGCCGCCGGTTTGGATGACCCTCGCTGAACTGGAACGGCTCCAACCGGAATGGCTTGAACGAGCGATCACGGCCGGCAAGGCCGAGATGGAGCGCAAGCAGGCCCGCCGGCTGCTGCGGCGCCTCGGCATCGGCGGCCGCGCCCGTTGACCTCCGGGTCGTGGCCATCCCCGCCACGGGGACGGTGGCCGCCGACCCGGAGGGACCGCTCAGAACGTGTCGGCCGTGTCGGTCGTGGCGGCGGCCGTCTCCAGGTCGGCGATAGTCCCGGTCCACCCGACGATCTCCTCGCCGGCTTTGGCCGCCCGCAACACCGTCGCGATCGGCACCGCCCGCCACAAGTCCACGTAGCCGCGCAGGCGGGCCGCGGTCTCCTCGTCCGCGATGTAGCACAGCCGGCCTGGCTCGACGGTGCCCACCCCTTCCGCCTCGAGCGGACGGCCAGCCATCGAGCGGAAGAAGGTGCCGCTCACGGTCGTGGTGGTCGCCTGGTCGAGGCTGGTCTGTCCGGTCCTGTCCTTGCCCTTGCTCACAACGATCACCTCCTCGAGGAGCGTAGCCGAGCACGACGTCGAAGCGTTGGACGTGATGAGCCAGGAGCGGCCAGTAGGCATGGCCGAGTGATGGCCAAGGTGATGGCCAAGGTGATGGCCAGAAGACGGTCCCAGACTGGACCGTCGAAACTGGTGCGACCATCCTCCGCGCTGACCACCCTCGGCAGCCGACCATCCGACCATCGACCATCCGAGCGAAGCAGCGACGAGCGGCGAGGACCATCGACCATCCTCGGCCGCGCGAGGGATGCCCCTCTGAAACTACGGCGCGCCAACCACCCCACGACCCGGATTAGCGCCCGGCTCCTTCTTGACAAGATGTCCTTGTTCCCGTCGGGAACCTCGAAACGCCCTTTGACCTGCGAAAACAGTGGCATTATCGACGATGACAAGTTGTCACCCCACGGGGGATGAACGGCATGGCCAAACGCAAGTGCCCCTACTGCGGCGACCGCTTCGCGCGGCTCGACCGGCACCTGTCCGGCCGGACAGGTTGCTCCGAGCTGCACCAGCGCGCCCGGGCCGCCGCCGCGGCGGCCGAGGTCGACGAGGACCAGGGCGACGGCCAGCCGCCGGCCAACGTCGCGCGCCGTGACGCCGCGGGTGACTTCGTCGACCTGGAAGGCCAGCGGCGCATCCGCGCGTTCGACCCGGCCGTGTCGGGCGGCGAGCCGCACCGCATGGGCGTCGACCCGACGCCGGTGCATCCCGACGACCCGGAGCCAGGCGCCGGCCGCCACCTCCGGCGCCGGCCGAAGCAAGGAGGCAACCCGTGACCACACAGCCCACGACCCGCCCGAGCTGGCGAGGCCCGACCCATCCTGGCGAGTTCCCGACGCTCGGCCACGTGGTGGCCGACTGGATCGAGAAGCATCTGGTCGTCCCTGACGGGCCGCTCGCCGGCCAGCCGTACCGGCTGACGGACGAGCAGGTCCGCTTCCTGCTGTGGCACTACCGCCTTGACCCCGACGGGCGCCGCACCTACCCGGACGGTCTGCCCGACGACCGGCAGGGCGAGCGGCCGCCCGACGTGCTGGCCGCTGTTGAGGCGTTCGGCCCGGTCACCTTCGACGGCTGGGATGCCGACGGCGAGCCGGTCGGCAGGCCCGCGGCGTAGGCCGCTCGAAGCGTCGATGAGCAGAGCGAGCGGTATGGGATAATACGGGTATGAGGTCGGGTGACTTGCGTCCCGTTTCCGGGACCGCCCTGGCAGGTTGAGCGCTCCAGCTCCCGCCTCCCCGAACCCCCAACACCTCCCCCCCCGCACCACCCCCGCAATCGCGCGCTGAGCCTATTGGCGTGCCCGTTTCGGCGTGTTCACGCGCGCCCGGAAGGATCCCCCGCATGGCCGACAAGGCCACCACCGCCGACCTGCTCGAGGTCGCCACCCCGCCCGACGTCGACCAGGTCGAGGCGTCGACCTCGCCCGACGGCACCGAGACCGACGAGGACCGCCTCACCCGCAAGATCGCCGAGATCCGCCAGGACGACGCCATCAGCGGTGACCCCGGCCACCGCGCACACCTCGCCTACCTGATCGACCGGCGCGACCAGCTCCGCCACGGCACCGAGCGCCGCATCGTCGGCCAGCGTGAGCGCCGCGAGGCGCCCGCCCGCACCGAGCCGCGCCCGGCCGCGCCGGTCTCCGTCGGCGACGCGCTCCGCGCGCTGGTCGCCAGCCTGCCGGACGGCGTCCCGCTGGACGACATCGAGGGCCTGACCGACCTCGAGCGCCGCCAGCTCGCCCCGCTGCTCGGCCCCGCCCCCTCGCCCGTCCCCACCACCCGCACCACCCAGCCGACCCGCCGCCCAGGCAACGGCTACGTGCTCGGCCGCGAAGACCGCATGAGCGACTGGGCGCGCGAGCGGCAGCCGCAGGAGTACGAGCGGTTCGGCCACCTCGACCTCGGCAAGCTGATGCGCGGCATGGCGACCGGCTCCTGGGAGGACGCCAGCGAGGAGCGCGCCGCGCTCGCGGAGGGTGTGACCGGCACTGGTGGCGCGTTCATCCCGACGCCGCTGTCAACCGACGTCGTCGACCTGGCCCGCAACCAGACCCGCGTCTTGCAGGCCGGCGCGCAGATCGCGCCCATGCTCACCTCGACCCTGAAGCTCCCGAGGTGGGCGACGGACCCAACCCCCGGCTGGCTGGCGGAGGCCGGCACCGTCACCGAGAGCGAGCCGACCGTCGACTCGATCACCCTGACCGCGCAGATGCTCACCTTCCTGGTCAAGGCGTCGCGGCAGGTCCTGGAGGACTCCGGTCCGGACATGACCGGCGAGCTGAAGCGCAACATGGCCCGCGTGGTCGCGCTGGAGCTGGACAGGGTCGCGCTCCGCGGCACCGGCACCGCGCCACAGCCCCACGGGATCCTCGGCTCGGCCGGGATCACCTCGACCACGCTCGGCGCCGGCAACGGCCTGAGCCTGGGCACCCAGGTGTCCGGGATCGCGCCCGCGTGGGACTTCGCCGTCGACCAGGTCCAGGCGCTGGCCGCCAACAACTTCCAGGCCGGCGCGATCATCATGGCGCCGCGGACGCTGAACGGGCTGTTCAAGCTGAAGGACAGCCAGGGTCGCTACCTGGAGCCGCCCGACATGTTCGACGTCACCGATCCGGCTGACGACCGCGTCCAGCACGTCGTCCCCCTGGTGAGCAACCAGGTCCCGATCAACCTGACCGTCGGCACCTCCACCGACTGCTCCGAGGCGTACTGCGGCCAGTGGGACCGGCTGGCGATCGGGCTCCGCAGCCAGTTCACCCTGACCCTGTCGGAGCGCTACAGCGACAACCTCCAGTACGGCTTCATCGTGGGCCTGCGCGCTGACATCGCGCTGCTGCGTCCCGGTGCGTTCGCGGTCACCCTCGGCATCCGCGTCTGATGGCCGCCCGCAAGCCGAAGCCGGGTGTGCCGCTGATGGCCCAACCCGACCCCAAGCCGCCGCCCGACCCTGACGCGCTCCAGGTCGACACGCTCGTCGAACGCCTGGACGTCGGACCCGGCTGGACGACCCTGTTCAAGGCCGGCGACCGCATCCCCGCGGCGCTGGCGTCGTTCCCACGGAGGCCCGCATGACCAACCCTGACCTTCGCCTCGACGAGCCCGGCCCTGCCCTCCCCACCACCGAGGACCTGGCCAAGCTCGCGGAGTCCCGCGAGCAGCTTGCCGCCCTCGCACCCGAGCTGGTCGCCCTGATCCAGGTGCAGACCGCCAACGGCTTGAAGCCGGTGGCCGACGCCACCGACCGGGACCTGCTGGAGCTGTTCGCGGAGGGCCGCAAGGAGCGCGCCCGCAAGGAGCGCGCCCGCAAGGAGCTGCTGGCCGAGGTTGACGCTGAGGACGCCGCCGGCGTCCGCGGCGAATGCCTCGGCCGCGACGACAGCGTGCCCGTGCTCGAGTACGCGGACTGGCACCCCGCCCTGTAGGACCCCCGAGCACCGTCGGGAGGCCGCCGGTCGCGGCTTCCAGCTCGGGTGAAGGGCGTCAACGTCACCCTCGGCTGGCCTTGGTGGCGGCCGAGGATCGAAGGCGGCAGCCACGCCGGGTAGCAACGTTCCCGGCGGTTGGCAGACGGTCGCCTGCGCCCGAACCGCGAACACCCCCACCGCTTCTCCTCCGAGCGGTGGGGGTGCTTTCGCGCTGTGCGGCCGCTGTAGCGCCCGCTGTGGCCCGCTCCCGCACCCGGAGGTACGCGGATACCCCGCGGGTGCTGTCCGCCAGCCAGCGGCCACTGGCGGGTCCTGGGCGGCACAATGAGGAGCGCCCGCCCCGGACCTTCTCGTCGTCCTGGGGCGGGCGCTTGGTTGGTTGGCGGTCAGGGGCAATGCTCGTCCACCTTCACCACGTCGAGGATGACCGCTTGCCCGGTCGGCGCGTGGCTGCCGGCCGTGGGCTTCGACCGGCACACGGTCCAATTGCGACGGATCAGCGGGGTACGACCCTGCCCGCTGGCGTCCTGGGTGGCGACGTCGTTGAAACCCGCATCCTCGAGCAGCGCCTCGGCGGCGCGCAGGTCCAGCCCGGTTGTCTGCGGGATGACGCCGGCCTGGACCGCCGGGCCGCCCGAGGTTGTGGTCGGTGCTGCGGTGGTCGGTGGCGTGGTGGTGGCCTGGGTTGGCGCTGGCAACGGTGCTGGCGCCGTGGTGGTGGTCGGTGGCTTGGCGCCGCCGCCGCACGCCGCCAGCAGCAGCGCGCCGACGGTCACGGCGATGATGGTCCTGCTCATGGTCCCTCTCCCCTCAAAGCGACCGGCCGACCCGATCGGGTACCCCCACGCGGGCCGGCCAGTCCTGTTCGCACTGCCCGATGCCTGCGATAGATCACCCCCCTCCGCGGCCGAGCAGCCGGAGCACGCCGGTCGCCCAGCGGACCGACTCGCGGCTGAAGTCATCCCGCACCACGACCCGCAGGGCTTGCGCCGTCCCCGCCGCGGCGACCAGCAGGCTGCCCGGTTGGTCGTCTGGGATGTCCAGCGCCGCCACGGTCACGCGCAGCAGCTCCTGCAACGCGCCCGCCGACGCCGGCCGGATCATGGCCGTTCCAGTTCGGCGACTCGCTCGGCGAGCTGGTCGGCCGCCTGGTGGAGCCGCTCCACCGACGCGCCCGCCTCGATGTCGCTGGCGGCGATCCGCGCGGTGGTGCCGATCCAGCCGAGCAGGAACCACACCCGCCGGTTGCCGACGTCGGCATCGGCCGCCCGCCGGATCTCGGACAGCAGCCGCACGATCGCGGCCCGTTCCGGGTCGGGCAGCGACGAGCAGCTCATCGCCCCGACCGTCGCTTGCGGTAGTCGGCCAGGAGCCCCACCGTCGAGGCCAGCCGGTCGGTCGTAATCTCGCCGGCCGTCAGGTTCGACAGGACGCCGCGCAACCAGGTCGCCGTGTAGCCCAACGCGGTCGCGTTGGCGACCTCGGCCGGGTCGAGCACGTCGACGATCTGCTCGATCAGCTGGCTGGTGAGCGCGGCCAGCGCCTTGGAGTTGTTCACGGTCACCTGCTGTTCCCTTCGGGAGCGGCCTCGGGCGCGGCGTGCCGGGGGGAGCGACGGCGCGCCCGAGGCGGCTTGCCAGCGAAACGGACGAGCAACTCCCGGCGGGCCTCGGCGCGGTAGTGGCCGGCGCCCTGGCCCGTGACCGCGTAGCCCTCGGGTTGGGAGTACGTCGAGTCGACCAGGCCGAAGAACGCATCCACGTGCCGCTCGACCCGCATCCCGCAGCGCTCACACTCCAGCCGCAGGAACGCCCAGTTGGTCTGCTCGACCCCGGCCCGGTCGGTGACGCCGTAGCCCATCGTCAGCGCGCCCCAGGCGTGCCCGAGCGCGCGGCACAACAAGAAGTCGTCCGACATGGCCGCGACCTGCTCGGCCCGGGTCGGCGCGCGCCGGCGAGCGGTCATCGGCGGCCGCAGCCCGCGTGACCGCAGCCGCCGCACGGCTGGTCAAGCGTGTTGCACACACACGGGCACGGCCCCGGTGTGGTGGCGGGCGTGCTGGGCCGGGCCGCGGTGACCTCGATCGGCAGCGGCACGTTCACGTCGACCTCGCCGTCGACGCTCAAGTAGACGAGGCCGGCGAGGTGGCGTCGGTCGGTTGGCATTGGGCGCTCCTGTCGGTTGGTGGCCGGGCGCGCAACCCCAAAGGACTACCGTCCCGCGCCCGGCCGAACCATTGCACGACCGTGCATTTTCGTGCAGCAGATAATCACGACCGTGCGGCGCATGTCAACGGCGTGCTGCGCCTACGCACTGCCTCACCAGCCGGTTACAATCCGAGGCATGCCCGAGCCCGAAGCCCTCATGACGCAGCAGGCGCTCGCCGACTACCTCGGCGTGAGCGTCCCGACCGTGCAGCGGTGGCGCCGCAACGGGACCGGGCCGCCGTACCTGCTCATCGGGCCGCGCCCGCGCTACCGGCGCGCGCAGGTCGACGCCTGGCTCGACGAGCAGGCCGCCGCCCGACGCAAGCCGCGGAGGCGCCGGCCGAGGCCGGGCGGCAAGGAGACCCGCTAGAGGGTCATGACCGGTCTACGGATGTTGAGCGTCATGCCCTTCATCCTGATGGCGTGGGGCGAGGAGCACATCACCTCCGCGCTGACCTCCGTGCTCAACGCGTGCACACCCTTGTTCACCGCCGCCTTCGCCGCCGGGCTGCTGCACGACCGCCTGCGACCGCCCCAGATCGCCGGCCTGATCGCCGCTTTGGGCGGCGTCGCCATCCTCGCCGGCGTCGGCGGGCACGACCTGGTCGGCAGCTCCCTGGCCGGCGTGCTCGCCACCGTCATCGGCACCGCCGGCTACGGCTTCGGCTTCGCCTACGCGCGGCGGTTCGTGCAGCGGCTCTCGCCCATCCAGCTCTCCGCCGGCCAGCTCACCGCCGGGTGCCTCGCCCTGCTGCCGTTCGCCGGTTACGACGTCGCCATCGGCAGCGTCCACCTGAGCTGGCTCCGGATCCTGTGCCTGGTGCTCCTCGGCGCCCTCGGCACCGGCTACGCCTATCTGCTGAACTACCGCACCCTGCAAGCCCAGGGAGCTACCGCAGCCTCGCTGGTCACCTATCTGATCCCCGTCGTCGGCGTCGCCGCCGGCGTGCTGGTTCTCGGCGAGCCCTTCTCCTACCGGCTCGTGCTCGGCGCACTCGTCGTGGGCTTCGGCATCGCCATGATCCAGGGTCGGATCCTCGGGCCGCGGGAGCCGCAGGGTGAGGTCGAGGTCGAGCCCGCCACCGTCGCCGCCGGCCGCGACTGAACGCTGGCCCGCCCGCCGATTGGCCAGCCCACAGGTCTCGTCTGGTACCATCCATCCCGCTCGCCATGGGGGTGTAGCTCAGTCCGGCAGAGCGCCTCCCTCGCACGGAGGAAGTCAGGGGTTCAAATCCCCTCACCTCCACCCCA
>WNFV01008212.1_pt1 | contig 20107 bp, 16 predicted proteins | sample 5400101 | NCBI WGS metagenome assembly WNFV01 (sample SAMN13153361, study PRJNA577476) | soil metagenome | isolation source: 115 cm soil or saprolite under grassland replicate 1 | place: USA:California | collected 2016-06-15 | reverse complement strand
AAACGCCCGCCACACTGGTGGCGGGTGGCGGAGCATTGTTGAACGTAATGGCAGACTCGCTCCAACCGTTACCGGCGGAACGCACCTCATAGCCTGCCGACGAGTTCGCCGCTGACAGACGGAGCGTCGCGCGCGTGACAGTACCGGTGAGTCCGCTGAGCGTGAAACCGAAGTAGGCACGCTGAATTGGAGAGCCGTTGACTCGCAACTTGGAGTCGTTGCCATAGTTCGTCGAGGGCTTGTTCGAGCTCACATATGCGTCACCCGACGCCGTAAAGGTCTGTGTTACGGAGGTTGCAGCTCGAGTGGAGGCACCACTTGCCGTCGCGATGGATAGAAGAGCGATGGCGAGCAGACTGGAGCTCACCCGGGGGTGACGCATCACTTCGAGCTTCCTCCCCTCGCGCAGATTATGACCCGAGCCAAAGCCGAGGGCCGCAGCCCTCGACCCAGCGATTATAGGCTATATCCTGCAATTCCAATAGCCCTCGCCTGCGGACGCTTCCGAGCCGCTTGGCGTCGGCGGAGTCGCGGCACGTTGGGGTACCGCAAGGCCTTCTTCGCCTGCTCGAGCGACGACCAGGCTCGGAGAGATCGCAACGCCTGCTTGCGAATAAACGCCGAAACGGGCAACTGGCCGTGCTACCCGAGGAGTCGCCGAGCAAGCGGGAACCTCAGAAGTTCCGGGAACGTTTCGGAGGCAGCCAAGACCCGACGGCTGTGGAGGACGACCGCGACTGACGTGGAAGCGACGACCCCCAAATCGAGCAGGAGCGAATGGCCTCCCGCGACCCTGACGGCGATCAGCGCCGCGAGGCCGACGGCGATTCCGCTGTAGATCCGTAGATAGCGGAGATCGAAGAATTGCACGGTCGTCGCAATGCCCAGCGCGGTCTGCTTCAGGACGTTATGAACGATGAGTCCCGCCGCCGTGCCCATTGCCGCGCCCAACGCTCCGTAACGCCAAATCAGCCAGGCATTCAGTACGAGACTGATCGCGACTGCTACCGCATTCACGACGACGATGTACCGAATCCGACCGAATACCATGAGCGTTGTCCCATTGAAACCGAGCGCGCCCTGGACATAGAACCCAACCGCAAGAATAGACAGAAGGATCGCCGAACCGGCGTAACGCGACCCAAATGCCGCCACGGTGATCGGCTTCGCGAGCAGGAACGTCACGGCGAAGATAGGAAACGAGAGTACGCCGATCCATGACGCGGTCCGCCAATAGAGCTCATTGATGTCATCGTGCGCTCGGCGGGCGAAGAAGCGGGAAGCGAGGGGAATGAACAATGGCGTGAAGCTAAGAATCACGAGCTGGCTCAGACCTGCCGCAGGCTGCACGGCCTTCAATTCTGCGACCTCGTTAGGACCGTGGAAGTACTGGAGCAGCAAAGCGTCAGAGACAAGCAGCACTACGTAAACCAACTCCGTCGTCAAGAGCGGAATCGTCAGCGCGAAAATTCTGCGGGCCGGGATGGAAACTGAGTCCAGTCGGAAGCGGTCAAGTAGCCCGACTTCCCGGCATGCCCGATAGAGCACGGCCGTGAAGAGGGCAAGGCCGACCACCTCAGCGACGACGTAGCCAGTAGCGAGGAGCGAAACTCCTCCTCCGCTCGCAACCACGACCAACACGACCAGAAGGCGAAGACCTGGGGCGAGGACATACATCCGGACAAAGATCGGACGCGCTCGCGCCAGGACGGCGAGGAGCCCAATGAGGATCCAGTCAAGAGCTTGAAGGGGCGCGAGCAGGATCAAGATCGGGAGGAGCGAACCGACTGTTCCGTCTCCTCCGAATGTGCCGGGAAGCAAAGCGTTGAGCACGAAGAACCCCGCCACTTCGGCAGCGCCGAGACCGGCTACGGTCGTCACTACGAGGATGATGGTCCCGAAGAGCTTGTCGTAGTCCCGCCGCTCCTCGTAGATTGGCACGAACCGGCTAATCGCGCGGTGGAGCCCGAGCGTCGCAAGCGTTGCGCCGACAGTGACGAGCGAGAGCACGTACTCGAAAGCGCCATAGGAACTCTTGGATAGCGCGCGGACGATCATGATCTGAATGACGAGAGCCATCACCACCGACAGGAGACGTCCGACCAGGAGAAGCGAGGAACTCCTGATCTGACCGCGGATGGCATCCCCGGCCTCTTGCTCTCCCATGCGATCCACCGATGTAACGGAGAGCGACGTCACGACCGAGCTCGCGGCGAAAGCCTTCGCGCATATAGCCGCCAGATCTCCGCGAGCGCTTCCCGGCGAACCTCCTCTGGATCCCGCGAGGCATCGACAATTACCGGCTCAGGCAGTTTGCTTGCCAAGTCGAGGTACTCCTGCCGATGTCGTTCGAGTTCCTCTAGCGCGTGCTCAGGCTTTCGCGCATACAGGACGGCGGCCGGCGCATCGAGGATGAGCACTGTGTCCGGCGTCGGATGCACATGCGATAGGAACCAACTGTGCGTCCGCTCACGCACGTTGCGTCTGCGGAGCGACGGTAAGAACGCATCGTACGCGTAACGATCGAAGATGACGATTCTTCCGAGCGCCAGGTGAACGAATCCGGCGAAGTATCGGACAATCGTGATCAACATGCTCACGCCTGGAATCGAATAATTGAGCGAGCTTCGATGACTTTGTCCGAACCCCATGTACACGTATCGTGTCGAAAACGTGGGATGGAACGATCGCGTCAAAGCTCGGGCGAGCGTCGTCTTACCCGCTCCGTCCGGCGCTAGCAGTGCAACCGCAAACCCTGGCCTCGTCGCGACGCGGACGACATCTCCGACGATGCGCAATGTTCGGTTTGCGGCGTGTCGTCTAGTCGCATGACGTTGCCGACGTTCCCACTCCCGTCGCCATGCCGGACCTATTTGTTCGAGCTCTCGCCACGCACCGCATTCGACGCGTGTCAGCAAGTCGTCCGCCCGAAGCCGACCACTTAGAGCGGCAGGGAGGATTCCCATTCCTGTGGGATTCATCTCTCTTGCGGCAACCACGAGTTGCTCCAGCTGATCCCGGTGCCGTGGGTCAATCGACCCCTTGTCCAGCATGCAATGCAGCAAGAGGCACCAGAACCCGTCGGAAGGGGCCAGAAGAGAAATCCCCTCTCGCCGCTCCCTCCGCATGAGGATGCCGCTCGCCGCATCGGTTTCAACCGTCTGGTATGGCCCAAACATGATCTCGGTCACGACGTCCAGCTTGATCCATTTGTCGGTCGCAGCGTGGTAGGTGACGAAGAATGAGTGCGCGCCGTGACCTAACGCACGGATCCGCCCGAAGTGGAGACGATCGAGGACCGTTGCAAGCTGTGGGATCTGCGAACGCGCAACCAGAAGATCGACATCGCGGCTCGTCCCATCGAGTTGAGCCTCGCCACGAAGAACACACCAAGAAATGTCTGCGTCATCCAGTTCGGCGAATAGCACGCGCAGAACAGGGTGCAGAATCACCCCGCACTCCCCGTCAATTTCGCCACGCCAGTTCGTCGAAGTGCTCGAGCGCGTGCCTCCAAAGCGCTGTATACCACCCGCGCTCGAGAGCGCTCCGCAATCCACCCTCTGGTATGGGCAGCGGCCGGCCGTGGTCGCCGATGGCGCAGGCGCCTTCGGCGTCAGTCAGCCTGGAAGCAATTCCAGCCACATGCCGTGACCAACATGCGAGCACGAGTGGTGTCAGAAGAGAACGGTCAAGGCCAACTCGATCCGCGAAGCGAGCTAGAACGCGGGCCGCCCACGCATCTCTCCCAATGAACGCCTCATGAAAGGCTACGACGCGTTCCTGAGGTCTCAGCGCGCGACGCTGGGCGAAAGCCACGTACGAGAGGAAGAAGATCAAGTCGTGCGCAGGAAGACCACGCGGGTTGGACTTTTCCCAATCGACGGCGCCGATGCGATCCTGTGCCGTCAGAATGACGTTAGGATGCGCGAGATCCCCATGCTCAAAGACGGCGAACGTCATTGGCGTCCTTAGCGCCGCAAGGCCTTTGAGGGTTTCCGCGACGAGCGCTGACATCTGATCGTCCGAGACCAGACGCTCCAATTGGCGGAGCGGGGTTTCGACCAGCCCTTGATACCAGTCCGCCTCCATCGGCCCGGCCGTCGCCTTCGCCAAGCTCGCGAGCCAATCTGTCACAAGATCGATCCAGCGACGCGGGTCCCGCCGCACCCGTGCCGGATCAAGCGGTTCGCCGGAAAGAGCGGTCTCGACGAGGAACGGATGGTCAGCGAGATCTCCCGCGGCGACGACCTCGGGAGCGCTCCCGTGAGCATCACCCCAGACCTCGTGAAGGATGGCAAGACTCGCGGCCTCACGCGCGAGTCGCTCCCGGTCACCCGCCAGACGGGGCAGCTTCGCGACGAGCGTCGGCCGCTGCTGCCCTTGGGGATGAAGTAGCGCAACGACGCAGGTCGAGGCTATTCCGGGAGGCGTGATCAGCAGATGCGACATCGGCGGCCGGTACCCGTAGCGATCGAGGCCGAATTCGTCGCGATGAGCAGCAAGAAAAGCCGCAAGCCCGCTGTTGGAACGTTCTGCGGGCGGCAGGACGGCGAGTAGGCTCACGTGCCGGACAAGCGGTTCGAACAAGCCGACCTTCGCGAGTAGCTTCGCCAGCATCGCCTTCGTTCGCTCGACGAACGTATTTTCGCGCCGCGCGAGCGCGCTGTTGAGTGCGTTTCGGTCGAAGAGCGGAACGATCGCACCACGGAAGCGAAAGCTCGGGAAGTGCCAGTAGGTCTCTATACGATGGAACCCGAGCCGGAGCAGCGTTCGGCGGTAGCGTCGCGGTAAGCCGGGCGAACGGATCAGCCGTTTCGGTGGAAGTTCCACATAGAGCCATCCCCCAGGTCGCAAGAGCGCTCTGGCGAAGCCGGCGTAGCCAATGGCACTTGCACTCACAACCGCTCCGTCGAAATGTGGTGCTTCCACTTGGTGCAGTTCTGGCGTCTCAAGGATCTCGACCGAGGCACCGCCTGCCTTGAGCGAGGCAACCAGCTCATCATCATCGCCAAGATAGGCGACCCGGCCGAGTCGGACGTCCGGAAGCAGGAAACGCCAGTCGATCCGGTGAGAAGCGCGAAGGAGCGAGAAGCGGTCGGGCACGGCGGGTCCGGTCGTTTCCTCAGACCTCAGCATCATCGGGTCCCTCTGCCGACTGCGCCAGCAGAACCGAACCCGGGCCTCCCGAGGACACCTGCAACCTCGAGATTCGTATGGGTAGGTCTAGGCGGACGTGCCCCTCAGCAACCACTACTCGATAACTATCAGTCTGGCGCCTGTAGAAGGTTGGCGTCAGGCGAGGCGGGATACGTGCTCATGGTCAGACAGTGACGTTCGGAACTGCCGCCTCGAGCACCGCGTCAATGGCCTCGCCCTCCTCGAGATACTCGGCTTCGGCGTTGACGCTCCACACGTCGTATTCGCGGCCCTCGATGGCGTTGAGAGTCGCGAGCAGCGCGGTCCACATCGAATGATCCTGGTTGTTGTACCGATGGAGCCCGTTGCGGCCGCAGGTCTGAAGGTTTTCGAAGGTCGCAAGATACGGCCGGATTACGTGGAGAGCCCCCTCGTAGGCAGAGTCATACATGGGGTATGCCTTCGGCACGAGCACTTTGACGCCGTCGACAACCAGGTCCGGATCTATCAGCCCGATTCGTGCAAGCTCACTCTTCGCGAGAGCAACGATCTCGTCGTTCGGCATCTCCCAGATCTCGTCTCCTTCGAAGCAGAAGTACTCGACGCCCAGGCAGGTCGTGCCGGGCTGGACCATCGCCTCGCTCCAGACACCGTAATTCTGGACACGACCCGCGCGGGTGCCGGGATCGTGGAGATAGATCCAGTTGTCCGGAAACGGATCAGCTTCCTTCGTCATGAGCGCGACCAGGATCAGGTCGCGATAGCGCAGGCGGCGCGCAGCGGCCCGCACCTCTTCTGGAGCCGGTGGGTCGAGGTTGAGGACCAGCTCGCTCAGCGGAATGCTCGAGACGACCGAATCGACGACGTGCTCGATCAGATCACCGTTCGAACGCATGACGACGCTCTCGATACGCCCCTCCGAGTGCTTGAGCGCCATACATCGCTGCTTGAGATGCACCGGCACTCCGTCCTCCTCCGCCTTTGCCGCGAAACGCTCCCACATCTGCCCGGGCCCGAGGCGGGGATAACGGAACTCCTCGATCAGAGTCGTGACGTGCTCGCGGCGAAGTCCGAGAATGTCGAGGACGGCCTTGCCGAGCGAGAAATTCTTGATCCGCTGCGCCGCCCACAGGGCGCGAATCTCGGAGCCGGGAATACCCCAGAGCTTCTCCGTGTACGACCGGAAGAACGCGTCATAAAGCCTCCGGCCGAACTTCGAGGTCACCCATTCCTCGAACGTCTCAGCCTCGGTGTTTCGATGTCGCGAAGCCCAGAGATACGACAACGCGCAAAGCGTGGACTCGAACAGCCCAAGCCGCCCGACCACGTCCTTCGCCGTGATCGGGTAGGAGAAGTACTTGCCTTTGTAGTAGATGCGCGAGAGTCTCGGCCTCGTCAGAAAGTCGTCGCGGAGCATCTCCTCCCAGAGACGTTGGATCGGTTGCAGCTTCGTGAAGAATCGGTGACCGCCCAGGTCGAACCGGTAGCCGTTGAACTCGACCGTCTTCGCAATCCCCCCCACGCTTCCGTCGGCTTCGAAGACGGCACCCGGATGTTTACGGCGACCGAGAACGTATGCCGCCGTGAGTCCGGCCGGGCCCGCACCGAGAATGGCCGTTCCGATGCTGTCGCTTCCTGACGAAGCGGGATGGGGTCGCCGCACCCGGACGCGCAGCTCATCGGCGACGGTGGGCGACGCTTCGACCCCCCCGTCGCGAGCTGCGGCGCGTCGCAACATTCTGCGGTTCCCCTTCGATTCCTGAATCTCACTCACGCTGTCTCCCCTTTGGCGTCGTCGGTCATTCGCTACGGCGCCTTCGCACGCAGATCTGCCGGAGCACTGCTGCGCGGGCGGAAGCGGCGCAGCACGCGTTGCACAAGGGCCTGGAACACGAGTCCCACGAAAAGAGCATTCGTCACGAGATACCTCGGGCCCAGCCGTCGCGGTTCCTGGACGAGACGGAAGACCCATTCCAGCCCGGCGCGTTGCATCCACACGGGGGCCCGTACAGTCGTGCCGGCCAGGATGTCAACTGCACCGCCGACACCCATGACGAACGGGACAGCGAGAAGGTCGCGATGCTCACGAGCCCAGTACTCCTTGCGGGGCGAGCTCATCGCAATGAACAGAATCGCGACGTCGGCACGATTGACGGCTGCGCAGATATCCGCGCTCTCGGAATCACCGAAGTAGCCGTCGTGAAAGCCGCCGATGCGAAGGCCGGGATACGAGGAGCGCACATTCTCGACAGCCTTCGCCAACACCTCGGACCTTCCGCCGAGGAAGAAGACGCCGAGTCGCTCGCGCTCGGCGACCTCCAGCAGCCGGAACATCAAGTCGATCCCTGCCACACGTTCCGGCAGTGGATCGCCGAGTAAACGGGCTGCCCACACGATCGACTGGCCGTCTGCGTTGAGGAGTTCGGCCTCGCGCAGGATCTCGGCTAGCCGCTCATCAGAGCGCGCTCGGACCACCTTGGCGGCATTGAGCGAAACCTGGTGGCTGGATCCGGCTCCGGCGATCAACCCCCTGCAGCGCTCGACGGTTGTTTCGAGCCCGATCCGGTCGACTGCGTAGCCGAGGACCTCCGCGCGTGAGGCAGCGGCGGTCATCTAGTACGCGTCCTGGGGTCGGACGATTGCGGGAATCGTTCGGGCGAGAATCTTCAGGTCCCCTGCGAGCGTCCAGTTCGTGACGTAGAGGTAGTCGAGCTTCACCATCTCGTCGAAAGGAATGTCTGTGCGGCCGAGGATCTGCCACGTCCCAGTCATGCCGGGTCGCAGAGAAAGCCGCCGGCGCGCCCAGCTTGCAACGAACTCGTCCTCGTTCAGAACGAGCGGGCGGGGACCTACGAGCGACATCTCGCCCTTGACGACGTTGAACAGTTGCGGGAGCTCGTCGATCGCAAATCGGCGTAGGACCCGGCCGACCTTCGTCACTCGCGGATCCTCGGGAATCTTGAACATGCGCGGGTCGCCGTTCGCATGTTTGTTGAGATGGTTCAACGCCGGCTTTTGCAGGTCTGCGCCGATGACCATGGTCCGGAACTTGAACATCCGGAAGGTCCGATCGTTTGCACCCATCCGGACCTGAGTGAACAGGACCGGCCCTCTCGAATCGAGCTTGATCAAAAGGGCCACGAGCGCCATGGACGGCGCCAGGAGAACCAGGCCGACCGCCGCAACCGTGAGATCCAACCCGCGCTTCATCAGGCGTGAAGAACGCGATAGACGCAAAGGGGGAATGCTGACGATGGCGAGGCCCTCGACTGAGTTGATGTTCAGCCGCGGCCCGACGATCTCGAAGAGCCTCGGCACGATGTCGATCTGAACCTCGAGATCCTTGAGCGAGCGAACCACCGCGAGGATCTCCGAGTGCGACGCGTTCGAGAAGGCGATGATCACCCGTTCGACGTCGAGTTCGCGCACGAGCGTTGGAACATTCTCGAGCGGGCCCAGCAACGTCAGGTCGCCGAGATCCTCACGTCGCTCCTTTGGGGATGAGTCGACAAACCCGACCAAATTGATTCCGTACTCGGCGTGATTCTGGAGCTTGCGTGCGAGCAGCTGGCCGACGTCGCCGGCGCCCACGATGATCGCGTTTTGAATGTAGGAGGGTCGTCGACGGGCGATCGCCCGCGCCGCTACGCGGAATCCGGTGATGCCCCCGATCGCAAGCAGCCAGAAGGTCGCGAGCTTCGGCTGGGTTGGATTTGTGAGCCCGGTGATCCATGAGCCCGCAAAGAACAGCCAGACGGCGACCGTGACGAAGTGGAAGATGCTTGGGAACTCGTCGACGGTCGTGTGGTCGGCGTTTTGTGAGTCGCGATCGTAGAGCCCATACAGCTTGGCGCCGACGACCCAAGCCGGCAAGGTCGCGATGAAGATGACCGTCTCGAAGGAGACGCCGAGACCGCTGACCGCGCCGGGGTGGCCGGCGAAGAGGAGCTCGGCCGCGGCAAACGCACAGAGCAGACCGGCAAGGTCAGCAGTGAGAAGCATCCGTCGCACGACCCAGCCACGGCGAGCTCTAGGCACTCGAGCCGCGGAAAGGTCCGTGAGCGCATGCCAGTCGGCAGTCGAGGGCGCTTCTCCCGGCAGAGCCGCTGCCCCGAAGGCGACGCCGCCGGTCGTCCCGTCACCAGAAGGGCTCTTAACGGCCAACGCAGGACCGCCCGTCGCGCCGGTCAAGCTGGAAAAGTCGGCCGGCCCGAGTGAATGGCCGAATCCGAACTGAAAGGGGCGCCATACGTTCGCTGCCGTTCAAGGCCGCGAGGGCGACCACCATTCGTGCCACAGATTTTCCTCTCCCCAGTGCCGCTGTTTTCCACCACCGCCGCTTGTCCCAACAGTGCGGCTTCGGACTCCTCACGAAAGGCTAGCTGGAAACGTCTCCCTTGAAAAGCCCGGCTAAACCCGTCGGACCTGGACTTTCGGCCAGTTATGGAAAGGTTCGGGTGACCGGATCGCGGAGGCGAACGTCGGCGCCGGAACGCTCCTGCTCCTCGAGCTCGGCGCGGACCCGCGCCAACGCGCGGTGCAACGAAACCTCGACGGCATTCGTCTTCAGCCCGAGCACGGCTCCGATCTGGCGTGCACTGAGATCGGCCCCATAACGTAAGGCCAGGAGCTCTCGGCTGCGGTCGTCGAGAACCGAGACCGCCCTGGCGAGTGTCAGACGCTCGACGGCACTGGCTTCGAGGTCCTGCGCCGAGGCCTGCTCGAAATCGGCGGAGTCGGCCTGGGCGGGGATGTGGCGGCGACCGTCGACGGAGCGGCGTGCAATGCCGATCAACCAGGGGAGGGGCCCTCCGCGTGCCGGGTCATAGCTCGACCGGTACTTCAGCGCGCGCTCGAAGACCTCACTCGTGAGGTCTTCGGCATCAGGACCGTCCCCAATCCGGTAGGCCACGTAGGCGTAGACCCTGCGGATCAGCGGAGCCGGATCGGCTAGCGGATCTCTGCGCGCCATCTTCGATTCACTTTAGGTGGGCCCACTCGATTCGGGTGAGTCACGGCTTCTCCGTCCGGAAAGCAGCCTTCTCTAGACGCGCCGGCACGAGACCGGACCGCGGATAGAGAGCCAGGACACGTCGGAAGGCATGAACGCGTGCAGGCCCACGCGAAGCCTGGGCAAGCTCGTACCAGAGTCGCCAGTCATTCGGATCCATCGAAACAGCCTTCCGCAAGGTCGTCCGAGCCTCCGCGACGAGGCCGGCGCCGAGCTGCGCCCGGCCGAGTGCCGCTAACGCGCGGGGAGACCACGGTAGCCACGTTCGCGCGCGCCGGGCTTCGGACGCGGCCCGTCCCCAGTCAGAGCGCTCCCTCGCCGCGTCGCTTGCCGCCAGCGCCTGGTTGCCGACCAGTCCGACAGTCGCGAACGCACCGATGAGAACCGCGGCTCCCACCGCCAGAACCCGGGCGGGGACGCCCAATTCGAACAGCGCCTGGTCTCGCCGTCCTAGGAGGAGGATGGAGCCGCCGCAGACGAGCCCCGCCAGCATCACCGCTGGAACCTCCCAATCCCAATCGACGATCGCATGGACGAGGAAGGCCGTATAGGCACCGGCTGCAGCGGGAACGATCGGGTCGCCTCTCATTCGGGTCGCGACGACCAAGGGGATTCCGAGGGCAATCACGAGCAGGGCTAGCCCAAGAGGGCCGAGCTCGGAGAGCGTCTCGATGTAAAGCCCGTGCGCGTCACGTACAAACGAAACGCCTGCGGGCTGGTGCTTGAGGAAGTAACGCCCATAGGTTCCCGCGCCGGAGCCGAGCCAGGGGTGATCTCCAGCATCGTCCCAGGCAAGCCGCCAGAGGTCGTAGCGTCCGTTTCCCGAGAAGCTGAGCAGCCGTTGGTTGAGGTTCACAGCGTGCGGCGGCGGCGCTTTGAATGCCGCGTATCCCTTGCGGGCGAGTTCAGACGGACTTCCGTACCGGGCGAACGTGGCTAGCAGTCCCGCGGTCAGGGCAAGAACCAGCACGATCGCGAAGGCACTCCGTAGCCGTGCCGGGACGACGACGCGCCGCTCGACGAACCAGACGAGCGCGCTCCCTCCGGCGCTGATGCCGGCAAGCAGCAGGAGCGCGACAGCGAGGCGATGGCCGTCGTGGGCGGCGCGTGCTGCGCTGGCCCCCGCCCGCGTGAGCCCACTCGAATGGTTGGCAAGCCAGATCGCCGTGACGCAGGAGGGGGCCACGACAAGCAACGTCGCGAGCAACTGCAGCCGCCGCGGATCGATCAGCACCATGACCGTGAGGCCAGCTCCAAGCGCGATCCACCCGCCCCGCCCAAACGTGAAGTAGAACGTCGACAGCAACGGGACTAGGATCGCGGCCGAGATCGCTCTGGCCGCGAGTGAGCGGCCGCGCGCAGCGAATCCGAGGGCTAGGATGACCCCGATGGCCGTGAAGATCGCGAGCGCATTCCAGTAGCCCAGCGGCTGAGCGAGCCGGTAGACGGCAGTCCGGTCGTAGACACGGAGCTGTCCCGGGAAGAGCCGCGTGCCCAGGCTGAAGAGGGCGACGACGGAAATGCCGCCTGATCCGTCTCGGCGAGGACGACGATCGCCCAGACGCCGGCGACGTAGACGAGCACTCGCTCGACCTCGAGTACCGTCTGCGGTAGATCCTGGGACCACACGAGTGAAAGCGCGATCCAGCCGCCGAGAGCCAGCCAGGCGAGAACGAACGCGCACTCGGCCTGACCAACGCGCACCCCCGATCTGAGCACGAGTGCAAGGCCCGCCGGCCAGAGCAGTCCTAGGGTCGCCCAGCCCCATGCCGAAGGGAAGTACCCACCCTGCGCGCTGCCTAGCAGAGCAAGCGGGAGAAGGCCGAGCAGCAGAGGCACCACGCCCAATGCCCGGCGCGTGGTCGAGCTCGGCTCAGGGAATGACGTTGGCTTAGCCACGAGCGAGGCCGTCGGCGCCCGCCACGGGCGTGCTCAGCGGAAGCACCCGCTCAGGAAACGGGCTGCCGCCGGCTCCGCCTGGGCTCCGGCTCTTCATACTCATAGGCGTACGGGTAGCCGTAGCCCTCGCCGAGCTCAGCGCCGGCCAGCACATAGCCAAGCTTCTCAGCCGGGCAGCCTTCCAGCAACCGGGCGAGCTCCTTCAGCATTCCGCGGTGGACGACGTTGAGCCGCACCATCACGAACATCGCGTCCACTGCCGCGCTCAGAGCCATTGCGTCTCCGACCGCCAGGAGAGGGGGAGCATCGACCAAGACGTACTCGAATTGCTCGCCCAGGGTTTGGAGGATCGCTCCGACCGGCTCCGTTCCTACGAATTCGCCGGCGTCCGGCGGCAGAGTGCCTGCGGGAAGGACATTGAGCACCCCATCCAAGCGGCTATGCCCGTTCGTCGATTCGGCTGCGACGGGGACGCCGATTCGTACGTTGCCCCGGCCCGGCCGCGCCTCAGCTGCTGGGATCGGGACCGGTCGTAAAGCGTCAGAGAGCTTTACTCGGCCAAGCACGACATCGGTGACGCCGGGCCCGCCCGGGACCGTCAGGAAGAAGCGATTGAGGAAAGGCCTGCGAAGGTCGAGATCGACGAGCACAACACGCCGACCCGCCCTCGCCAACGCGATACCGAGGTTCGCAATGGTTGTCGATTTTCCCTCGCGCTGAATCGAGGACGTCACCAGGATCGTTCGAGCGTTTCGCTCCAGGTTCATGAACTCGATATTCGTGCGGAGCTTCCGGACGGGCTCGGCAGCCATGCTTCGCGCTTCGGTGAGCATGACGAGCTGGCCGGTGCTTCGAAGCCGCCGATCAGGCTTGGGGATCCTTCCCAAAAGCGGGAGCCCGAGTGCCTCCTCCACCTCGCGCTCCGATCGAACCCGCTTGTCGAGAGCCTCTGCGAAAAACGCGAGGCCGATTCCGAGGAAGCCGCCCAAGAGCAGTCCGAGGATCGAATTGCGACGCGTCCGCGGCCTGATCTTCTCCGCGCCCACCGCACGCCGCAAGACCTGGGTGTTGTTCGCGAGCAGCTTCCCGACCGTCTCGAGCTGCGTTTGGTTTTGCAGCAGGGTGGCATAAGCGGGCGACCCAAGCGTCACGCCCTGGGCCCGAAGAGACGTGATCCTTGCCTTCACGGTCTCGAGAGCATCGTTTATCCGGGCCGTATCTACTTCGGTGAGGTAGTCGGTCATTTCGTCGGCATACGTGTTGACGAGCCGAACGGCGTTCTGAGCCTCCAGGTTCGTCACGACCACCTCGAGCAAATCTGCATCCGGATTAGGTGTCACGCTCGAGCTCCTCAGAAATGATCCAGGTGTCATGGCCGGAACGCCTGCCGTTGCGACCACGCGCTCAGCCAACTTGGGATCCCGAACCACGCTGGCCTTCGTCTTGAGGAATCTGATCGCATCGACCTGCAGCGTCGGATCGGTCACGCCCGCGACGGCGGCCGCGATGTCCGCGCGCTTGACGTAGATCTCCGCAGAGGCCTGGTAGAGGGGCTTCTGCTGTGTTGAGAACACCAATGTCATCACGGGAACAAGCACAAGCGGCAGGGCGATGACCCAGAGCCGCCGGCGGAAAATCGCCAGATAATCGGCCAGAGTTGTTGGTCGGTTAGAAAAAGCGTCGCTCATGGGCCTCGTCTTCGTCCACCATCGGCAACCCCTCTGTTTCCCCGTGCGCTTTGGAGGCCGTGAGATCGCAGCGGACCGACGGCGGCTCCACCTCAGAGTAGCAGCGGCCCAAAGTCGTTCTACCCCCATAGGTAGGGGCTTTTCCAGGCCTGAGCCTAGTCCAGAATCGCGCCCGCGTCGGTAAGGTTTTCGGGCTCCCCGGCGGTATACGGGTTAGAAGTCCGTCCACAATCAGAGGAGATCGATACGCATGTGGGAAGCCCGGAACCGACGCAGGAGCGACCGCCGCCTGGAGGCACGTCTGCGTTCAGCCCGGCCGGAGGCGGACGAGGCGCTTGTCCGCACCATTACCGGCGGCCTGAAGCCTCGCCAGCAGCCCCGCGCCTGGTCCCGCGTGGCCTTCGCGGCAGCCTTCACGACGTTCGTGGTGGGAATGCTCGCATCCTTCGGCGGCATCAGCTACGCAGCGTCGGGCGCGACGAACGCGGTTCAGACGCTGACGAAGCTCGCGAAGGCGGAGAAAGTCGTCGTCCATCATTCGGCCGCTGCTAACCAGTACAAGCCGGAAGAAGACACCCAGGCCCCGGCAGAAGAGGTGCAGGGCGCCGTCCAAGCCGTCGGGGGCGTCCAAGCCGAGACCGGCAGCCTGCCCTTCACAGGGCTCTCGCTTCTGGCGACAGCGCTGCTCGGACTCGCAATGATCATGACGGGACTTGCGCTTCGCAGGCGCGAGCGCCGCAAGACCTAAAAGCACCTTCTCTCGGCAGCCCGCGCTGATCATGTCGCGGGCTGCCCGTTTCACCGGCGACCTCGGCGGCTAGCAAGAATGCCGCGTAGATGGCGGGTCGCAACTTCTCAGTCTGCTTCATCTGCCGCGGCAACCGCTTTCGAAGCCCTCTCGCGCAAGCATTCGTCGAAAGGCTGACGCTTGGGCTCCCTGTCCAGATCTCTTCCACCGGGACACTCGAGACGGAGAACGCCCCCGCCTTGCCTGAGGCTCGTCAAATCGCAGTGCTATGCGGGGTCGATCTCTCCGGACACAGGTCGCAGCGACTTTCTGCGCTGTCTCTCGAGGACGCCGATCTGGTGATTGGGTTCGAGGAGGCGCACGTCCGTCGCGCGATCGTCGATTCAGGCGCTCCGCGTGCGAATACCTTCACGTTTCGCGAGTTTGTCCGCCTCCTCGAAAAGTGCGCGCCGGCGGAAGAGGCAATGACAGTGGAGCGCGCTCGGTCGGCGGTCACACTCGCCGACGATCTGCGACGCCGTGATCCGGCGGCCGCAGGCGAGGACACGGGTGTGCCCGACCCCTTCGGTCGTTCCTGGAAGGTGCAAAGGGCGATCGCGGTTCAGGTCAGGGACTTGTCGATCGGGCTCGCCGAGCACGTCTTCGGGGTGGCGGGCTCGGGGATCTTGCTACCGGTGCCCGAGAAGATCAGAAGACGCCCGCGGTGGCGCTGGCGCCCGCGCCGAAATCGATTACTCCGTTGAGCCTCCTGCGGAGCGATCCAGCGCTTCCCCGAAGATCTCGCTGACCAGCGGATCGAGTGAGCGCGGCAGTGTGCCGTCGGGCGAGGCGTGCTCGCGGATGAAGTACAGGTACGTCCGCCAGTTCTCGGCCTGCTCCGGTGTGGCATCGACATAGGCGTCCACCGCCCTCTGCAGCTCGTTGAGATTCCAGGCTCCGGCCCGAGTCGGGAGGACCGGCTCGGCTTCCGGCTCCGAGGCGGATACGGGCTCGGACACGGGCGGAGATGGGGCGGCAGCGAGCGCCTCCAGTTCACGTTTGCTCGCGGCGAGCCCGGTCGCACGGTCCGCGAGCTCCTGCTGGCTGGACGCCAGTTCGCCCGCACGCGAGCCGACCTCGCGCTCGGCGGCAGTGAGCCTCGCGGCGCGTGCATCGAGCTCCTGCTCGCGCGCTGCGAGTTTTCCTGCTCGCCCTGCAAGCGCACGCTCCCGGGCAGTCACGCCCTTCACGCGCTTCTCGAGGAGACCCTCACGCCTGCTCAGGTCACGGTCATCGCCGCCCGCGGCAGCGACCTGCCGGGTGCCGCTCGCGAGCACAAACATCGAGGCCGAGCCGAGCAACAGGCCCACGAGCGCGCCAATCAGCCCGTTCCGCACGAACCGGCGATCGGGTCCACCCAACACGTGCGCCGAGTCCAACGCCGCCGCATGCAGCGCCGGCTCACCCGTGCCAAAGCGCGCGTCTACAAGTTGCGCGAAGACGACGGCAGCCTCCTGAGCAATCTGGCGCGCATGGTCGGCGAGCTCGTCGGTTGCCGAGATCGCGATCACCTCCGACTGCGGGCGCACCGTCGCATGCAACTGCCGGCGCAGTTCCTGGGTCGATTTCTTCAGGCGCAGCGTGCTCCGCACGTTCGCTGCCACCACCCCACTCGTAGCGAGCTCGCGAAGGTTGGGCAGCATCGGCGCCACTGCCGCCGGTCCGGCTGATGAGGAGATCAGTACGGATGCCTCGGCTCTACTGGTGCCCGACCCGAGCAGCGACACGAGCACCCCGGCGAGCACGCCGAGCAGGACTCCAAGTGCGAGCGGCCACCAGCGACGAGCGGCATCCCGGTTCAAGCCGCTCACCCGCGTTCGCGAAGCGCCGGAAAGAGGATCACGTCGCGGATCGTGTCGCGGCCCGTCAGCACCATCGCAAGCCGGTCCATTCCGATGCCGCAGCCACCCGTCGGCGGCATTCCGTACGACAACGCCTCGACATAATCCGGATCGCCTTCCTCGGCCGTGGCGTCGCCCGCTGCCTTCTCTGCGGCCTGCATCGCGAAGCGCTCGGCCTGCTCCTGGCTGTCATTCAGCTCGCTGAAGGCGTTCGCGAACTCCATCCCGGCGACGACCGCCTCGAAACGCTCGACGAGCGCAGGATCCTCGTCGGTCGAGCGCGCGAACGGAGACATGTCGATCGGCCAGTCGATCACGAACGTGGGCTGGATCAGCTCGGGCTCGACGAAGTGCGAGTACGCGTGATCCACCAACTGCGCCCACGTCTTGTCGTGGCTCGTGTCGACACCGGCCGCATCGAGCTTCGCGCGCAGCTCGTCCGGATCGCGCGACCACGCGCCCTTCTCCTCCAGCGCCTCGACGAACTTCACCCGCTGCCAAGGGCGCGCCAGATCGATCTCGTGTCCCCGGAACGTGACCTTCGTCGTCCCGATCGCTTCCTGCGCCGCGCGCTCCACGAGCGTCTCCGTACGCTCCATCGTGTCGTTGTAGTCGGCGTAGGCCTCGTACCACTCGAGCTGCGTGAACTCCGGCGAGTGCTTGTAGGAGACGCTCTCGTTGCGGAAGTCCTTCGAGATCTCATACACCTTCTCGAGCCCGCCGACGATCAGGCGCTTCAGGTACAGCTCGTCCGCGATGCGGAGGTAGACGTCCTGTTCGAGGTAGTTCGAGTGCGTGACGAACGGCTCGGCGAACGCGCCTCCGTACTGCGGCTGCAGGATCGGCGTCTCGACCTCGACAAAGCCCTCGCCATCAAGATACGTGCGAATCGCGGCGATCATCCGTGAGCGGACGAGCACATCCCGGCGCGCGTCCTCGTTCATCAGCAGGTCGAGATAGCGCTTGCGGTAGCGCTGCTCGGTGTCGGTGAGGCCATGGAAGGTGTCCGGAAGCGGAGTCCGGATCTTGCCGAGCAGGACGAGCTCCGAGACCGCGAGGGAAGGCTCCCCCCGCTTTGTCTTCGTTGCCACACCGCTGACGCCGACGATGTCGCCCAGGTCTACGCTCACACCGCCGAGGTCGTCCGGACGAATGAGGAGCTGGATCCGACCGCTACGGTCGACGAGGTCGAGGAACATCAGCTTGCCCATGTCGCGGCGGGCGAGGACACGACCCGCAAGACGATGCTCCTGGTCGCCGTCCCCGCCGGGCTCGAGCTCCGCCGCCTCGGTTCGGACCGTGGCGATCTCTTCCCGGTCCGGAAAGCGTTTCGGCAGCACGCGGGAGAGCCTAACGGCCGAACAGGCGCGCAAGCGTTCGCGGAACGGTGTGCCGGCGGTAGAGATCGAGCCGCGGAGCCGCATACGCGTCAGACCTCGAACCGCGGAGTGCGTACGCACGCCCGTAGCCCGCAGCGCGGGCCACAGAGCGGACGCGCGCATCGTGTTCGCCATACGGGTAGGCGAGGTCTTCACACGGGCGGCCGAGGCGATCCTCGATCTCCTCCTTCGACTCGTTCAGCTCGCGACGAAGCTCGTCTTCGGACAACGTCGGCAGATGGGGATGCGATACCGCATGCGAGCCGATCGCGATGCCGCGAGCCGCGTGCTCGCGAAGCTCGTCCCAGTTCATCGTCGCCAGCCGCTCCGGATCGTCGCCGGCAAGCTCGGGGATTGTCAGCGGCGCTCCTACGAGCGCGTACCTGGTGCAGACGAAGATCTGGACGGTCACACCGAGCCGTCCCAGGTCCGTGAAGACGGTCGCGGCGCTCCGAAAGGCGTCGTCGAAAGTCACGTGCACCTGCCGGAAGCGCGACAGCACGCGAACCTGCCGCAGCAAGAGGTCGGGCTGGATCGCGAGCCGGTGCTCCCAGGTAGGCGAGACGGCGTGGTAACAGAGGACGAGCGGTTTCACGCCGGCGGCTCGACCCGGAGGATTACGCGGCCTTGATCTCCATGATCTTGAACCTCATCTTGCCGCGCGGAGCGGCGACCTCGACGGTTTCGCCCTTCTTCTTGCCGATGATCGCCTTGCCGACCGGTGACTCGTTTGAAAGCTTGTTCTCCGCCGGGTTCGCCTCGGCCGAGCCGACGATGTAGTACTCGATCGTCTCCTTGGCCGCGACGTCGCGGAGCTTCACCTTCGAGCCGACCGAGACGACGTCCTTCGCGATGTCCTTCTTCGAGATGACGCGCGCGTCGCGCATGCGCTCCTCGAGCGTCGCGATGCGGTGCTCGAGCAGCATCTGCTCGTTCTTGGCATCGTCGTATTCCGCGTTCTCCGCGATATCGCCGAATTCCCGCGCGATGCGAATCCGCTCGGCCACTTCGCGGCGTCTTGTTGTCGAGAGCTCCTCGATCTCGCGCTTGAGCTTCTCGTAACCCTCGGGTGTGAGGATGACTTCTTTCACTGCTGATGCACCCCTTCTTATGAAAAAAGCGCGGCGCAAGGGCGCCGTCGCGGGCGGGAATAGTAGCTACATGCGCGAGGGTCGTCAATAGGGGCCTGGGAGTACTATTTTCGCCTCTGTGCAGGTAGATCTTCGGCAACCCTGGTGGATCGGTGAGGTCGAAATCCCGACTCGCCTCGTACTGGCGCCGATGGCCGGTGTCTCTGTGCAGGCATTTCGCCGCCAGGGGCGGCGCTACGGGGCCGGCCTCGTCTGCTCGGAGATGGTGAGTTGCGCCGGGTTGGAGCATCGAAACGAGCGCACTTTGGGCTATTTGCGTGTGGGCCGGGACGAGCATCCCCTCGCGATCCAGATCTTCGGCTCGGAGCCCGGCGTGATGGCGGAGGCCGCGCGGATGGTGGTCGCGGCCGGCGCGGACATCGTTGACATCAACTTCGGGTGTCCGGTACGGAAGGTGACGAAGACCGGTGCCGGGGCGACGCTGCTGGAAGATCCAGACCGGGCGTGTGCCATCGTCGCCGCGGTTGCGTCCGCCGTCGACGTCCCCGTGTCGGTGAAGATGCGGCGCGGGTTGGACGACGGATCACGGGCGTGTCTCGTCGTCGGGCCGCAGTTGGTCGAGGCGGGGGCGGCGACGCTGACGTTGCACCCGCGCTCCGCGCGGCAGATGTACACCGGCGAGGCGGATCACTCCCTGACCGCCGAGCTCGTTGGGCTCGTCGACGTTCCGGTGATCGCGTCCGGTGACATCACGTCACGCGCGCGTGCGCAAAGCTTGCTCGCGTTGACCGGCGCCGCTGCGGTGATGGTCGGGCGCGGTGCGCAGGGTAATCCGTGGGCGCTCCGCGAGATCATCGACGGCGACGCGCAGGAGCCGTCACGCGAGGAGGTCGCGGCTGAGTTGATCCTCTTCATCCGCGAGACGGTGCGCGAGCTCGGCGAGCATCGCGCCGGCGGCTTCCTGAAGAAGTTCTACGGGTGGTATCTCGGTCGGGGGCGGTTCCCGAAGCCGTTCAAGCAGGAGATCGTCCAACTCGAGACGACGGACGAAGTCATGACGCGTCTGTTCGCAGCCGCGCCGGGCGCCGCGGAGATCGTCGAGCGGCTGGAGGCGGAACTGCCGGACCGGGCCGACGAGATCGTCCTCGACTCGATGCCGATCTCGATCTACGGCGGCGGCTAGCCGGAGGCAATCGCCCCGGTTAGCGGAACTCTTCCCGCAGGCGTGGTGTCAGACACCGTCGCCGTTCTGTGACGTAAGTGGGCTCTTGCTGA
>WNFV01003461.1_pt1 | contig 20113 bp, 15 predicted proteins | sample 5400101 | NCBI WGS metagenome assembly WNFV01 (sample SAMN13153361, study PRJNA577476) | soil metagenome | isolation source: 115 cm soil or saprolite under grassland replicate 1 | place: USA:California | collected 2016-06-15 | reverse complement strand
GGGCGAGAGGATTTGAACCTCCGACCTCATCGTCCCGAACGATGCGCGCTACCAAGCTGCGCCACGCCCCGACCGAATGCCCGACGTACAGGAACGTACACGGCTGTCGGATGATAGCGCAGTGAGCCCTCGCCGGCCAAAGGACAAGCCGAGACGGCGAGGGCAAGCTCGAACGCAGCGGAGGAGCAGGCATGCCCGAACGAGGATCGATGCATTGGGAGCGCTCGCCGGCCGAGCTGACCGCCCGGTTCCAGGAGATCGCCGCGAGCGTGGAGGGCCTCACGGAGCGGAAGATGTTCGGCGAGACCGCAGGGTTCGTGAACGGGAACATGGTCACCGGCCTGCACGGCGGCCGCTGGTTCGTTCGCCTGCCGGAGGACCAGCAGGCCGAGGCGATGGCCCTGCGGGGCGCCGGCACGTTCGAGCCGATGGCCGGGCGGCCGATGCGCGGCTACATCGTGCTGCCGCCCGAAATCGTCGCCGACGACGAGGCGCTGCGGCCCTGGCTCGACCGGGCCGTCGCCTTCGGCCGCAGCCTGCCGGCGAAAGGCTGAGTTAGAAAGGCTGAGTTAGAAACCGCCCAGCGACGCCTCGTGCGCGGCGTTCTCCCGGGCCCGTTGCTCGGCGTGGATGGGCAGCGTGCCGAGCGCGGCGAGAAGGAACGTGACGGCCATCAATCCGAAGGCGATCGGAACGCCGGTGGCGGCGCCGGTGCCGTCGATGATGACGCCGTACAGCGCGGTCCATAGCGAGCCGACCCCGAAGGCCAGCGTGAAATACGCGGCGAACGAGACGTCACGAATTGACGGCGGCGCGATGTCGGCCAGAAGGGCCTGGAGCTGCGGGCTCTCGGCAAAGCTGAACAAACCCATGATCACGATGCCCAGCCACAGGCCGAGCAGGCTGGAGCCGGCGAGGATGAACACGGCGAAGCCCACCGCCCCGCCCAGGTAGACCCCGATGATCAGCGGCTTTCGCCCGATACGGTCCGATAGCCAGCCGGCGACCAACGGCGTCGGCACGGAGAACACGATGAGCGCGCCGTACATGAGCCCCGACAGCGACTCGTCGAGGCCGATCACCTTGGTCAGGTAGATGAGCGCGAACAGGTTGACGACGCCGAGGCCGCGGCCGCCGCCACCGAGCACCGACGTCAGGTACAACCAGCGAATGTCTCGATCTCTAACGATCTGGCGGAAGGCGTCGCGAACACTGCCGTGGGCGAGGGCAGCCGTCCGGTCCGTGCCGGTCTCGCGGACGAGCGCCAGGATGCCAAGCGCGATGAGGATCGCCGGGACGCCAAAGGCGATGGAGGCGCCCCGCCAGCCGAACGCGGCGATCATCGGCACGCCGATCAGCGCGACGACAACGGTCCCCACGTTGCCGCCGGCGATATGGGCGCTGATCGCGAACCCTCGCCGTTCACGCGAGAACTGCTCAGCCAGGAGGCCGTTGCCCACCGGGTGCTGGGGAGAGCCGCCCATCCGCGACAGGATGTTGGGAATCGCGAAGGTTGTGAGGCTCGAAGCGAACGCCTGCGCGGCGAATCCGCCGCCGAACAGGATCCCGCCCGCGCCCAACAGCCGCTTCCGCGAGATGATCCTCGTCAGCGACGCGTAGCTCAGCTGGACCGCTCCCGATGCGAACGCGCCGGCCGCGGCGAGGATGGCCACCGAGCCTTCTGTAGTGTGGAACTCGTCGATGATCTTGAGGAAGATCAGCGGCAGCAGGACCGCTTGAGCGTGATTGACCGCGTGGGCGATCGAGAGCAGCCAGAGCGTGCGGTGGGGCCGAACGTCGATCTGGTGGCCAGTGGCATCCATATGCCCGAATGATGCCAGCCCGTTGGCTTAGTCGACTGGGCCATCGCGCGACCGCCGCCACGCGAGCAGCCTTGTCCCGCTCACGTCCGTCCAACAGAGGCCATCCTGGCTCGGGATCGGCCTCGTCGGATCGACAAGTGCTCTAGGCCACTCGGCGGAGCTCGCCGGGAATCGGGCGGCGAATACCGAACGGAACTCAGCCACGAGTGCGCGATTCCTGTGCGTGCCGCGCACGACCCATAGGCCGCGAACGGCCCACAGCGGGTTGGTGAACCGCCGCCCGAGCGTTGCGACCTTGCCGTCGAGGCTGCGCATCGCCGCGCCGACGTCGGTCAGCAGGTCCCAGACCTCGACCGCGACCGCCTCTCGACGGAGTGGCCGTGTGAGGACGACGTCGATGGCGCGCGACTTTACGACTCCCTCGTCGATGGTGAGCTCCGGCTGCGCAGTCCAGCCTCCACGCGATGCGAGCTGGATCACCAGCTGTTGGCGCCGTAGATGCTCGATATCACGCGGGGGATCGGCCCCGGGAACTCGCTCAAGGAACGCAGCGAGCTGCTCACCGAGGACTGCGGCAACAATCGCCCATGTCTCGATGGACGTGTCGGTTCCTCGGCCGAGCTCGAGATGGCTGATGAAGGGCTGCGAGAGCCGTGCCCGTTCTGCGACGTCCACCTGGCGAAGGCCCGCCCGAAGGCGACTCTCGCGGAGACCGGTTCCGAGTCGCCCAGCGATCGTGCGCGCTCGCGACCGTCCCAGCCCAACCGGAGCTCCGGCCCGGCGGATCCGGCTGAAGCTGGTCACTGTGGCGTGGTCAGCTCTGTGTGCCTGTCCATAGTCCGCCCATGATTACCGGGCGGCATTCACGGCGACGTATCGCGGACTTGCTGAGCGGTTGGAGTCTCGGCGGCCATCCGGCCGAGAGAATCCGGCGCGTTACGGCCGTTGATATCGATGCTCGGAATACGGCTGTGGTCCGAACGCCCCGCTAATGATGCTCGGAATATGGCGGGGGCTTCAGCGGCTTTCGCCGGCTTGCGCCCGGCGTGCGGCCCCGGACCGGACGCGAGGCGGCGCGGTGGTCGGGGACACCACCGCGCCGCAGGGGTCTGCGAGGGATACCTCAGGCGGCCATCAGAAGGCCTCGAGGTAGCGGTCGACCTCCCACTGCGAGACCTGCGTCCGGTAGTCGTCCCACTCGGCTCGCTTGGCCTCCACGAAATGCTCCAGGACGTGCTCGCCGAGCGCGTCGGAGATGACCGAGTCCTTCTGGAGCTCGTCGATTGCCTCGCCAAGCGTGCCGGGCAACTCCTTGATGCCCTTGGAGGCGATCTGCTTGGCGTCCATCTCGAAGAGGCTTTCCTCGACCGGCTCGCCCAGCTCCAGTCCGCGTTCCACGCCGTCGAGGCCCGCCGCGATCATCGCGGCGAAGGCGAGATACGTGTTGGACGATGGATCCGGGCAGCGGACCTCGACCCGGGTGCCCTCGATGGAGCGACCGGGCGAGACCTTTGGCACGCGAATGAGCGCCGAGCGATTGACCCTGCCCCAGGTGAGATAGGTGGGCGCCTCGTAACCTGGCACGAGCCGCTTGTAGGAGTTCACGGTGGGAGCCAGGACGGCGATCATGCCCCGAGCGTGCGTCAGGATGCCCGCCATGTACGAGCGGGCCACGTCCGAGAGGCCGTACTTCGACTCCGAATCGGCGAACGCATTACGCTCCTCGGCGATCGAGTACAGGCTCTGGTGCGTGTGCATCCCCGAGCCGTTGATGCCGTAGATCGGCTTGGGCATGAAGGTCGCATACAGGCCGTGCTGCTGGGCGATCGCCTTGAGCGTGTACTTGAAGGTGATCGCGTTGTCCGCGGTCCGCAGGGCGTCGCTGTACTCGAAATCGATCTCGTGCTGGCCGGCGGCCACCTCGTGGTGAGCGGCCTCGACCCGGATGCCGAACGCCTCGAGGGCGTCCACCATGTCCTGACGGATCTCCTGAGCCAGGTCCGGCGAGAAGTCGAAATAGCCGGCCTGGTCGTGCGGCAGGGGCTGGATGCTGCCGTCCTCGCCGCGCCGGAAGAGGAAGAACTCGAGCTCGGGACCCGTGTTGACGATGTAGCCCAGCTTCTCCGCCCGTTCGACCTGGCGGCGGAGGACGCGCCGGGGGTCGCCGGCGAAAGGCTGGCCGTTGGGCGTGTAGACGTCGCAGATCACCCGGGCGGTGCCGCGCGGACCGGAGCCCTGCTGCCACGGGATCTCCGCGAACGTGCTCATGTCAGGCATGAGGTACTGGTCCGACTCGGCGATGCGGGTGAAGCCCTCGATCGAGCTGCCGTCGAACCAGGTCCCGTGACGGACGGATCCCTCCATCTGGTGGAGCGGGATCGTCACGGCCTTGACGATGCCCAGGATGTCCGTGAACTGGAGCTGGACGAACCGGACGCCGTTCGACTTCGCCTGTTCGATCTTTTCGATACCGTCCACGGCTTCGCGCGCGATGACCACCGATGCTGCCCTCCGCTGCGTGCCCGGTGGGAGGCCGGGCCAGTGCCGCTGCCAGGGCGCCACGCACCGGCGCTCGCACCGGCGCCGCGCAGCGCGACAGCCCCTTGCCGACGCCGGCAGCATAGCACCGGCGGCCCTTCGGAGGACCGCCGCCGGCGCGGAGGTATTCGGGTCGTCGACCGCTCAGAGGCCCTCGACTCGGCAGATCTGAATCGTCCCGGTCGCATCCGGCACCGCGACCCGGACCGTCCAGATCGACTCATCGCCCACATCCGGGACGACGATGTCGAGCGGTGTCGCGGCAGGCATGGCGATGTCAATCGTGCGCGAGGGCGGAAGGGCGAGGCCGAGGAGCGCACGACCTACCACGTCGTTCGAAGCCGTCAGGCGAATCCGCGACCCGGTCGGGACGCTCACGCTGACGGCTGCGTCCTTTCCCGCATCCGTGACCGACAGGCAAGGCTCACCGGTACTGATGGCGACATCGGTCGACGAGGTGATCGTCACGGGGAGCGGCGGCGCAGCCCGACTCCCTCGTTCCGCGCGGAACCCGGAACCTGTCATGCGCAGCAGGGCTGCCTCGCGAGCTCGGGCGCCCGGGTCTCGGACCACGGCCGGGAACAGATCGTCGTGCGTGGGCGACCCGGAACGCCGCACGATGGCCACGAGATCGGGCAGCGACGGCATCCCCGGCAGCACCGACGCAGGATCGATCCACGGCTCATTCTGGTGTGTCATGGCGAGCTCGATGTACGCACGAGTCAGGTCGGCGTCCGCCTGGAAGCGGGCACGGATGGTCTGGAGGCTGGCCGCATTCGCCACCGTCGCGGCGACGAGGACGAGTGCCAGGCCGATGGCCAGGGCCGCACGTGCCTGTGGGCCCCGTGCGCGGTCGCGCAGCGGCGGCAGCCAGTCAGCAACCGAGATCACGAGAAGGAACGCCGCGACGTAGACATAGCGGCTCCGCGTCGCGAAGTCGGACGGGAACTGGGCGCGGACCAGACCGATGATGAGGTACATCGCTCCGATAGCGAGCAACGCCCCGGCAGCAAGAGCCGGCGGCCGGCGAATCGTCAGGACAGCCCATGCCGTCACCAGAAACGCGACCCCAAAGGCGCCGAAGGCGAGCAGCTCTCCTCGCGGCGCGACAGCAAGGCCGGTGAACGCGCCGACGGCGTGGCCGATTCCCCGGACGACGAAACCAGGGAGAGCGGAAGCGCTTGCCAGGTGACCCGGACCGCTCTCGGCCGTATGTCCCAGCACGAGGTACCAGGCCAGGAACACGACCGTCGGTGGGACGACCGCCCAGGCCCGCGGACGAATCTCGCGGTCCAGGATCGTTCGGCCGAACGCAGCTGCGAGGAACGCCAGACCGATACCCGACGACATGAGTGAGGCGACCAGCAGTACCGCGGCGCCGGCCGTAGCCACGCGGCCGGGCGTCCCCGCTATCCGCGTCTCCAGGAGCACCAGCGCCCAGAGGCCGAACGCAACCGACCCGATGAAAGCGGTCTGGAACGCCCAGAAGAGGTTCTCGGATCCACTGCCCAGCACCAGGAGCGGGATGCAAGCGAGCGTTGCCGCGATTCGTCCTGCGCGTCTGCGCATCAGGACATAGGCCCCCGCAACCGACACGAGATGGAGCGCGATCACCTCCGCCAAGTAGGGCAGATAGGAGTGCAGGCCGAAGACCGTGAACGTTGCGCGATAGAGCAGCAGAGGGATCGTCTGCCAGTGCTCATTCTGTGGGCGCAGGAGGTCAGGCGGGCCCCCGGCGAAGGAGATGAATCCCCACTCGTCCTGCCAGAACGTCATCGAGCGCGCCAGATATGCCAGGGCCGCCGCGGCCAAAGCCCCAAGGACCACGATTGGCAGGTCCGGCAGGGCGCGAGGCAATCGCGGCGGCATAGGGACGGCGGTCATGAGGACGGCACCCCCTCAGGCGTCCGGCGCGGCAGATCCCACCGGGGTGGCCCGGCGCCTCCCGACCAGGTCGTCCAGCAGCCGCCCGAACTCGCCGGCGAAGTCCACGTACCGGTCGAAGCGACCCACCAGCCGCACCTCGCCGGCCGGCGAGATGCGGGCCCACACCCGGCGCCGGGGGAGATAGAACGTGATGAGAAGACCCGTGATGAGCGACGCGAACGCAGCCCAGACGAAGCCCTGGCCGGGGTCCTGCTTGGCGATGAGGATCGTGGCGCCTTCGATGCCCCGCAGCTCCAGCCCGATGGCTGCGTCCGGCGAGTGGGCCACGTCTCCCACGGCGAGGGCCATCGGGAAGTAGTCCTGCGTCGCCAATGTCCCGTCCGGGTTTGTCCCGACCGCGCGGTAAGGCTGGATGAACAGCGCGCTGACCCCGTCCGAGCCGCGCCGTAGGAGCAGGCGGAGGCCCAGATCGCGGCCCGGCACGCTCATGGTCACGTATGGCGAGCCGCCGATGCTGTCAGTCAGGGCCACCGGCCCGTCCCACAGCAGCGAGCCTGCCGAATCCGTGATGCGAAGGATCGGAGCCGGTCGGAAGCCGTTCTCGTGGAACGTGAAGCCGGCAACACCGAGCGGATCGTTGACCCGGATGACCTTTCGCGCCAGGAGCTGGCCGTCGCGGTAGACGGCGAGGTCCGTCGTGAAGTCGGTTGGCCGGCCCGTCTCCAGGCCCGGCGCCTGGAAGCCGTAGCTCCGCAGGACGAGCAGGCCCGGCGTTCCGATCGGCTGGACCGTCACGGACTCGCCGCCCGCAACGACGAGTCCTTCCTCGACGCCGAAGCGGCTCGTCACCGCAGCGGCGACCAGGAAGAGGATCAGGCCGCTATGGGTGAACAGCGTGAACATCTTCGTGTACTGGTGCCGATCGCCGTAGAGGTAGCGGAGCCCGTCGGCGCCGGTCGCCTCCCGGACCCGGAAGCGATGCCGCCGCAGCACCGAGGAGACCGAGGCCGCCTCGACGCCGTCCAGCGCGGCCCGGTCGGGCAATCGGGGGTCGTAGAACGGATCGGGCTGGACCACCCGCACGTCACGCGACTGCCGCCACAGGCGCGGCGTTCGGTCCAGGGTGCAGATGACGATCGACACGAGGAGGACGACCAGGGCGCCGCTGAACCAGGTCGAGGTGAAGACCTGGAAGACCTGCGCCCGCTCCAGGAGATCGACCACGGCCGAACCGAACAGGGCGTCGTAGCGGTCGTGGATCCGGCCGATCTCGGTGAGGTAATCCGTGCTACCGGGACCCGCCCGCAGCGCAAACCCCGGCAGCTGGCGGATCACGAAGCCGACCGTCGCCATGACGCCCAGGACGATGATCTGGAGGACGGCGAATTCGACCGAGGTGAACAGCCGCCACAGGCTGCGACCGAGCCGCGCGGGCGCGTTCAGCCGGGCCGGCCGGGATGGGCGCGCGAGCTCGACCGCCGCGGTGGCGATGACCGTCTCCTAGGGCCGAACGGCCGCGGCAGGCTCCGCGGACTCCGCCGGCTCCGCTCCGGTCACCTCCGGGGCGGCCTCCGTCGAGGCCGCATCGCGGGCCGCCTCGAGCGCCTGGGCGAAATCGGCCAGGAGATCGTCGAGATCCTCCAGCCCGACAGAGCAGCGCAGGAGGCCGGGCGCGATGCCCGCCGCCGCGATCTCGGCGTCGGACAGCTGGCGATGCGTCGTCGACGGCGGATGCGCAACGATCGTGTGGATGCTGCCGAGCGACGCCGTCCGCTCCGGGATCGTCAGGGCATCGATGAAGGCCCGGCCCGCCGGCCGGCCACCGGCAAGCTCGAAGGCCAGCATCCCCCCGCCGAGCCGGAGCTGCCGCCGGGCGATCGATGCCTGCGGATGGCTGGGCAGGGCCGGGTGGTAGACGCGGTCGACGCCGGACTGTCGCTCGAGCCAGGTCGCCAGCGCCTCCGCCATCGCCGAGTGACGCTCCATCCGGAGGGCCAGCGTGGTCAGGCCGCGGAGGACGAGGAACGCGGCGAACGGCGCCAGGGAGGCGCCCGTATCGGTCTGGATCGCGCGCAGACGGGCGATTCGCTCCCGGTTGCCGACCGCGACCCCGGCCAGCACGTCCGAGTGGCCGCCGATGAACTTGGTGGCCGATTCGACCACCAGATCCGCCCCCAGCTCGAGGGGCCGGCAAAGGTAGGGCGAGGCGAACGTGTTGTCGACGATGAGGATCGCGCCATGCCCGTGAGCGAGCTTCGCGAGCGCCTCCAGGTCGGCGACCACGATGGTCGGGTTGGAGATGGTCTCGACGTACAGCACGCGGGTCGGTTCGGCGGCCAGCGCTGCCTCCGTGCTCGCGAGGTCGGTCGCGTCAACGAACTCCGTCCGGATCCCGATCCCCCCGAGCACGTTCGCCAGCAGCGACCGGGTGGAGCCGTACACGGCGCGGGTGCAGACGATCCGGTCCCCGGCGGTCAGGACCGACAGGAGGGCGGCGTGGATGGCCGCCATGCCGGTCGCGAAGACGAACCCCTCCTCCGCCCCGTGGAGCTCGGCGATCGCCGCGGCCAGCGTCTCGCCCGTGGGGTTGGCGATCCGCGCGTAGGCGTAGCCGGGCCGCTGCTCGGTGAGGATCTCGGCCAGCTCGTCGACGTCCGTCGAGGAGAACGTCACCGACTGGTAGATCGGGACGGAGTTGGGCTGCTGGTCGACCCGAGGCGCCCGCGTCGCCGCCCGGATGGCGCGGGTGGAGAAGCCGTTCACCGGGCGATGCTACACCGAGTCGCGCTGGTCCTCGCCGGCGGCCATGACGCCGATCCCCTTGCCCTCGCCAGGCTCGTCGGGCGCGTCGGGCGCGTCGGGCTCGTCGGCCGCTCGATCGGGGGCGCCATCGGCAACGGGCTGGGCCGAGGCGGCGTCCGTTGCAGCGTCGCCGGATGTTGGAAAGCCGGCCACCCGGTTCTTGCCCTGGCGCTTGGACGCGTACATCGCCTGGTCGGCCGTGATCATGAGGTCATCCACGGTCGTTCCATCGTGCGGGTAGGCGACCACGCCGATCGAGAGCGAGGTCCGAAGCTCCCTGTCCGGGCCCTCGAGCGATCGGTTGGCGACGCCCTGGCGGATCTTCTCGGCCAGCACGAAGGCGCCGGTCGGGTCGGTCTCCGGCAGGAGCACCACGAACTCGTCGCCGCCGTAGCGGGCCGCCGTGTCGATCCGCCTGACGCCGGCCCGGATCGTCTCGCTGACCGCGCGGAGTGCCTGGTCGCCGCGGTAATGGCCGTAGCGATCGTTGATGGCCTTGAGCCCGTCGAGATCCATCATGAGCAGGCAGAACCCGCGGCCGGATCGCGCCGACCGCTGGATCTCGCGCTCGATCGCGGCGAAGAAGAACGATCGGTTGTAGAGGTCGGTCAGCGAATCGACCGTGGACAGTCGAATGGCTGCCTCGCGTGACCGGCGCTGCTCGCGGGCGATCACGGTCGCCACGTAGGCCAGCAGCACGAGCGCCGTGACGTTGACAGCGACCGCGGTCACCGCTGTGTCCGTCAATGGCTCGCCGGTGGGCCGGATGCCGATGGCCGCCAGGTAGCCGATCGTGGATGCGCTGGCCAGGATCACCGTCACCCTGGCGCTCACGACGAGGGCCGCACCGGCCACGATGAGCGGGAAGGTGAAGAAGAACGGGCTTCGCTCCTGTCCCGTCAGCGCCACGAGCAGGGTGGCGAGGGTGATCGCGACCGATCCTTCGGCAATGAAGCGGGCCATTCCCAGCAGGCGGGGGGGCAGGACGTCGTGAATGGTGAGCACGAACAGGCCGGCCACGGCCAGCAGGGCGAGCACGGCCGGCTGGGTCGCCGTCCACTGGCCGCTGAGCGCCACGATGGCCGAGGACGACAGGATGAAGACGAAGCTGACGATCCGGACCACCCGGTCGTAGGCCTCGGTCGGGACGCCATCGACCGCCAGCTCGTCGGGCCCTGCCAGCCGTCCATCGGCCAGCCGGGTGCCGGCCAGGGACGCGGCCGTTGCCGGTGCGGCCATTTCGTCTGCCGCCAGGGCGAACGGCGACGGCCGACCCCGGAGCGTCGGGGCGACGACGAGCGCCATCAGGGCCAGGTTGGCGACGACGGCGGCGATCAGGAGGATGAGCAGTGGTTCGACAGGCACCTGCGGGTCCCGCATCCATGGGGGCGCGCCGCCCCCCGTGATCGCATCTTAGCCCGGGCAGACCGGAGGCTGTCGCGCGAAGGCACCGCTATCTTTTTCGAGCCTCAGGCGCGGTTCGGGCTGGAACCTGCGTCAGCGCGTGCCCCACTGATAGGTCTGCTTGACCATCCGCAGATAGACGAAGGTTTCCGTATCGCGGATCCCCTCGATCCGCCGGAGTCGCTCGGCGAGGAACGTGAGCAACGCGGCATTGTCCTCGCAGACGGTCTCGATCAGCAGGTCGTACGTCCCGGCCGTGATGACGACGTAGTCGACTTCCGGGAGCTCGGCGACGGCATCGGCGACCTGCATGAGCATGTCCCGCTCGCATCGGATGCCGATCATGGCCTGCTGCTGGAAGCCCAGTTTCAACGGGTCCGTGACGCCCACGATCTGGAGGATGCCGCGCTCGACCAGACGGTTCGTCCTGGCCCGTACGGCCGCCTCGCTCACCCCGAGCTCGGCGGCGATCTGGGTGAACGGCCGGCGACCGTCCTGCTGGAGGTGCTCGATGATTCGCTTGTCGAGCGTCGATATCTCGTCGCTCGATCGCGACGCGGCGGTCCGGCTCCTCGACTGCGCCATGGAATGCTCCTCGCCGGTCTCGCGGGGCCCCTGTACGGAAACAGCGCTGCGAGGCTAGCAGAATCGGTCGTTCCTGGCAACGAATTGCGTAACCTCAGGCGCCCGGATTCACGCGGTTCGCAGGGCCACTCGGGTGACGGGTCGCAGACCCGTCGGGGCCGGCGGCGGTCCCTCGTCAGGTCGTCAGCGTTTTGACGGCGACGGCGTCGGGCTGCGCGGAGTGGCTGTTGGTTCCGGAGTCGCCGGAACGGGCATGGTGGGCAGCGTGATCGGGACGACGGAACGCTGCTCGAACGGCCCGATGAACGGGTCCAGCACCGCGACCATTCGCACCGCCTGGGCCTGGAGCTCGACGGTGGGAGTGGCAGGAACGACCTTGTCGTCCTGGGGCCCGAGATTGACCACGATGTTGCCCGCCCAGAACGTGTAGGTGGAGTCGCCCTTGCCGACCTTCGTTCCAGGCTTGTAGCCCGCCTCGCGGACGGCCTTCGGGCTGCTGAACTGCTGGATCGCGAGCGGCTGAAACCCGGCCCGGATGAAGAGCACGCTCACCGGTTCGCCAGAGGGTCCTGCCCCCAGGCTCTCCTGGTGGACCGGCAGGCCCGCTGCGGCCAGGATCTGGAAGATCCTGTTGGGGTCGACGTTGCCGGTGATGTGCAGATCCTGGGTCGTCTTTGACGATGCCGCGGGATTGGCCGAGGACGGCGGGGGCGTGCTGTTGCCGCCGCACGCAGCCAGTCCGATCACCGCGACGGTCACCAGGGCGCATCGGGCGAGGCCCGTCCTCAAGGCGCGCACGACTCGACACGCCGCGCATGGCGCAGCGTCTTGGCCCCGTCGGCTCGTGATCCCCCGCGAGTCCCCCAGTGGCTTCGCATCGGCGGGATGCTAGCACCCGCCGGAGCGGACGGAGCCGACCCGATGGTCCTGCACCCACCGGGACCGTAGCGTACCGACCGCGCCCGCACCGTGGCGCTAGCGGCGAAGGCCTCCTACCGACAAATACGAATGAGGCTCGTGAACGTGAGCCCTCGGACATGCTGGCGCCGCGGATTGCGCAGGCGACTTGCGACCGCAAGCGTGGCGTCGCCGCCGTCGCGTTCGTTCCCGCGTCAAATACGAATCCCGTTCGTCGTTGGCAGGGCGGTCGTGTCAAAGACGAACCACCGTCGTATTTGTCCAAGCCTGTCCGGAATCGAATGCGTCTCCACGAATCGGGCTCGTATCTGGCAGCCGGAGGCCCGGCAACGGCTGGCGGCGACGATCTACCTTCGTATTTGACACGGCCCGAAAGCCGGGTGAGCGGCGCGCTTGGCGTTACCCGCGCTCCAGAACCTCGAGCACCGGCGCCAGGCCCTCGATCGATTCGAGGGTGATCGGGTCGACGACGAGCTGGACGTGCGAGATGCCCTCGCGGGCAAAGCTACGCAGGGCGTCTGCGATGTACTCGGGCGGGCCCTCGATCGGCGGAGCCTCGTCCGCCGCGTAGTCGCCCTGCGGCCGTCCTTCGCCGCTCGGCATGCGGACGAGGACGGCGACCGTCCGCTCGACCTCGGCGGGATCGCGGCCAACCGCCAGGCAGGCGGCGTCCACCTGGTCCCGCAGGGCAGGGATCCCCTCCGGTCGGTTGCCGGTGTCCGTGAACCAGACGTTCCAGGCGTCAACGTGAGGCAGGGTGATCGCGAGCATCCGCTCGCCCTTCGAGCCGATCAACAGGGGCGGTCCGCCCGGCCGAGCCGGTCGTGGCCGAAGCTCGCAATCGCGGGCCTCGTAGAACTGGCCGGCAAAGTCCACCTGGCCGTCGCGCAGGAGCGAGCGGATGATCGTGAATGCCTCTTCGAACCGGGAGATCCGCCGGTCGAACGGGAAGCCGAAGGCCCGGAATTCGGTCTCGTTCCAGCCCGCGCCCAGGCCCAGGATGAGCCGCCCTCCACTCACCTCGTCGACGGTGGCCGCCATCTTCGCCAGCATCGCCGGGTTGTGGAAGTTGGTGCACGCCACGAGGGGTCCCAGCTGGATGCGGCTCGTCGACGCGGCCAGGGCGGACAGCATCGTCCAGACTTCCCACGGCCCGCGGGTGCCCAGGCCGGGCGTCCGATACAGGAGGTGGTCGCCGAGCCAGATCGAATCGAAGCCCACGTCCTCGGCCAGCCTGGCCATGGCCACGTATTCCGGCCAGCGGACCTCTCGCTCAACCTCGGGCAGCTGGATTCCGACACTCAACGGCCGGAGCACTGGGGACTCGGACATGCCCCGAGGATAACGGTGGGGAAGCGCCGACGAGAACATGGGCTACAGATCTCGAGTTCGCCTCATCACAGCCGGCGTTCCGGGACTCGCGTTCCTCCGCACAAGCAGGTCATCCGCATCACGTGGATTTGATCGGCTCGATGCCGCAACCTAGTCGAGCGGAGGCACAACGTCAGGGTGAGTGATGCAGCGTCGACCAACTGAGCCGATCAAGCTGGAGGGAGCTCCGGCAATGAGTCGAGCTGGGAACGTGTTCACGTTGTTTGCGTGGGTGTGGATGGTGGTTGGACCGGTCGTTGTCTACTCGATTCTCGGCCTCATCGACATCGTGGAGCGGCCGCTATCGGTCCGGCTGGCCGGATTCACGGTGATTCTCGTCGTGGGGTTCGGCCCCTTCGTGGTCGTGTTGCTCATGACGTCGTTTCATGGACGCAGGCTGGCCAGTCTTCGGCCGTTTCGTTGGCTCCTCGCCACCACGCAACCCGGTGCCAGCCTCGATCCGGACGGTATCGAGCTGTGCTCGCCTGCGGCCGGCTGCCGTCGCTTTACCTGGGATCAGATCGCCCGCATGGAGCCAACGATCGAGTGGCGGCGCGGATCGTTCGTCGAGGGATCGCCCGCTCTCGACCTGACCGGTCCAGACGGTCGAGTCCTGTTCCGGGTGCCGCCGAGCATCTATGAACGGCTTGAACCGGCGGGATCAAAGCGGTGGTGGTCTCGGCCGCTGACGCTGGCAGAGTACGTCGTCGTCATGCGACCGGACCAGTTTGCCCTCCTGGACACGCATCCCGGCTGGCCGCATTACTGGTTCAGGCCCGTCCAGGCCTCGACCGACCGGGGGCAGGCCACGGGCGCCATCTGACGGTCGTCCAGGGAACGCGAATGACAGCAACCCGCTGGTCGGCCATCAGGAGCAGCAAGAGCGAGTGGTCGGGGCGGCCGGATTCGAACCGGCGATCTCGTGCTCCCAAAGCACGCGCGTTGCCAGACTACGCCACGCCCCGTCGGTGAACGTGCACAGCGCACGATACTCGACAGCATAGCTATCTCCGCGTCGCGGTCTCGGAGTGGGCTCCGAGGAATGTGGCACCCTGAGGCACCCGCGAGCGGCGTGGTTCGGACGTTATGAACCCGGGCGCAGACCAATCCGTTCGAAACTGAGCCCAGATCCTGAGGTGGCACGTTAGGAATAACGAGCCTACGCTGACCTCGTCGACCATGACCAATCGAGCTCGCAGCCCCTCCGGACTCAGGGCAGATCCAGCGGCACGAACCGCCGAGTCGTCCACGCGCCAGGACGATCGTCGCGCGGCGCCGCCCGCCGTCGACCGCGACCGAGCCATTCCGCTACCGATCGAGGGCATGGGAGGCCGCCTTGCGGCGCGGATGAACGAGAGCCCGGGCGTACCGACGGCGACGTCGTTCCGCGAGATCGATGTGGCGAGGCTCTCGGCGGAGCGACCGAGGCTCAACGAGGCGCTTGCGCCACGTGAGCTTTCCTCTACGCACCTGCTCGCCTTCGCGGTGGCCCAGGCCGTCACCGTCCATCCTCGCATGGCAGCCTTCTATCGCGAGGTCGACGGCCGCCCTCATCGCGTCGAACCGGCCCGCATCGGACTCGGGCTTGCGGTCGAGGTCGAACAGCGCGACGGGGCTCACCTCCTGGTCGTGCCGGTCATCGCGGGAGCCGATGACCTGAGCTTCCCCGAATTCGTCGCCGCCTGCGATGACCTCGTCGAACGGGCGCGGACCGGCGGACTGGCGGCGGACGACCTGGCGGCGGACGACCGGGCCCGTGGAACGATCATCCTGACTGACCCCGGCACAGCCGGCACCGCCAGCCTGGTGCCCGAGCTGATGCCAGGCCAGGGCACGATCGTCGCGACCGGCGCGGTTCGCCAAGTGGGAGGCCGGCAGCTGATGACGATCAGCAGCACGTACGACCCGCGGGTCATCCAGGCAGCCGAGTCGGGGCGCTTCCTGGAGACCCTCGACGAGCTGCTCCAGGGAGCGGATGGGTTCTACGACTACATCGCCGCCACGCTTGGACTGCCCGGGCATTCTCCAGCCGCGAGCGTCGGCGGGCCAGAGCTGCAGCCGCTCCAGGAGGCGTCGGGGCTGGACGACGTCGCCGCAGCCGGGGCACTCGTCCGCTCGTATCGGACCGTCGGCCACCGCGCGGCCCAGCTCGACCCCCTCGGCAGCGAGCCGCCTGGCGATCCGTCTCTCGACCCGGCGACCTGGGGATTGACCGACGCCGCGATGGCCGGCGTCCCCGCCTCCCTCCTCCGGGTCGATGTGCCGGGCGAAACCCTGGCTGAGGTCGTGCCCGAGCTCGGACACACGTACTGCGGGACGATCGCTTTCGAGGTCGAGCACATCAGCAGCCATGACGAGCGCGCGTGGCTGCGACGGGCCATCGAGTCGGGCGACTATCAGACAGCGCCGACGGCCGACCAGCGACGACGCCTGCTCGCGCGACTGACCGCCGTCGAGGCATTCGAGCACTTCCTCCAGCACGCCTATCTCGGCCAGAAGCGATTCTCGATCGAGGGGCTTGATGTGCTCGTACCGATGCTCGACCAGCTCATCGAGCTCGCCGCCTCATCCGGCACCCGGACGATCGAGATCGGGATGAGCCATCGCGGTCGGCTGAACGTGCTCGCTCATATCGTCGGGGTGTCGTACGCCGACATCCTCGCCGAGTTCGAGCACGGCGGACCGAACGCCGAGACGGAGGCACCCCCGGACGGTGAGACGAGCGACGTCAAGTACCACCGCGGCGCGGACGGCGTCTACGAGAGCGCCGCCGGCCCGGTCAGGGTGGTCGTTTCCTCGAACCCGAGCCATCTCGAGGCGATCGACCCGGTCGTGGAGGGGCGGACACGGGCGGCCCAGAGCGATCGGGGCGGTCCCGACCCTGCCCGCGACCTCACCGTGGCGGTGCCGGTCCTGATCCATGGCGACGCGAGCTTCGCGGCGCAGGGCATTGTTGCCGAGACGTTCAACTTGGCCCGCCTGGCCGGCTACGGGACCGGTGGCACGGTCCACCTGATCGCCAACAACCAGCTCGGCTTCACAGTCGAGCCACGGGACGGGCGCTCGACCGACTACGCGAGCGATCTCGCCAAGGGCTTCGACGTCCCGATCGTCCATGTCAACGCCGACGACCCCGATGCCTGTCTCTCCGCCATCCGTCTTGCGCACGCCTACCGCCAGCGCTTCCACGGCGACGTCGTCATCGACGTCGTCGGCTACCGCCGCTACGGCCACAACGAAGCGGACGAGCCGGCGTACACGCAGCCCTTGATGTACGAGCGGATCGGGGACCATCCGACGGTCCGGCAGATCTACGCCCGACGACTCGCGGGGAAGGGCGGAGTCGACGAGGGGCGAGTCGACGAGGGGCGAGCCGACGAGGAGCTCGCCGCCGCCGAAGGCCACCTGGCCGAGATCCAGGCGTCGCTCGAGGCAAGCCCTCGGGAGGCGGCCATGCCGCCCGCCGGCGCGCGCCGGTCGGCAAAGTCCGGCCGATCGCCGCGGACAGCCGTCGCTGCCGAGCAGCTCCGGACGATCAACGAGGGCCTCCTCGCCGTGCCATCGGGCTTCACCGTCCACCGCAAGCTCGTCCGCCAGGTCGAGCGTCGTCGCGACGCGCTCGAGCGCGGCGGTCAGATCGGGTGGGCCCAGGCCGAGGCACTCGCGTTCGGCGCGCTACTGCTCGACGGAACCCCCATCCGCCTGACCGGCCAGGATACCGAGCGCGGCACGTTCAGCCAGCGCCATCTCGTCTTCCACGACGCGACGAACGGCCGGCGGTACGCGCCGATTCAACACCTGCCAGGCGTCAAGGCGCCGTTCGAGCTCCACGACAGTCCCCTCTCGGAGTTCGCGTGCCTGGGCTTCGAGTACGGCTACGCAGTCGAGGCGCCCGATGCGCTCGTGCTCTGGGAGGCCCAATACGGCGACTTCGCCAACGAGGCCGAGGTGATCATCGATCAGTTCATCATCGCCGGCTTGGCCAAGTGGGGCGAAACCTCACGCCTTACGCTGCTCCTGCCGCACGGCTATGAGGGCCAGGGGCCCGAGCACTCGAGCGCGCGGCTCGAGCGGTACCTCGCGCTCGGGGCGGAGGACAACGTCCGCGTGGCCAATTGCACCACGCCGGCCCAGTATTTCCACCTCTTACGCGACGAGGCCCACCGCGAGATCGTGCGGTCGCTCGTTCTCATGACCCCGAAGGGCCTGCTCCGCCTGCCCGCCGCCTCGTCGACCCTGGCGGACCTGGCAAGAGGCCGGTTCAGGCCGCTCCTGGACGACCCGGAACGGTCGCGCGACGCGAGCCAGGTTCGATGCCTCGTCCTGTGCAGCGGTCGCATCTACTACGACCTCGTCCTCTCGCCACGCCGGGCGACGGCCAATCAGATTGCTATCGCGCGCCTCGAACTGCTCTACCCGTTCCCGGCAGCCGAGCTCCGCAGACTCACGAAGCGGTACCCGAACGTGGAGAAGGTCGTTTGGGCCCAGGAAGAGCCGCGCAACATGGGCGCCCGCAAGTTCGTGCTGCCTGAGCTCAGGGAAGTCGTCTCGCCGGGCCTGCCGATCACGGACGTCTCTCGACCCGAGCGTTCGAGCCCGGCCGAGGGCTCACACGCCGCACATCGTGCGGAGCAGGCGCAGATCGTCGACGAGGCACTGAGCTCCTGATGGCGCTCGTCCCAAAGGCGAGCGAGAGGAGTGCGATACCAATACCACGCTATTCCGGCGGGTGACCATCATGGCCCACGTGCCGCTCGACGCCCGCAGCTCGCCGATGAAGCGGCGACGAGCTGGCAGAGGCCACATGGTTCGCCGCGCTCGGGCGTCAGGCTCTGGGGAAACGGCGTGACCAGGCTCTTCCTGTGCGGCGACGTGATGATCGGCCGCGGCATCGATCAGGTCATGCCGCGGTCGGTCGATCCGCGCCTGTTCGAGCCGTACATCGACACCGCCGAGGCGTACGTGAAGCTGGCGGTCGATGCCAACGGCCCGATCCCGAGGCCCGTCGCACCCGCGTACGTCTGGGGAGCCGCCCTGGAGGCGATCGACGCCTTGGAGCCCGATGTCCGGATCGTCAACCTCGAAACGGCCGTCACGACGAGCGCGGTGGCCTGGCCCGGCAAGGAGGTCCTCTACCGCACCCATCCGGCCAACGTTGACGTGTTACGAGCCGCCCAAATCGACTGCTGCGCTCTCGCCAACAATCACGCCCTGGACTGGGGCTACCCCGGGCTCCGCGAGACGCTCGACACCGTTCACGAGGCCGGGCTGGCGACGGTGGGTGCGGGCCAAGATCTGGCCGAGGCGCAGGCCCCCATCTCCGTCAATGGCCCCGATGGCCGAGTCATCGTGGTCGCCTTCGCCTCGACGACCAGCGGGACGCCGATCGAGTGGGCGGCGTGTCCCGATCAGCCGGGCGTCGACGTCACAGACGAATGGTCGGACGAGATCGCGCAGGCGATCAGGACTCGGCTGCAGGGTGTCAAAGATCACGGCGACGTCGTCGTCGCCTCGGTCCACTGGGGCTCGAACTGGGGATACGAGATCCCGAATGAGCAGCGGCGACTCGCCCGTGAGCTCATCGACATCGGCGGCGTCGACGTCGTCCACGGCCATTCCTCTCATCATCCAAGGGCCATCGAGCTGTACCGGGGCCGACTGATCCTCTACGGCTGCGGCGACTTCATCACGGACTACGAGGGGATCGCCGGCTACGAGGCCTTCCGAGACGACCTGGTGCTGGCCTATTTCCCGAACCTCGACCCGACCACCGGACGGACGATCCGCCTGGACATGATTCCGTTCCGGCTGAGGCGATTCCGGCTGACGCGGCCGTCGGAAGCCGACGCGACCTGGCTCGCCGACACGCTGGATCGCCAGAGCCGTCCGTTCGGTCTCCGCGTCGAGATCGGATCGGATCGAACCCTGGTGGCCCACCCCCTCGGTCGGTTCGTAACGTAAGGCTGCCCTGGACCAGCCTTGCGCCGCTACCCGCACATGCCAGGTCGGCCGCCCACTACAGTCGCCATCGCAGGTCCACGCTGTAGTCGAGGTGCGCGCGAAGCATCGCCAGCGCCTCGCTCCAGCCCTCGATCGATTTCGCCCACGCATCGAGCGCATCCGGCTGATCGATCGGGAACGGGCCATCTTCGAGTGCCAGACGGCTGCCGTACCCCGACGCCTCAATCGTCACCCTGACGGTCGTGACCAAGCCGTGATCTGGGAACCACGGCCACCGGAAGACGAAGCTACGACTTGGGTTCGCCTCGATTACATCCCACCACACCCGCCGCTCGGACCATACCAGGACCGAGCGCGACCCAACCGCAAGGCCGCCCTCGATCTGCTCTGGGAACCACCGAGCGAGCTCCTCCGGGTCGGCCCACGCGCGGAACACTCGCTCGGGTGCCGCGTTGAGGCGTCGGCGCATCCGGACCCAGCGTTGGAGTGTCCCGACTGGCGGATCAGCCTGTTCGTCGTCCATCAGCAGACCCTCGCGATAGCCTCAGTTTGGGCTGGCCGAACTGCCGACGCGTCACCGTCGAGACCATTCCTCCTCAGCTTGGCACATGCTCCGCCCTGGGGCCTATGGATCGATCGGCGAGACGTTCGGCGCCGCCTGGTCCGCGGGGCCGGCGGTCGGGGTCCGGGAGTCGAGAACAGCCCGGACGCGACCGGCGAGCTCGGCCGCCGAGAAGGGCTTCTCGAGGAGCTCGACCCCCTCCGGCAACAGGCGCCGGTCGGTGATCCTGTCCGCCGTGTAACCGGAGGCAAACAGGACGGCG
>WNFV01003460.1_pt1 | contig 20116 bp, 16 predicted proteins | sample 5400101 | NCBI WGS metagenome assembly WNFV01 (sample SAMN13153361, study PRJNA577476) | soil metagenome | isolation source: 115 cm soil or saprolite under grassland replicate 1 | place: USA:California | collected 2016-06-15 | reverse complement strand
CTACGCGGAAGGTGTGGAGGCGGCGCCCAAGGCGGTGGGGGAGGCACCCTTCGTCACTTTCGTCCAGGACAGCCACGCCCTCGGGCTCAGTTCCCCGGGAACCTGGATACGCATTCCGTGGACCCCGCAGATGGCGAACGTCACCGTCATGATGAGCCTGCGCATGCGCGTGCGCGGGGTCATCAAGCCGCGCCAGGTCCACTGGTACGAGACCCTCTTCACGGGCGAGCGCTACCAGTTCTCGCTGTCCTTCAACGAGGTGCGCGACCGTCCGATATTCCCCATGTATGCGGAGCACCGCGACCGCACAATTCGCTTGGCCGAGGCGCCCGCCGAGCTGGTCGTCCACTTCACCCAGGCCGACCACCTGCGCATCGAGCAGGTCTTCCCACCGACGAGCGTTCGCCGACTCAGCCAGTCGATGGAAAGCACGGAGGTCGTCTCGCTCTTCATGGGCTCGACGGAGGGCGTGGTGCCCCAGACCCTGTCCGTGCAGTTCGGCTATTTCTCGCCCCTGCAGGGCGTGATGATCGTGGTGATTCCCCTCCTCCTGCTCGCGGCCGGCCCCGCCCTCGGCCCCGTGATCGGGCGCTCGACGGTGGTCCTCATCACGCGCCTCCGCGGTCGACTGCATCTGGGGGCGCCGGGGGCCGCCGCGCGAACGCGCGAGCAGGGCGTGCTCCTCACCCCAGATGTCCTCGACCGCATCGTGCCCGGCAAGACCTCGCGCGAGGACGTCTTGCGCCTCTGTGGCGCCGAGGTCGAGGAAGAGGAGCATCGCGGCGAGCCCGGCCGCCGCGTGCTCGTCTACCGGGGCTGGCGTGCCGTGCCCGAGACGCGTCAGCGGATGAGATGGGTCGCCACGGTCGAGGCGTGGCGGGTGACCGCCCAGGAGGTGCGCATCGATGTGGAGCGCGACCTCGTCAAAGACGTGCAGGTGCGCATCAGCCGCCGCCGGAGCTCCAGTCCCGATCTGCCGGAGTCGATCGCGTGAGCGCGAACCACGGGCAACCGGAGCTCGATCCCCTCGAGGGGCTGTATGCCCGCGGCGTGACCGATGGCCTGCCCGTCGTGCCGGCCACGGCGGCCCGCGTGGGGGCGGCGGTGGAGGCGAGTGGGCGGGCACGCGACGAGCTGATCGCGCTGGTGGCGCCGCGGCTGGGCCGGGCCACCGTGGAGAAGATCGCGATCAATGCGGTGATGGCGGGATGCCGCCCGGAATATCTGCCCGCGGTGATCGCGGCCGTCGAGGCGATCTGCGATCCCGACTTCGCGCTGGTGGGCGTCTCCGGCACCACCGACGCGGTGGCCCCGCTCCTCATCCTCAACGGCCCCGTACGCGCCGCCCTCGACGTCAATTCCGGCGCGGGCGCCTTCGGTCCCGGCTGGCGCGCCAATGCCACCATAGGCCGCGCGGTGCGTCTGGTCTGGCAGAACATCGGCGGCGCCGCCCCGGGCGCGATCAGCATGTCCACGTTCTCCCAGTCCGGCCGCTACTCCTACTGCATCGGAGAGAACGAGGAAGCGAGCCCGTGGGAGCCCCTCCACGTCGAGCACGGGTTCGCCGCGGGCGAGAGCACGGTGGCCGCCGTCGCGGCGGAAGCGCCGCAGGTGGTGGCCAATACGCAGGGGCGCACGGGGCGCGAGATCCTGGCCACCATCGCCCGCAGCGGCATCGTGATCGCCAGCGACGCGCACGCGGGCCTCGGCGATACCGTGCTGGTGATCGGGCCAGAGCACGCCCGCACCATCGCGGGCGACGGCTGGTCGAAGCCTGACGTGCGGCAGTTCCTGTGGGAGGAGATGCGGGTGAGGGTGGGGGGGCAGATGATGGCGAAGCTCCGCGAGCCTGGCAATATCCGGCTGGTCGTAGCCGGGGGGACGGCGGGGCGCTTCTCCGCCTGGATTCCCGGTTGGCCGTTTCCCGGCTCGCCGTCGACGATGGTGATCAAGCCCATTCGCGGCTAGTGCCGGACCAACGTGACTTCGCCAGATCTACCCAGCCCTCGTCTCGCGGGCGGGCCGCTCAACTCGAACGACCACGTTCTCGGTCGGCCGCAGCCCTCACCGTACGACTCACTCGGCCCTCCCCTCGTGGCAGGGCCCCTCGGCTCGAATGGCCACGTACGCCTCGGGCTGCGGCCTCCCTCGGGCCTCGTTCTGGCTCGCAATTTGGCCCGGCACTCTGCGGGGTCACGCGAGGTGTGGGGATACTCGTTGGAGGCGCACTAGGTCTCGCGGTGACGCGCGATGCTCCCGTCTCGTGACGTCCACCAGCTGAGGAGAAAGACCACGCCCAGTAGTCCCGCCGTGCCGTTCACGAGCAGCGAGGTGCCGACGCCCCACTGCTCCGAGACGGCGCCTACGAGGAATGCGCCGATGGGAAAGACGCCGCCCCACACGAGGGTATAGAGGCTCATCACCCGTCCCCGGAGCTCGTCGGGCGCGGAGAGCTGCATGGCGGTATTGCAGCTGGCCACCAGCACGAGGCCGAAGAGGCCGGTGAGGAACAGGAGGACGGCGGCCAGCCAGAACGCGCGGACGGTGGAGAGGAGGACGAGGGTGCCGCAGGCGAGGGTCGCCGTTGCGAACATCACCGCGGCGGGAGGACGGCGAGCGCCCATCGCGCCCACGGTGAGCGCGCCGGTGACCGCGCCCATGCCGAGGCAGGCCATGAGAAGCCCGAATCCCGCCGCCCCCAGGTGGAGCACCGTGCGCACCACGAGCGGGACGTAGACGCTGAAGTTGAACACGAACAGGCTGACGAGGAAGAGCAGCCCCAAGATCAGCCGGATCTCCGGCGTGCCCAACGCGTATTGAAGGCCCGTGCGCATGTCGGCGAGGACACCATCGCCCGATCTGGCGCGGGGCAGGCCTTCCGCGTGGAGGGTGACGAGGACGGCCGCGGACACGGCGCAGCCCAGTCCGCTCACGATGAAGGCGGGGGTCACGCCGTAGCGCGCGATCAGCACCCCGCCGAGCCCGGGACCCACGATGCGCGCGGCGTTGAAGGAGGCGGAGTTGAGGGCGACGGCGCTTCCCACATCGTTTCGTCCCACCATCTCCGCCACCAGCGATTGCCGGGCCGGCTGATCGAGCACATTGATGAGCCCCGAGCAGAAGGCGAGCACGATCACGTGCCAGTATTCGACGTGGCCCGAGGCGACGAGGGCCGCCAGTCCCAGCGCCTGGCAGCCCTGCGCCGTCTGGGCGAAGACGATGAGCCGTCGCCTGCGCACACGGTCGGCGAGCGCGCCGGAGGCAAGGGAGAAGAGAAGAATGGGCGCGAACTGGAGCGAGCCGATGAGCCCGAGCTTGAATGGCGACGACGTGAGCTGGAGGACCAGCCACGACTGGGCCACCGTCTGCATCCACGTTCCCGTCTGCGCCACGAGCTGGGCCGTGAAGAATCGGCGGTAGTCGGAGTGATGGAGCGCTCGGAGCCCAACGGGAAGGGACATCGGCGCGCCTAGCATAGCCCGAGCCGTCGCGGATCGGCGGGCTCTGCGGAGTGCCGCGATCAGGCCGGCGTGCCGGTCAGGCTGTAGGCGGCGACGCGCGCTTCCTTGCCCCTGAGGACAAGCTCCCCGCAGCGTGTGGCGATGATGCCCGCCGGGAGGGCCAGCCGGTCGAGGAGGGCGCCGGACACGACGAGATCGAGGGCCGATCGCTTGGCGTACTCCTCGAGCCGCGCGGCGGTATTGAGAATGTCGCCCACGAAGACGATCTGCTGTCTCAGGTCGCCCAGCTCCCCGCCCGTCACCGTGCCCCCGTGCAGCCCGCCACGGAAGCGCGGGACGGTGCCGAAGTCACGCGCGTAGCGGTCGGCGTTTCGCGCCACCGTGGCGCGGATCGCGAAGAAGCAGCGCACGCAGTGGGCGCCACGCAGGCCCGCGTCGATGGGCCAGGTGATCACGACCTCGTCACCCGCGTACTGGTAGATCTCCCCCTCCGCTTCCAGGACGGGCTCCGTCAGGTCGTCCACGAAGCGACGGAGCAGCTCGAAGTAGCGGGCGCTTCCCAGCTCCTCCGCGAGGCGCGTGGAGCCTTCAAGGTCCAGGAAGAGAAAGATGCGCTCCTCCGCCTTCGGCCACCGGTAGACCCCGGCCGCGAAGTAGCCGAGGACGTTGGCGCCGATCATGCGGTTCATCTGGAGCAGGAACTGTATGGTGACCGCGGCCGCGGCGAAGAAGGGCAGGGCATAGAGGAGGTGCGGTTCGGTGAAGCTCGTCACGAATCGTCTCGGCTCGAGACTCGTCACCACGTGCCCGGCGGCGCGGCCCACCAGGAACAAGGCGAGGGCGATCGCGCTGCTGAGCACCAGGTCGACCCAGAAGCCGAGCTGGCGGAACCACAGACGCAGCTTGCCGTCGCGGACGAACAACAGGTAGCCGCCGACGAGCATGCCGACCAGACTGGCATCGACCACGCCCTGGATCACCGCCCGGAAGGACGACTGGCCGGTGAGGAAATTGAAGACGGGGGCGATGGCGGACACGACGAGCACGACCGCCGCGAGCTGCCGGCGTCGAATTCGCGCGCGCGCAGTGCCCATGGCGGGCCCAGCATAGCCCCCGGCCCTCGTGGTGCGCCAGCGTGACGCAGGCTTGACCGTGCCCCGCTCGCGGTCTACACTCCCGGCACGCTAGTAAGGGTTGTGCAAATTCTGCAGGAGGTCACGAGTTGATCTGTCCGCGCTGCCAGGCCCAGAGCCGAGAAGGCGCACGGTTCTGCGAGCAGTGCGGGGCACGCCTCGCGCGGGCTTGCCCCTCGTGCGGTGCCGAGGTGGCGGCGGGGGCTCGCTTCTGTGGCGCTTGTGGCGCGGCGTTGGCTGCTGCCAGCACCCCCGGGGCGGCGCGCTTCGCCGATCCGCAGTCCTACACTCCCAAGCACCTCGCCGACAAGATTCTCACCGGCAAGGGAGCCCTCGAGGGCGAGCGCAAGCTCGTCACGGTACTGTTCGCGGACGTGAAGGGCTCGATGGAGCTTTTGGCCGACCGTGACCCCGAGGAAGCCCGCCGCATTCTCGATCCTGTTCTCGAGCGCATGATGGAAGCCATCCACCGCTATGAGGGCACGGTCAATCAAGTGATGGGCGACGGCATCATGGCCCTCTTCGGCGCCCCCGTGGCCCACGAAGACCATGCGGTGCGCGCCTGTCACGCGGCGCTGCGCATGCAGGAAACGGTGGGCTGGTATGCGGATGAGCTCAGACGCAGCCAGGGCATCGACGTGCAGATCCGCGTGGGTCTCAATTCGGGCGAAGTCGTGGTGCGCGCCATCGACAGCGATCTGCACATGGACTACTCGGCGATCGGCCAGACGACGCATCTCGCCGCGCGCATGGAGCAGCTTGCGCGACCCGGCACCGCCCTCATGACCAAGGACACCCTCCGGCTGGCCGAAGGCTACATCGAAGTGCGCCCGCTCGGCCCCGTGCCTGTGCGTGGCCTCGCCGAGACCGTCGAAGTCTTCGAGATCGTCCGCGCGGGCGCGGTCCGCTCGAGGCTCCAGGCGGCGGCCGCACGCGGGCTGACCCCCTTCGTGGGGCGCGACGGCGAGCTCACCCGCCTCCGCGAGACGCTCGAGCGGGCGCGGGCGGGGCAGGGACAGATCGTGGCGGTGTCGGGCGAGCCCGGGGTGGGCAAGTCGCGGCTCTTCTGGGAGTTCACGCACTCGCATCGGACCCACGGCTGGCTCGTCCTCGAGAGCTCCCCCGTCTCCTACGGCAAGACGACCTCGTACCTGCCCGTGAGCGATCTGCTCAAGACCTATTTCGGCATCGAGGATCACGACGACGCCCGGCGGATTCGCGAAAAGGTCACGGGCAAGCTCCTCACCCTCGACGAGAGCCTGCGCAGCACCATCCCGGTTTTTCTCTCGCTGCTCGACGTGCCGGTGGACGACGCCGAGGGACAGCAGGCGGATCCGCGCGAGCGCCGGCGCCGGACGCTCGACGCTCTCAAGCGCCTCCTCCTGCGCGAGAGCCAGGTCCAGCCGCTCCTCGTCATCTTCGAGAATCTCAACTGGGTGGACGGCGAGACGCAGGCCTTCCTCGACAGCCTCGTGGAGAGCCTGCCCGCCGCGCGCATGCTCCTCATGGTCAACTACCGGCCCGAGTACACGCACGGGTGGGGGGGCAAGAGCTACTACACCCAGTTCCGCATCGACCCCCTCGAGCCCGAAAGTGCCGAGGAGCTCCTGCAGGCGATTCTGGGCGCCGACCCTGCGCTGCAGCAGCTCAAGCGGCTCCTCGTCCAGCAGACCGAGGGCAACCCCTTCTTCCTCGAGGAGTGCGTGCAGTCGCTCGTGGAGATGGGGGCCCTCACCGGCGTGCGCGGCCAGTACCGTCTGGAGACGGCCGTGGAAACCCTGCAGATGCCGCCGACCGTCCAGGCCGTGCTCGCCTCGCGCATCGACCGGCTCGAGCCGGAGGACAAGCGGCTGCTCCAGGCCGCCTCCGTTATCGGCAAGGATGTGCCCTTCGCCCTCCTCGAAGCCATCGTGGAGCTGTCCGAAGAGACCCTGCGCTCCGCGCTCATGCGGCTGCAGTCGGCGGAGTTCATCTACGAGACCACGCTCTTCCCCACTCTCGAGTACACCTTCAAGCACGCCCTCACCCACGATGTCGCCTACGGCAGCCTGCTCACGGGGCGGCGGCGGGCCCTCCACGGGCGCGCCATGGAGTCACTCGAGCGGCTCAATGCCGACCGCCTGAGCGAGCAGGTGGAGCGGCTGGCCCACCATGCGGTGCGCGGCGAGATCTGGAGCAAGGCGATCGACTATCTCCGCCAGGCCGGGGCGAAGGCCGTGTCGCGCGCGGCCAATCAGGAAGCGGTCGCCCTCCTCGACCAGGCCCTCCAGGCCCTGACGCACATTCCCGAAGGACGCGGCAAGCTCGAGCAGGCCATCGACATCCGGCTCGAGCTCCGTCCGCCCCTCCTCCAGCTGGGCCGGCTGCGCGACGTGCTGCAGCTCTCCAAGGAGGCGGAGCATCTGGGCGCCGAGCTCGGCGACGAGTCCCGGCTGGGCCGTGTGTACAGCTATCTCGTCAACTACCACTATCTGAATGGCGAGCCGGATCTTGCCATCGAGTACGGCGAGCGCTGTCTCCACATCGCCGACGCCACCCAGGACCTGGCCCTGCAGGCACTCGTCCGCGGCTACCTCGGGCTTTCCTGTCACGCGCAGGGGCAGTACCGGCGCGCCGAGCTCATCCTCCGTCAGAACGTGGATGCGCTGGCCCTTGCCCGGGGAACGGCCGCCGACCAGTCGGCCATTTCCTATGTCACGTCGAGCGGGTGGCTGGCCTTCACCCTGGCCGAGCTCGGCGATTTTCATGCCGCGGATGCCTGCGCGGACCAGGCGCTCCGCGTGGCGGACGGAGCGGGCCACGCCTATGGCCAGACGATCGCGCGGACGCTGGCCGGGCTGGTGTGGCTCCGGCGCGGACATGTCGAGCGCGCGTACGGGTATCTGCAGCCGAGCCTCGAGGCCTGTCGGGAAAAGCATCTCGACGTCTGGCGGCCCATCCCCGCCTCCCTGCTCGGGCTGACGCAGGCCCTCTCGGGAAAGATCGAGGAGGCGCTTCCCCTGCTCAGAGACGGCGTGCACCTCAGCGAGGTGCTGGGCGTCAACGCGCTCCTGCCCCTCTGGACGCTCAACCTCGCGGAGGGACTGATGACGGCGGGGCAGATGAACGAGGCGCGCGAGACGGCGCGCCACGCCCTCGATCTCGCCGTCTCCCACAAGGAGCGCGGTCATCAGGCGTGGGCGTGGCGGCTCCTCGGTGATCTCGACTCGCGCGGCGACGCGGAGAGCCTCGGCGAGGCCGAGGAGCACTACCGCCGCGCGCTCGGCATAGCGGAGGAGCTGCGCATGCAGCCGGTGATCGCCCACACCAAGATGGGGCTGGGGCGGGTGATGCGTCTCCGCGGCGACCGCGAGCGGGCGGAGGAATACCTGGTGGCCGCCTTCATGCTGTTCCGCGGCATGGACGTGCCGTTCTGGGTGAGGCGGTGCGGGGAAGAGATGATGCAGATCGGCGAGATCTTCATCGTCGCGAGATACAACCCGCAGCTCTACGAATACCTGCAGCGCGAATTCAGCCATGACGCGCGCATCCGCATCATCATGGACCGGCGCGTGGGGGAGCGGCGCCAGCGCCCGGAGGCGGCGCCGGGTGAGCGTCGGCAGAGCGACCGCCGGCAGCACGTTGACGTGGACGCCCACCTGCGCGAGCGCGGGGTGGTGATCGTCCACGGCGGCAACGGGAGCTCGTGATCTTCCTCGACGACCCCTGGTGACGCCGGCCATCCACGAGAGAGGACGACATGGGCATGCCGCTGTCTGACGACGTCAAGGCTTTGGTCCGGGGCGCCAACTTCGCTCACCTGGCTACCCTCATGCCCGACGGCTCGCCGCAGGCCGCGCCGGTGTGGGTCGACCTCGAAGGGGACCGGATTCTCGTCGGCACGGGCGAAGGCTCGCTCAAGGCGCAGAATACCAAGCGCGACGCCCGGGTCGCCCTGTCGCTCGTCGCCTATGACAATCCCTATGTGGAGGCGCAGCTGCGCGGGCGGGTGGCCGAGCGGTGGACGGATGCCGACTTCAAGATCATGGACCGCATTTCCCGCAAGTACGTGGGCAAGGCGTTTCCCATGCGGGACAATCCTGATCAGCGGGTGGTGCTCGTGATCGAGATCGAGCGCGCGCGCTTCGTCAAGCTCCCCTTCACCCACACTCCGGCCTGACGTGCGTCGCCTCGGCCTCACCATCGACGGCGTCGAGGGCCGGTGGCCATGATCCGGACGTCCCCCCGTTCGCGGACGGCCCCGCGGGGAGGTTCGGCCGCGGTGGAGCTGTGGGCCGGCACGATTCACTCGGAGATCGGCTCCCTCGTCATCGTGACGGACTCCGTGGCCCTGTGCGCCCTCGATTTCGGCGACTGCGAAGAGCGGATGACCCAGCTCCTGTCACGTCGTTTCGAGAACTTCGTGCTCCATCGCGAGGGCGATCCGCTCCACGTGGGGGGAAAGCTCGAGGCCTACCTCGCGGGCGATCTCCACGCCCTCGACGAGATCAAGGTCAATCCGGGGGGCACGGAGTTTCAACAGACGGTGTGGAGCGCTCTCCGGGAAATCCCTGCCGGCACGACACGCACCTACGCTCAGCTCGCCGCTTCGATCGGACGGCCCTCCGCGGCGCGCGCGGTGGGTCTTGCCAATGGACGCAACCCCGTGGCCATCGTCATTCCCTGCCATCGCCTCGTCGGCAGTAACGGAACCCTCACGGGCTACGCGGGTGGGCTGGAGCGAAAGCGGTGGCTGCTCCACCACGAGGGCGCGCGCCTGAGCTGAAGCTCGAGCTGATCGCGCGGGTGCTGACGACCCCTTGACGCGGGGGCATGACGCCAATAGTCTGGAGGCGGCTGCGGGTGGTCGTGCACTCTTCCCTCAAACCTATAGTCCGACGAGACTCCAGGAGGATTCACATGGCGATCAAGGTTGGTGACAAGCTGCCCGACGGTACCCTGACGGAGATGATCGAGACGGAGACCGCCGGCTGCACGATTGGCCCGAATGCCTTTCAGGTCGCGGATCTCACCAAGGGAAAGCGCATCGCCATCTTCGGGCTGCCGGGCGCGTTCACTCCTACGTGTTCGGCCAAGCATGTGCCGGGCTACACGGCCAACTACGACAAGCTGAAGGCGAAGAAGGTGGACGAGATCTGGTGCGTCTCGGTGAACGACGCGTTCGTCATGGGGGCGTGGGCCAAGGATCAGAAGAGCGCGGGCAAGGTGCGCATGATGGCCGACGGCAGCGCCATGTTTACCAAGGCGCTCGGGCTCGAGTTCGACCTCACGGCCCGCGGCATGGGCGTGCGCTCGCAGCGCTATTCGATGGTCGTGGACGACGGGGTGGTCAAGGCCCTCAACGTGGAGCAACCGGGGAAGTTCGAGGTGAGCGACGCTGAGAATCTGCTGAAGCATCTCTAGTCCGGGACGCCGGAGGCGCTCTGACCGGACCTGGCCGTCTGACTCTGGGCGATGCCGATCGGGAGCAGCACGAGGATCATTGACATCAGGGCGGCCCATCGTTTCATGGCCGGTCTCCTCGTCTGATCCGCCGCCCTCGGCGTCGCCACGGCTCTCATGCTACACCTCGGGCGACGCGGGCAGGGTGAGCGTCACCCGGCAGCCGCGCTCCGCTCCATTGATCGTCTCCGCGGGTCCGATGGTGATGATGCCGTGATGGACCTGGGCCACGCGGCTGGCCAGAGTGAGGCCGAGCCCGAAGCCGCGCGCGGGCCGCCCCGGTGTTCGCGCGCGGTCCATCTGATAGAAGGGCGCGAGCACGCGTTCGCGCTCCTCGCGAGGAATGCCCGGCCCCTCGTCGCTGACCGAGAGCTCGACCGTGCCGTTGTGCCGCTGCGCCGAGAGGGCCACGGGAGGCGCGCCATACTTGGCGGCATTGTCCACGAGATTCCACAAGGCGCGCCGGAGGAGCGCGGGATCGGCCTCGAGCTCCACCGGCCCGCCCGGTGTCATGCGCACGCAGTCCGGTCCGAGTCGCGGATCGAGGCGGGCGCGCTCGGCCAGATCCTCCAGGAGCTGCTGCGCCTCGACACGCTCGGGATGAGGCGGCAACCCCGTCGCCTCCAGGCGGGAGGCGGTCAGGACATCCTCGATCAGCCGCTCGAGCTCGTCCAGGTCGGCCTCCACATCGACGAGCCGCGCCTGCGTCGTCCCGTTTCGCGGCAGGAGCTCGAGGGCCACACGAATGCGCGTCAACGGTGAGCGGAGCTCGTGGGAGATATTGGCCATGAGCTCCTTCTGGCCGGCGATCAGTCGCTCGATGCGCTCGGCCATGTCGTTGAAGGCCCGCGTGAGGTCCGCGAGCTCGTCGGCGCTCGTGCCTCGTCGCCCCCACCACCGGCCGCCCGTGCCCGCAGGTACCCGCGCGGTGAGATCGCCTGCCCCGAGCCGGCGCGCCGCCTCGGTGAGCCGCTCCACGGGGCGCGAAATGCGCCGGGCGAGAATGGCCGCGGTGAAAGCGAACATGACGAGGAGCAGGCTCAGGATCAGCGCGGGGCGGGAGAGACCGCGTAAGCGCGAGCGCCGATGGGCGGATGTCTCGATGGTTCCGATCACCGCGCCCGTCTTCGAGTCACGGATGGGTATGGCCACCGACCATTCGGGGTTCGGCTGGACCATGCGCAGGCCTGTGCGCACCTGGGCGAGCTGTTCGGGGGTGAAGATCGGCAGCTCGGTTCCCGCGGAAGCGAGCACGCGGCCCTGGAGATCGCGCGCCACGAGGTCGAGCTCGAGCTCGTCGTGGAGCTGTTGGACCCGGCGGGCGAGGGCTGGCGGATCCCGAAAGACTTCGCCGGCCAGGGAGGCGATGTGGCGGGAGATCCGGCCCGACGATTCCTGCACGAAGGCCCCCCGCGCCGTCCACGCGAAGACGAAACTGGAGGCGACCGCGACCACGAGGAGCACGCCGAGGAAGTGGAGGTAGATTCGCGCGAAGAGTCGGCCCATGTCAGTCGGAGGTGCGCGCGAGGAGGTAGCCCACGCCGCGAACCGTCTTGATGAAGCGCGGCTCCTTGGGATCGGGCTCGAGCTTGGCGCGGATCTTGGCGATGTGGACGTCGATCGAGCGGTCGAAGGCGTCGGCGTGTCCCTTGAGCGCGTCGAGGATCTGCTCGCGGGAGAGGACGCGGCCGGCGGCGCGGGCGAGGGTGGCCAGCAGCTCGAACTCGTGATGGGTCAAGACACGCCGCTTGCCCCCCACCGTGACCTCACGCGCGGAGAAGTCGAGCTCGATCTGACCCACCCGGAGGCGGGCGGGAGCCTGCGCGGGGGCCGCCCGCCGGAGGAGGGCGCGAATCCGCGCGAGAAGCTCCCGGGGATTGAAAGGCTTGGCGAGATAGTCGTCTGCCCCCACTTCCAGTCCCACCACCTTGTCCACGTCCTCGCCTTTGGCCGTGAGCATGATCACGGGCAGGGTCGAACAGTCCGGAGTGGCGCGGATCCTCCGGCACACCTCGAGCCCATCCATGCCCGGGAGCATGATGTCGAGGAGGACGATATCGGGCCGCGTCTTGCGGAGGGTGGCGAGGCCGCGCGTCCCATCGCCCGCCACCACCACGTCGATGTCGTGCTTGCCGAGATACTCCGTCATGAGCGTACCCAGGCGGGTGTCGTCGTCTATGAGGAGGGCGGCCGTTCGGAGTGGCATGAGCCTTAACCTATCACTCCCCCGTTCTCTCCATTGTGTGGGACCGGTAAAGAAGTGTAAACATCGTGCGGCCCACGAATCCTTGCGCGAAGCCCCCGGGCAAAGTACTATCTAACTGGTTACTTGAGTCATGACCGCCGCCCTCGCCCTCCTCAGAGCCCGCCCGCAGCACCTCGTGCGCCATCCCGCGCGCACGCGCGAGCGCATTCTCACCGCCGCCCTCCGGGAGTTCTCCGACAAGGGCTTCGCGGGGGCCCGCGTGGACCGCATCGCCCGGCGGGCGCGCGTCAACAAGCGGATGCTCTATCACTACTTCGGCAACAAGGAGAGCCTGTTCCGGGAGATCCTCGCGCGCAAGGTGCGGGAGCGCGCGGCGTGGTCGGTGACGGCGCCGGACGACGCCGCGGAGAGCCTGGTGTTCTGGTTCGACACCGTGTGCCGGGACCGTGACTGGGTGCGCCTCATGGAATGGGAGGCGCTCGGCCGCGCCGAGGGTGGCGTGAACGGCGACGCGGAGCGACGGGCCGCTTTCCAGATGGGCGTGGGTCAAGTGCGCGAGCGCCAGGGACGAGGCCTCCTGCGCGCCGACGTCGATCCCGGGCATCTCCTGCTCGCCATGATTGCCCTCACCACGTTCCCCGCGGCCTTTCCGCAGTTCACGCGGCTCCTGACCGGGCTCCGACCGACCGATCGCGCGTTTGCCGCCCGGCACACCGCGTTTCTCCGGCGGCTGGCCGACGGTCTCCGTCCGGTGCGTCAGCGGCACGTGGCCGGGGCGCGTCGATGACCCGGCGACGTCGGCTCGGGCTCGCCCTGTCCATGGCCGCCCTCGCTTCTGGCGCCTGCTCTCGCGGGGAGGGCGAACAGGCCCGCGCCAAGGCCACGCGTCCTCCGGCGGTGGCGGTGACCGCCGCCCCCGTGGAGGCCCGCGACGTGCCGGTCGAGATCCAGGGCATCGGCAATGTCCAGGCCTCGGCCACGGTGTCGGTGTATTCGCTCTTGAGCGGGCAGATCTTCCAGGTTCGGTTCAAGGAGGGGGATGACGTCAAAGGGGGCGATCTCCTCTTCGTCATCGACCCGCGCCCGTTCGAGACGGCGCTTCAGCAAGCCCAGGCGACCATGGCCCAGCACCAGGCCGCCATCTCTCAGGCCGAAGCCAACCTGGCGCGCGACCAGGCGCAGGCGGACAATGCCACCATCGAGGAGGAGCGCTACAAGAAGCTCGTCCAGGGCGGGCTGATCGCGCGCGAGCAGTACGACCAGATCATGACCGCCCACAAATCCGCGGTGGCCACGGTGGAGGCCGACCGCGCTGCGGTGACGAATGCCAAGGCCCTCGTTCAGGCGGATGCCGCCATGGTGGAAAACGCCAAGGTGCAGCTGAGCTACACGAGCATTCGCGCGCCCATCGAGGGGCGTACGGGCAACCTGCTCATTCACCAGGGGAATGTGGTCAAAGCTAACGACATCGGCAATCCGCTGGTCGTGATCAATCGCATACACCCGATCAACGTGGTCTTCGCGGTGCCCGAGCGATTTCTCGAGCCGATCAAGGCCGAGCGCGTCAAGGGAGCTCTCGCGGTCGAGGCCACCCCGCAGGGGCAGACGACTACCGCGCGCGGTGCCCTCAGCTTCGTCAACAACACCGTGGACACGACCACCGGGACCATCCAGCTCAAGGCCACCTTCGAGAACGCGAACAATGCGCTGTGGCCCGGCCAGTTTGCCACGGTCACCCTCAGGCTGCGCACCGAGGCCAATGCGATCGTGGTGCCCTCGCAGGCGATCCAGAGCGGCCAGCAGGGGCAATACGTCTTCGTGGTCAAGGCCGACGCGACCGTCGAGTCGCGCCCCGTGGTGATCGCCTTCGCCAATGGACCGATCACCGTGGTCCGTCAGGGAGTGAAGGCGGGTGAGCGGGTGGTGACGGACGGTCAGCTCCGCCTCGTGCCGGGCGCCCGCGTGGACGTGAAGGCCGCGGGCCCGACACCGCCCGCGGCGGGAGCAGGGAACACGACGCCGGCGCCCACCGGCCCGGCGGGAACGCCACGATGAGCACTGACGTCTTCATCCGGCGTCCCGTGATGACCACGCTCCTCATGGCGGGACTCCTGATCTTCGGACTCATGGCGTACCGGCAGCTCGCGGTGAGCGATCTGCCCAATGTGGACTTCCCCGTCATCCAGGTGGCGGCGAGCCTGCCCGGCGCGAGCCCTGACACCATGGCGTCGGCCGTGGCCACGCCGCTCGAGCGGCAGTTTTCGACGATCGCGGGCATCGACTCGATGACGTCCACGAGCGCGCTCGGCCTGACCCAGATCACCGTGGTGTTCACCCTGGATCGCAATATCGATGCGGCGGCCCAGGACATCCAGGCGGCCCTCGCGGCGGCCGCGCCCCTGCTTCCGCCCGGCATGCCGACGCCGCCCTCGTACAAGAAGGTCAATCCGGCCGATCAACCCATCCTCTACCTCGCCCTGAGCTCGCCGACCCTGCCCCTGTACACCGTGGACGAGTACGCGCAGACCATGCTTGCCCAGCGCATCTCGACCATCACGGGCGTGGCCCAGGTGCAGGTCTTCGGCTCGCAGAAGTACGCGGTGCGGGTCCAGGTCGACCCGCGCGCCATGGCCACCCTCGGCGTGGGCATCGACGAGGTGCAGAACGCCATCGCCCAGTCCAACGTCAATTTGCCTACGGGCACGATCTACGGCCAGTACCAATCGTTCAACGTCCAGGCCACGGGCCAGCTCACGAACGCCCAGGCGTACAAGCCGCTGATCGTCGCCTACCGGAATGGCTCGCCGGTCAGGCTGGAGCAGCTCGGCAATGTCCTCGATAGCGTGCAGACCGACAAGGTCGCCTCGTGGTACAAGGACGAGCGCGCGGTCATCCTGGCCATCCAGCGGCAGCCCGGGACCAATACCATCGAGGTCGTCGATTCCATCAAGAAGATCCTGCCCTCCTTCAAGGCCCAGCTGCCCGCTTCCGTCAGTCTCAACATCCTCTACGACCGGTCGGTGTCGATCCGCGGTTCGGTGGGCGAGGTGCAGTTCACCTTGATGCTGGCCATTGCCCTCGTGGTCATGGTCATCTTCCTCTTCCTTCGCAACGTGTCGGCCACGATCATCCCGAGCCTGGCCTTGCCCATGTCCATCGTGGGCACCTTCGCGGGGATGTACGCGCTGGGCTACACCATCGACAATCTGTCGCTGATGGCCCTGACCCTGGGCGTGGGCTTCGTGGTGGACGACGCCATCGTGGTGCTCGAGAACATCGTCCGGCACATGGAAGAAGGCATGGGGCGCATGGAGGCGGCGCTCCTCGGGGCGCGCGAGATAGGCTTCACCATCGTCTCCATGACCCTCTCCCTCGCCGCCGTCTTCATCCCCGTCTTGTTCATGGGGGGCGTGGTGGGCCGGCTCCTCCACGAGTTCGCGGCCGTCATCGCCACCGCCGTCATCGTCTCCGGCGTGGTCTCGCTCACCCTGACGCCCATGCTGTGCAGCCGCTTCCTCAAGCCCCCGGCGGAATCGCACGGCCGGCTCTATCGCGCCTCCGAGCGCGTCTTCGCGGCCATGCTCTCGGGCTATCGACGGACGCTCCAAGTGGTCCTTCGGCACCCCCAGGTGACGTTCGTGGTCTTCGTGGCCACCCTGGTGGGGACGGGGGGCCTCTTCATGGTGATCTCGAAGGGCTTCATTCCCGATGAGGACACCGGACAGATCTTCGCCTTCACCGAGGGCGCCCAGGACATCTCGTTCGACAGCATGCTGGCGCACCAGCGGGAGGCGGCCGCCATCGTGCTCAAGCAGCCGTACGTGGACTCGTTCATGTCGTCCATCGGAGCGAGCAACACGAGCGTGGTCCCGAACACGGGGCGGTTCTTCATTCGGCTCAAGCCGCGCAAGGAGCGACCCGACGTGGACGTGATCATCCAGGAGCTGCGCGCGAAGCTGACGGGCATTCCCGGATTCACCGTGTATCCGCAGAAGCTGCCCACGATTCGCATCGGCGGCAACCTGACCAAGGCCGCCTATCAGTACACGCTGCAGGACGCCGACACGGCCATCCTCTACAAGTGGTCGCCGACTCTTCTCGACAAGATCCGCCAGCTCCCCGGCTTCCTCGACGTCAACTCGGACCTGCAGGTGACGAGCCCGCAGGTTCTCGTCGAGATCGACCGTGATCGCGCCTCGGCCATGGGGGTGACGGCCGCCCAGATCGAGAGCGCCCTCAACAATGCCTATGGGGCCCCCCAGGTCTCGACGATCTACACGCCGACCAACCAGTACTGGGTCATGATGGAGCTCCTGCCCCGGTACAAGGACGACCCCGACGCGCTCGGCATGCTCTACATCCGCTCGACCTCGGGCAAGCTCGTCCCCCTCAACGCGGTGGCCAAGCTCACGCGCAGCGTGGGTCCGCTCACCGTCAACCACTTGGGCCAGCTGCCCGCCGTGACCATCTCCTTCAACCTCAAGCCCGGCCTGTCGCTGGGCGATGCGGTGGAGGAGATACGCGGGCTCGAGCGCGAGCTCCGGATGCCCGCCACGCTCACCACGACGTTCCAGGGTACGGCGCAAGCCTTCCAGTCTTCCGTCAAGGGCCTGGGCATGCTGCTCCTCGCCGCCGTGCTCGTGATCTACCTCATCCTGGGCATCCTGTACGAGAGCTTCATCCATCCCCTGACCATTCTCTCGGGGTTACCCTCGGCGGGCGTGGGCGCGCTCCTCACTCTCTTGCTCTTCAACCAGGAGCTCAATCTCTACGGCTTCGTCGGCATCATCATGCTCGTGGGCATCGTGAAGAAGAACGCCATCATGATGATCGACTTCGCCATCGACGCGCAGCGAGAAGGCAAGTCACCGCGCGAGGCGATATTCCAGGGCTGCCTGCTTCGCTTCCGGCCCATCATGATGACGACGATGGCCGCCCTGATGGCGACGCTGCCCATCGCGGTCGGCGTCGGAGCGGGCGGTGACGCCCGGCGGTCGCTGGGCCTCTCCGTGGTAGGTGGGCTGGTGCTCTCCCAGATCCTGACCCTCTACATCACGCCCGTCATCTACCTCGGCCTCGAGGGCGCGCGAGAGCGGGTTGGAGGCTGGCGTGACCTCTGGCGCCGCCTGCGCGGCGGCTCGCGCCACGTCCCATCAGGGCTGTCGACGGGCACCGGGACGGGGGGCAAGTAGCGCCCGGCCGCCCGTCTCACTTCACTTCGGTTTCGGCGCGTACAGCGTGCACCAGCCGTTGGGGTCGATCTTGCCTTCGACCATCTTGCAGGAGTCGGGCGCCACGAAGTGAAGGCAGATCGAGCACTTCTGATCTTTCTTCGGGGTCTTCTGGTACTGCACGAGCTTTTGCGCCATCTTCTGCTGGGCACCTGCCACGGCCGGGTGCAGGGCGAGGATCCCCGCCGCCACCGGCACGGCCACCAAGCCCGACGCCAGCAGCTCCCGACGCGATAGCGGCTTTCGCCCACGATCACTCATTGCCATTTCCGATGTCCTCCACGTTCGCGAACTGCTCGGCCGGCATCCTGCGTTTTGCCGGTCGCCACGTTCCCCGTCACGTTCCCTCGTCACGTTCCAATGTACCGCCACCGTCGACGTGGGGGGCGACATTGTGTTGCCTCTATGCCGAAGCGGCGAGCCACCGCTCGACGGCATGGACCAGATCGTCGTCGCTCGGGGTAGGGGAAGCGCCGGGGCGTGGGGTCACGGTGCGCTCGCACGGATTGAGGACCGGCGCGGTCGACGCTCTCGCCAGTCCGCCCGCTCTCGCGGCCAGCCAGCGCAGGATCGTAGCGCCGGTGGACTGCAGCGCTCGGAGCCGAGCGCTGTTCGCCGCTCCGCCCAGGTCGCGCGCCGCGACCAGGTCGATGACCTCCCACATGTCTTTGGCCCCGGCCGCGGCTTGAATCTCTCGATCCGACAAGAGGTCCAGCATGTCCCTCATGTGCGACTGGAGCTCCGTGGCGGCGACGTAGGCTTCGCCGTGGCCGTGGCGGGAGAGGTTCGAGGCGAGGTCGTGCCCGGCCTTTCGCAGAGGTTCCTGGCTCGCGCCCGGGCTCCGGCCGGTGGCCGACTTGACGGTAGAGAGGAAGCGCAGCCACAGATCGTTGAACTCACGGTTGGAGTCGATACCGCCTTCCGATCCGATGCCGAGCGCGCGTTGATAGACGGCGCGCCGCTCGCCCTCGGGGAGTCGCCGCGTGGCGTTCTCCCCGAACTGGCGGAGCCTGTCGGCTCCCTCACCGCGACCGAGCGGGAGCATGCCGGCCCGGAACAACGCGACGAGCTTGTCGACGACCTGGAACATCTTGAGCTCTTCGAACATCGCGGCCGAGTAGATCGCCTGCATCGCGCGGATGCTCGGGCTGTCCAGGTCATCCGAGAACGTGTTCCCGCGCTCCGGGAGGGCCGCCGCGGAAGGCCGACGCTCCGCCAGCCACGTGGTCAAGGTCCAGAGGAAGCTGCCGAAGTCCTGGATGGAGAAGGCCAGGGCCAGTGGTCCCGGAACGATATCGAAGTGCCACAGGAGGGCCATGGCGGGAGGGACGAGGGGCCGATCGAGCAGCGACGCGAATACGAAACCTCCCGCGTTCATCCGCCCGCTCACGACGTACAACATGCCCACGCCACCGACGAGCAGGCCGAGCAGCCGGAAGTAGTGTTCGCCCTGCTCGGCCAAGGCGGGAAGCCGGAGCACCCACACCACGATGTGAGGGGCGAGTACGATCAGGCCCCCCTCGATCAGGATGAGCCAGCCGAAGACCTCGACGGTCTTGGCCGAGCGGCTCTGCCCCTCCGCCCGCCATAGTCGCCGGAACGAGTCCCGTAGTGCGCTCATGGCTCCTCGCTTTCTCGCCCGCGTGGCCACCACTGCGATGAAAGGTCGGGTCCAACCTTACTACGGGGGGACGGAGAGACGACGGGCGCCGAAGAGCCTCCACCTTCGTCACGGTCTGACGAGTATGGCGGCAGCGCGGGTCCTCATGCATTTCGAAGTTCTCCATGAACTCAACCACTTGGATCACGTGACGCGCGGCATCAATCTTGCTCCTTGAATGGTCGCCATGTTCGACGAGCTCGAGCGTCACACGGTGGTGCCCGAAGGTTATCCGGTCACGATCGCTCGCGTCGTGACGCTCCGGAATGGGGAAGCGCTTCGAATCCGACCGATTCGTCCCGATGACGAGCCGCGCCTGGCCACGCTCTATGATCGTCTCTCTCGTCACACGGCCTATCAGCGCTTCTTTACCGTGATGCGGCACCTGCCCTCTGATTGGGGCCACTACTTTGCCAACGTGGATTATCGCCGCCGCCTCGCCGTGGTCGTCGAGCGCGAGACGGTGGCCGGCATCGAGGTGGTCGGCGTCGGGCGCTACGAGCCCACGGGCGAGGAGACGCTGGGCGAGGTCGCCTTCCTGCTGGAAGACGGCTATCAGGGTCAGGGGCTGGGCCCCGTGCTCCTGGACGAGGTGCTCCGTGCAGGCACGGAGCGGGGCCTCACGCGTTTCCGTGCGGACGTGCTCGCCGAGAATCACCGCATGCTGCGGCTTCTGGCCCATCGCACGCGCATCCTCGAGCGCACCGTCGACCAGGGCGTCGTCTCCGTCGTTTTCGAGCCTCGATGACCTCGCACTAGTGCCGGACCAACTTGACGTCGCCAGATCTAACCAGCCCTCGTCTCGCGGGCGGGGCCGCTCAACTCGAACGGCCACGTTCTCGGGCGGCCGCAGCCCTCACCGTACGACTCACTCGGCCCTCGCCTCGTGGCAGGGCCCCTCGGCTCGAATGGCCACGTACGCCTCGGGCTGCGGCCTCCCTCGGACCTCGTCTGGCTCGCAATTTGGCCCGGCACGCTGCGGG
>WNFV01003456.1_pt1 | contig 20128 bp, 24 predicted proteins | sample 5400101 | NCBI WGS metagenome assembly WNFV01 (sample SAMN13153361, study PRJNA577476) | soil metagenome | isolation source: 115 cm soil or saprolite under grassland replicate 1 | place: USA:California | collected 2016-06-15 | reverse complement strand
AGTAGTACGTCCGGCCGTCCGCACGTCGCTTTTCGATCACCGTGGCCATATGTGGGTAATACATGATCGGCGTCCGAAACTCAAGCACCGCAAGGGACAACACACCGATCAGTCAGCTACCCCGGAAACTCAGGCTAGGCCGCGCACCGCCTCCCGGGTGCGGTCCATCTCGATGGCGGCGGCGTCGCGCGGGTAGCCGGCCAGGCGCAGCTGAACCGCCTGCCGCTGCCCGGATGTCAGCTGCGCGCCGGCGATCAGCGCAGCCACGAGTGTGATACGCAGCGTGTCCGGCCGGGCGCCTGCCTGCGGGAGGGGCTGCTCGTGCACTTCGTGCGCGGCGCGGCGCCGACGGCGCACGCCCCAGACGTGCCTGGTACAGGAACGGGCGGCCAGGCGCAGCAGCCAACCCACCACGTCATCATCGGCGTCGGGCAGGCCGATCAGGGCGTCGGTGAAGGTGTCGTGGACCAGGTCGTCGGCGGCGTGACGGTCGTGGGTGCGCACGTAGACGTAGCGGCCAATCAGGCCACCGTAGGTGGAGTACAGGGCGGCGAACGCCTCGATGTCGCCGGCCTGGGCCTGGTGCAGCAGGGCTACGGCTTCCGGCGTGGTGCGGGTCCGCCCGTCGGTGCCGACGGCCGGGGTGATCGGTGGTGCCATGTCAGACCTCCCAAGGGTTTGGGCAGGACCGGGCACGGCAAGAAGGCCGTGCCCGGGTGCGCGAGGTGCGCGACGGTGGCCGGGCAACGGCCGGGAAGGATGTCGGCGGAGACCAGTCCGGCGGATCAGGTCAGCGCTGCCGCATCTGGGCGACAGCGAGCTGCTGCGCGGTAGTGCTGTCCGGTGCGAGCACGCTGGTGGACCACAGTCCGCGCTCGAAGACGGTGGCGCCGTCGTGGACCTGGTGGTCGCCGACGATGACACCGACGGGGATCGGCTCGTTGTCCGACCAGACGCCGATCACCGTATAACTGGCCGGCGGCCGTACCGCGGTGGCCTCCAACAGCACGGCCACTTCACGGTTGACCAGGTCGGCAATGTGGCCGAGTGCTTCGACGGCGGCGTCGACACCGCTGGTGGCCTCGTCGTCGACGAAGTCGTCGAAGCCTTGGTGGCGGGTGCCGATCCGGACGGTGCGCTCACCGAACCGGAGATCGGCGGTGATCATCGCGCCGCCGTCAACGCCGTCTCCGTCCGCGGTGCGCCACAGTTGCACGCACTCCAGCGGTGGCTGGGTGGCCCACACCTCCGGTTCCGAGTTCCACGCCAACGCCCTCAGCACGTCTTCCAACCGGGCCACGATGGTCACCTCCACGGTGCTGAAGGACTCGTCGATGCCGAACTCGTTGGCTGCCCACTCAGTGAGCCACCGCCGGGCGGCGCCACGGGCGTAGGCCACCGCCACCGGCTTGGTGCCGCAGCGCAGCGCGGCGAGTTTCTGCGCCAATCCACGCCACTGCCGGACCTTGACAGTGGGTTCGTTGTGGTCCGGGTCGGTGCAGGTGCCCTCGTCGCAGGCGACGCAGTCGAGGTCGTCGTCGGTGCGGCTCGTCGCCACGGTGAGCGCGGCGAGCAGGTGATCGTGCTGGCCGCTGTCAAGCCACAGACCGCGCACCGCGGCTGCGGCCGTCGCGTCGAGGTTGGAGTCGTCGGTCACGGATGTACCTCCTCGCGGGACGTGATGGGGATGGGGTCGCCCCGGGGTCACCGGGCGGCCGTGGGCAGGTAGGCCGTCACCGTGTCGGCTGCGGCGGCCAACAGGTCCCGGTGGACGGCGTGGATGGACGCGGTGACATCCCCGTCGACCGGGGTCGGATCGTGGTCGGTGACGGGTTGCGGCGTGGTTGCTGCGGGTTCGTCGCCGACGGCGCCGATCTGGTTGGGCAGGCTGGTGAGCACCGCGCGGACGGTGTCGGCGTCGGTGTCCAGGGCGAGCCCGAGCAGCGCGCCGAGGATGTCGCCGAGCGCCTGGCCGGCGGTGCGGGCCTGCGCAAGCAGTTCTTCGGGTTCGACCAGTTGGTCGGTCGGCCCGTAGGCGTAGGCCTCCAGCAGCGTCAGGCTGCGGTAGAGCTGGCCCAGCGGCGGCAGCTCACTGACGACGGTGAACCCGCACTCGCGGGGCAGCCGGAACCGGCCGTCGACCTGTTCGATCTGATCGGCGGGCAGGTTCGCCTCGACCAGCTCGACCTGCCCGTCGTCGGCTAGGCGTAGCGTCCACCCGAGCGCGGCGACCTGCGCGGGTTCGTCGCCGAGACTGGCCAGATCGGCCAGCAGGTGCCGCATCGCGGCGGGTTCGAGCATCGGTTGCCAGCCGTCGTGGAACAGCTCGGCGCGGCCCAGCCGCACCGAGGCGTCGTACACGCCGGCCAGCCCGTCGATGGTGACCTTCGCGGTCAGGTCGGTCTGCGACGGCGGCGGCCATGAGGTGAGCATCTTTCGTCTGTCCTTTCTGGACGGTGGGTGGGATGTTTGGTCAGCCGGTGAAGACGTCGGGTGTCCTCGACCGTGATCCGGGTCGGCACGGTGCCGTCGTCGGCGAACAGCCACGGCTCGGTCTCGTCCAGGTGCACCGAGACCCGCAGCCGGCCGTGGCGATCGATGTAGGCGAAGACCAGGACGCCAGCGACTTGCAGGGCCGGATGCGGGGTGTCGAACGTGGCTGGGTGAACCTGGGTGGCGAGGTTGGCGGCGAGGGCGGCCACGGCGGTGGCCTGTCCGCGTTGGCGGTACCGGGCGGCGCGTTGCCGCCAGGTGTCGGGCTCTCCGCCCGGCATGGGGACTCCGTCGTTAGATTCCGCGTACCGCTCGCACCGCGCCGCGATCGTTTCGCAGCTGCGTGCGGCGGCGGCGTAGAGACTGGCCTGGGTGAGCGTCTCGATCGGCTCACCCGTCCCGCTGGGCTGCTGCGTGGAGAGGTCGTGGATGCGTATCCGCAGGCCGTGCTGGTCTTGGTAGAGGGTCAGGTGGTAGAGGTAGTCGAGGTCGCTGGACCGTTGGGCGTCGGTGAAGCGGCGGCCGGTCTGCTCGTCGTCGGGCAGCGCGCCGGGATGGTCGCTGGTGTAGCGCAGGTAGCTGGCCACGGTCAGCGGCAGCCGCGCCTCCACGGTCCAGGTGTAGAAGTCGGCCAGGTTCGGGATTAGGAACTCGGGGCTCGCGTGGCCCGAGAAGAACTGGCGCGCTGTGCTGCTTTGTGTTCCGGTGAGTTTGTCGATGCTGACGACCGCTCGTGCTTGCATCGGAGTGTCCTTTCTGGAGGGCCAGTCGATTGGCTCGCCCGCGCAGGGCAGGCGGGCCGGTGTTCGAGTCGGGCGGCCCGGGCGGGTGACAGCAGCTGCCACGCCCGGTGGTAGAGCGGGTCGATGACGTCCTCGGCGGTACGCGAGTGGAACCGCACGCGGGTGCCGTGGCCGTAGCGGCGAAGGACGCCGGCCAGCACGGCGGCGTGGGCCTGGATGTCGTAGCGGCGCCACGGCACCGGCTCGATGCAGATCGGTGCCGTCGCTTGGACGCCGCCGCCCGGGGTCACGGACGCGCGGGCCTGCTCCGCCACCAGGTGGCGGGTTCGGCCGAGCCTGTGCAGCAGCTGGTCCAGATCGTCGGCGAGCCGGCCGCACCAGTCCGGTAGACAGCGGCCGGGTGATCGTTTGCCAGTGGCGTGCTGGTCGGCGAGGGCTCGGCGAGCCAGCGGATGCGGTGTGGCTTGTCGCACAGCCCGCCGAGCCCCAGCACGTTGTCCGCCGACACGCGGCCGGTGAGCATCACCGGTGTGTCGTCCGCGTCGTTGATGACGACCACCGCCGTGGTGTGCCGGGCATCGGCGGGGTGTGCCCATACGGTGGCGGTCATCGCCTCGATGTAGCCGAGGCCAGGCGACCACCACGGCGCGGTGCCGCTCACCCGGTGCGGGAGTTTGATGACCGCGGTGGTCTCCCACCAGCCGCCGGGCTGGTCCTGGCGCAGTGCGGCGGTCATCCGTTTGCGGATCGACGGCGTCATGACCGGGTCCGGGCATGGAAGGTGATGGCGGCCTGGCCCGCGGCGAGGTCGGGCGGCGCGTCGGCGCGCATCCAGGTGCCGCGGGTGCACAGGTCTGGGTCCATGAGGAGCGTCTCCTGTCGGTCCGGGAGCAGGCCGGTGCTCCGGTCGCAACACCGGCCCACGCGGTGGCGATGGGTGTAGTGCTGCGAGGTGCGTCGCGAACGCGGCGTACCGATGCCCGGCGGTCCGGGCCGCGAGGGGTCAGGCCGGTGAGGTGGTCGCCGGTGCCGGGGGCGGGTGCAGCGGTGACAGGGCCGGTGTGGCGCCGAACAGGGCGGCGACCAGGTGGCGTGGGCTGGGCTGACCGACGCGGACGCCGACGGCCCACTCCAGGTCCCAGGCGCCGTCGCTCCGCAGCCTGAAGTCGTCGCCGAGGAGCAGGTGGCAGCGCAGCAGGACGGCGGCGACCGCGACGTCGTAGGGTCGGCGGTCGGTTTGGCACGAGCCGACCCCTGGCGCTGGTGTTCCGCAGGGCGACGGGTGGGGGTCGCGGTGCGGTGCGCTCAGTCGCAGCGGTTCGGCCTGGCCGCTGGCGTCGCCGTTGAACGCGATCCCACGGTGGGTGTCCAGCACCGGCGCGCCGTGTCCGTCGGGGCCGCAGATGATGATGCCGAGGTCCGCGGTTCGCCGCAGGATGCGGGCGGTGTCGGCGAGGATCCTCGGCCACGCGGCGGCGTAGCAGTGCTCAATCGGGTGGTAGACCCAGAGATGGCGGTACTGCATGGTCTGTCCTTTCCGGCCAGTGTCGTCCTGGCGTGGAGCGGCAGGACCTGACGCCGGCGCGCCGGAGGTGGTGTTGCCGATCCACAGCGCGCTGCCGGCGGCGTGGACGTGGACTGCTGGCCAGTACCGAGCTGCGGCCGGGTCACCTGGGCTCCTGCGTGGCTTGGTGTGGGCTGGTGAGTTGTGCGCGCAGTTGGGTGGCCAGCTCTCGCCAGCGGTCGACGCGTGCCCAGTCGCCGTCGTGCCGCTCGCATGCCGTGTCGCCGGTGCAGGTGACGCAGTCGATGTCGGCGCAGGTGCGTTCGGCGGCACCGCCGAGCCCGTCGAGGACGTCCTCCCAGTCCGCGGCGCCAAGGTGCATCGGCACGGTGGGTGTCGGGTCTGGTCGGCTCATAGCCGGTACCGGGTTTCGCCGCGGTTGTCGACCTCGACGGCGAGGTCGATGGGTGGGCGGCCCTCGTTGTCGATGTGCATGTACGGCTCGGGCTCACCGCCGACGCGTGGAGTGCGCAGTCGGATGAGCACGGAGACGCCGAACATCTCGACGACGTACATCTCGCTGGCGTCGTCGCTGTCCGGCTCGTCGCTGCGATCGAACACCCTGATCTGGGCCTGCCGGACGCGGAAGTCCTGGTATGGCAGGGCCGGGCCGTGGTCTGGTTCGCCCGGCGGGGCCGCGGCGGAGCCGGTCATTTGATTGTCCATTGGGATATGTGTCCTCGCTTTCCCCGCCGTCCGGCGGTGGCACGTCACCAGCCGCTGGTGGTGCACCATCCACGGACGCCGGTGATGTCCGCTCGCCGTAGTTCGCGACGAGCTCAACCTGGTGCTGCCGGAGTCGGCGTTGCTGTGCGGCGGGGCCCCTTCCGGTTGTCGGCCTGCGGGGCGACAACCGGAAGGGGACACCGGACGGGGTCAGCGCAGCGGTGCCGCGGGCTGGAGGAAGGCGGCGCCGTTGACGGTGACCGCGGGTGTGGGGTCGGTGAGGCGCAGCACCGCGCCGGAGGGCAGGGTGACGCGCTCGCCGTCGGCGTAGGTGAGCACCCACCATCCGTCGCGGCCCTGCCAGGGCGCGGCGGCGACGGTGTGGATGGTGCCGCCCGCGGCGACGATCTCGTCGCCGTGGCGCAGGTTGTGGACGGCTTCGAGGCGGTGCCCGTCGGCGGGTTGGACAACCCAGGGAGCGACGGTGCGGGTCAGCACGCCGGCCTTGGCGCTGAACAGGCTGATGCCGACGCTGGTGTAGGCGACGGAGATGACGGTGGCGGGCAGCCACGCGGCGTGGGCGTTGACGTGCACGGCCTGTCCCGGGAACAGGTCGGGGCGCGGCCGGCGGGGGGCGAGCGGGTGACTGGTCATGCTGGGGCTCCTTCCGGTGAGGGCATGGGGAGTCCGGGCACGGCCGACTGGCCGTGCCCGGGGTGCGCGGTCGCGCGGGTTGGGCCGGGCTACGGCCAGGAAATGAGGGAACGATGCGGGGTGGCGGCGCCGCGGCCCGCCGGTGGGGCGCTGGCGCTTAGTCGCCGGTGGTGCAGTGGTGGAGTCCTCGCGTCAGGGGCGGCAGAGCTGCAGGTCGCCCAGGAGTTGGTCGAGCTGTTCCTGCGACAGGCTCACCGTGTTGGCGCCGCGGACGCCGGTGACGACGATCGGTCCGACGTACGCGGCGGCACGGCCGCCGAGGAGCCGGACCAGTCGGGACCCGACCGGGTTGACGGGCCGGCGGCGCAGGCCGCCTTCCTCGTCGCACCACAGCGCGAGGGTGCGGTCGTCGACCCGGATGGACTCCAGCCAGCCGCCCACAGCCGCGCGGACGACGTCGTCGATGGTGTCGGTGTCGGCCATGCGGTGGTGGTGTTCGTGGCTAGTGCCGTCCTCGGCGATGGCGAGGAACGTGAAGATAGCTTCAGTCATTCGTGACCCGCTTCCTTCCTTTGTGGACAGACGGGTAGGCACGACCGTGTCGCCGCGCCCGGTGATGGCTGTCGTTTGCGGGTGGCCGGCCGTCGGCCGGACGGTGAGGCAGATGGTGGGTTGCTGGCCGCATCGGGATGGTCAGCTGTGCGCGGACCATTCCCCCGGCGCTGCGGCATCGAGCGGGTAGGACAGCTGGTGCTCGTGCTCGGCGACCACCGGCGTTGTCGGTGTGGCCGAGACGGTGCCGTCTGTAGGGTCTCACCGATCTTGTCATTGGCCAGACGGCTGACCTGGGCCTCGCACCGCTTTCTCAGCGATTTGTCGGCTGATTTTTCTCACCGATCTGTCGCTTTCCTCAGCGCGAGCGTGGCTGTGCGCCGCGAGCTGACCGCAGTAGAGCAGCCTGAATTGGGCCCACCATGGTTGAGGTCGTAGGTCGTACCTGGCGACCGATCTTGCGATGATGAGTGGGTGCGAGTCCGTGGCTGGCCGAGACGGGTGCGGGTGGCCGGCGGCTGTCTGCTGATGTTGGTGGCCGGGTGTACCTCTTCTGCAGGCTCCGACCAACGTGCGGCGGCACCGAGTTCCTCAGCGGGTTCGACTTCGATGCCTGCCGGCGTGAGCGAATTGCCCTCGGTGGCGGGCGCTGCACTGGTGGAATGCAGATGGTCGATCGCGGCGAGGCCGGATCCGCCGGGTGACTACCAGGTGGTGGTGCAGGACGTTGCCGTGCCGACCACGTCGGTGCTTCAGGCGAACGAGTCAGGCGAGACAGACCCGGCGATGCGGCTGTTTGCCAAGTGGGGGTTGGTCGTGCGGGCCGGCGCGGCGGTCGATCTTCATGTGGGGCCGGGGTGGGAGGATCGGGCACGGATCGGCTGGGGCAGCCCGGCCTCGCCCGGCGTGGCGGTTCACGTACCGGCCTGTCCGGGACCGTCTGGGCAGGCCGGGTGGCTGGCCTTTGCCGGTGGCACCTGGGTCGCGCAGCCCGGATGCGTGCCGTTGATCGCTCGGTCGCGCGGGCAGGAGGCCCAGGTGCGCCTGGGCGTCGGCGTGCCGTGCGCTGGTGCCAGCGGCCGGTAAGGGTCTGTCGGCTCGATCGATACCGAGTTGGTCGCACTGATTGTGTCCCGCCGACCGGACGACGTTGCTCTGCGGTTCTCGCGCCCGGGGCTTGTTGCGGCGAGACGGATGGGACCCGAAGCCGCCGGCGACTTGCCTGGGCGATCAGTGGTGGAGGACCACGTGCGAGGCGAACACCTATTTGATCATGGGCCGAAGACTTGGACCCAGACGGTGAAGGTCAGCGAGTGGCCGCGAACTGTTCCGGTAACACGCCAGCAGCCCGGCGTACTCCACCCGAGGCCGGACACCTGAAATCCCAGATCTCCGTACCCGTCAGGGATGTCAGCGGTGAAAGACCCGGTTGGTCCGTCCAGGCGTTGCGCGGTGACGAGCAGCTTGCCGGGCAGGGTTCTCCACCAGGGAAACTTCGTACCAACGCCGCCAGTGGGTCCGGGTTCGGCTGGCAGGACACCCGTGGGGGGAAGCCGGACCCACAACGCGTCGTTGCCGTACCAGTCGCGCACCCAGGGGACCGGAAGCACGGTTGGCTCGATCGGCGGAGGGGGCGTGACAGTGGGGCCGCTTCGTGTGACGGCGCAGGTCGGCGGAGGCTGCGCGGTCTCCCATGGCTGCCGGGCCGCGGTGGCCTGTGGCGAGAGAGGCGAGGGTGCGGCCGTCGGCACGCTTGCCTGACTCGCCGGCGGGTGGGCAGGCGTCCTCGCTGCGGTGCAGCCGGTCGGGAGGAGCGCGATAGGTAAGATCAGCCAGGCGGCGCGTTGGCGGCTCATACGACAAGTCTCGCGCGTCGTTCCTACCGACGGGCAAAAGCGAACTCCGCGCCGGCGGGCCGGATCGGGATGTCGTGGTCGCGGGCGGCGCGCAGGACGGTCTCGGGTGAGAGGCCGAGGTCGGCGGCGATGCTCGCGGTGGAGCGCTTGCGCTGCAGGTACTGCTGGCGCAGCCGGTCTTCGTCGATCGGGATCGGGCGGCGGGTGGTCGGCGTGATCCCGGCGTGCCTGGCGCGCTCGGCGACGATCGCGCGGGTGATGCCGGTCTCGGCGGCGATCTGGCGCAGCGATTTGCGAGTCGTGACGTACTCGCGATGGAAGAACTCCGCGGTGAGTATCTGCTGGGCGTGTCGGCGCTGCCGAAAGGCGGCCGGTGGGGCGTTGGCGGCCCACCGCCGGGGCGTTCGCGGCGAGCGTTCCAGTGCCAGCCGGATGTGGTCGATGGTGGTGCCCAGCCGCCGGGCGGCGGCGCCGGGAGTGACCTGTTCGTCGATGACGAGCTGGTGCACGGCGTGCAGGTCGATGTCGTCGGGGTCGCGTCCGGGCAGGGCCAGGTGGGCGCAGCAGGACGCGGGTGGCTGCCAGGTCAGCGGTTCGTCGAGGCCGAGGTGTTGTAGGTGGCCGGTGGCGTGGTCGGCGAGCGCGTCGCGTAGCGGCGCGGTCAGCGACGTGGTGAAGTCGCGGTGCTTGGCGCGGTCGTCGAGGCTGCGGAACGCGAGAGGGTGGGCGGGGTTGGTCAGGTCGTTGCCGGTGAGCAGCTGGTGGAGGTAGCGGCGGGCGTCGAGGAGACGGCGGGCGTGTCCGGGGTTGGCGTCTGCCTGCAGGCACAGGGTTCGCCACTGGTCTTCGTTGACCAGGTCCGGAGTGATGAGGTCGCGGCGGCGCTGGTAGTCGATCAGGCCGGGGTGGGTGTCGAGTTCGTTGGCGAGGTGGCAGATCGCGGCCAGCACGCTGTGGTGGCCGTGGGCGGCCAGCCGGGTCAGGGTGCTGGTGATGTTGTTGAACCGGTGGGGTTGCAGCCGGGTGGTGATGCGGCTGATCTGCCGGTCGGCGTGTCCGGGTAGCAGCAGGCAGGCGGCGATGGTGGCCCGGAACGCATCGGTGGTTTTGAACCCGTAGATGGGCTGTAGCCGGATGGTCCAGTCCGGCCAGAGCAGTTGCGGGATGCGCCGGAGCCGGGCCGTGGTGAGGCCGGGGTCGTCCGGGCTGCGCGGGCTGGGGGTGCAGGAGCGGTAGCGCAGCCGGTCGACGTGGGTCAGGTCGGCGTCGATGGCGCGCAGGAACCGGCCCTGCACCGGGGCCGACAGCTGCGCCCACCGGCTGCCGGGGAGGTCGGGCGGGCCGTGCAGCCGCGGACGCCGGCGCTCGTCATGCAGCAGGGCCCGAAGCCGGCCGACAGTGCGGTCGGCGTCGCGGCCGCCGATGATGGCCATGCTGACCGTCGCGACCACACCCACCGCTGCAGCGTCCTCGGGCGCGTAGGGGCTGGCCGTGGCTCCCTCTCGGGCCGCGTGGGCCTGGTAGGCCCGCCAGGCGTGTTGCAGGTCCGGATCAAGGTCGCCCAGGTCGTAGTCGCCGCCGTGGCGGCGCAGCCAGTCACCGAAGACACGCAGTTCGGCGAAGACGCCCTGGGCCGGTCCGGCCGGGTCGGCGGCGACCGTGGCCAGCAGGGTGTTGATCCACCGTTGGGAGGTCAGCAGCGGATGGCCGGCACCGAGGCGGCGGGCGGTGACGCTGCTGAGGTCGGTGCCGCAGATGCCGTCGCTGGTCGGCTGGGTGCAGGCGGACGGTGGGTGCAGGCCGCCGCCGTTGAGCCGCTCACCCGGGCTGTGCCTGCAGGCCGGGCAGGCGTCACGCAGCAGCACCTGGTGGTCGAGGCAGCAGAACACCCAGGGCAGCCGCCAGGCGGTCGGCCAGCGCCCGCCGGATTCGGACAGGCATTGTGGGCAGTAGCGGCTGCCGCGGCGGCGGCGCCATCCCAGCGGCCCCAACGCGTCCGGGGCTGCCTGGTCGAGCCGGCCCGCGGGCACGCCGGTCTGGTGTTCCAGGCGGCGCAGCAGGTCGGCGGGCGGGTGCAGCAGCAGGGCCAGCCCGTGACCGGATCGCACGGTGGGAAGCCCGAGCGCGGCCAGGAGACTGGCCACGCTCAACCCGTTGCGCCGGGCGAGGGCTTCCAGCCAGCTGTCCAGGCTCTCGCCGGGAATGATCGGCACCCGGATGGGCAGAGCACGTGACGGTGCCGCCAGCGGGGCTGTGGCGGTCATGACGCCACGACCCCGGCCGCGCGCCGTGGCCTGGTCTTGGTGGTGAGGCGGCCACGGGCGAACGCGGCGGACAGGTGGTGGCGGGCCTGCTCGGACGCTTCGTCGATGCGTACCGTGTCGAGCAGGTCAGCGGTCAGTGCCTCTTGGCCGGTCCGGATCGCCTGGTGGCAGCCGCGGGTGATCAGGGTGACGAACGAGCCGATGTGTCCGCTGCTGCGGGCAAACAGGTAGTCGGCCAGCTCGACGAGCATGCCGGGGCGGGCCCGGGCGAGCACGAGCTGCCGTTCGGTGGCCTTGAGCAGGCCGCGCCAGTGCCGACGCTGTTCGGCCGAGTCGATCTGGAAGGGTGGTACCGGCAGGCGGGTCCAGCGCCGGCCGCTTTGCGCCAGCGCGATGTGGTCCCCGACCAGGCCCTCGGCGAAGAAGCCGCGTTCGGCCAGCCCGACGCCGACGTAGATGAACGTGACCGGCAGCTCGTTGGCCAGCCACTTGAGGTGGTTGGACACGTCCAGACCGTCCCTGCGCTGCGGATTGACAAAGTGAAGGTCATCGATGATGCCGAGCCGGGTGTGGCAGGACAGCACGCAGTCGACGGCGTGGCTGGCCAACTGCGCGGCACTGGCCCGGTCGGTGGCGGGATGGCCGTAGAACTCGCAGATCATGCGGTTGAGGGTCCGCAGGGTGGTGTTGGAGGTCAGCCCGACCCGGAACACCGGGATGTGTTCGTGGCCTTCGTCGGTGACCAGCCCATGGCGGCGGATCTGGTGGCGGTCGAAGCCGCGGGCGAACGTGTTGGCGATGGTGGTCTTGCCCAACCCGGGCAGGGCGTCGATAACGGCGGCGCCGCGGACCCGGTCGGGGTCTTGACGGTTGGTGGCCACGATCTGGTCCAGCTCGTCGTGCACGCCCGCCAGTTGGGGTGTTTGCAGCACGCCGAAGTTGGCGTGCCAGTCGTGACGGGCCTCGTCGTAGTCGGCGCGCGCGTCACCGCCGAGCGCGGACAGCTGTGCGGTGGTCAGCTGTTCGGGGCGCTGGCGGGCGGGTGTGTCCACGTAGCGGCGCCAGCCTTCCTTGCGGGACAGGCTGAACAGGCCGGTCATTCGACGATCTCGAACGCGTCGGCGTAGAAGTCGTCCCCGTCCGGGGCGTCGAAGATCTCGTCGGCGTCGTCGTCCTCCCCGTCGACATTCGCATCGTCGATGTCGACGGCCGGGGGCGGGCCGCCGGTCGACGTCGCCGCCGCGGCGGTGAGCGCGGCGACGCTGGGCAGCGCCGCGACCTGGGCGGCGGGCTCCTCCTCGCCGATCGGCAGGGCGGCGCGTTCGGCGCCCAGCCGCAGCGCCATGCGCCGTTCCCGCCGGTCGGTGACCATGCCCTTGTCCCACCGACCCAACAGCTCGGCCAAGGCTCGGGCCGGGTCGGCCCACCGGCCCTGGCGCACGGCCAGCCGGCGGGCGTAGCTGGCCGCCTCGGCGCTGAACGGGGTGCCCAACGCCGCGGCGTGTTCCCATTCCAGGCGGTGCCAGCAGTCGGGTCGGTTCGGGTCCTGGAACCAGACGTAGCGCACGTCGTCCGGGTTGACCCGGATCGGCCACTTGCCCGCCAGCTTCCGGCCGTAGGGGCTGCGGGCGTTGCGGTAGGCATCGAGGGCCGGGCTGTTGTAGCGCAACCCGTTCACCTCGACCCCGTAGTGCTGGATCGTGCGAGGCTTGACCTCCAGGAAGTCGTAGGCCAGTCCCGGCGTGGCCGGCATGCGCAGCAGGCCCGCCTTGGCCACCCCGATCTCATACATCTCGTTGGGCGACAACTCCAGGTGTGGCAACTCCGGCACGGTCAGACCCTCGTGCTTGTCCCGGTGGTAGACCAGCGCTGTCCACTCCCGGATGATGTCTTCCAACTCGTGCAGGAACAGGAACGCCCCGTCCTCCACGTGGTCGCCGCGGCTGTAGACATCCGGGCCCTTGTAGGCCGGCAGGTGCTGGATCAGCCCCTCCCGTAGCGTCTTGAAAAACCTTTCGATCGTGGGCTTGTCCGTAGGTTTTCGGGGCTGGGCTGGTTGTATCGAGATGCCCAGCCGGGTGCACACGCTGATCACATGCGCGGACAGGAACGCCTTGCCGTGGTCGACCACCAGGGTCTCCGGCGGGCAGACCGGCACCCCGGCCAGCCGGCCTTCCTCGGTGAACACCAGCTGCTGCGGCACCCCGTGGTAGGGCCAGCACGCCTCGACCGGCCAATCCTGCGGTGCGGGCTGGGGCACCACCGTCTGGTAGAGCACCCCGGCGACGTCGACCGCCTTGGTCGACACAGGCGTGACCCGAAGCCCCAGGACGCAGCGGTCAAACAGATCCTGAGCCACCGTGAGCTGGGCGGCCACCCACCGGCAGGTCACCGGCTCCATGGCGAACACGTCCAGACTCTGCGTGTCCAGGATGACGTACTCGCCCGGCCGCATCGCCCGTAGCCGACCGTAGGCGCCCTTCGGCCGGTCGGCGATCGACCGCCGGCCCTTCGCGCTACCGCTGACCGCGTTGGTGCCCTTCGACAACTCCTTCAACCGCCGGTACGCCGTCGACGTCGACGGCCGTGTCACCACCCCCACGCCGTGCACCCGGTCCAGCCGCGCGTCGACCCGGGCCAGCACCGCCGAACTCGTCGGTGTCGACTCAGCCACCAGCTCGGCCAGCACCAGCCGCACCGCCTCGTCCCAGCGGGAATCAACCGCCGGTCGGCGGCCGCGCACCCGTCTGGCGTCGACCAGCCCCGCCTCGCCGGACTGGCGGTAGCAGACCACCCACCGTTCGATCGTGCGGTCGGTGACCCCTAACTCGTCCGCTTTGGCAACGTAGCGGACCTTCAACGGCTGGCCGGTGGCGTACTGCGGGCGTGGCTCCCCGGGCATTGCGGCGTCCGGGTGGCCGGCCCGGTAGCCTGTCAGCACCTCCCGCACGTGCCCGGCGCGTTCGGCCACCGCCGCCTTCTGCGCATCGGTCAGCCCCTTCAACACCACCCCGGCCGACGGCGCCTCGCCGGTCGCCGGCTGACCGTCTGCGGGTCGGGACTGCGCCACCAACGTGGCGATCTGCACCGTGCGGAACTGGTCGGTGCGGTGGTCGCGCAGCACCACCCGCGCCCCGTCGAGTTCCACCACCTCCACCAGGTCGCCCTCGCATAGCAGGCGAACGCCCTGGTGCAGGACCACACTCTGATCCGTCACGTCACGTTCTGCCTTTCTCCAGCGCTACCGCCGTACCCGGCGACAGCGGACGAGTCAGGTCCGCCCACAGCAGGCCGGCCCACAACAGGTGCAACACGACCGGCCGCACCAACTGCAGCGGCTGCCGGTCGCTCAGCGCCCGTTCGATCCCGCCGATCGTCGCCTGCCGCCCAGCCACGTCGAGCACCATAGGAATCACGTCCTCGGCGACGACCGAGCGGCGGCGGTAGCCAGCCAAGAACCGCACGTTGTCCAGCAGATGCCGCTCCGCGCCCGACCAGACCTCGAAACCCCAGCCCCGCCACTCGACAAGCCGGCGAGTCCACCCGAACAGCGCCTGCACCGACGGGTCCGCCAGCTTGGCCGCAGCCTTGACATCCACCACAGTCACGTAGCCGTCGGCGTGCACCAGCAGCAGGTCGGGAACATGCCGCCGGATCCGCCCCTCATCCGAGCCAACCAGTTGCAATGGCTGTGCCGCGATCGCCACCACGTCCGGATCAAGATCTGCAAGCATGATCCGAGCCAGTTCGAGCCGACTCTCGTAGACCACCAGCCGTTCAACAGTCGCCGACCAGTACCAGCCCGAGTAGTGGCGCCGGCCCTTGTACCAGCGAAACTCCCGAACCGGCAGCCCGGCCGCGACGTCATCGACAACCACGCGATCCAACGTGGTCTCCACGGACTCGCCGTCGCCCCGCCGATACCTCACCCGGACGCGGCTGGCTCGGTGCTCAAGACCGAGGGGCACGAGGCGATAATGTCACCGTCGGAAGTCTCGACTCCGGCGACACGCCGAATGGCTCCTCATCGATATGTCGCAAGCGACAAGTGGGCGAAAAGCTATTTGGGAAAGCGACATGTCTGTTGACAACCTACACCGTCGTCGCCGATGACGGCACGGCAGTCCGCAACGGTGCAGACCCGCCGGTCCCGGTGGAAGATCACCGCATAGACGGAGCCGGTGGCGTGGGTGACGAGCAGCGACAGGCGGCCCTCGGCGGTGATGGAGGTTTCCGCCCCAGACCCCATCGCGAACAGTCGGGTCAGGTGCCATTGCCAACTGGTGGCAGCCCGCTGGTAGATGTCAGAGTCAAGTCCGAACTGGCGACCGAGCGCGGTAACGTGCTCGGTGCAGGCCGCGATGACGTCGGTCGCCTCGCGGGACACACGCAGGTGGTAGATGGCCGGCCTCCGATCGGGCAGCTGTGGCGTGGGGTCAGGGACAGTCGGGTCGTCGTAGGACGACGGCATCGCGTTGATCAGGTTGATCGAGATGCTCGTTGCGGTACCCCACTCGTCGGCTCGGTTGGTGGCCGCGGCAGCGACGGCCTTCCACTGGCTGGTCGGGATGGCGAATTCGGTGGGGTTGAGCCGCTGGTCCGGGCCGAGGGTGTCGAGGGTGTGGCCCAGGTCGGCCAGCAGTGCGGTGTACAGGCCGTTGATGGTGGCCATCAACACCTCGCCGGTGCTGGTGGCGGCGGTGATCGCGTCGAAGATTCGGGCCAGTTCGGCGTCGCTCAACGCGCGCCGCACGCCGGTGGGGGTGGAGGTCACGGTGTCTCCCGTTGGCGTCACTGGTGCGTTCCGATGCCAGGAAGAGCCAGGCTGCATCTGGCGCCGCACACCGGGCAGTAGATGGCGGACACCCCGCCGCAGTCGCAGTCCAGGTCGGTGTCGGAGTCGTCGTAGGCGGCGCAGGCGCGGCAGGGCCGCATTGGCGCCTGCGGGTCCGGGCCGAACACCGCGGCGATCGTGGTGTCCTCGCCTTCGTGGTCGACGAGGCCGCGGCCACCGTCCCAGGTGAGGCGATGCCCGGTCGGGCAGACGATGTCCACAGTGGCGACCTGGTACCAATAGGCTTCGTCGGTGGTGATGTCCGGGTAGACGACCGGCCCGCCGTTCTCGACGATCACGATCGCGACCGCCTGGGTGGTAAGTCCGGGCGCATCGGCCAGGATGATGCTGACCGGCCGGGTCAGCCGGTTGTCGTCGTGGTAGATCGGTGAGCCTTCGCTGACCGGCCAGTCGCGGGCGGCGCACCACAGCACGACCCGGCTGGATACGTCCATCGACATGGGGTGCTCGCGGAACACGTCGTGGCCACTGAAATCGCGCAGCAGCGCGGTGAAGTCGTCGGCGCGCTCGCCCACCCGCTGGTCGACCCAGGCGTCGGTGTCGATGAGGTAGTAGCCGCGTTCCATACGAACGGCAGGGTTCATGGGTTGCCTCTCCGGTCGGGGCACCTGCGGTGCCCGGGGTTGGATGCGAAGAACCGCCGCCCCAACGGGTGGGTACGGCGGCGTACGGCGGTAAAGGGGTTGCTGGCGGCGGGTTCAGCCGGCCGCGCAGTCGTGCAGCAGGTCGTGGGCGTACCGCGTGGCGTATTCGTGGCCGTACAGCCTCCACACGGCGTCGATCTCGCGCCACTGCGACGTGGCCGTGGTGGTGGTGTCGTCCCAGGTGGTGTTGCCGGTGTGGTGGCGTTCCACCGTCACGCCGTAGACGTCACCGTCCAGCCACGCCTGCCACTCGTCGTGCTCGCCGGACAGATCGGCCGGGAGCGTCGTGATGCCCACGTGGCGGCGGAAGTCGGCGGTGTCGAAGATGACCACGTCCAGATCGGCGGTGCTCGCGACGGCGATCGCGGTCACGCCGTGCCACATGCGCATGTACCGGCAGAACCGGTCCCGGTCGGCGAACCGGCACCAGGCGGCCACGATCTGCTCGGCGTGTGCCGGCACGTAGACGCCTTTGGCGAACCGGGGCCAGCCGCGTGCGGCGACCAGCAGCGCCGGGGCGAGCGCGTCGCCGTCGGGCTCGCCCGCGCAGTCGTCGTGGATCAGCCGTGCCCGCCAGCCGGGGAACCGGTCGTCGGTCACGGTCCCCGCCAGGTCCTCACTCATCGCGGCCACCGCCCTGTTCGGTGTCGTAGGCCCACAGGCCCAGCCGCTCCTGATGCCGCCGCAGCGCCGGCACGTCGTCGGTGTCGGCCAGTACCAACGCCATCTGGGCGTGGGTGCGGGCAAAGCCGCCGGAGCGCAGGTCCGCGCCGGAGGCCACGAGCGTTCCGGCGAGGTGGACCTCGTAGATCCAGTCGTTGTTGGCGTACGCGGCCCCGACCGTGCCGCCGCCGACGGCGGCGATGAAAATCTGCAGCGGCGCGTCGCTGTCGGCCAGTGTCGGGATGTCAAAGGTGGCTTCCGCCTCGCAGCGGTAGAGCTCGAAGTAGCTCGCCACCTCGGCCTCATCGTCGTCGCTGTGGCCGCACTGGTCGCAGCGTTCCTCGGTCGGTGCCATCGCCCCGCACGGGCAGCGGCGCAGGAACCCGGCGACGATCTCGTCCAGCCACGGCCGGCGATCATCGTCGGCCGCCCGGTACAGGGCTGCGACGACAGCCCGCGGGGCGACCCGGCCGCTCACCGCGCACCCCGGCGAACGGGCTGGCCGCCGCCGTCGACCCGGTCGCAGTCGCGGACGTGGTCGACGATCAGGTCGGCCTGGTTGGCGTCGATGCTGGTGCCGCAACCGGGACACGACCACAGCTGTTCAGCCGAGCGCAGCAGGTCGGTGATCTGGTCGTCGGTGGGCCAGGTGTCGAAGCAGCCGTCCTCGGTGAGGTCGGCGCCGGTGTCCGCACGGTGAACTTCGAAGCTGCGTCCTTCGTCGGCCCAGACCAGCTCGGTGATCTGCACTTCGATGCCGTCGACGGTGCGGGTACCGCGGTCAATCTCGCGAACGATGCGGCTCATGGACACCTCCATTGCTCTGGTACGGAATCAGTCGATGTGAATAGCAGGCGCCGCCTACTGGTCGTCACCGCACCGCAGTGCGGCGGCGCCCGTGCCAGGTGCTCCGGCGATCGCGGGGAAGATGCTCAACCGCCACCGCCGGGCGGTCAGCTCGCCGAGCTGTCGCGCGCTGACGATGGGTGGCGCTCGGTGAGCCGATCGGACCAGCAGCGGTCGTGCCACAGCCGGGCCGGCTCACCCGGCAGCAGCGGCGGGTCGTCACCGTCTCGCGCCACAGGGGCCGGCACGTGCACCGTGCGACCCCGCCCGCACCAGCAACACAGGCTGAGGTACGCATGCGGCGCCGGCAGCGTCGCCGCCTCCTCCCTGAGCAGCTGCTCGGTCAGCGCGGCCACCCGGGCCATGAATGCCTCGCCCGCGGACTCGTGGGCGCGTCGCGCGTCGAGGTTGATGCCGGCCATGGCTGCGCTCACCCCGTCGCCGAGCACCTTCCGGCCGGCCGAATGGTGGGCGAACGCCTGCGCCGCGCCTGCGTCTTCTCGCGCCGTGGCCCCGTCGGACTGGCAGGCCGCCAGGTCGCGCTGCCAACTGCGGTGGTACTCGGCCACGGTTCGCGCCTGCGCCCGCAGTACACGGAGGGCCGCTGGATGGATGTTGACTGTGGTCATCGGTGCTCTCCCGGTCCGGTCAGTTCCAGGCGTTGAAGGTGACGGTGGCGGCGGCGTGGCCGTGGCCCCACGGGTGCAGCAGCCCGGCGGCGGCGCCGAGCTGTGCCGGCCAGCCGATGGGGAACCGGACGTCGTCGAAGACGACGTCCCAGTCGTCGAAAGCGTCGGTGGGGCCCTCGCCGTGGCTGAGGCCGCCGGTGGTGTAGGCGTCGAGGCCGGGGGTGTCGTCGCGGCCGAACCGGTACCGGTACACGTCGCGGGTCTGCAATGACCACGCGAACCGGTCGAGGAGCTGGTGCAACTCCTGCTCGGCGAGGTGGCGAAGGTGCCCGGCGCGGGCGGCCAGGTCGTCGTCGCCGCAGTGGTCGGGCAGGGTGTCGTCGGCGATCCAGCCGTGCTCCAGCAGGGTGCGCAGGTCTTCCAGGCTGGCCTGCTGGCTGAGCTGGCTGGCGGTCGTCTTCGCGGCGGTGAGGTTGATGGTGGTGTCGGCGGGCAGGTACAGGGTGCGGGCCATCATGTCAGCGCCCATGGCAAACGCCTCCTTCGGTTGGAGTGGAGTTGGCAAGAGCGCGCCGGCGGGCCCCGGGGGGCGGGGCCACGCCGGTCGCGGGCGGATCAGCTCGCGCTGCCGCCGGTGGCTCTGGTGCTGCTGCGGCGGTCGCGGGGACGCACGACGGGCCGCACGCCGGGCGGCTGCGGGAAACCGTCGCGGGCGGGGTCGTAGTGCTCGATGCCGCTGCGGCGCCGTTTGGCCGTGTACATGGCCAGATCGGCGCGGCCGAGCGCGGTGTGGGCGTCGCCGCCGTCCAGGTGGCAGATGCCGATGCTGAGCCGCACCGGCACCTCCGTGCCGCGGATGGTGAGCGGCCGACGGGTGGCGGCGGTGAGCGCGTGGGCCAGGGCCAGCGGGGTGCGGGTGGTGATGATGACGAACTCGTCGCCGCCGAGGCGGGCGGCCATGTCGCCATCGTCGGTCAGCCCGTCGATGCGGTCGGCGATGGCGGCGAGGTAGTCGTCGCCGAACTGGTGGTCGTGGCCGTTGTTGAGGCAGTGCATGTCGTCGACGTCGGCGACGGCCACGCTCAGCTCCACGCCGACGGCGGCGGCGATGTGTCGCTCGGCGAGGCGGCGCACGGGTAGGCCGGTGACCGGGTCGGTGTTGGCCTCGGCCAGCTCGGTCTCCAGCTCGGCGATGCGCTGGTTGGCGGTGTTTCGCTCGTCGCGGACACGGAGAAGGCGGTCGCCGGCCATGGCGCGGAGGATGGCCAGCCAGGCGATGCCGAACAGAGCAACGATCGCCGCCGCGTACGGCCAGTCGGTGAAGAGCAGGACGAGGACAATGCCCTGAACGACGTTCGGGGCGAGGATCGACGGGCGACGCCTGACCGCGTGCAGGAACGATGTGATGGACACAGGAGGACTCCTTCGACGAGGGGGCTGAGGACGCGAAAAGGCGAACCGGGTCACCGGTTCGCCTTTCCTGTGCGTGCTGTGGGGGGTTAAGCGGTGGCGAACGCGACGAGGTGGTCGCGGGAGCCGAGGGTGGTCAGGTGGCCTTGTGCGGAGTCCAGGTAGGACAGTTGGTCGGCGAGCCGGCCGGAGGTGGCGGCCAGGTAGCGGCCGTCGAGGGTGAGCATGCCGTCGGCGGGGACCGCCGAGAGCAGCCCGAGGTGGGCGTAGGCGTGGGCACCGGCCTGGA
>WNFV01003455.1_pt1 | contig 20128 bp, 13 predicted proteins | sample 5400101 | NCBI WGS metagenome assembly WNFV01 (sample SAMN13153361, study PRJNA577476) | soil metagenome | isolation source: 115 cm soil or saprolite under grassland replicate 1 | place: USA:California | collected 2016-06-15 | reverse complement strand
CAAGCTGCCCACAGGAACCCCTACGCCGACCCCGACACCAACGGTAACGCCGACAGCAACACCTACGCCTACGCCTACTCCAACGCCAACTCCGACGGTAACGCCGACCCCGACGCCAACTGCAACTCCCACCCCGACAGTGACACCTACACCAACTCCAACGCCGACAGCTACGCCAACTCCCACCCCACCACCACCACCGACACCTACACCCACACCCACGCCAACCCCAACCCCGACTCCTACGCCTACCCCAACCCCGACTCCTACAGCTACACCGACGGCGACACCTTCAGCGACACCGAGTGTGACGCCGCCGCCTCGACCTACTCCAGGCCCTAGCGGGACACCTCGCGCGACGCCGCCGCCTCGACCTTAGGTGCTGGTTGAAGGTGGTCCGCCTACGGTCGCCGCGGCGACCTACGGCGCGACAAGTCGGTGATCGGCCTGCCAAGCCGTAGCTGCGCGAAGGGTGGTGCTCAGTTTGCAGCCGGGGTCGAGGTGACCTAGGGGATTTGAATTTTGTTGCCGCAGTGCTTGACAAGAAGGCAGCGCATTGTGGTAGAAGGGAGCACGGGATTATCGAGCGCTTACCTGTGAAACCTCTAATTTCCATTTCCTCGCTCGTCGTTGCTGGTTTGTGGAGTGCGGTTCTCCCAACAAACGCGCAGGTCAACGTTACCCAGAAAAACAATAATCTTTCCAGGGACGGCCTCTACATTGATGCCGCATTCACGCCAGGCAACGCGGTGAACTTGACGCGCGACACGAGTTTTAATGGCACGGTTGTGGGCGATGTGCACGCCCAGCCGCTTTACATCGAGGGCGGCCCCAACGGCCCGATGATCATTGTCGTGACTGCATCAAATAATGTTTATGCGCTCCATGCCGATACCGGCACTGTGATTTGGCAGCGCACGAATATTGGCCCACCGGTAACGTCGGGGCTTCCGTGCGGCAACATTCCGACAGTTGGCATCATCGGTACGCCCGTTGTCGATCTCGCGTCCCGATCACTCTTCTTCGACGCGTTGATCAGTGGGAATCCCATTAAGCATTTCATTTACTCATTGAACGTAGACACAGGCGCGACCAATTGGTCAGTGGATGTGAATACCGCCGTACCGGGATTTACTTCCCTGGTGCAGGAAGATCGCGGTGCGCTGGCTCTTGTGAAAGGGATTGTTTACGTGCCTTACTCTGGATATTTCGGTGACTGCGGGGATTATCACGGCTCGGTAGTCGGCGTGCAAATCAACAATCCTTCCTCTGTGGGTGCGTGGGCTACCGCGGCGAGCAAGGGTGGCATTTGGGGACACAGCGGTGTTGCCAGCGATGGTACTAACATGTTCGTGATCACCGGTAACACAACCAACACTGGCGGGAATTGGGGTGGAGGCGAAGCAATCATTCGTCTGCAGGCCGGGCCGGTCTTTAGCGGTCAGCCCACCGACTACTGGGCACCGACAAATTGGCTCAACCTCGATAACACCGACACCGATCTTGGTGGTTGCAGCGCAATCCTTATCGATGTGCCAGGCGCAACTCCTTCGCAGTTAGTTCTCGCCTTGGGCAAGGATGGCAATGCTTATCTTGTTAACCGTAACAACCTGGGTGGCGTTGGCGCCCCAGTCGCGTCGCAGGCTGTTGACGGTGTAACCAGGGGGCAATCCTCCGCTACGTATCATACGAAGCAGGGAACATATTTTGTTTTCCGCGCCGGTAGCGGTGGTATTTCGGCTTATAAAGTAACTGCCGCAAATCCGCCGGCCATAGTCCCCGCGTGGAACGTGAACCAGAACGGGCAGGGCTCGCCATGGGTTACAACTACTGATGGAACCAACAACGCGATCGTATGGGTGGTCGGTGCCCAGGGGGACAATCGGTTGCACGGTTACAATGGCGACACGGGCGCGGTCGTTTTCGCGGGCGGAGGCGCCAACGAATTGATGACTGGCACGCGCAAATGGAACAGCGGCGTCGTGGCTCGCGGGCGCATCTATGTCGCCAATGATAACAAAGTCTATGCCTTTACCGTGCCGGCAGGAACCCCTACGCCTACGCCCACACCAACACCTACTCCGACACCTACGCCAACGGCAACGCCCACGCCGACCCCAACTCCGCCTCCTACGCCAACCCCGACACCGACACCGACACCAACCCCGACACCTACTCCTCCACCTACCCCGACACCTACTCCGCCTCCTCCGACGCCAACACCTACGCCTACCCCCACGCCAAGCCCGACTCCTACGGCTACAGCCACCCCGACACCGACGCCGACAGCTACACCCACCCCGACCCCTCCAATTGCCGCACCGTATGACTTCAACCACGATAGCAAACCAGACTACGTGCTCTATAAGGCGAGCACGCGCCAGACGGCTGTATGGTACATGCACAACAACGTTTATGCCGGCGGCGCCTACGGTCCAACCCTGCCGGTTGGCTGGAATGTAATCGATGTGGCGGACTTCAATCGTGACGGCAACAACGATTACGCGCTCTTCAACTCCAGCACGCGCCAGACAGCGATCTGGTACCTCTCCGGGGTCACGCTTGTCGGAGGCGCCTTCGGCCCGATCGTCCCCAGCGGTTGGACACTGGTTGCGACCGGCGATTTTAACAACGACGGCAAGCCGGATTTCGTGCTTTACAAGGCAAGCACGCGCCAAACGGCTATATGGTACCTGAACAACAACCTTTATGCCGGCGGGGCCTTCGGTCCGACTCTGCCGGTCGGCTGGAGGTTAGCGGGTGTGGCGGATTTTAATCAGAACGGGAGAACTGATTACGCACTCTTCAACCCCAGCACGCGCCGAACGGGGATCTATTATTTGTCGGGAGCGACCTATGTCAGCAGCGCGTTTGGGCCGACGATCCCAAGCGGCTATGAGTTGACGGGGACGGCCGATTTCAACGGGGACGGCAAGCCGGATTACGTGCTCTACAAGGCCAGCACTCGACAAACAGCTCTGTATTACCTGAACAATAATGTTTATATCAGCAGCGCTTTCGGTCCAATTCTTCCCTCGGCGGCTTGGAACCTGGTCGCGCCTTGAGCGGCGGACCACAGCCTGAATCCGGGCGCGGGCGCGAATCGATTTCGCCGTTTCCAGAGATACGAAGTGGCACGTGTGCTCAGTACGTCCGCAAAGGTGATTTTCCTTGTCTAAGATTTAGGCGGGCACAGCGGCATTGGCTCTGGCACCGCGCTTGCCGCCTTAGCAAGGCTCCGGCGGGCCTGGGAGATCGCGTTCCGCCTCCGCCGATTGACCCCGAAAACGCTCAGGGCATCGGATGTAGATAGCGAATCCAGCAAGGGTCGGCCCTGCCGGATCATTTTGAGCTTCGTCATTTCCCCCAAGCCCCTTCATCCGGGCCATCCGTCTCATCCGTGGAAAAAATCGAGAAGAATTTCCTAAAAATATCTTGACTCTCTTCCGCGCTTTCAGGTAAAAGCAGTACCGCGCTCCCGGAACTACGAGGAAAAGTCAGGGAGCAAGAATAAATAATTAAAAATAGGGTTGATCGTCGGGTCAGCCCACATTGCGTCCATATCTATGAAAAAGAAATCCACTTCACAATCAGCCTTCTTTAATCTTCGCGTTTTAATTGCTGCTCTCTTTTGCTTTGCCGGCATCGCTGTAGCGCTGTTCGGTACGGGCGCGTTCTCGAGCGCGTTCGCTCAGGGGAAAGGCACTAGCTCCACTAAAAATCAGGCGTCTCCCGGCACACAGACGCCCGACGTGGTACGGATGGTTGGTCCGGTCCGTATGGACCAGGACTTGCGCAACCTCCCTTACATTGCGCCGAAACCACGGGAGGAAGAGAGAGTCCTGACACGCTATCCGCACGGGACAGGGCAGGCAGATTCGTCAGCGGGATACGGTGTTTCTGGCTTGGCGAAGGTCCAGACACTGCTCAATAAACTTTGGCGCCCGGCGCCCACCATGCCGCCGCCGTTGCTTACGTTTGATGGCATAAACCGAGTCAACAGCGGTTGTAATTGTGCGCCGCCTGATACAGATGGAGATGTCGGTCCGAATCATTACATCGAAGCAGTCAACGAGTCGTTTAAGATATTTGACAAAAACGGGAATACCCTGGCGGGCCCAACCACATGGAACTCATTCTTTGCCCCATTGGTGGGTACTCCTTGCAATGGCTTCAACGACGGAGACCCCTTTGCTTTCTACGATCACGTGGCTAACCGCTGGGTGCTCACCGACTTCGCTTTTCCGTCGTTTCCCGGCGTCTCGTTCTTTGAGTGCATCGCCGTCTCACAGACCCCCAATCCGGTCGTCGGCGGCTGGTTTTTCTACGCGCTACAAGTGGACCCGGCGAACCCAACATTCCTTGGCGATTATCCCAAGCTTGGATTGTGGGTCTCTGGCGGAAGCCCGGACCAAAACGCCTATTTCTTGATGATGAACCTGTTTAGCAACGGCAGCACCTTCAATGGTGTGCGCGCCTATGCGCTTGACCGCGTCAGCATGATCGGTGGTGGCCCTGCCAACGCGATCGGGTTTACTCTTAGCGCGGCCGATGTAGGCGCTTCCTATAGCTTCGTCGCCGCGACCTTTCGCACGGGCGATCCGCCGCCTGCGGGCAGGAATGAAATGGTCCTGGCTGTTGACAGCCCGGCCAGCAATCCCACGACCTTGACCCAGGTCCATGCCCGGTTCTTTCATGTCGATTTTGGCACGCCGGCGAACTCAGTTTTCGGCGTCGGCGCAACCCATCAGCCGAACGCCGAGATCACAGTCAGCCCCTTCATTGAAGCATGGACAAATACGGCTGGCTTTGCGCTCGTGCCTCAGCAGGGAACCGCAACCAAGCTCGATACCTTGGGCGATAAGATCATGACGCCAGTTGTTTACCAGAATCTTGGCGGCACCGAATCATTGTGGGCAGACCAGACCAATATCCTGAATTTTCCGGCCGGCCCGACTATTATTCGCTGGTATCAATTTAATGTTACGGGCGGCACCTTCCCTGCTACCGCAGCGCAACAACAAGACTGGAGCAATGGCAACGACGGTTTGTGGCGGTTCATGCCCAGCATAGCCGTCGATCAAAATGGAAATACGGCCATCGGCTATTCAACATCGAACACTACGATATTCCCCTCCATTCGTTATGCCGGACGTTTTGCTGCCGATCCGCCAAATAACCTTGGCCAGGGCGAAGCCATCATGTTCAGTGGCACCGGGAGCCAGACCTCACCCACGCGTTGGGGCGATTACACCTACACTTCCATCGATCCCGCCGACGGCCTTACCTTCTGGCACGTGAACGAATACTACGCGACGAACAGCAGTTTCAACTGGCAGACGCGCATCGGCAAATTCAATTTCGCGGGCGGCGGGACTCCAACGCCAACCCCAACGCCAACACCGGCCTGCAACTGGTCAGCCGGCCCCGATCTGCCGAGCGCCGGGGTTCGCTTCGCTGGCGTCTTTTTCCCGGCCAACGGGAAATTCTACGCCATGGGCGGGCGGAACGGCAGTGATGTCGAGTTCACTCATCCATTTGAATACGATCCGGTAACCAACATGTGGACGACGAAGTCAGCCACTTACCCCGACACCATTACGAACAACATTGCTTGCGGCGTACTCACTGAGTCTGGGACACCGTACATTTACTGCGTGGGTGGCTCGCAGTTCGGCACCAACCTCGTGACCGGTCGCGTCTTCCGCTACAATCCTGTTACTGACAGCATCACTACCGTTGCTGCTCCCTGGCCGCCTGGCGTCAACACGCTGCCCGGAGGCTTCACTGTATTTTCGAATAAGTTCTATATCCTGGGTGGGTTTGACAATCCCCCTACCGGCAACTCGACCAACCAGATCTGGGAGTTTACTCTTCCTAGCACGTGGGTACTGAAGGCCGCTGTTCTGCCAGTTCCGCGCGCCTACATACCGACCGCTACCATCGGCAGCCTGATCTACACAGGTGGGGGCGCCAACATCACGGCCGGCACTCTCACCGATACCACAGACTCTTTTGTCTACAATCCAGTGGCCGATACTATCTCCACCATTACAGCCATACCGCGGGCCACGAGTAACACGCGAGGGCTGAACTTCAATGGCCAGATGTGGGTGTTGGGCGGACAATTTCCCACGCCGTCGAACGAGGTCGATATCTATGATCCGGTGCTCAATACCTGGTCGCTCGGCCCGCCTATGCTGACTCCGCGGCGCAACTTCGCCACTGACACCAATGGCACCGATCATATCTGGGCGGCAGGCGGCTATGATGACACTGGCGTGGCGAATATCACGTCGGAAATCTTCTTCTGCGCAGTCGGGCCAACTCCTACGCCGACCCCAACTCCGACGGCAACGCCCACAGCGACGCCGACGGCGACGCCCACAGCGACACCTACACCAACTCCGCCTCCTACGCCCACACCTACAGCGACTCCCAGTGTGACGCCGCTGCCTCGGCCGACTCCAGGGCCTAGCGGAACGCCTCACGCCACGCCACCGCCTCGACCATAACCAGCCTATTGGAGGCACTCGCGAGGTTTTCGCGAGTGCCTCCGGCTACGCAGGTTGGATTCATTCCGGGGAGCGCACCCGCCTCGGGTGCTGGCCATGGCGCCCTCGCCATGGCGAACTTTGTGAAAGATTGTTTCGGCGAGGGCGCCGAAACCAACACGCGAGGGCGCGTATGCTCCCCAGAATGAAAACGCGCGCTGTTTCAAATCTAACGTTTGTCGTATCCACGCCGCGGAGGCGGGTCATTCGGGTTTCGTCATTGATTCGGCTGCCGCGGAAGTCTGGCAGCTGCTGGACGAAGGAAAGCAGATTTGCCCGCGAATCACGCGAATTAGCGCGAATGATTTTCTTTCCCCGAAATTTTTTCGCGTCTATTCGTGTGATTCGCGGGTAACCTCTTTTTTCGATTTAACGATGTAACCAATCACCCGCCTACGTCGAGGCTACGGCGAGGCAGGCGCGGGCTTGCCCGACGCATCACCGTATTCCCGTATCGCATTGCCACGTTACACTGGTCATCTGGTCCTTGCGGACATCAACATCGAACGGGCCGAAGCGCCCGGGGCCGCCTTTCTTGCCCTTCCTGGATACGGTGTAATGCCCAGGCGCCAGGGGGACGCGGAATCGCCCTTGATCATCCGTGGTAAAGGAGGCGACTTCCGCTCCCTGGCTGTTCTCGATGATGAAGGTGGTGTCCGCGAGCGGTTTCGAGCTGGGAGCGTCCGCTCTGGTTGGCCCAGGCTGAGTTGGGCTAAACGTGATGACTCCTTCGATCCCCGTTCCCGATCCGGATTGCGTTTGTCCGCAAGAAAAAGATGCAGCCATGACCAGGAACAGCAAAATGATTGGGATTCTTCGGAATCGCATTAGCTAATTTACTTCCACGGTTCCCTATCGGTCAATAAACGAATGACGAATGATGAAGCACGAAGGAATGTCGAATGACAAAATGACGAACATTCGGGCTTCGTGCTTCTTTCGTCATTCGTCATTCGGATTTCGTCATTAATGTCGCATCATTCTCAATCAAACCCGCGGCTTTCCGCGCTTCAACGGTTTCAGCGCTTTAACGAATCGCGTGTGCTGCCACTTGACGACTCGTTTGTTGCGCTGAACCTTCTCGCGCTCACGCCAATTTATGAAACGCTATCTGCCTTTTATGATTGTTGCCGTGGTCGCGATCGCGACGCTGGGGAGCGGAGCGATACTCTATCGCGCAAAGCTTCCGCATCCTCTCACTATCCCCGAGGACAAGAGCGTTTCCGGAAAAGCCGATGCCGAATCGATGCACATTCGCGGCAACGCCAAAGCGCCGGTCACGCTGGAAGAATTCGGCGACTTTCAATGCCCGCCCTGTGGCAGCATCTCCGGTTTCCTTGATGAATTGGTGAAAGAATATGACCCGAATTTACGCATCATCTTTCGCAACCTTCCGCTCGAGATGCATGAGCACGCGCGCGACGCCGCGTTGGCTGCCGAAGCTGCCGGTCTGCAAGGCCGTTTTTGGGAGATGCACGACGTCCTTTATCGAGAGCAGGCAACCTGGAGCAAAGCCGACAACACGCGCGAACTGTTCGAGTCTTACGCGGGAATGATCGGCCTCAATCTCGATCAATTCAAAAAGGACATGGAAGGAGAAAAAGCCAGGGCGCGAGTCGATTCCGATGAGGAGCGGGCAAATTCGCTCGGGGTGATAATCACTCCCAGCGTCTTTATCAACGATCAGCAGATCGGTCCCGCTGCTAAAAATCCCGAAGGCATTCGCGCCGCTATCGATGCTGCCGTGAAAGAAAAATCATAAAAGAATGACGAAGCACGAATGACGAATGACGAATTAAATCCGAATGACGAAGCTCAAAGGAATGATAAGTGACGAAATGACAAACGATTGTGACGCCGCTTTTGTGTCGTTCGCGCTCCGTGCTTCTTTCGTCATTCGACATTCGGACTTCGACATTTCTTTCATTCCTTCGTCCTTCGTCATTGGTGCCTCGTCATTCCGATCATGACCGTATCGCGATTTCGAAATATTCTTTACATCGTCGTCGCGATCGTTTCCCTGGCCGGGCTGGCGGATGCAGGCTATCTGACACTTCAGGTGTTAACCGGTGAAACGGCTGTTTGCGGCGGGTCGCCGGATTGTTTTCGTGTGCTGGGCAGCTCGTATGCAAAGGTGGCTGGAATACCTGTCGCGGCGTTCGGTTTGCTGGCTTACTTCAGCGTATTCAGCTTCGCCACGTTTGCGGCTTTCGGCTACGCACGCGCGCGACTATTTCTGACCTTGACCGTGGGGGCCATGTTCCTCGCCACGCTCTGGTTCCTCTACGTGCAGGCCTTCCTGCTGCACGCGTTTTGTCGCTACTGTCTTTTCTCGGCGGCAGTCATATTCCTGCTGGCCGGGCTGGTGATTGCCCTGCCGCCTTCCCAGGACGCATCGGACGCATAGGAACCCCAGGTTCCATCGACGTGATGCGAATTCTGGTGATCGAGGACGAAAAGAAAACGGCAGCTTTTCTGGCCAAAGGTCTGCGCGAAGCCGGCTTCGCTGTCGATCTTGCGCCAGACGGCGAAACCGGTTTGGAGCTTGCACGCACGACGAAGTTCGATCTTCTCATCGTCGATATCATGCTGCCAAACAAAGACGGTTGGCAGGTGGTCGCGGAACTGCGCCGCGGCGGAATGCGCACGCCGATTCTTTTTCTCACTGCCCGCGACAGTGTGCGCGATCGAGTGAAAGGACTTGAATTGGGCGCGGACGATTATCTCGTCAAGCCGTTCGCGTTTTCCGAGTTGCTCGCCCGGGTGCGCTCACTGCTGCGGCGCGCTCCCGCGCAACACGAAGATCGTCTGCGCATCGACGACTTGGAGCTCGACTTGAAGCGACACAAAGCGGTCCGTTCCGGCGTGCCGCTTAATCTGACGCCGAAAGAGTTTCTTCTCCTCGCTCATCTGGTTCGCTCGGCCGGTGAAGTCGTATCACGCGCAGAAATCGCCGAGCACGTTTGGGACATCGGGTTTAGAACCGATACGAATGTCGTGGAAGTCGTGGTGCGCCGCTTGCGCGCGAAGGTGGACGATCCATTCGAAACCAAATTAGTCCATACGATTCGCGGCGTGGGTTATGTCCTTAAAGCACAGTGAGCTTGCCAACCCCGCCATACAACACACTACGTCCGATGGTTTTCATCCTCGTCCTCGTTCTCGTCCTCGCTTTTTGATGGAATCTTCGGCGACGAGGACGAGTAGGAAATTGAGATGAGAACGTACTTCGATCACGAAAAACTTGATGTCTATCAGTTAGAGCTTCGTTTCATCGCATGGGTGACGGCGCTGCTCGTGAACATCAAGCAGCGCTCTACAAATGCTCGAATCGCAGAAGTTTCGGATCAACTTGATCGAGCGAGTCTCTCCGCTTTGCTCAACACGGCCGAAGGAAACGGCCGACGCCAGCGACGAACGCGAGCGAAGTTCTTCGATGACGCGCGTGGTTCGGTAACCGAATGCGCAGCATGTTTGGATGCGCTGGTCGCGAAGGGTGTTTGCAGCGGGGGAGAGACCGATGAAGGCAAGCAGTTGCTCCTGCGGATCGCTTCGATGCTCACTAGACTGATCGAGCGCTTTGATTTTTCGTCCTCGTCCTCGATTATTCGAGAAGAAGCGGACCAGGAAGCGTTCGAGGACGAGGACGAGAACGAGAATGAGCACGAGCAGTCCTAAACCGGGCTCGATCGCGGCGAAGCTCGTTCTGCTTTTTACCCTGACCGCAACGCTTTTGCTTTCCTGCGGACTCGGCGTGTTTTATTGGATTGCGGTTCGACATGCCTTCACGGAAGACAATGCGGTCCTGGCCGACAAAATTTCCGGATTAAGCGCAGACTTCAGAGAGAGCGGGCCAGGAATTTTCGGCGAGGAATTGAGGACCCACCGGGCCGGCGAACACGCTCCCTATTGGATGAGAGTGCTCGATTCGGGCGGCCGCACCGTAACCGAGACGCCCGGAATGGACCGTTTGATTCCCCCGGATGTTTTTCCTCCCGCGCAAAGGTCCACTTCATCCATTCGCAACCCGAAAGATTATCGCACCGGCGCGAAGTTGTTTTCGTTAGCTGCGGTGAACGAGAAAACCGGCGGCCAGACTTACACAATCCAGGTCGCGCAAGACCGATCGAGCGACGAACAACTTGAAAGAAAGTTCGGCATTTTGCTGGGAGTCGTCCTGGCGGGAAGCATTCTGGCCTCGGCCATTATCGCAATCACGGTTACGAAGCACGGTTTGCGTCCGCTCGGAGAAATGACGCGTTCACTCGAACGAATCGGGCCGGCCCATCTGAACGAACGGGTGGCGCCGGCTGGCTGGCCGCGTGAGCTTCAACCGCTCGCGGCCACTTTCGACGCGATGCTGGCCCGGCTCGAGGATTCCTTCAAGCGGCTCTCGCAATTTTCCGCCGATCTCGCCCACGAATTGCGCACGCCGATCGCCAACATCATGGGCGAGGGCCAGGTCGCGTTGACACGTGAGCGCACGCCCGGCGAGTACCGCGAAGTCATCGAATCCACCATTGCTGAATGTGAACGGTTGTCGGGGATCGTGGACAATCTCCTCTTCGTGGCGCGAGCGGACGCGGCTCGCGAATCCATCGAGCGGAAGCGGATTGATGCTCGTGCCGCCGTTGAAAAGATCGCGGCGTTTTATCGAACGATCGCGGAAGATCGGAATGTCGCCATCCATTGTAGCGGCGAAGGCGAAATTTACGCCGACCCCGCCTTGTTCGAGCGCGCCCTGGGCAATCTGGTGGATAACGCGCTCCGCTTCACCCCGGAGGGCGGCACAATTCAAATATCGATTATGGCAAAGGCCGCGCATTCCGAAGTAACGGTCAGCGACAACGGATGCGGAATAACGCCAGAACATTTGCCGCGCGTGTTCGACCGCTTTTATCGTGTCGATCCATCTCGCAGCTCCGACGGTGCGGGCCTGGGCCTGGCGCTCGTGAAATCGATTGTCGATCTTCACGGCGGTTCGGCCCGGATCGAGAGCGAAGTCAATCGCGGCACAACCGTCACTCTGACATTCCCAAACAGGTTGTAGCCGACGGCGTTGACGTCGGCCACCCAAGACGTTGCCACGCCCGGCGCCGCTGCGGTCAGCGCCCGCGGTGACAGCCCGAAAATTTGCCTTGCCAAACATGACAATTTTGTAATGATCCGCGAAACCTATGACTAAATCATCATTTTTTCGTGGAGTTAGCCGCTCGTGGCTCATCCCGCTGATCGCATGCGTGTGTTCAATATTTCCGGTCGTTAATCATTCGGCCATCGCGCAGGCGGTCGCAGAACAGGAAGTTGTCGTCACGGGCGAGGAAGTGCCCAGCGCGTACGGTGCGCCTCCCGGACTTTCCCGCAGCCGCTTTTCCAGTACTACGCAAGCCTATGTTTTACCGCCATGGGCATTTTTCTTCGGCGAGATTTACGAGGGCCAGGCATCCCGCCATGGGCCGCCCGATCATCTTTTCACTCAAGAGGTCGAAATGGGTTTGCCTTATCGTTTTGGAGTGGCGGCGGAAGCAAAGTTCGAACGATTTAACGGTGGAGGAGGCCCGGAGACCGCGAGCGTAGAAGCACGGTGGGCTCTTGCTGAGTGGAACAAGATTCCGCTCAATCCGACTCTCTTCGTCGAATACAAATTCGGTGTCGGCACTATTCGACACGAAGAAGGACCCCCTCCTCCAGGAGGAGAAGAAGAAGAGGAAGAAGAGGGCGGCCCGCCAAAAGTTCCGGACGCCTACGAATTCCGTTTGCTCCTCGCCCAGGATTTCGGCGAGCGGGTTGAGTGGGCCATGAACTTGTTCTTCGAAAAAGAGAACACCGGCGATCGCGGCCGTGAGTGGGGCTTCTCCCAGAGCGTCATGACTCCCATTCTCCTGCCTAACGAGCGTCTGAAAATCGGCCTGGAAATGGAATATAAGAATTTTACCGTCAAAGACACACGCGGCGATCCCATGCACACTTTTGTCATCGGTCCAACCATTGCGTGGAAACCGACAAGCCAGACTCGCCTGGACATCTCGCCGTTGTTTGGTTGTACTGACGACTCGCCGGTGGCTGACGTCTTCGCTGTCTTTTCCTGGCTTTTCGGTGGCGAACAGGCCGAAGCCGAAGCGCCCGTGTCCTCGCGGTTCCGTTACTACACCGGCTCTGTTTCCGCTGATCGCTATTCAGGAAAGGAAACCAAGGACACCAAGCAATTCGTGGTGCCGTGCCCGGAATGGTACGGCGATAATGAATGGAATGTGAATCTTTGGGGCACATACGTCTTCACAAACACTGATTACAACCCCAACCTCGACATCGCGGATCTCATCCAGAGCACAACTGAAGGCGAAACCGTCGCCGGCTCGTTCGACCGTTACATCGGCAACGATCACGCCTGGGGCGGCGGTGGCGATATCAAATATTTTTTCCATCGTTACTTTGGCATCGGCCTCGAAGGTTTCGCTCTCAACGCTCACAAGCGCAGTTACGACATCGATCTTCGTTCGCTCGATGGCGTCTTCGTCGGTCACAACATCGACGATCAGCGCGTTGTCGGTGCGGTCCTTGGCACATTCACCCTGCGATATCCCATTCCATGCACCCGCTTCGCGCCTTACGCCTGGGCCGGGGGTGGTGCGATCTTCGGCGGCGGCGAGAGGGATAGTGTGACGACGCAGCCGATCCCGGGTTTACCGAACGAGTTTCCGACCGTCAACGCGCAAAGTCATCATTTCGACGGGGAGACAAAAGCGATGGGCCATTTCGGATTCGGTCTTGAATTTCGGTTCACCCGCAATATCGGCTGGACGAATGATGTGAGCTGGGGGGTCATCGAGGGGCCGAAGAATAACTTCACCATGCTCCGGAGCGGCATCAATTTCGCCTTCTAAGATCTTGGGGGGGTTCACACCCTCAGGGCTGAAAAACCGCGGCAGTTTCCGCGGTTTCTGAAGTGGATACGCCGCAGCCCGAATGGATGCGGGCTGCGGCTACACTTTTACGAATTATAGAGGCGTTCGACGCGGCGAACGCCTGGGTTGCGGATTTGGCGTTTGCCACAACGGCGCTACAACCATTGGCATCTCTTGACCGCATTTAATTCCTTGTCATCCCGAGCGAATGCGAGGGATCTCGCAACTGACAAATCGATTCAACTCCTTGACCCGCTTTCTTCGCACCGATACTTTCGTTCTCGGAAAGGAGCTCGTTGGTGAAAACCGAGGTGTCGATCGAATACTGCGTAGTTTGAAACTACACGCCGAAGGCCGTCAGTTTGGCGACCAAAATCCTTGAGCTCGGCGAGCGCATCAAATCGCTCACGCTGATTCCCTCGAGCGGCGGCGCTTTCGAGATTCGCGCCAATGACAAACTTCTCCATTCCAAACTCGACTCCGGCGATTGGCCGGATTTCGACGATATCGTCAAGGCGATCAAAAAGCTTAAGTAAGGACTTTCTTTTCGCGCTGTTGGCGCCAGACGTTGTCGATCTCTATCAATCGGCAATTGGCAATCGAAAATCGGAAATCGGGAGAGTGAAGGGTGCCTGGTGGCCCTCGCGGTCTTCAAAACCGTCGTCGCCGCGCAAGTGGCGAGGTAGGTTCGATTCCTATCCTCTCCGCCAAATCATGTTTCATTTTCGATTTCGCTGTAGCGGCGGCTGTGTCAGCCGCATCAAGCAGGCGACACGCCTGCCTCTACATCAACCCTCAACCCTCAACCATCAAACTTTCAACTATGTCGCGTGAGCAAATCCGTAAACTGACTTCGCTCTCTTCCTGTGCCGGGTGAGCTTCCAAGTTGAGCCAACAGGCCCTGCGGCAAGTTTTGCCACAGCTTCCGATCTTGCTGGACCGAAAAGTAATCGTGAGCTCGAACACGTTCGACGATGCGGGCGTTTATCGCCTGGATCGGCACCGCGCTCTGGTGCAGACCGTTGATTTTTTCACACCCATCGTGAACGACCCCTTTTCCTACGGGCAAATTGCGGCGGCCAACTCGCTTTCTGATGTCTTTGCAATGGGCGGACGCCCGTTGACCGGGCTCAACATCGTTGGTTTCCCGGCTGATCTCGTCAAGCCGAGAGTAATTTCGTCGATTTTGCGCGGCGGCATGGCCAAGGCTGCCGAGGTGGGTTGTGCAATAATTGGCGGCCATTCCATTCGTAATCCCGAACCAATTTATGGTCTCGCCGTCACCGGAATTGTCGATCTTCGCCACGTCACCACCAATGCAAACGCGCGTCCCGGCGATCTGCTTGTCCTGACAAAACCGTTGGGGACCGGCATCGCCACCACCGCGATCAAGCGCGGACTGGCTTCGCGATCGCTAGAAAAAAAGATCATCGAGCTCATGTCGAAAATTAATATCGTTGGCGCCGAGCTCGCCGAACGTGACCTCGTTCGCGCGGCCACTGACATCACCGGCTACGGTCTGATTGGCCATCTCATTTCACTTTGCCGCGCCAGTCGCGTCTCCGCCGAGGTCGATGGCGGCACGGTGCCGATGATTAGCAGTGAGATCGGCGATCTCATCGAGCAGAGCTGCGTTCCCGAAGGGAGCCGGCAAAACCTTTACGCTGCGACCGTGGCCGTCGATTGGGCAAGCACGGATGAAGCGAGCAAAATTCTTTTAACCGACGCGCAAACCAGTGGCGGACTACTTCTTTGTGTCAGTGAAGCGAACCTGGGGAAAGTGCTCAATATCCTGCGAAAAGTACGCGCGCCGAGCGCTGCTGTCATCGGAAAAATCGTGGCGCGACGACGGCGCGGGCCATTGATATGCATGACCAGATAAAACCTCGCTCCCGCCGGGAGATTCCCGCGGTCAGCAAAGTTCTTGATGCGCTCGGCCAGTACGATTTTTCGCGTCCTGTCGTTACAGATCTTGTCCGACGCGAGCTTGCGACAATTCGCGCAAGAGCGGAAATCCCGGAATTTAAGTCGATTGTCGATTCCGTCCGCCGTTCGCTTGCGAATCTTCGCTCCACCAGGCTTCAGCCGGTCATCAACGGAACCGGAATTGTCATTCATACGAACCTTGGTCGGGCCCCGCTTGCGCCGGAAGCGGTCCGCGCGCTGAACGAGATCGGTCCAGCCTATTCCAATCTTGAGTACGATCTGGTGACCGGCGAGCGCGGCCGGCGCGGCGCGTACATCGAGAACGCGCTCGCGCTCCTGTGCGACGCGGAATCGGCCACGGTGGTCAACAATTGCGCCGCCGCATTGGTATTAATCGTTCACCACTTCACGAAAGGTAGGGCGCGATCAGAGCTTGCTCGCCGTGGCGAGGGCGCGCCGGAGGTCGTCATTTCGCGGGGCGAAATGGTGCAGATAGGCGGCGGATTTCGCATTGGTGAAATTATCGAGGCGGCCGGAGCGAAGGTGCGGGACGTCGGCGCGACAAACAAGACGACGCTCAGCGATTACGCAAAGGCAGTTGGGCGAAACACGGCTCTCATTCTCAAAGTTCATCGCAGTAATTTTTTCATGAGCGGTTTTGTGGAATCGCCTTCCTCGGCAGCTCTCGCCGCGCTCGCGCGGAAAAAGCGCGTTCCTTTCGTCGAGGACCTGGGAAGCGGCGCGATCTTTCCAACAGAGCGTTTGAGACTCGCCGAACATGAGCCGACACCTGCTGAAGCGTTGAAGGATGGCGCGGGTCTTGTTTGCTTCAGCGGCGACAAATTATTTGGCGGTCCGCAAGCGGGAATTATTGCAGGAAAGAAGCGCTTCGTCGCCGCGTTGAAACGCGAGCCGCTGTTTCGTGCCTTGCGCGGCGACAAATTGGTTTTTGCCGCGTTGCAAGCCACTATCGACCTTCATCTCGATCAATCAGGCGGACTCCCTGCGATCGCCCTTTTGCAAGTTACTGAGGACGAATTGCGGGCTCGAGCCGCTGCGATTGTTGGCCGACTGGAGGGTTTGCCAATGCGAATCGCGATTGGCTACGGTACGGTCAAGGTCGGCGGCGGAACGTTGCCAAAATCGACAATGCCGTCAGTTACAATCGACATTGTTCCGAAGAATTGTTCGCTGGCGGAATTAGCTGCGCGTCTTCGCGCCTCAAATCCACCGGTCATCGGCTATTTCGCAAACGGGCGTTTCAAGCTCGATTTGCGGACAATTTTCCCGCAACAGGATGAACTCGTCGTCGCCGCGCTTCGCGAAGCGTGCGCTAACACCATCTAAGCACCACGAACGTCGCGAAGAACACGAAAATGGAATTTGATGCGTTGTCTCGAAATGTGATTGGCTGCGCGATCAAAACGGCATCAAACGGTTCGTTCCATAATTCTTCGTGCTCTTCGTGTCCTTCGTGGTTTCAAAAGGAGACATGACCGAAAAACATTTTATTCTTGCGACCGCGGGTCACGTCGATCACGGCAAGAGCGCCTTGGTCAAAGCACTCACTGGAACTGATCCTGATCGTCTGCCTGAAGAAAAAGCGCGACAAATCACGATTGACCTCGGCTTCGCGCAATTGAATCTCGATGGATCAAGGGACGAGCGGTTCCATATCGGTATCGTCGATGTGCCTGGCCACGAAGATTTTGTCCGGAACATGATTGCTGGCGTCGGTTCAATCGATCTCGCGCTCTTTGTTGTCGCCGCCGACGACGGCTGGATGCCGCAAACCGAAGAGCATCTGCAAATTTTGACCTATCTCGGCGTGAAACGAGGTGTGATCGCGCTTACAAAAAGCGATCTGGGCCAGACCGATAATGTCCATGAACAAATTCGCACTCAACTGCGCGATACCGCCTTCGCGCGATCACCGATCATTCCAACGTCGGTCCGCACCGGCGAAGGAATTGAAAGTCTGAAGTGCGCGCTCGGCTCAGAGTTCGCAGCCATGCAAGCACAACGCGATTTCGGAAAACCGCGACTGTTTGTCGATCGCGCTTTTACCCTGCATGGAATTGGCACGGTCGTGACTGGCACATTGACTGGCGGACAAATCCGGCGCGGCCAGAATGTCATCGTTCAGCCGCAAAATTTCGAAGCGCGCATTCGCTCGATCCAAAGTCATCGTTCCGAATTAGAGTGTGCGCAGCCGGGGATGCGCACAGCAATCAATCTCCCGGATGTCGCCATCGGCGACGGCCCGGCACAGATCAAACGTGGAGACGTGATTGCCACCGTCGATGTTGGCAGTGCAAGTTCCACCCTCGTAGCTCGCCTTGAAAAATCGGACCGGCTTAACCACGAAAATCCGGCTGCTCGCCCGCTTAGAAATGGAAGCTCGGTCCACGTTCATCACGGCACGTCCCGAGTGGCTGCGAAGGTTACCTTGCTCGAAAGTGGTTCGCTGGAAGCGGGCAAGAACACGCTCGCTCAGCTAAAACTCGCGTTGCCGATCTTTGCATTTCTTGGCGATCGTTTTGTCGTTCGCGATGCATCCGAACAACATACCATCGCCGGCGGACTGGTCCTCGATCCAGACGGAGGGAAATTGCGCCACGCGACCCGATACGAATTACTCGCGCCGCGCGCTCTCGCGCCGGACGATATTGATCTTTGCGTGCGCTCCGAGATTGCACTGCGCGGGTTTGTGCGAAAAAAAACCCTTCTCAGGAAGTCGCATTTTAGTGCTGATGAAATCACGGAGACCTTTCTGCGTTTGCAACGCGGCAACGAAATTGTTGCCTATGGAGAGATCGCGGCTGGGATTGAACTCTGGCAGAAGCTGCGCAACCAGGCGACCGGTTTAATCGACGCCGCGCACAAACGAGATCCCGAGCGGACCGGTCTCGATCTGAACGAGCTTCGCGCGGCGTTGCGCGAACCGCCCGATGTCTTCGAAGCACTGATTGCAGACCTGTGTTCGGACAATTTTGGCCGCAAAGGTTCAACGATCGCGCGAATTGCGCATCGGCCGTCGTTGCCAGTCGAACTTCAGCCGGTCGAACGGAAAATTTGCGAAGCACTCGCGATAAAACCGTTCGACCCGCCACCGCGCCGAGAGATCGAGACAGATTTGAATGCGCAGCGAGTGCTCCGATTCCTGATTGAAACGGGAGAAGTGAGCGAAGTTGGTTCGGATGTGGTCTTGTTGCGGGAGAATTTCGAACGCATGAAAGACGCGGTTGCGGATTTTATTTCCCAGAATGGACCGGCTACCGTGAGCGAACTGCGCCAGAGACTCCAGAGTTCGCGCCGCATCATGGTGCCGTTACTCGAGCGGCTGGACCGAGAAGGCGTTACGCGGCGCGTGGGGGACAAAAGGATGCCTGGCAGGATCATGTAACGTGTGAAACGGTCGCGGCCAGTTCTGCTCGTGGTGCCGTCCCTGCAGGAAGCTTGGGATGATGCAATTTCGCCATGGTTCGACCGAGTCCTGCCCGGGGCCTGGAAGCACCCGTTGCCTTCGCTGGTGCTCGTTCCAACGCGTGGGCAGGCCAACGATCTTAAGGCGCGCTTGATTGCAAAAGGCTCTTCGCATCTCGGTTTGCAGTTTGTAACACCGTCGAGTTTACGTGCGTTGCTCGCGCGAGATGATGCGACTCCGGCTGCTGAGCCGGAACATCTGCGTTTGCTTCTCGCAATTGCGGCTAGCGAAATGGAAGATCGGCCTAACGAATCTGAAGCACTTGCTGCCAAAGCTGTTGCTCGTGCGCCTGCGCTACTGCTGCGCGCACTGGATCGCCTGGAAACTGCCGGTTGGAAATTCCAAGAACTCGGGCTGCCGTCGTTTGCGCCAGTGGTTCAGCGTTTTAACGAGCTGCTGAAAAAATGCGATTTTGTTCTTCCGCGCAAAACCGATCGAAGGCGTTTGCAACAAGCGGCGGGCGGCAAGCGTGAATTTTCCCACGTGCTTATCACCGGATTCGACGGAGCGCATTGGGCAGAGTGGTTTCTCCTGCGCGCGGCGGTCGAACTGGCAGAAAACGCAACGATCGTGCTTGAGGAACCGCGGGAGAACTTTTCCGATGTCGATCTTTGCTGGATCGGCTCTTGGGAAGAAGTCTGCGGCGAAGCCCAACGCGCGCCGCTACCGACCACCGCGCTCGGCGATTCGCTTTTCAGCGAAATGGAAATGCGCGGAGGCGCGGAAACGGCAAAGCGCTTCGATTTTCTGATCGGCACAAACTTTTCGGAACAAGCCGAAGCGATCACACGGCAATGCGTTCGTTACTTGGCAGATCAGAAATGCACGCGGCTCGGCGTGATTTTTCCCGGCAGCGGGGCGTTGCCGCGGCTGGTCGCGAGCTCGCTAGAGCGGCTTGAAATCCCGCATAATGACGGGCTCGGCCACATTGTTCCCGGCATTTTCGAATCGGCTGAGTGGCAGGCCTGGATCGAATTGCAACGCGCGCCACGACTCAATTCCTTTCTGCGTTTTCTAAATGCGTTGCCCGACCCCGCGGTCGTATCGCCCAAAATCAGCCGGCAAGTTTTCGAAAAAATTCTGCACGAAAGTTACAAGGACGTGTTGCTGGACGATCTCGAACTGCTGCGCGAATTCTGTGCTACGCGCGTGGACGACAAATCTCAGTCGGCCGCCGAAGCGCTGCGCGCGCTGCCGTTTCTCCCGCCGCGCGCCACGCTCGCGCAGTTTCTCGAACAGACTCACGCCGCGCTTGT
>WNFV01003450.1_pt1 | contig 20141 bp, 16 predicted proteins | sample 5400101 | NCBI WGS metagenome assembly WNFV01 (sample SAMN13153361, study PRJNA577476) | soil metagenome | isolation source: 115 cm soil or saprolite under grassland replicate 1 | place: USA:California | collected 2016-06-15 | reverse complement strand
AACTCCCAATCCTTGAGACGCGCGATTGATCCCTGAACCGCGCTACCGCGAGTTTGACTCTGGTAGGATCCAGTGCCGGTGACCGTTGAGGGTTCCGATCTCATCGTCATACTTGGCTCACTTAGGTAGCGTAGTGTCCTGTCACGGGGTTCCATTGAGCCGGCGTGATCCCGGGCTTCCAGGGTGTGCGATAATCGGGCTTGTCCGCTCGCCAGTCGGCCGGTTTTACCACTCGCACGCAGATCAACAACGGATGGCCCGGATCTATAAAGTCCAGTTCGCGCCGGGTAAGTTCTTCGGCGGGTATGTTTATCTGGTAGGCGATTCGGGTAAATAAATTGCCGTAGATATCCAGCGTGTAATCCTCTGGCTGCAGGTCGAGATTTCGGAGCATGTTTTCAACTTCAATTGGGGTAAACCAGCGATATACGAACATCGGTTCGCCTGTGCCCATGTCCAAGCCGCGTGGAAAATAGTAATCTACACACGAAAAGTTTATCAGTAGAACTCCGCCGGGCTTCAAAATGCGGATCGAGTGGTAAAGAGCGGCTTCCGCGTCGTAAATGAGATGCATCGTAAATTGGTTGACAAAGCAGTCGTAGCGGTCCGACGACACATGATCTGCGCGGCTGAGGTCGGCGACGACGGTGATCTCAGGACTATGCGGCGACAGATCGATGCCCTCAGCGCACGTAACCGCGATTCCCCCGAACCGGCGAATCGTATCTGTGCTGCCAATCTCTAGAGCGAGCCCCCGGATATCGTTCTGATGTTTTTGGAGGTACTTGAGCCAGTAAAAGCGGACGATCGGAGTTCCCCATTGCCGACCGTGACCTATGGGTTGCAGTCGACGAAACTGAAGACAACGTAGGTTTCGGACCAGAGGCAGGCTAAACCAACTGGATTGGAACCCCAGCGCCGAGCGCCAGATCTTTCCAGCTAGTCCGCACCTGGCCCGCTGGTAAATGCGATCCAGCTTCGGGTAACGGCAGGGCCAAAACCCGGTCCGCAACCTTCGCCACCGTCTGACGTTGTATCGTTTGGATACGTAGTCCGCCAGCCATCGCAAGAATGCCGAGCGCGCGGTTGAGTGCTGTGTCTGCGTAGTAGAACAGTTGGAGTTTGCATGTTGCCGGTACCGAGCGGAACACTGGGAGGTTACAAACACTGGCGCCGCAAGTGAGACTTTGGCAAAAAATGCCTGGTCTTCATACAAGCCTCGGAAATGCTCCTCGAATCCGCCCACTTGATCAACGACCTTACGGCGCATCAACGCGCTACATGTACATGGAGAAATTTCCGGCATTCGTATTAAACGGGTCATTAGGGCCGGTGGCTGGAGCAGGGTATTGGGTTGCACGCCGAGGTCGTGAATATAGTCGCGCTGGCGGTCTTCGGCACTCCCACTCCAGCTATACCACCATTGCGTCCGGCCATAGACCATGGCCGCGTCAGGTTGGGATTCCAGTATAGCAACTTGGTGCTCCAATTTGTTGGGTAGCTACACGTCATCAGCATCAAGGAAAGCGATATATTCGCCTTTAGCGTTGGCAATGCCCAGATTTCTCGAGACGCTCATGCCCCGGTTTTCGTGGCCGGCATGCTCCAGATAGCGTACCTTCTCGGGATGTCGCTCAGCATAGCGTAGGGCGATGTCGGAACTCTCATCTGTCGACCCGTCGTCGACGAGCAAGAGTTCCCAGTGGTCGTAGGTCTGGGCGAAGATGCTTTCTATGGCTTCCTGGAGGAATCTATTCTCATTCAAGAAGATAACGATGGCAGAGACGAACGGTCTATCATTCATATCAATCAATTCAAATTATCGCCGATACTTTCAAGAGCTTGAGTTTAACCTAAACCGGCAAACCGCATTTCATTGAAAAAAAGGAAACTAAGAAAGGCAGCCTGGCGCTTGGGTAATCGTTTAGTTGATCGGCTCGAACAAATTGTTATCAACCAAATCCCGCTCTGGAAACCATTGATACTCGCCGTAAGGTCTATTCAGCATTACTACGGGAAGTCGGGGATTAAAAAGTTTTGACCAACCGCTTAGGATTGAGGCTGTTTTTAGCAAAGCGTCACATCGTGATAAAAGCAGGCAATTAACGATCGCATCCCTGGTTATTTCATATTTATCAGTAGCCGCCGATCTGTGAATCGAATTCCCATCTCGCGCACGGAATGAATCGTTTCGGTACAGGATAGGGCGACCTACAGAAGCTTTCTCGATATTTTCAATAAAATTTATATCATCGCTCGCAATAAACACGCGGTCAGTATCTGGATGTAGTTTTAAATAGTGCTCGATATTTCTTTTCACGCTATCGTACGAAAAGACTGAGGATTCTTCCACCTTATCTGTTCCTCTGTAGTGCACCCCTAATACTCTTCTGTTAGCAAAATGCTTAGAACAAAAATCCTCGACTTCAGAAAGCACGTCGTCCTTAACAACGAGATACTTGTTAATTAAAAAACTCGCTAAATCAATATTAAGGACCCTATCGTAGTCCTTGCCTAAACTAAGTTCTGTTATGGAAGAAATCTTGATGAATATGGGTGACTTGCCATTCTCAACAGTGCCTTTTATTCCGAAAAACGTGCCGAAATAATCCTCGGAGTTTTCTGAATTCGGATAAGAAAACTTGAATTGAGGAATCAGCCCATTCTCATCACAGTACGCCAGAATCTCCAAGCACCACTCCAATCTCGCCCCTAATCCAACAGTGCTTCTTATTTCGACGGCAAACACCCCATTTCTCGAGTTGTATTTGGCAACGAGTGAAATAAGAGCGCGGTTTATTATTGATTTTATCCAGCTAAAAAGCTTCATCCTAACCAGTGAACATCCAATGCCTGGTTTTGATCCAAGCTGCATAACCTAGCTTGCGTCTCTATCGCTGTTCGCAGGTTTCACGGCCCTCACTGCGATGATGACCTCATAATCGGGATCGCAGGAATCCAGCTCTTTTTGCTGCAGTTCCTCGTATGCTATGCCATAGAGAAAGGCGCTCGCCGCCAGCACATTCCCATAGGCTTCAACCCTGATATGGGTTACGGGAAACACCTCCTCGAATAGTCGTCGTGCAGACTGAGTGGTGAACGCCCAGAAATGGCCCCACCGTTCCATGTCGTATCGGCTAATGGGACTAATTCCCGGAACCGTTGCCAGCACAACGCCGCCTGGTTTCAATATTCGTTGCACCGTGCGCAGCGCTGCTGGCACATCATAAATGAATTGGAGCGTCTGCGTCAGAATCACACAGTCGAAGCTGTCGGACGGTATGTGATCCGCGCAGGTGAGATCGCCTACAATCGTGCCATTCGGATTACCCGCCTCAAGATGAAGCACGTCGCTTTGGGTCACCCGTTCGCTTCCGAACCGGCACGTATACGTATTATCTGCAATCTCCAGGACACGCCCACAGACGTCCGATGCATGAGCCGAGAGAAACCCCTCGATATAGTAACGGTCAACGGGCAGCCCTCGATCATAGCCGAACTTGCGGCTGAGGGGGGTGACGCGTCGCAGGCTGCCGAAGCGCACCCACCCGACTGGTGCGGTATAGTCAATCCCTTTCCATTTGGCCCATAGCCAGTGACGGACGGGCATAGGCAATATACGCCGGGCTATTACGAGCATGAGATGCTGCCCATCTCTCACTAGCCAGGACAAATTCGGATGGCGACATCGCCACAGTTCCTTTCGGAGAGCTTGCCAGATCTTGGGGTCTTTAACGCCCTGACCGGATAAGTAGTCCGCGAGCCAGTCCAGGAAAAACAGCCGTGTGGAATATTCCTGTCCTGTTTTGCGCACAACCGAATAACTGGAGCTTGGATGCTGCCGATACCTATCCCAGCACTCACTTGCCGCGAACACAGGCGCCTTGAGACAGACCTTGGCGCAAAACGCCTGGTCCTCATATACATCGTATATTCCCCGAAAAGGCTCATCGAATCCGTCTACATGTTTTATTATTTCATGCCGCGCCAAGATACTTGACGGGTTAGGAATAGCTGCTTTTTGTGCTAGGAAGAAATGCGTGAGCAGGGTTGGGGGCTGGATTAGCGTATTAGGGGACACGCCAAGATCATCCACAAAGTCGCGGCGCTGATCTTCCGGCTTGCCCGTCCAACTATACCAGTATTGAGAAAGACCGTAGACCATCGCGGCGTCAGGATGTGAGTTAAGGATCGCTACCTGTTGTTCCAATTTGTGCGGCATCCAAACATCATCTGCGTCCAGAAAAGCAACGTACTCACCTGAGGCATAACGGATCCCTAGGTTGCGCGAGGCCGTCTTACCACGATTCTGATGACCTGTGTGCTCAAGGTAGCGTACTCGTTCAGGATATCCTCCCGCGTACCGACGCGCGATCGCCGTGCTCCCATCGCTGGAGCCGTCATCCACCAGCAAGAGTTTCCAATTGTCATATGTTTGGGCGAAGACGCTCTCGATGGCTTCTTGAATGAACTGCTCCGTATTCAAGAAAATGAGAACGATAGAGACGAGAGGTTTATTGCTGACCTCAGCCTGACCCAGTTGCGTATTCAAAGCCGAGGCAGATTCCACTTGCTTTCTCCATATTGCGCGAAGAATCCATTGATTTGATTTACCAGACGATCCCCACGCCGCAACAGCCGGAAAGCTCGCGGGTGGCGATAGCGCCAGAATTCAAATTCAAGCGCTCGCCATACCCGCCAATCTTGCGTTCGCTGCCCCGCTAAATACATGTCAAGCCAATTCAAGAAACGCAACCGCGCGGAGTCGGTCTCGCCAGTTCTCTGACCCGTCAAGACACACGAATCGGGATGCTGGCGATAACGGTACCAACACTGACCGGATGCGAAAACAGGTGCGCTGAGGCAGATCTTGGCGCAAAAGACCTGATCTTCATATTCACCCGGGAAGGTGTCTTCAAATCCGCCCACCTGCTCGACGACGTGGCGTCGCGCCAGGATTCCGGAGGGCACAGCCGCCTTGTCGCGCAAAAAGAGCGGCAGCAGCTTCGGCGCCTCGATGATCATATTCGGTGGCACGCCTAGTTTTTCTACATAATCACGTTCGGCATCTTCCCGCTTCCCGGTCCAGCTATACCACCATTGGATAGGTCCATAGACCATGGCGGCGTCCGGGTAGGTCTCAAGAATGGCGACTTGTTCTTCTAAAATATTCGAGAACCAGACATCGTCGGCGTCGAGGAACGCAACGTATGCACCTTGCGTATTGCGGATACCCAGATTACGCGAGGCGCTCATGCCGCGGTTGGCGTGCCCTGGGTGCTCAAGATAGCGCACGCGTTGAGGATCTTGTTCCACACAGCTACGCGCGATCGCCGTGCTTCCATCGGTGGATCCGTCATCAACGAGAAGCAGTTCCCAATTGGCGTAGGCCTGCGCGAAAACGCTCTCAATCGCTTCTCGCAGGAAGCGCTCGGCACTCCAAAAAATGATCACGACGGAGACGAGCGGCTGATTCATCTTCACTTGGCGAATCACGGACGAGACTGAGTCACTCCATGGAATTTTCAGGATTGGACATTCAAGTCTTTCCGACGATACAACTGCTCGAGTCCCCGTTGCGGGGAGGTGTAGATGAGGTCATAGCCTTCCTGCAATTGTTTGAAGATGAACTTGGGAATCTCCTTGTTGCGGTCTCTATCGCGGACACCCCAGACAAGCACATAGTCTATGCGCCCCCCTGTGCGCTGCGGATAGCTTAGGATCTCTGTCGGAAGCGCCCTCAGTTCTCCAGAGGCGCTGTCCAGTGGCGCGTAGTGTAAATGCACGGCGGGGTTGAGTTCCGGCCGGAACAGGAAGGGAAAATAGCTCGTTTGCCCCGCCTCATAGTTGCCTAGGTCGACAATCCCTCTCTCCGCCGCGAGATAACCAGCCGCGTTCAAAAGAAAGTTGACGCGCAATGATACGGGCCGGCCATCCGGATCGTCCCCTCGCTGGGAAAAGTAGATGGGGAGAAGTGTCGTATTCGGCTCAATACGGCGCGTGCCTGAGATGTACTCCTTCAAGTAATCGTTCAGCTCTCCATACTTGACACTGTGGAGTCCCAATAAAGCGACAGAGAACCCTATCGCTGCGCCCTGGATGAATCGTCTGGCAGTCGGTCCGTAGCGGTGAGCTGCGAACCAGATGATCAACACCAGAAAAGGATAGAGATTCATCCGATCATGGATGTATCCGCCACCGCCGATTTCAGAAGGCCCGATGAAGTAGACGAATGTATACACGGCTGCGACAACGATAAATCCATTCCAGAAGTTGGGTCGCACAAACAACTTCTTGGAGAGGAGGAGATAGCCGATAACGGCCACAAAAAAACACGCAACTCCCCTCGAAATCCAGATTTCCCGTACCTCGTAAGAAACGAGCGAATAGAGCGAAAGAAATTCATTCAGCAAGATCCTGGGCGGCGGCTTGTCTTCCCATGACACAGGGAGACTATATCTTCGAGTTTGAAAAAAAAATATCGCAAATAGGATGATGGTCGGCACGAATGCATATAGCGGTCTCAGCAGCGGCAAGGCGTTCCGGAACACGCGGGGGGAGAACTGCCACTTGCATCCCTGCTCGCGGAACTCGAGCAGTATCCGCCACATGGTCATCACGGTTACCGCCAGAAACGCCGCAGCCATTGAGACGATATGAGTGAAATAAAGCAATAGCGAAAGGACGGCCAGATTGATTGTCTGATAGAGGGTGAATTGCTCCCGGTATTTGAGCCAGTAACCGATGAAGAAAAAGTACATTGGCAAGCTATACGAAAAGCTATAAAAGCCCATATGAAACAGGTAGTTGTGAATAAAAGGGAAAATAAGCACGGCAAGGAAAGCCGAGTCAGGACAAACCGCACAAATGGCGTAGCGAACCGATACGGGTAAAAGGACAACGTAGCCGCTTAAAAAAATCTTCTCTGCGACGCGCAATGACGTGAGTGACATCAGTCCAGCCAGCACGACGTGTCCGGCCCAGTTGGGCGTGAGGTTCTCGTTGAAGACATAGTACGCGCGCAAGGCGGTGCGGTCCGGCTGAGCGTACTCACGCATAATATTGGCATTCTCAAGGTGGGCGGGCCCGTCCTGTGAAGGAAAGTACGTAAACGCCCAAATGGGGATGAGGTGGAGGACAATCAAGGCCGCAAAAAGAAGATTCCCACGGTCGGTCAGCCAGCCACAGAGTTGCCTCAAAATGCGGTGAGGGAAGCACCAGAGTAAGGTAGAATCAAGGCGCAGGTCGGGAGTCCCCTTCATAGTCGGTTCCGACTCATTTCACCGCTCGGATCGTGATCAGAACTTGATAGTCTCGGTCCTGGTGATCGGGCTCGTTCGGTTTCAATTCTTGACTCGCCAGGCTGCAGGGAGGAAATAGCTGTCAACACATTTCCATGCGCTTCAATCGTTACGTCGCCACGCGGAAAAACGTCTTCGAACAACCGTTGTATTGATACAAAATAGAAGATTTACGAAGGTACTACGAACGCGAACTGAAGCGTTCGGCATTCCAAAAAATGATTACGACGGAAACGAGCGGCTGATTATTCATGGATCGAGATAGGCCGACGAGACTGGTATCGTCTTGTCAAATTGTCGATCGTAAGTGACGTGAACAGGTATAAGCGCCCGTAAGATGCGTTCAGTTTTCGAAATCTCTGTGTTTCAAGATCGAAGGACTCTCCCTGGAACCGAATCTGTTCTTGAAAAAGCTCTCGGGCATAGCGATACAGCTCTATATCTAGCGCATTGTGAGCCTTTATCACGCCCAACGTCTCAGGAGGAATGTCCTCTTTCGGTGCACGGTTCCGGGTGACGTTCTGCTTCGAATAGAAGGGATTGCGCCATCCCAGGATCCGCTTCATAAGTATCAACGAACGGTCGAACTCCTCCGTAATCCCGACCGCCGCAAAATGCTCCGCAAGATTCCTTTTCGCCATATCTAACATTTCATCCGAGCATATTCCGAAGCTCGCCGTATGGCACGGGCCGGCCAGCAGCCTTGTCTGATCGTTATTAGGTTCTTGCCGGCCGCAGGATTCGACGAACTCCTTCAGACTCATCTTGCTTGCTAACTCATATAGATAGTTTGACGGGTCATGCCGCACGAAATAGTAGTGAGAAATCACACGATCAATCGGTTCGCGCAGCATGGTGATATACGTGCATGATCTGGCAGAGAACGCATGCGCCCCAAAGTACAAGTGCCCCATAACAATGCGCAGGTGATCCATCTGGTTTTGGGGTATAGCGGCGAGCTCTTCTCCCAGCATTGACTCGTATAAGTGAAGACTGCTAGTTGAATCATACTGGCGCTCAATAATGTGCCTGAGGGTACTTCCCGCCGTTTTGGGCAGGTGCAGAAAGATTGTCAAAGGTTGTGATTGTGTCGTCCCAATCATCTTCGATCTAAATTGCGCTAAACTTTGTAGCATGAAGTCAGCCCTTTCTATCTTCCGTTTAGCTTGAAGATCAAATAATCATTTTTCTGGGACACAATCGGAAACTTGGAAAGGAACTCCTTCAGGTCTGGCTGCTTTTCGAACTCCCGCAAGTCTTCCACAATGAAATACTCGGGCGAATCCTTAGCGAACCAAGTGTTAAAACGGTCCACCGCACCCTGCGACTTTAAGCCTGCGAGCCGTTCCCATTCCAAGTCCCACTGGAGTGGCCACGATGAGCCCGAGAGTAGGCCATGGTATTCCAACGGTACTCCATAGTCGCCGGATAGAAAAATCGTCTTCACGCTGTGGTTAACCAACGCGCCGATTTGTTGTTCGGCTTCTACCTTGCGCTCAATCTGCGGGTTTATCAGTCTCGACCTGGCTACCGCGATGCTAATAACCAACCCCAGCAGCAGCGCACTCCAAGCGGCAAGCCGCCAATGCAACTGCGGCCGAATCTGCTCTAAATGACTCATCATCAAAGCCATCAGCGGTCCTATAGACAGACCGACAATAGGAATGAGCTGCAGCTGGTAATAATCATGCGTCGCGAAGTTATAGTTGAGCGCCAGGCCAAAGATAACATATCCAGTCCACAAGCCCATCATTAACGATCTTGGCAAGCCTGCGCGGAAAAATAGCGTTCCAAGAAGCGCACCGATAAAGGGAATAAAACCAACCGTCAGGCCGATGTTGTTGACCCAACTGCGCCAGAAGAAAGACGACATCCAGAGTTGGGGGAGTAGTGTCTTCCAAGCTTCGTGAGGAAAAAAACGGCCCGTTACGACATTGGAAATATAAATCGTCATGGTTGGCACAAGGATTATTGTGACGAACACGAGCAAAGTTTTACTTATGATGGCGCGCCGAATGCCTTGCCGGTAGATGGCGATCGCCGTGAATGCGCCCAGGAACGCAAACAGGGAGTGGGGCTTAACCAGGAAGGCCGAAGCCGAGATCACTGCTGCGATTGCTAGCCGGGAGCTCGATGGAGCGTCGTAATAGCGCAAAATCGCGAAGACGCTGGCGAGCAATAGCATCACCATCAGTGGATCAGGCTGAAAACTTCGGCTGGCCACAATCGCAAAAGGAAGAAACAGATAAAAAACGGTACCGAAAAGAGCTGCATCTGCATCGGCTATTGTTTTGCCTATAAGGTAGAGAAAGGCGCCGCCAACGAGCCAAAACAAGGAGGATAACAGGCGTGGAAGCCAAAAATGCTCTCCTCCAAGCAAGCGATAGCCAATTGACACTAAGAATTCCATGATCGGCGGCTCTAAGATGCCCTGCTTTTGCTGGCTGAAAAGCGCGACCTGTTTCTCTCGTTCGGGAATGGAAGTCGCAGAATCGAAGTAGTATCCTCTGGCGATGATCAACGAACGATATTGGCGCGTGGCATGAAACTCCAAAGGTGGTTCATTAATATGATAAAGTCGGATCCCCAAGGCGACAATAAATAGAAAACTGATAATGAACAGCCTTCTAAATAAAACGACTTGCATTTTCTGTGCTAATTGAATGGGGGATCGAAGCTGCAAATAAGGCCAAGACGCACCGACTCTATTGCCAACCGAAATCATGATCCAACAACTCATATAACTTTTCATTGTGCGGGCGGTAGAACTCGCGGAGCAGGCAACGGGTTACAACAGGTATTTGCGTTTCGTACGCCCCCACAAGATAGGGAGGCCACTCGCCCTGATGCCTGTATTCCGGCAAACCCAGAAAATTGACGACTCGTTCGATAAGGACTGATGTGGTATGTTTTAACGCACAGCTATCCAAGATGAGAATTTGTTCGCGTTTAAACAATTTAAAGTATCGCAGCAGTTGCTCATAGTACAGACCGCGCCGAACATAACCAGGATCAAGCGTATTCTTACCGGATTCCAGCTCATTTATTTCATCTCGAACCGCCTCATCGAACTCGCGAGTTTCTCTTCGGGGAGCGTAGATAAAGGGACGATAACTTCCAAAGCTGCAGTACATGTTCCAAGCGGAATATGCACGCTCCACGGGCTCTCTGAGTATAGCGATAAGTTTCATTTCAGCGTCGTATCTAAAAATACGTTGCGCTACTGAAGGATAATAGAGATATTCCGGAGTCGCTTCATACGTAATACGATTACGTCCAAGTTTGTGTGGAAGCGGGAAATGGCTGTGATACCATGCGGCCGCTCGGGGATAAATTTGCGGATCGAAGAAGTCACGCCGGGTTTGACCGCACAAGATCCGATGATTGGGATGTTCGGGCCAGTCTTTGAATAGCTCTGGTGAGAAAAAAAAGAGCTCTTTCTCACTCGACGGTCGGATATTAGGGTGCTGTGCCAAATAATAATAGAGCGCCGTCGTTCCAGCCTTTTGCGCGCCGATGATTAAGAAACGAGGCTTGGAATGGTAGCCAACGCGAATTAAGCCTGCATGAAGGCGATTCGTAAGCGTATCTCTATATCTTCTCAGGAACATAGTAGTCTTGGCCTTCTCTGCTTGAGACAATTTGAGTTTTGCTTTCGATTTGCTCTGTAGTCCATTTGAGTAACGGCCTGACGATCCCCACCATCTCGCCATACCAGCCGCGTCGCAATTCAGCGGAATCTTGAACCTCGAAGACTAAAGCATCCTCATGCTGATAAATGACGTACGAATCATCTTTGATGACTGACAGCAGGACACGGTATTGACCTGCCTTGAGCAAGTCACCTGGGATATAGCACCGGCTGCAGAACAGACCAATCGGGGATGGATGGCCATGCCATCCCGATTGATCGCTAGGGTTACTAGCAAACGCCACGGTGCCTTGGTCAGTGATCAGTTGAAAATTGAGAATAAGATGAGTCTCCGGGACCAAGTTCCAAAACTCGAACTCCATAATAATCGGGGTTCGCATGGTAACAGGATCAGACGGCTCTGCCTTTTCAGGTCGTACACATACACGACGTAAGCGAATCTTATCATTACCCGGCGCGGTCGCCACGTCATTCCAGAGCTGCTCCGTTAAACTTGAGACAGATGCCTGTAAGTAATTAGAAGCAACCTGCACGGGCTGTCCCTCCGCCATAATCTGACCCTGATCTAGCCAGATTGCCCTGTTGCATAGGCTCTGTACAGCGACCATATTATGGCTCACGAATAATATGGTCCTTCCTTCACGAGCTACGTTGCCCATTTTCCCAAGGCATTTCTTTTGGAACGCGGTATCTCCCACTGCCAATACCTCGTCGACAACAAGGATTTCCGGCTCCAGGTGGGCGGCAATGGCGAAGGCGAGCCGCATGTACATCCCGCTCGAGTAGCGTTTCACCGGTGTGTCCAGAAACTGCTCGATTTCAGCGAATTCTACAATTTCGTCAAACTTTTGCTGAATTTCGGTCCTCTTCATGCCCAGGACGGCGCCGTTCAAATAGATGTTCTCTCGGCCGGTCAGCTCGGGATGAAACCCTGTGCCTACTTCCAGCAGAGAGCCGACACGTCCTTGAATCATGGCGCGTCCGACCGTAGGACGCGTAACGCGCGAGAGGATCTTTAAGAGTGTGCTTTTACCCGCGCCATTGCGTCCGATGATGCCTAGGACTTCACCGCGCTTGACCCCAAATGAGACACCTCGCAGAGCCCAGAATTCCTTTTTGCCGTTCTTGGAGCCATGACCACGCAGCGCGTCCATAGACGCCTGCACCGCCGAAACAATGGTGTCCCGCAGCGTGCCATACGCCTCCTTGCGTTCACCAACGCGGTAGCGCTTACCCAGGTTTTCGACTCGGATCACAACGTCACTCATCGCTCAGACCACATCCGCAAACTCGTGCTCCATTCGCCGGAAGTAGAATAGGCCGCCGATGAAAAGCGTCAGGACAACCATTGTGGACAAGAAGATAAACTCCCCTTGCACGTTTTGCTGGCCAAGCAACGCCCAGCGAAAACCCTCGACCACTCCGGCCATCGGATTCAAGCTATAGAGGAGACGCCAGCGTTCCGGAATGATCGTGCTTGGATAAGCGACCGGAGTTACAAAGAGCCAAAACTGCGTCAGAAACGGGATCGCATAAGCGACGTCGCGATACTTGATGTTCACTGCCGAGAGCCAGAGGCCGCACGCAAGCGCCGTCATGAACGCGAGCGACAGAAATAGCGGCAGGGTCACGACCGCGATGCCCGGAACGATCCCATAAAAGAGCATCATGCCCAGCAGAATGACAAAGGCGACGGCGAAGTCGAGGATCAGTGAGATCACGGCGGAGAGCGGCAGGATCAACCGGGGGAAATAGACCTTCGAGATCAGGTTGGCGTCGGCGACGAGACTGTTGCCGGAGCGAGTGAGCGCTGCCGAAAAAAAGTTCCAGGACAGTAGGCCGGCGTAGGAGAACACAGGGTAGGGAACACCGTCGGAGGGTACGCGCAGTAATCCTCCGAAGATGATTGAAAAAACAACCATTGTCAGAAAGGGCTGCAGGATCGCCCACGCCGCGCCGATCACGGTCTGCTTGTAGCGTACCTTGACATCGCGCCACACCAGAAAGTAAAGCAGCTCTCGATATCGCCAGAACTCGCGCCAATCGAGGGCCTCCCATCGACGTGGCGGCTCAATTAAAATAGCCTCCATCTGATCCAAGAGAGACTTGACCGGATTCGTCGGCTCGACTGGCTGGGAGGCGGCGACTGATTTAGAATTCATTAGGACATTGCTTTACTGACGGTGAATAAACATGACTCTTTTAGCACGCTATTAGAGACGGATTCTCTTGCAGACGGATTTGGGGATAATTCTAATTATCGCCATCGTCCAGCGTCAAAACCATGGCCACTCTTTCGTTGTCGAACCTACTTGGCCCCACCGCTTGGTTCGTGCTCACGTTGATCTCACAGCTGAACAAATCCGATTTTTTACACTAAGACGCCGTGAGCCAAACTGGCATCACCTTCTGAACACCGTTGCGTATCATTTGCCCAAAAGAAAGTTCATCGATGTACGAAAATTCTCAAACATTTAACTGTTCGACATCATCTGGCATGTACACGATTCAAACTAAAAGTGTTCGACATCATCTGACATGTGTCTGCTAAGTTGTTAGAGGCAAAAAAGTTTGCGTGATGGCGATCGCTGTTGTCGCGAGCGTACATGTAATCGATCAATAACTGTGCGGCCGTCGAATACGGATTCTCTGGAAGGGCATTAATGATGCGTCCGCCGACTAGATGATCGGGTGCCCGATCGAAACGCACGGTGAGCGCTTGTAGCCAGTCAGGAGCGGGCAAGCAGTCATCGTCGGTGAAAGCGAGATATTTGCCTCGTGCTCGCGTGGCTCCAGCGTTCCGCGCCGTTGCTGGACCAGAGTGCAATTGCACAATCAAGATCGCCTGAAGCCGATCGCCAAAAGACGCCACAACGGCTTCTGCTGGTGTCTTGCTACCGTCGTCAACCACGATTACCTCGAAGCTTTCACGCGCGTAATCAAGCCGGCTGAGCGCCTGAAGACAGGCGGCAAGCTGTTTGGGCGGTCATAGGTGGGAACCACAATCGAAAAGACGGGCTGTTCATGTCCCATTAAACCTCACCTCCTCTGGGGTCTTCCTGGGTGCAGTCCAGTACGATTCATATTTCATACTTTCTGAGACAATCTTCCCAGCGGATAATGATCGTGTATTACCGAAGCGTTTGCCCTATCTGAGGCCCGCGATCCAATTGTACATCCTGGCGACCAAGTATCCGCCGATAAACCCACAGCCGAATCCGTACGCGAATCCGATCAGACTTCCCACAAATGTCACTTCGTACCCGATGAAAAATTGATTGAGGAGAGAGAGATGCGGGCCAACAACATATCCTCCCTTGAGTACAAGCCAATTCGTGGCAATGAATACTACGAGTCCAGCGATAGTCCCTGTGACAAATCCCTGGACCGTTGCGTTTAGTCGCAGGAGCCGGGTTAGTACCACCTTCTCCAGATCGTTTTCGTCGTTGGTCATCGGGTTTATGATTAGGTTTAGATTCAGGTTAAGAGGTTGAGGTTTAGAGTTCTTCGAAGATTGGTAACTGACCCTCGTCTAAGTCTCAACCTCAACCTTAACCTGTTTCATCCCTAGACATACTCAAGGAGTTTCCGCAGTACTAGGCGCTCGGCGCGACGGCGAATGAGCGCCATGTAGAGGAACGCTGTGATGTTCCTGAGAAAGGCAAATCCCCAGCCGCCGACAAAGCCGGACAAAAAACCATAGCCCAGGCCTAAGAGACTTCCGGAGAGCGTGACGCTGTACCACGGAAAGTAATGTTGCAAAAGCTGAAGATTGGGTCCCATGACGTCTCCGCCTTTCAGCACAAGAAAGAGCGTCGCAAGGAACAGCAGTAAGCCGGCCATTGCGCCCGTCGAGAGGCCGAACGCCAGCCTGTCCAGTTTGGCGAATGCCTGAGCGAATGCTTCCTTAACCGCCTCGAGGGCGATCTCAGGCTCGAGCTCGACTTTTTCGCGGATTTCCTCGTGGTATTCCTGATCGGTGTTTACGCTCCAAAGATCGTTATGCTCTCCCGCCGTCAGGTTTCTCACCGCTAGCATCCCCGTAACCATTGCGTGGTCCTGGTTATTGTACCTGTGCAGCCCATTGCGGCCGATAGTCTGGTAGTTTTCCAGTCCGGCCACGAAATTTTTGACGGTGGCTAGATAACCGCGGTACTCCGAGTCATAGATCGGGTATGCCTTCTGAACCCGGAAGACGCAGCCGTCCTCGATGTCCGCGGGCGACGCCAGACCGATGCGATTGAGCTCCCGCTTTCCCAGCTCGATGAGCTCGGCATCTGACATACCCCACAACCCATCTCCCTCGGTGCAGAAATATTCCAGACCCAGGCTAGTCTTGGTAAGATCGGGCACCATCTCAGGGCTCCAGTTCTTGAAGTTCTGGATTCTCCCTAGCTTGACTTCGGGGTCATGGATATAAATCCAGTTGTCAGGGAAAAGGTTGGGCTTATTGACGATCAAACAGACAGTCAGGAAATCACGGTATTTCAGTTTTTCCGCGGCTTCTAAAACTTCAGCCGATGGCGCCGGATCGAGATTCTTGATGAACTCGGTGATGGGCATGCTGGAAATAAAGTCCGTTCCTCGGATGATTTCCTCGTGTCCGTTATTCGCGACGAGCACGCTATCGATGCATTTTCCTTTTATGCGAATGCCCGCCACCTTGGTGTTGAGCCGTACCAGACCGCCTCGACCTTCGACCTGTTCTTTCACCGTGTTCCACATCATTCCCGGCCCGCGACGCGGGTAATCAAATTGATCGATCAATGTCTTGATTGTCTTCTTCGGCTTTACGAACATGCTGAGCACGACCGTCTTCAGCGAGAGATCCTTGATCCGCTGCGCGGCCCATTCCGCTTTCAGCTCCGAGCAGGGAATACCCCAAACCTTCTCGGTGTAAGTCTTAAAAAATGTCTGAAAGAGACGCTTTCCGAACCGATTCGTGACCCACTGCTCGAACGTTTCCTCGTGAGGATAGGGACGAAGGCGCCATTTGATGTAGCTGAGCGCGATCAAGAGGCTCTCCCAGAGTCCGAGCCCGGCCAGCGCGTTGAGCGGTTTCAGCGGATAATCGAAAAATTTTCGGTTGTAATAGATCCTCGAAAGCCGCGGCCGGCGAAGAAAGTTTTCACCGAGGAGGTGGCGCCACAGCTCGTTTACTTCCTCGACCTTGGTGAAAAAACGATGGCCTCCCATGTCGAAAAAGAATCCTTTATAATCTTCCGTTCGCGCCAGTCCCCCGACCCGCTCGCCCTTTTCCAGGACAATCGGATGCAAATTTAGTTTGGCAAGCTCGTACGCCGCAGTCAGACCGGCGGGCCCGGCGCCGATGATAACAACTTGTTTCTCGGCGAGCTGCTGTTGAGTCATGGAAATAATTTTCCTGTTAGCTTTTCAGAATTTCTCGTTGAGGACGGACCGAGCTGCTGATTTTAAAGCGGCGATGGGTCGGAAGGTCGCCATTCTCCTGAGCTGAAAATCAAGCCAGACATAAAGATAGCTGAACCCACTATAAAGGTAATAAAGGAGGTGAAGTGGGATGCAGGCCGCCGCAAAGAAGGCCCCGTGCTGTCGAAAGAAAAATCCGTAAAGCTTTCGATTGAGGGCGATGACTCCGAGAAGAGCGGCCGCTGACACGGCAAGCCATTTCGGCCGCACTGCGGCAAGGGCCAGGAAAGCGCACGCTAGTGCAATCAATGCAAAGCTCACTCTTTGTCCAAGTTTGAGGTTCAGATCATTAGGAAGCTTTTTGGTCTCTAGAATAAGGCGTGACCACGGCATAGCGCGGCAGCTGATATCGGTCCTGATGAGAGAGTAAAGATTCCAGCTTTTCAAATGAGTCCCCTGAAGTCCTTTATCTAGAAGGATTCGGTGGCCGGACTGTCGGAGACGGTAGCCAAGCTCGATATCTTCTATTGAAGGACACGAAAACCGCTTATCGTCGAACCCGCCGATTTCCTCGAATACCGATCGCCGGATGGCCCCGCAACCTGCCCAGAATGTCGAGGCTTCTCTGTTGCCATCTTGATGGACGAAATGGTGCAGCAGGTTTCGATACCGGGAGATCATACCCGCGGCGGCGGGACGACTGTCATAGGATCCGAAAACCGCGGCTACGTCGCTGCGCTCCTGAAACAAATTAGCGACACGCCGTAGCGCTCCCGGAGAGAGCACGACATCCGCGTCTAGGAAGAAGAGGATGGCACCGCATGCCGCTTCGGCGCCGCGGTTGCGCGCATAGGCGGGACCGCGCGGTCCGTCGGCTAAATGCACGACCCGCAGAGACAATGGGAATTGTGCGGCAATGCCTCGGCCGTCATCCGTCGAGCCATCATCGACCACGATGCACTCGTAGGAGCGATAGTCCGAAGCGGCGACCGCCTGCAGACATAAATTCAAATAGTCGGCACCGTTATAGACCGGAATAATGACCGAGATATTCGGAGTATCGGCTTTTTCAGCAGCCATGCGATCAGATAGAAAAACGCTCTGCCGGGACGCGGCTTCGAGGAGCGAAAGCTCCTTCCGCCGCCGTGCAAAGCATGCGAAAAGATCTAAGCTTATTGGGAAACAGACGGCTTGCTTAGCGGTTCGACCTCTGGGTGGAATCCGTTTCTGAGCACAACGAAAAGTCCCACGGCGGTGATGATCGGCGATCCGAAAGAGAACCCAGGCAAATCCACATCGTTCTCTGAATCCGTGTTTGACACTTCTCAGTTGATATCCAAATCACGCGGCATTAGGCTTCACAGCACTCAGTGGTGCTGGTGCGATTGTCCCGTTCAAACGATGGCTGATTTGTTTTACAGTGCTCGGATGGACTGGTCGGAAGGTCGGTACTACCTCCTGAAGCAACTTGATGACCGTCTCGGCTTTACCTGCTATCGCGTGAAGTTCCAGTTCCGAAATTTTCTGAGCGACAAAGTCCGCTTCCGGAATCCAACCGGATCGCACCTCAAGGATCTTCTCGACCCCCGAAGGGGTCAGGGCTTCATCCATCCCCACCAACTCCTCCCGTAGTTTCTCACCGGGCCGAAGGCCAATAAATGTTATGGAAATCTCTTCCTCGGGAATAAAGCCGCTCAGCCGGATTAGATTTTGAGCTATATCTACGAGCTTTAGCTGTTCACCCATCTCCAACACAAAGATCTCACCCCCCTTAGCCAATGTGGCGGCTCTCAGAACCAACTGAACAGCCTCAGGAATGGTCATGAAATAACGAGTGATCTCCGGGTGAGTAACGGTAACAGGTCCTCCCTGCTCGATTTGCTTGCGAAATAGCGGCACGACACTGCCATTGCTGCCTAATACGTTACCGAACCGGACAGCAGAAAATGCGGTCTTACCACGAGAGCCATTCTGCGATAGGGACTGCATATACAGCTCCCCGAGACGCTTTGTAGCTCCCATGACACTTGTGGAATTGACCGCCTTATCAGTGGAAATGAAAATAAAGGTCTCCACGTCGTGTTCGAGCGCAACCTCGCATAGGCGGCGTGTTCCGACAACGTTATTCAACACCCCTTCATCCGGGTGCGCTTCTATCATCGGCACGTGTTTGTACGCAGCGGCATGAAACACAATTTGAGGACTATAACGCGAGAAAACCTCACGAACGGGTGTCGTATTCTTGACATCGACCAGGACGGCAATGCGCTTTAATGCGGGAAACTTTTGGCCAAGCTCCATGTCGATGGCGTAAAGCGCGCTCTCACTCTTATCCAATAAGACCAACATCTCAGGTTCGCAGGCGGCAATCTGCCGGCCAAGCTCTGAGCCGATAGAACCTGCCGCGCCGGTCACCAAAACTCGCTTACCGCACAGTAACTTTCGCACTGGCTCCAGATCCAATCCTACCGGCACGCGATCCAATAGGTCTTCCAATGACAGGTCACGGATTTGGCTCACAGTCACCTCACCATTGCGGAGGGATTGCAAATTCGGCAGCGTTTTAATCGGCACTTTAAATGGTCGTAAGAGCTTGAGAACACCACGGATTGTCGTCGGCTCTGCCGACGGGATTGCCATCCAAATCTCGTCAGGTTTTTCTTTCAGCAAAATTTTTGGCAGCTGTTGGCCTACTCCTAGCACTCGGATTCCATGAATGCTTTGCCCAACTTTTCTCTGATTATCATCTATAAAGCCGACCGGCTCGTAGGCATGTAAGACCCCGTTGTTTTTCATATCCCTAACGATCATCTCCCCGGCGTCGCCCGCCCCATAGATCACGACCCGTTTTTTCCGTTTCCAACCTTGCAGCCCGCCATAGAGGCGCTTGGCTAGCCGCACTCCGCCCATGAAGAACGTAAGAAGAAGCGCATCGATGACAAAGACTGACAGGGGATACTCCTTCAGACCAAACCCCCAGTGAACGACGAGATAGAACACAAACGTGCTGGACGCCACGCCTACGATGATGTTCCGCAGATCCCAGATACCTGTGTAGCGCCACAGCCCTTCGTAGAGTCTCAATGGAAAAAACGTAACTCCACGAATCACCACCAGCCACGGCATCATCGTGATCATTAACGCCGCGTCTTTCATCGGCACATGGCCGTCAAACCTGAGCCAAAAAGCCAGAAAGTTGGCCAGAACGATAAACGCGACGTGTAAAGCGAAGACAAACGCTCGGCGGATGGCGTTGGAGCGACCGAGGTAAGGTGGCAGATCGATGAGCGTTGCCCGAGAAATTGAGTTTGTCTGAATCATAATCAGCCTTTCATATTGCTAAAGCCCGGAGTAGTGGAGTGATGGTGTAGCGGTAAGAGGTCCAGATTTTTGTTCACCACAGAGACACAGAGCACGCAGAGTGGTTTTAATTATTCTCCCCTCAGCGCCCTCCGCGCCTCAGCGGTAAGGCTTCCGGATTTTTATTCACCGCAGAGACACAGAGTTCGCAGAGTTTAGAATATTTCCTAAAGAGAAATTTCTTTTCTCGGCGTTCTCAGCGCCTCAGCGGTGAGATGTCCGAATCTTGTTTCACCGCAGAGACACGGAGTTCGCAGAGATATTTTTGACGATCTCGTCTCCGCGCCCTCGGCGCCTCCGCGGTGAACCTAAAGGAATTAAGTAAACAAACGAAGCGGCGTTCTTAGGATCAATCCTAGATCGAATAAGAACGAGGATTTTTTAACATACTCTTTGGCGAGTTTGATTTTATCGGGCAATACATGTTCGACGTATTCTTG
>WNFV01008437.1_pt1 | contig 20161 bp, 20 predicted proteins | sample 5400101 | NCBI WGS metagenome assembly WNFV01 (sample SAMN13153361, study PRJNA577476) | soil metagenome | isolation source: 115 cm soil or saprolite under grassland replicate 1 | place: USA:California | collected 2016-06-15 | reverse complement strand
GTGGCCGGTAGTCCGAGCTTGTCGAAGATGCTCGAGACGTGCTTCTCGACCGCGCGGAGCGTGATCACCAAGCGGTCGGCGATCGCCTGGTTCGAGCGCCCCTGCGCCATGAGCTCGAGGACTTCGCGCTCGCGTGGGGTGATGCTCTCGAGCGGGTTGTCCGGCCGCTTCCTGCCGAGGAGTTGGGAGACGATCGTGGGATCGATCGCCGAGCCGCCCTGGCCGACGCGGCGGATGGCGGCGGCGAACTCATCGAGATCGGAGACGCGGTCCTTGAGCAGGTAGCCGATGCCTTCGGCGCTCTCCGCGAGCAGCTTCAGCGCAAGGCCGAGCTCGACATACTGCGAGAGCAGAAGCACGCCGACGCCGGGATGACGCGCACGGATCTCCTGCGCGGCACGAAGACCCTCGTCGCTGTAGGTGGGCGGCATACGAATGTCGACGATGGCGACGTCCGGCGAGAAGCTGCGCACCTTGAGAAGCAGGTCCTCGGGCGTCGAGGACTCCCCGACGACCTCGAACCCCGCCTCCTCGAGCAGGCGCGCGACGCCTGCCCGCAAGAGCAGCGTGTCGTCGGCGACGACGACCCGCATACGCGGTGCGACCTGTTCGAGAGCCGGGACGTCCACCTGGGGGGCTTCCTTAGCTCGGACCTTCACGACACCAGAAGGGTGACTGACGGCCTTGAGGGCGCCGATGCGGCGCGCTGGCCTCTCAGCGGGCGGCTCACTGGTCTCTTCGAGGTACGGCTAGCCCCACCTCGGGGAGAGGGCGCGCTAGGTGCACGGGATCTCCGCCCTGATGCGGGTTCCGCCGCCGGGCGGGCTCTCGATCGCGAGGCGGCCGGCGAGCGCCTCGACCCGGTCGGCGAGACCGCGCAGGCCGGAGCCACCCACGGATGCCGCGCCACCGATTCCGTCATCCGTGACCTCGATCACTGCCCAGTGGCCCCCTTGCGCGACGACCACGGTTGCCACCGAAGCCTGCGCGTGCTTGGCGATGTTCGCGAGCGCCTCGCAGACGAGGTAATAGGCGGCGACCTCCACGTGCTCGGGGAGGCGCTCGGAAACGACGGTGAGCTGCACCGGAAGCGGCGCCGCCGCGGCAACTGAGCCGAGCGCGACCGCGAGGCCATGGTCGCTGAGAACGGCAGGATGGATGCCGCGGGCAAGCTCCCGGAGTTCTTCAAGTGACTGCGTCAGCTGCTCCTTGGCCGTCTGCATCAGCTCACGGGCGTCCGGATCGTCCGATCCTCGCGACTCGAGAAGACGGAGGGTGAGCGAGAGCGAGAGAAGCCGCTGCTGCGCGCCATCGTGGAGGTTCCGCTCGAGCCTCCGGCGCTCGTCGTCGCTTGCCTCGACGATGCGGGCGCGCGAGGCAGCAACCTCGACGAGGCCGGCGCGAACCTTCGCCTGCAGCCGCTCGTTTTCGAGCGCGAGCGCAGCCCCCGCAGCGACCGCCTCGAGCAGCTCCGGCTCGTCGGCGACCGCCGCATCGTGGACGAGCAGGGCAACATGGCGGCCGTCGTGCTCGATGGGCGTCAGGCTCCGGTCGCCCCCCTCGGCAGGGAGCGCGAAGGGCTGCCCTTCGACGTCGACGTACTGCTCAGTTTCGGGAAGCCAGTAGGCGACGCGCAGCGAGGGATCGCCCAGCGCCTGGGCAAGCGCGTCGCGCAGCTCTCCCGGCGCAGCGGCCCGCTCGAGCGTGACGAGGAGCGGCGCGAGCACCGAGCGTGCGATGCGCGCTCGCAGGAGTCCGATCAGGAAGGCAAGCGGCGCCGCGCCGACGACACCGAACGTTAGCCGGCGCATCGTCTCCAGCCCCGGTCCCGAGAAGGCGAGGGAGAGGAGGAGCAATGGAATCATCACCAGGGCAAGAGCGCCGGGACCGGTGGCCGGACCGAGGAGCCGGCGAAGTGCCGGCGTCCCGCTCCTCCAGCGGAGGACCAGGACAACGAGGCCCGCCAAGGCGAGCGCCGAGAGCAGCACGAGCTGCCCCTGCCGAACGAGCTCGGCAGCCTCCGGCTCGCTCACGACCGCAATCAGGTTCTGTGGACCGAACCCGCCCAGGAGCATCCTGACCAGCTCGAGCCCGATCGCGCCCAGGTACCCGAGCGCGACGATCGCGCGCTCCGGCCTCCCACCGAGGCGGCCGCTCGGGTAGGCGAGGAACACGTGCAGGAAGAGCACGGGTGGGAGCCAGTCAAGCACCTGCCCGAGCGTGTATGGCAGCGACGCGTTCGCCCACGAGAGCGTGGTGACGAAGTTGCCGAAACCCGCCGCCACCAGCAGCGCTCCGAAGCGGCTCTCGGGTCGGCGCGACCAGGCGACGAGGCCGGCGAGGACGTACGGCAGCGTGATCCAGTCGACGAGGGCGGCCGAGACGCCGGGCTCGCCGACGTGGTCGCTCGTCTGCGCAAGCACGACCGATGCCGACGCCGCCGCGAGCCCCGCGGCAGCGATTGCAACGGCCGCACCGGTCGAAAGCGTCCGCGGCCAAGCATGCGCTCTGCCAGCTATCAGGACGTTACGAGCACGATGCAGCACGGTTGGCCCGCGCGCTCGATCCAGGGGAAACGGAGATGGCGGCCGGGCTCTTCTTGCGGACGACCTCGTGACCGAGTTGTCTATCCGATCCATTCTGATCGCGCGGGCGCCTCCATCGGTGACCGCCAAGGCTGAGCGAGGGAAGGTCGACGTCCGGCCTCGGGCCGCGGTCTCTAACGCGACGGAGTCTGCCACTTTGATGCGAGCGCGACAATGCGGCCGCGAATCTGGGCCAGCCGGCCCGTAGGCGACGACCACTGCCGCCGTCCTCGCATTCGCAGCCGCCCTCCGCTCGCGGCTGGCGAGCATCCTGGGGTGTGGTAAACCGCACCCCAAGACGCCAGTCGTCCGGCCTCGCGAGACGCCAGCGCACCGGATCGTCTGCTGCGCGCGCCCGTGCGACGCTCCGCTCATTCGACGACGGAGGCGTACGGCTATGAGTCTGAAGCGGGCAAAGGCACTCCTACGGCTTGGGACCCTCGCCCTCCTCGTCGCGGGCATCGCGGCGCCGGTGGGTACGGCCAACCCCTACAAGGTCAAGGACCTCCAGCCGATCTCGGGCCCGAGCCCCTTCGCGGCGGGCTGTGGGGGCGCGCGCGACGAGACGCGAATCACCGGCTATGAGTTCGAGCCCACCCTCGCCGTCAATCCCGCCGATCCGCGAAACATCATCGCCGCCTGGCAGCAGGACCGCAGCCTCGTCGCGGCCGCGCGGACCCATCTCGTCGCGGCCTCGACCGACCGCGGAAGGACATGGACACGCGTCCAGGTTCCGGGCATCTCGAAGTGCACCGGCGGCCAGCAGGACGCCGTCGCCGATGCCTGGCTCACGATCGGACCGGACGGCGCCGCCTACCTCGCCTCCCTGCCGGGGATCGCCTCCCAGGCAGGGTTCGCGGTCGAGTTTCTCGCGAACCGCTCGATCGACGGCGGCCTCAGCTGGTCCGCTCCGGTTCGGGTCGCCGCCGCTGATCCGCGCACGGACAAGGAGGCGATCGCCGCCGACCCCGGCGCGCCCGGCACCGTCTACGCCACCTGGGGCTCTCGCGATCCCGACCGTCTTCCCTTCTCCGTGAACGCGCTCCTCTTCGCGCGGACGAGAGACGGCGGGGTCACCTGGTCGCCCCCGCAGACGATCGACGTGCCGCCACCGGGCGAGGTCGACCAGTCGAGCGTGCCGCTCGTTCTGCCGGGCGGCGACGTGCTCGTCGTCTTCTCGCGCGTCAGCTTCGCGGGCGAGGAGCCCACCGCCACCGTCCTTGCGACCCGCTCCGGCGATGGGGGCGCCAGTTGGTCAGCGCCCGCGCTCGTAGCGGGGCCGATCACCATCCACCTCATCCCCGATCCGGAGACGGGCTTCCCGCTCCCCGCGCAGGGTGCCGGGATCCCGACGCAGGCCGTCGCCCCGGACGGGACTGTCTACGTCGCCTGGGAGGAGGACGACTCGGCCTCCTCCGGGCGCATCGTCTTTTCGCGCTCGCGTGACGGCGGGCTCTCCTGGAGCGCTCCGCGGCCCCTCGCCGAGGTAGGCGCGTTTGCTTTCATGGCGACGCTCGCCGTGACCTCCCGGGGGACCGTTGGGGCGACCTGGTACGACCTCCGCAACGACCGGCCGGGCGACGGTGAGCTCACGACGGACGTCTGGTTCGCTCATTCGCACGACCGCGGCCAGGCCTGGGAGCGGAGCCACCTCGCCGGCCCCTTCGACCTCCGCACTGCGCCCGAGTTCAACCTGGGCGAGTACCAAGCGCTCGCGCCGCTACCGGGCGGCGCCTTTGCGGCGGTCTTCGCCCAAGCCGGGCCGCAGGCGCAGGACGGCCCGACCGACATTTTCTTCGCCCGTCTGGGACCGGGCCGCGGCCCGAATGCAACTCGAGGAGGTTCGTGATGATCGAGCGTCTGACCAGAACCATGATCCGCTACCGCTGGCTCGTCGTCGCAGCCTGGGTCGGAATCTTCATCGTCTCGTTCATGGCCATGACCGGCCTCCAGGACCTGTTCACGCAGCAGCAGTCGCTGCCGGGGACGGACGTCCAGCGGGCGGAGGACGTCCTCGAAGACAGCTTCGCGCAGAAGTCGGGCGGTTCCTTCACGCTCGTCGCGCGCGACAACGACCGGCGGGCAGTCGACATCGTTCCCCCCGTCACCCAGGCCGCCGAGCGGGCGGCCGCCGCGCTGCCGACCGGCAAAGTCGCTTCCGTTCGCCCGGTGTCATCAAACGTCGTCGCGGCTGACATCGTTTCGAAGCTCGATCCGCTCAAGGCGAAGAAGTACACGGACGACATGCGCGACGCCGCGGGGACCGTTCCGGGCGTCGAGACCTGGCTCACGGGCGGCCCCGCGATCCAGAGCGACGGGGAGCCGGTCTCCAACCGCGACCTCAAGGTTGGCGAGCTCTACATCGCCATCCCGGCCGCGCTGCTCGTGCTCGCCTTCGTCTTCGGCACGCTCGCCCTCCTCATCCCCTTCATCGTCACACTCTGTGCCATCCCCGCCACGCTCGCGGTCGTCTGGATCGCCGCGCACTACGTCGATATGGCGGAGGCCGTGCGCAACCTCGTCTTCCTGATCGGCCTCGGAATCGCGATCGACTACTCGCTCATCATCGTCTACCGCTACCGCGAGGAGCTGCGGAAGGGCATCCCCAAGGAAGAGGCCGTCGTCAAGACGATGAACACCGCCGGCCACGCCGTCGTCTTCTCGGGAACGGCGGTCGCCATCGGCCTAGCCCTGCTCATGTTCATTCCCGTGCCGATGCTACGCGGGTTCGGGCTCGCCGGGCTCGTGATCCCGCTCGTCTCGATCGTCTGCGCGCTGACGCTGGTCCCGGTCGTCCTCTACTCGCTCGAGGGGAAGCTCGACCGCGTGCGCCTGGTGCCGAAGCGCATTCTCCAGCGCCGCGCGAGTGCGGGCGAGAGCAACTTCTGGGTGCGCCTCGCGCACACGATCATGCGCCGTCCGGTCGTGTTTCTGGTCACGTCGTTGGCCATCCTGCTCGCAGCGGCCGCGCCGGCCTTGTCGCTCGACCTCGGCCCGGGCACGAACGAGCAGCTGCCCGCGGGCCTGGAGAGCACGAGCGGACTTCGGATCCTGCAGAGTGCGACCGGCGGCGGCGCGATCGCGCCCGCCGAGATCATCATCGACACCGGTCGCCCCGGCGGCTTCGACGACCCGGAGGCCCAGATCGCCGTGGGCAACCTGTTCCTCGCGGTCGCCAAGGATCCCGAGGTCGGCTCCGTGGAGGAGTTCGGCCAGGGCCGCCAGTTCCTCGACCCCACGCATCGCTACGTGCATGAACAGGCGACGCTGCAGCACGATGCAGGGCTCCCCGAGAGCGACGCGTTCGTGCACCGCTTCCGCGACCAGCTCGTCCCCGCCGCCGACTTCCCCGCCGGCACGCGCGTCTACCTGGGCGGCAGCCCCGGGGGCGGTGTCGACTTCCTCGACAAGACGTACGCCGCCTTCCCCTGGCTCGTGCTCGCCGTCCTCGTCCTCACCTACTTCCTGCTCCTGCGGGCTTTCCGCTCGCTCCTCCTGCCGCTGAAGGCGATCGTGCTCAACCTGCTCTCGATCGGCGCCGCTTTCGGGCTGATGGTGGCCGCGTTCCAGTGGGGAGCGGGAAAGCCCTTCGGCCTCCTCCAGTACGACCAAATCACAGGCTGGATCCCCGTCTTTCTCTTCGCCATGTTGTTCGGGCTCTCGATGGACTACGAGGTCTTTCTGGTGACTCGGATGCGCGAGGAATGGGACGCCACCAAGGACAATGCGCAGGCGGTCGCCCTCGGGCTCTCCAAGACCGGCCGCCTCGTCACCGCCGCCGGCCTGATCATGTTTGCGGCCTTCATGGGCTTCGTGGTTGGTTCATTCATCGAGCTGCAGCAGTTCGGCTTCGGGCTCGCGGCGGCGATTCTGATCGATGTCACGATCGTGCGCGCGCTGCTCCTGCCGAGCTTCATGCGGCTCGCCGGGCGCTGGAACTGGTGGCTGCCGGCGGGAATCGCACGCGTCTTCCGCGTCGAGCCCTCGCCGCTTGAACATGCGCGCGCGCCGGCCCTCCGACCTACCGGGAGGTGAGGGCGATGCCGGCAGCGCAAGGACAGGAGCGACGAGTTCAGTGGAGGAGACCCGTCCTGCGATGGTTCTCGTGAGCGAGTCGGTCGCCTCTCACCACGAGTGGTCGAAGGGCGCCATCGCCCGCGTAACCGCCGCGGGGCGACGCGAATACGCCCTCTTTCTCGCCGCAACGGCCTTGATCGTCGCCCACATCCTCAATGACGAGTTCCTGAGCCGTGAGCCGGGAACCTCCGCGGGCGATCACGTCCTCGGAGCAGCGGTGCCCATCGTCGTCGCCTTACTCACCGCAATCTTCTACCCGACAGTTCGCGGCGGCGTGCGCGGTTGGATCGCCATCCTCTTCGGCATCCTCGCGCTCACGCGTGCCGTCGTCGCGCTCCTGGAGGCGTCGAGTGTCGGCCTTTCCGGTGACGACTACACCGGCATCCTCCTGCTACCGGCCGGAACCGTGCTCATCGCGGTTGGGGCATGGACGCTCTGGCGTTCGCGCAAGACTTCCGGTAGCCGCGTCCGCCGCCTCCTGCGCCGCGCCTTGATCGGCTTCGTGGTGGTTGTCGTCGGGCTCGAAGTCGTGTTCCCGCTCGCCTACGCGATCTTCTACACGCACAAGCCGCGGATGGAGGTCGAGCGCGCGAACCTCGGCCGCCCCTACGAAGAGGTGACGCTGCAGACGAGCGACGGCCTCGACCTCGCCGCTTGGTATGTCCCCTCGAGAAACGGGGCCGCCGTCATCGCCTTCCCAGGCCGCAGCGGCCCCGTACCGCACGCCCGCATGCTCGCCCGCCACGGCTACGGGGTGCTCCTGCTAGACATGCGCGGGCAGGGCGAGAGCGAGGGAGTTTCCACCGGCTTGTGGGACTCCTCGAAAGACCTCGCCGCCGCCGTCGCCTTCCTGCAGGACCGCCCCGACGTCGAGGGCGCGCGGATCGGCGGCATCGGCCTCTCTCAGGGCGGTGAGCAGCTGATCCAGGCGGCGGCCGAGAATCCAGGCCTGCGCGCGGTCGTCTCCGACGGAGCCGGCATCCGGTCCGTGCGCGAAGCCGTCCTCCGCGGCGGGGTCGTGAACCGGATCACCCTCCCCGTGTACGCCCTCTCGTCCGCGGCGATGGCCGTCTTGAGCGGCGACGCGCCGCCTCCCGCGGTCAAAGACCTCGTCCCGCGAGTCTCCCCCCGGCCGTTGTTCCTCATCTACGCCGGCCAGGGGGCGGGCGGCGAGGACCTCAACCCCACCTACTTCAGAGCAGCGGGCGAGCCCAAGCAGCTCTGGGAGATTCCCGAGGCCTCTCACACAGGCGGCCTGGCCGCGCGCCCCAAGGAGTACGAGCACCGGGTGGTCGCCTTCTTCGACCGCGCCTTGCTGGAAGGCACATAGGATCGTCCGGAACGCCCCCGCCCGAGCAGCACCGCGGCCGCGGGCGAGCCGCTTAGGGGGCCACGGCGAGGTGCCGTCGCCCGAGAGCGGCATCATGGTCGCTTACGAGCGATCGAGGTGACCGCCCCATCCGTTCGCCAATAGAGCAACAGACTGAGATCCCCTCTGTTGGCAAAGCTGTTCCACGTGCGCCAGAGGACGTCCGCCGGCGCATTCGGTGGCTGCCCCTCGGCGTTGAGGTCGAGATCGCCGCGTGAGCCGGTTGGTCAGCCGGCGCTCACTCAGGCGCAACTCGCGCGCAGCGGTTGCGGCGTGTCATTCCTACCTCGTTCGCGCCGGCCATGCGACTTCACGTTGTCTACGTAGAGAACAAAATGTCGCGATCGTGCGCCAGTCGTGCGCCAGTGACGCGTGAAACCAGTGGACTTCCGTGGACCTCCACGAACTTCCATGGACTGAGCGCTGGGGTTTGTAAGACCGCCCGCACCCGCGCCGACGCGGCTCCCTGACCAGGAACCGCTTGGTTGAGCGGAGGGGGAGGGATTCGAACCCTCGAGACCGCCGCATTCGTCCGCTCTGCCACCCCTCCACGAGACGAAGCGGAGAAGGAGGGATTCGAACCCTCGAAGGAGGTAATTACCCCCTTAACGCCTTAGCAGGGCGCCGCCTTCAGCCACTCGGCCACTTCTCCGTGGAGGGCATGGTAACAACCGGTCTGGGCGGGCTCCGGGCGTCTCGTTTGGAGAATCGGGTGGCGAAACGCCAACCGCTCAGGCGCTCCGCCTTCTCTTTTGAGCGTCGAGTGCGCGCCACGCAGGCGCAACAACCGGGTCAGTGACCGCGCTCAGGAGCGCGACGATCCGGAACCAACGACCCCTGCCGCCGAAGAAGACAACCAAGGCAGCAACCAACCCGATCACGGCACCACCACCAACGTCGCCTGGATAGTGCAAGCCCACGAGGACTCGGGTAATCGCGACGATAGCCGCCCCGGCGAGGAAAAGCACGCCGACCCGCCGCCCGCCTATCAGGGCAACGGAGAAAGCGATCGCGAAGGCCGCTACCGCATGGTCGCTCGGAAATGAGGGCTCAGACGAGGGCGGCCCTAGAAGAAGGGTCTGCGTTGGGTGAGCAACAAAGGGGCGCTCTCGGACCCAAACATGAGTAATCGCTTGGCTGAGCAGTAGGCCGAGTCCCGCTGAGGCAAGGCCCGAGATGCAAGCGATCTTCCATCGGTACCACGGCCCAGGCCGGTCAAAGAACCAGAGCGAAACGGTCGCCAGGGCAAACAGGGGCACGGCCCAGAAGGTCACGAAGTCCTCGATCTCGTCTCCGATGAGCGGATGGCCGCGCAGCAGGCCGTTGAGAAAGTGGAAGAGCGTCCAGTCGATTCACCAAACCTATATCGCGGCTACGCCGCGAGCGGAACTAGTAGCTCACTCGGGTCGCCCAGGCATCGGGATTCATCGCCTCCCAGACGCGCAGATACAGATCCAGCTCGCGACGCGCTGCAGCATCGTCAACAGGGATCGGTTCACGAAAGCGAGCCTCGAGTGTCCGCTCGCCGGTGGCTGCGACCTCGAAGCAGAGGCCACGGAGGAACTCCGCCAGGTCCTCGGCCATCGAGGAGTCGCTGAGCTGGATTTTGATGCCGTAAGGACGACGTCGAAACTGCCGCAGGCCGGCCACCTCCCCCGAATCGAAGTGTGATCAGCCTCGGAGGGCAGTCAAGGCGGGTCCCGGCCTATCCCTTTGGGGGGGCGGCGAAAACGCGAGCCGCTGCTCAAAAGGAGTAGAGTGACCTCACTGGCTCTGCTCACAGAACCCGGCCCTAAGCCCGCATAGAACACCGACGCGCCAAGGCGCGCGAGGCGAGGAGCTTTAGGCGAACGGATTCGTCTGCGGGGCCAGCCCTTTTTGGTGATTCGGGGCGGCCTACGCTGCGAGCGGAACGGTCCGCGCTCGGCTCGCCGCGCTGCTCGAAGACGTGTCCTTAAAGGGCGACGCGTCCTCAACTTGTATGGAGCCGCAAGGCATAGTCGAGGACGCAATCACCAGACGCCGGGGGGTTATGTGAGGGGAGCCGGCAGACGGATCATGCGGCCGGGCTCAGGGTGCCGCAGTCACCCTGAAAGGGGATTTGAGTCGATCGCGGGCGCTAGGCTCGTGCCCGTGCGAATAGGTCGGCACGAAGTTCAGCTCACGAACCTCGAAAAGGGGTTCTTCCCAGAGCACGGGCTGACGAAGGGCGACCTCATCCGCTACTACCTCGACGTGGCCGAGTGCCTCCTTCCGCATGTCCGGCGCCGGCCCATGCAGATGCTGCGCTACCCCGACGGCGTCGACGGGTTCTTCTTCTACCAGAAGCGTGTTCCGAACCCGCATCCGGACTGGCTCGAGACCGTGCACATCGTCTTCCCGGGGAGTGGACGGACGGCCGACTTCCCCGTCGTGACCGATGCGGCGAGCCTCGCGTGGATCGCCAACCTCGGCCGCATCGACCTGCATACGTGGCACTGTCGGGTCGACGACGTCGAGCGGCCCGACTACATGCTCATCGACCTCGATCCCAGCGAGGCCAATCCGTGGGATCACGTCCGCACGATCGCGCTCGTGGTCAAAGAGGTGCTGGACGAGCTCGACCTCCCCAGCTTCCCGAAGACCTCAGGCGCGGTCTCCACATCCAGGTTCCAATCCGGCCGGAGCTTCGCTTCACCGAGGTGCGTCGCTTCGCAAAGGCCCTGGCGCTGGAGGTGGAGCGGCGGATCGGCGATCAGGACGCTGCCACGACGACTTGGAAGGTGGCCGACCGGCGCGGCGTCTTTGTCGACTACGGCCAGAACTCGCGCGACCGGACGATCGCTTCCGCATACTCGATCCGCCCGACGAAGGATGCGCGCGCCTCCGCGCCGCTTCGCTGGCAGGAGGTGGCGAAGGTGGAGCCCGAGGCGTTCACGCTCGAAACCATGCGGGCGCGGATCAAGAAGGTCGGTGACCTGAACGCCGGGATGTGGCGGCGGAAGGTCAGCCTCGCCCCGCGCTTCGAGCAGCTCGGCCTAGAAGCCCCTGAACCGTAGGGTCGCCCTTCTTCGGTCGCGGGCGGACCTGATCGACGGTGCAGTCCGAAGGATTCTTGTCGGGACGGAAGCGCAGGAAGCGCGTGCCATGCCGGAAGCGCTGCCCCTGCCACTTGTCGTAGCGCACCTCCACAACGAGCTTGGGCGGCACTGGGCTCCACTCGAGCGTCACCTGCGGGCGCCAGCGGCTCGGCTCACCGCGCGGCTTCCGCTCGGGGTTCTTGCCGAGGAGGGGTTCGACCCGCGACATGATCTCCTCGCGGCGCTTGCCGGCCACGGAGGCCGTCCCCACGGGGCGAAGCGCGCCCTTCGAGTCGTAGAGCCCGAGCATGAGGCTGGCGATGCCCGTGCCCATCTCACTCCACGTAACCCCCATGACGACGCAGTCGGCCGTCTTCTCGCCCTTCACCTTGACGACGCCCTCCCGTGACCCGGGCAGGTAGGGCAGGCCGAGCCGCTTCGCGATCACGCCGTCGAAGCCGGCCACCTCGAGCCGGTCGAGCCACTTCGCCGCCACCTTGACGTCGCGGGTCGCTGGGGAGATCGAGAAGGGCAGGCCTTCGACCCGGGCGCGGCGCTCCTCGAGCGGAAGCTTGTGGATCGCCTCGCCGTCCCAGAGGAGGACGTCGAAGCAGACGAGGTCGGCGGGTATCTCCGCCGAGAGCTTCTGCACGCGACTCTCGGCCGGATGGAGGCGCATCTGGAGCGCGTCGAAGTCGAGGGCGCCGTCACGGACGATGACGATCTCCCCATCGAGCGCCGAGCGGGGCGGCAGCCGCTCACCCAACTCCGCGAGCTCGGGGAAATAACGCAGGAGCGGGCGTGCGTTTCGGCTCCAAAGATGGAGCTCCCGTCCGACGTTCTCGAGGACGCCGCGGAAGCCGTCCCATTTGGGTTCGTACTGCCAGTCCTCGCCCTCGGGAAGCTCGTTCACGAGCTCGGCCTCCATGGGGGGAAAGGGGAGCGATCGCGGCGGCACGGGGGCGCAGGTTACCCGCGTAACCATGTTCGCCCCTTCCCCGTCTAAGCAATAGCGGGATGCGCAGGGTCGTCATCACAGGGATCGGGGCGGTAACGCCCATCGGCAACGACGCCAAGGCGACGTGGGAGGCCGCCCTCACTGGGCGCAGCGGGATCGACGAGATCCGAGCTTTCGATGCGAGCGAGTATCCCGTCTCGATCGCGGGCGAGGTCAAGGACTTCGATTCCCAGGGCCTCGCGTCGACCAAGGACATGAAGCGGCTCGACCCGAACGTCCTGTTCGCCCTGGGCGCCGGGAAGGAGGCGTTAGCGGATGCTGGCGTGAATGGCTTCCGGCCGGACCGGGTGGGGATCGTCCTCGGCTCCGCCATCGGGGGCTTCACGGAGCTCATGCGCCAGGCGGACATCCTGCGCGAACGCGGCTTCGATCGCGTTTCGCCGACCTTCATCCCCAATGTCCTGGTCGACGCGGCCAGCGGACAGCTCGCGATCGACCTCGGTATCCGTGGCCCGAACTACGCCGTCGTGTCGGCCTGCGCGACCGGATCGCACACGATCGGCGAGGGCGCGGAGCTGATTCGCCACGGCCATGCCGACGCGATCCTTGCGGGAGGCACCGAGGCCTGCATCCACCCGCTCATCCTCGCGGGATTCACGTCGATGCGCGGCCTCGCCTCTGCGAACGGAGATCCAACGAAGGCATCCCGTCCGTTCGATGCCACCCGTGCGGGCTTCGTCATGTCCGAAGGCGCCGGAGTCGTCCACCTCGAGACGCTCGACTCCGCCAAGGCGCGCGGCGCGCCCATTTACGCGGAAGTCCTCGGGTACGGCGCCTCGAACGACGCCTACCACATGGCTGCTCCGGACCCTGAGTCGGTCGGCGTCGTCGAGATGATGCGGCAGGCGCTCGACCGAGCCGGCGTGGCGCCGGAGGAGGTCGACTACATCAATGCTCACGGCACGTCCACTCCCCTCGGCGACCTGGCCGAGACGAAGGCGATCAAGGAGGTATTCGGCGACCACGCCTACAAGCTCGCCGTTTCCTCGACCAAATCGATGATGGGTCACATGTTCGGCGCCGCGGGCGCGGTCGAGGCGATCATGTGCGCGCTCGCGATCCGCGACGGGGTTCTGCCTCCGACGATCAACTACGCAAACCCCGATCCGGAGTGCGACCTCGATTACGTCCCGAACGAAGCGCGCAAGGCAGATGTGCGTGTGACCTTGTCGAACGCCATGGGCCTCGGCGGCCACAACGGCTGCGTGCTCCTCGGCCGTGTCGACGACTAGTACGACGCGCTATCTTGAGCGTCCGTATGCGGCGCTGGGGTCTCTGTCTTCACGCAATCGTGCTGGTCGTGGTCTGCGCGGTCTTGGCCGGCTGCGGGGACAAGGAGACGGTTGCCCCGACCCAGGCGACGACCACCGCGCCCGCCCTCGGCGGCATCGACCGGCTCGCGGCTGAGGCGAACCGCACCGAGCGGCTCCTGGAGGATCGCGTCAGGGCCCTCGCGGAGATCGACTCGCTCACGGACGTGAGCCCACGGCTGAAAGGGTTGGAGACCGAGCTCACGAACTCGGCCAAGCGCCTGGAAGGCCTTGAGCTCTCGAACGACCTCGTTGCTCCGCGGAACGCCCTGGCCCAAGCCCTTCGCAGCTTGGCGGAGACGCTCGGCGACGTGCGGACCGACGTGGAAAACCTCGACGTCGGCGGCGCGCTGGACGCGCTCGGGAACCTTGATCTCAGCGACGCTGAAGCGGCGATCGCAGAGATCCAGCGCCTCGCCGGCGGCTAGCCGACTCGTTCGATTGCCTCGGGCGTCAATTGCTTTATGGACGTGAGCACATCATCAGCGAGAGCAAGGGCCTCTTCGGCCGGCGGATACCGCAGGTTTGGAATCGCGAGAACGCGCATCCCCGCGGCCTTGGCGCTCCGGATGCCGTTCTCGGAGTCCTCGATGGCAACGGAGCGAGCCGGCGAGACTCCGAGACGCCGCGCCGCCTCGAGGTAGACGTCGGGCGCTGGCTTCCCGCGCGGAACTTCTTCGGAGGAAACCGTCGCCCGGAAGTAGCGCGCGAGGCCGGAGAGCTCCAAGACGAGGTCGATCAACTCGCGATTCGAAGAGGATGCGAGCCCGAGGGGCCAGCGCTCCGCGACCTGCTCGACCGCTTCGACTGCCCCGTCTATAAGCGGAAGCTCTCGGCGGTAGAGCTCCTCGAGCCGACGGACGACCTCCGCGGAGATCTCCTCGGGCGGTTCGGGCAGCCCCACGACGTCGTGCATGTAGCCCGACCATTCGAGCGAGCTCATGCCCATCATGTCCTGCGTGGCCTGCTCGGGCCAGGGCCGTCCTTGCTCGGCGGCGAGCTCCTTGCGAGCGGCGTCCCAGACGTGCTCCGAGTCCACGAGCACGCCGTCGAGGTCGAAGACGACGGCCTCGATGTGGCCCGGCCGGTGACCTTGCCGCGCTCCTGACGCGCGAAAAGCTAGCCAGGCAAGGACGCAGGGAGCGTGCATGCTAGACAGCATGTGCGCGACCGAGGACGGGGCCTGGCGACGCTTTGCAGCCGTCCAGGATTCCGGAGGAGGTTGCCTGCTGGGCCACCTAAAGAGATAGGTAGCGCTGGTCGACGTAGACGAGGGGCGGGGCGGAGCGGCCTCGCTCCGCGGCAAGAACCTCGCCGACGAAGAACGTGTGGTCGCCGGCTTCGTGCTCCGCCCGGATCTCGCATTCGAGCCAGCCGAGCGCGTCCTCGATCAGAGGCGCGCCCGCCGCGTCGGCTCTCGTGGCGATGCCGTGCCAGTGGGCGAGCGGAGGCACACCGCGGGCGAAGTGCTGCGCGATTGCTTCCTGGTCACCGGCCAGGAGGCTGAGCGCGAAGCCGCCGGCTCGGCGCAGGAACTCGTGCATCGCCGCCTGGGTGCTGACGCTCACGCCGACGAGCGGCGGGTCCAGGGAAAGGGAGACGAGGGAGCCGATCGTCAGGCCGAGGCGCTCGCCTCCGGCGTCGACCGTAAGCACGGCGACCCCGGAGGGTAAGCCTCGCAGCAGAAGACGAAGGTCCTCGCCGAGTTGCGTCAGCGGCGGCGCTCGACGTCGAGCGCGTCCACGAGCGAGTCGTCCTCGCGGCGTGAAGGCTCGACGAGCGCGTCCTGGAGCTGAGCGGCCAAATCGCGGAGGCCGTCCAGCACGCGCTGGCGGCGCTCCTCCAACGCCTTTGCTTCTCGCTGGAGGGTCTCGTGGCGGCGGTGGGCGTCCGCCTTGATCTGCTCGGCCATCGCCTCCGCGGCCTCGCGGACCGAGCGCGCCTGCTCCTCGGCGTTGTCGACGAGCGCGCGGGCTTCCTCCTCAGCCTCGCGGCGGGCCTGAGTCCCGTAGGAGTCGACGGCCTGGCGGATGTCACGGGCGTAAACGTCAGCTTCGCTGCGCACGCGCTTCGCCTCGCTTGAAAGCTCATTGATTCGGACCTGGGCATCCGCTTCCGCCCGTCGCATCGTCTCGGAGACTTCGCGCAGGGCATCCGAGCGGATCTGCTCCGCGGCCTGCTCGGCCGCTTCGAGGATGCTCGTCACACGGGCACCCACACCGGCCGACTCGTTCGCAGGCCTGTCTTCTTTTTGGCCTGGCTCGAACTCCGACATCGTGTCCTCCGGAATGCCCACCCTCTCTCCTTCGGTCGACCGCAGGGCAACTTATTGCATTCTGCGGGTCCTCGTGCAACTCGTAGGGCAGAATCGCCCTGTGCCGCACCTTCGGCTGATCGACGAAGACGAGGCCACCGGCGAGCTCAAGAGCGAGTACGAGGCCGCGCTCGGGCGCGCCGGGAAGGTCTTCAACATCGTCAAGTCGATGTCGCTCAACCCCAGGGTACTCGGCGCCTCGATGGGGCTCTACAAGGCGATCATGTTCGGCTCGTCGGAGCTTTCCCGCGCAGAGCGAGAGCTCCTCGCGGTCGTCGTCTCGTGCGCGAACGACTGCCATTACTGAATTCGCTCGCACGCCGACGACCTCCGTGCCGAGGGCGCAGCAGACGAGCTCGCGAAGCACGCCGCCCACGACTACAGGCAGGCGGAGCTCGAGCCGCGGGTCCGCGCGCTCTGCGACTTCGCCGTGCGCCTGACGCACCAGCCCGCCGCCGTAGGCGAGGCGGACGTCGCGCGCCTGCGCGGCCAGGGGTGGAGCGACGCGGCGATCCACGATGCGATCCAGGTCGTCTCCTACTTCAACTACATCAACCGGATCGCCGAGGCCGTCGGCGTCGAAGACGAGCCCGACTGGACTTAGCGCCCGTCTCAAAATGAGGACCTGAGCCGCCGAGCCGCGCTAGATCGGCGCAACGCATCCGCGTTCAGAATGACGGGTCGCGCCCGTATCTCATTCGATACGAGCGCTCCCTGCGTCCGCGCCTCGCACCGCCTATCGCACCCCGGCGACGAGGCCCCATTCTGAAACGAGCTCTTAGCCGTAGGGCTGTCCGGTGGCGGCCCTACGCTCCGACGGAGTGGAGGGAGACGTCTTCCGGAGGAGCGCGGCCGAGCTGGTCGGTGCCTTCGCGCTGACGTTCGTCGGGGCGGGGGCGATCATGACCGGTTCTGGCCTCGTCGGCGTGGCATTCGCGCATGGATTGGTGATCGCCGTGATGGCCTCAGCCGTCGGGCACATCTCCGGCGGGCACTTCAATCCTGCGGTCACGTTCGGGTTCTTGATCACTCGGCGCATGGCTCCTTTGCTCGCCGGCGCTTATTGGGTCAGCCAGTTTGCGGGCGCGGCGATCGCCGCTCTGCTGCTCAAGTGGATCTATCCCGCGGCTATCGCTGATCCGGCGAAGCTCGGAGCGCCGCTCTTGAACGAGCGCATCTCCCTCGGCGCCGGCTTCGTCCTCGAGGCCTTGCTCACCTTCTTCCTGGTCTGGGTCATCTTCGCGACCGCCGCCGATCCGCGCGGGACGTTCAAGTCGGTCGCCGGGCTCGCGATTGGCTTCACGATCACGCTCGACGTCCTGATGGCCGGACCGCTGACGGGAGCGGCGATGAATCCCTCTCGGGCTTTCGGGCCCGAGCTCGTCGGCTGGGAGTGGGCCAACGCGTGGATCTGGTACCTCGGACCGCTGGTCGGCGGCGGCTTTGCCGCCCTCGCCTACGAGCTTCTTTATCTGCGTCCGCTGCGTCCTGTCCCGGTCGGGCCGCCCGAAACGGGCATCGAAGAGCCGCGGCCCGGCGACGCCGCGGTTAGCTAGGCAGTGCTTCCTCAAGCACTGCCCGCGCCTGCGCCAGCGCGCCCGGCGAGATCGTGTGCCCGACCGCGTCCTCGCGGTACCGAACGGCGAGGCCCGCGGCCGTCAGGCGGTCGCGGGCGTCACGTCCGAAGGTGGCGCTGATGACCGGATCCAGGCTGCCGTGTGAGATGGAGACGGGCAGGCCGGCGCGGTCTGCCAGCGCCAGGTCGAACCCCTCGACGCTCGGGATGAAGCCTGAGAACGCCACCACTGCGGCCGGCCGCGGCCGGCCGGCTCCGAGCGCAAGCGCGTAGCTCATCACCGCACCCTGCGAGAAACCGCCCACCGCCGCTCGCGCCCACGGGATCTCGCGCTCGGCGAGGATCGAGTCGAGATGGGCGGCCAGCTCCTCGAACGTGGGCAGGAAGGTGCCCGGGCCGGGGAAGCCGACCTGCCGCACGATGTACCAGTGGCGCCCGCCGGGCGGAAGGAAGAGCGGTCCCCGAGGAAGGATGCCGAGGAGACGGCGGTCAGGGTCGAGAAGGTCGAGGAGCGGCTCTAGGTCATCGGCGTCTGCGCCGCGCCCGTGAGTGAGGACGAGCGCTCCGGCCGGGGTGCTTTCCGGCTCGCGAAGGACTGACGTGACCTGCCCTCGCTCCACGAGGAGCGAACGCTACAACGCCGCGGCTCTGCTACTTCGTATGGCCCTTGGCCTCGCCGTGGTGCTTCGGCTTGCAGTGGCCTTTCGCCTTGCCGTTCCCGGTGCCTTTGCTCCTGCCCTGGCAGGAAGACTCCGGCGCGGCCGGCTCTCCCGCCACGGGGCCGCCCTCGCGCGCGGCTGGGCGCGGCTCCGTCTTGCCCGTCGTAGCTCCTCCGGCTCCACCGACGGGAGCGGCCGCCCTGAGCGGTTCGCCCGCGGAAGCTCCTGCCGGGGCCTCCTGGGTCTCATTCGCGGTCGCTCGGCTCGCCGGCCGCTGCGGATGGAAGCTCGGCGCGGTCACGCGCGCCACCTCACTTGAGGCCGCGGGCGCCGACGGCAGCGGCCCTGCTTCGTTCGAGGGCGAAAAGAGGACGACCGGAGCGGTCGCGACCAGCGCAAGCGCGCCCGTCACGGCCAAAAGGCCGATGACGGGTACCACCGCCCGTGTCAAACGACTCCTCATCGACTCCCTTCCCCTTCGGCACCCGGCTGCCGTTAGTTGAATTCTAGCTGCTCCGCGGCGAATTCATACCGGTGCGCCCTGCTCCTGGAGAATCTGGCGAAGCATCAGCGCGTTCGTCGGCGCTTGAGAGATCCATCCCTTCGGCACGTCGGGCGCCGGCGAGCGGCCGTTGTTGTTGAACATGACATAGACCTCTTCCGCGCCCTCGGTCAGCTCCTCTAGCGGTTCGATCCACTCCCTTAGCTCGTCCTCCGAGTAAAGGTAGTCGAAGCGCTCTGCCGCGCTCTTGCCGCGCACGTTCCACGTCTTCGCGTTCCTTCCGTGCAGACGGACGTATCCGATGGAGCTGGTCAGCGCCACGACGGTGGGGACCAGGTTTTTTGCCTCCGTCTTCGGAGCGTCGACGATCACGTGGGTGGCGCCGAGCTCCTCCAGGAAGGCGAGGACGCGTTCGCGGTTCTCGTCATCCATCCAGCTGCGATGCCGAAACTCGACGAGCATGTGGTCGCCTCGCAGCTGCTCCTTCGCCCACTCCAGGTATTCGAATGAGTACGGCTTGCACACGATGTACGAAGGAAACTGGAGGAGGATCCCCCCGAGCTTCCCGGCCGTGCGAAGCGGCTCCAGCGCTGCGTGGAAGCGGGCGAAGACCTCGGCGCGAAGCTCGCGCGGAGGCCGGTCGACCCGCCCGCGCTCGTCCGCCGGGGCGCCCTCGCGAAGATCGGGCGGGAGCACATCGGCCTTCACCGGGTGGCGCGTCATCATCCCGAAGGCCTTCACGTGCATCACGAACCCGTCGGGGACCCGCTCTGCCCAGTTCGCGACGATGCTTTCCTCCGGGAGCCTGTAGTACGTGGAGTTGGCCTCGACGGTGTCGAAGTGCTGCGCGTAGTAGCGCAGGCGCTCCTCGCCCGACCGCATCCCAGGCGGATACCAGTACTTCACGAGGGAGTCGTCAGCCCAGGAGCAGGTGCCGATGCGAATTCGGGCGGCCATGGAGCTGATGCTAGCCCCGTCCCCAAAAGCCAGTGGGGTCTGACCCCACTACCGCCCAAAGAAGACACAGGCGAAGGGCCGATCTCGCGAGGCGCCGGCGTGGCACCGGTAGGTTCCAAGCCCAAGTTGCGTTTCGAACACGGCTGCCGAGGACACGGTGGGGTCTGACCCCGATGTGGCTGCGGCGGAGATGGCGGGTCTGGCCGGTGCGAAGGCCGACGCGGGTCTACACAGCCAGCGCTAGCTGCTCTTGCCGGCTCGGGAGCTCGCGGTGGCCCGAGTTGCCGATGTCGTGCCGGAGCCGCAGGCGCGCGAAGCGCTCGGACACCTCCTGCTGGTATGCCTTCGGCGCGTATGCGCGCCCGCCGTAGAGCTCGACATAGCGGGGATAGAGCCAGGGGTAGGTGGTTTTGACCCAGGGCATGAAGTGCTCGCGGATCGAAGGGCGAACGTGGAGGACGATAGGCACGGCATACTCGACGCCCGCCTCCGAGCAGGCCGCGAGCACTTCGTCGAGGTGCTCCGCGTCGTCCGTCAGGCCGGGAAGGATCGGGGCGACGAGCACGCCGGTGCGAATGCCGGCGTCGGCGAAGCGGCCGAGAATGTCAAGCCGCTTGCGCCCGGGCGGCGTGCCGGGCTCGACGATGCGGCGGACCGACTCGTCGAGCGTGCCCACGCTCATCGAGACCGAGAGCGGGGCGACCTCGTTAAGCTCGCGAAAGAGATCGAGATCGC
>WNFV01003444.1_pt1 | contig 20173 bp, 20 predicted proteins | sample 5400101 | NCBI WGS metagenome assembly WNFV01 (sample SAMN13153361, study PRJNA577476) | soil metagenome | isolation source: 115 cm soil or saprolite under grassland replicate 1 | place: USA:California | collected 2016-06-15 | reverse complement strand
GAGCCGTGCCGGGCGCTTGATCGACGCCGGCGACTACCCCGGGCTGCTGCGCCGCTACGGGAAGCGGCTTCTACCGATGCCGGTGCAGACGGCCTGGCAGACGTTCTGACGCGACCACGGCGTCGCCTGGCCGCTAAATTTTTGGAGGTGGAGGGTGATGAGCGAGGCTGTGCGGGTCGTCGATACATACTGGGACCGCTTCCTGGCGGTCGAGCCGGTGTTTGCGACGGCGGTGGGCGACGCCCGCTTCGACGGCGTCCTGCCCGACCCGGGTGAGGATGGCCGTGCGGAGCGGCATCGGGTGCATGCGGGGCTGCTGGCGGCTGCCGCCGGGATCGACCCTTCGCGGCTTGATGCTGAGCAGCGGCGGACGTTGGGGCTGGCGGTGGCGTTGGCGCGCCGTGAGCTTGGCTGCCTGGAGCAGCACATGGACCGGTTGTGGGCGGTGGGGCACATGCCGATCGGCTACGGCTACGGACCGGGGCTGCTGCTTGGTGTCGTGGCGTTCCAGCAATCCGGTGACACTGCCGTGCGGCGTGCCGCCTATCTGCGCCGGCTGGCCGCGTTCCCAGCCTACCTCGAAGCCTTGGCGGGCAACGCCCGTGAGGGGCTGGCCAGCGGCGTGGTCGCGCCCCGAGCGGTGGTCGCACGCACCGATCGGGCAGGTCGAACGGTTGCTGGCGACGGCGGTGGCCGACAGCCCCGCGCTGGTGCCGCTGGCCAGCGGCAGCGACCAGGATCGGGCGCGCGGGGCCGAGGTGCTTGGCGGGAAGGTTTACCCGGCCTACGCCCGGTTCCTTGAGGTGCTGCGCGGCTACCTGCCGGGGGCCCAGGAGTCGCTCGGACTGCACCAATTGCCCGGCGGCGAGGAGATCTACCGCAGCGAGATCCTCGGCTGGACGACCATGCCGCTTGAGCCCGACACCGTGCACCAGGTGGGCCGCGACCACCTGCAACAGGTCCAGGACGAGCGGCTGGCGCTGACGCGCCGGCTCGGGCACGCCGACCCCACCGAGGCGCTCGCCGCGCTCGAGGGCCAGGGCGGGCGGCTGGACTCGCGGGCGGAGATCCTGGCGCTGGCCAGCGACCAGGTCACCCGCTCCTGGGACGCGCTGCCCGGGTGGTTCGGCCGCCTGCCCACCCGTAACTGCGCGGTGGTGCCGGTCGACGCCGCACACGAGGACGACCTTGGCGACTACTACCTGGCGGGCATCGCCGAGCGGGCCGGCACGTACTTCGTCAACACGCGGGCACCGCGACCGGCGCACGAGCTGGCCGCGACCAGCTTCCACGAAGCCAACCCAGGTCATCATCTGCAGACCGCGCTGGAGTTGGAGGCAGCGGGCCGCCATGCGCTGCGCCGCAACGCCAACGAGCTGCAGGCCGCGGCCTACGTGGAGGGCTGGGGGCTGTACAGCGAACGCCTCGCCGACGAGATGGGCCTGTACGCAGGCGACGTCGAACGCCTGGGGATGCTCGGCCTGCAGGCGTTGCGCGCCGCGCGGCTGGTGGCCGACACCGGCATCCACGCCCTGGGATGGACCCGTGAGCAGTCGATCGCGACGCTGCGTGCCAGCGGCTGCGACGAGTGGTCGGCCGCCAGCGAGACCGACCGCTACGCCGCGATCCCCGGGCAAGCGTTGACCTACAAGCTGGGCCAGCTCGAGATCGAGGGCCTCCGCCAGCAGTGGGTCGCCCGAGGCGGTGAGGTCCGCGGCTTCCACGACACGCTGCTTGGGCTCGGATTGCTGCCGCTGGCCAGCCTGCGCACCGAACTGCAGGCAGACAACGACAGGCCGCGGTGACATGCCCGAACAACCGGGCGGGCTGCGTTCAAGTTCGAACTGTGTCTGGTTCGCCTCCGAAGCAACCATCGGCCACCGACTCCCGCTCAGCGATGGCTCCTCCTTCCCGGCCGTACTGTCCAGGCGGCTGCATGGGGCTGCTGATTTGGTGAGGGTTGGTCTCAGGCCTGCACGGGCGCCTCCTTGGGGTCGGGGTCGACTGCGGGCACGGCCCCTGGAATGCGCTCGGCGAGTGCGCTCAGCCTCGTCGGCCTGGTCAGGCTGGGCCGCGCCGCTAGGCGTACGTGCCAGAGCGCGGCCGCGGCGAGGATGGCAAGCGCGACGAAGGCGACCGCGCCGACGCTGGCGGCGGTTGCCAGCCCGGTGGTGAAGCCTCGCTGGCGCCCGCGACCAGCTCGCCGCCGAGCCCAAGCAGCACCCGTCGGCCACCCCGGCCACCAGTGGCCGCCCGCGCGGCAACCACCACCGTCGGGGGCGAGCCCGAGGTAGTCGCCGGGCGGCCGAGAGGTTCGGTCGCCGGGCCGGGAGCCCGATCGGCACGGCGCCGGCGGCACCGCCAGCCACCACGCGCTCCAGCTCCTCACCCATCGCGATGGCGGTCTGGTAGCGCCGCGCGGGCTCCTTCGCCAGCGCGGTCATGACCACCGCCTCCAGCGCTGGCCCGACCTGCGGGTTGCGCCGGGAGGGCGGCGCGGGCGCCTCGGCCACCTGCCGCGCGACCACCGCCAGCGGACTGTCGGCCACGAACGGCGGCGCCCCCGTCAGCAGCTCGTACAGCACAGCCAAGCGAATACAGGTCCGAGCGCGCGTCCACCGTCCGCCCCGGGCCTGCTCGGGCGACAGGCAGGCGGCCGTGCCCAGCAGCGCCCCGCTGCCGGTGAGGGTGGGCGTGGCAGTGGCTTTGACGATGCCGAAGTCGGCCACCTTGACCAGGCCCTCCCGGCTGACCAGCAGGTTGGCGGGCTTGATGTCGCGGTGCACCAGGCCCCCGCGCATGCGCGGCCGCCAGCGCCTCGCACACCCAGCGGCCGACCTCGGCGGCTCGGCGGGGCTCGGGGACTTCGTGGCGGCGCAGGGTGGCGGCCAGGGTCTGGCCCGGCACGTACTCCATCACGATGTAATGGATGTCGCTCTGGGAGCCGCTGTCGAAGATGGCCACGATGTTGGGGTGGCTCAGGGCGGCGGCGGCGCGGGCCTCGTGGCGGAACCGTTCCACGAAGGCGGGGTCCTGATCGTAGGGTGGGCCGAGCACTTTGACCGCCACCATCTGCTGGAGCACCCGGTCGGTGGCCCGGTACACGCTGGCCATGCCCCCGGCGCCGGCCAGGGGGCCAAGCTCGTAGCGGCCCGCCAGGGCCTGTCCTTGGCGTGTCATCGCGGCCGCAACCCTACCGGGCGGATGCTGTCCAAGGCCAAGTCGTGGCTGTCGTATCCATCTGCGAGGATCGGCACTCGCCGAGGATGCTCGATGTCGGCGGCCCACCCCACCCCAGAAGCACACGACCGCACAGAACTGGTACCGCACTTGAGGAACGAAGCACGTCGCCGTTCCGTTCCTGATACTCACGGCCCAGCGTGACCGGTGCGGCCGAGCAGGTGGGCAAGCCCTTTGAGCGAGGCGGCGGCGGCATGGTCTACTTTGGCCGTCCCGCGGCGATGCCTGCTCCGAGGTTCCCGCGCGTGATCAGTTCACGAGAAGGGTCGGGTCCCTGGTGCATGCTGTCCGCCGTTGCCGCACGCCTCGCTGGTGCGGCACGCCGAGTCCGGATGCGTTGCCTGGTCTGCGAGGCGGCCGGTGAAGATCTTGCAGCTCGAGGTCCGCCACTTCCGCGGGTTCGCGTCTGCCGCCGTCCGTCCGCAGGGCCACGTGCTGCTCGTCGGCGAGCCCCGAGCCGGCCGCAGCGACCTCATCGCCGCCCTCACCCTCGTCCTGTCCCCAGACTCCACCCGAGGCCAGCTCGACGAGTGGGACTTCCACCGCGGCGACGTCGCACAAGACGTCGAGGTCGAGGTCGTGCTCGGCGACCTGGGACCGACGCTGCGCCAGCGATTCCTGCGAGAGTTGGAGTTCTGGGACCACGCGACCGGCAAGCTGGTCGTCGCCACCCAGAGCCCAGACGAACTAGCGCAGGAAACGCACAAGCCGGTCCTCCGGCTCGCCTACCGGGGCCGCTGGGACCAGGGCGAGGAGGTCGGTGAGCACTGGGTCTACTACCCCAAGGACTCCGAGCCGGCCGAGGGCGACTTCCACCGCGCCAGCCGGGCGGACCGGCGGGCCCTGCCCTTCTTGACCGCCGGCTCCTCGCGGCCGCTCGCGCTTGCGGCGGGTGGCGAGTTCCGCCGTCTGCTCGAGGCGACCGACGCCGACGGCGTCGGCGCGGCGCTGCGGTCTATGGCCGACGGGGTCGAGGCCCTCTCCGCGCAGCTGAGCAGCGATCCAGCGGTCCTCGCCGGGCTGGATGCGGTCCTGTCCCCGCTGCGCGACCCGCTCGACATCCGCGGCGCCGCGCAGGACGTCGTCCGCTTCCTGCCCGAGGGCGGCTCCGTCTCAGGCCTGCTCCGCGCCCTGCACGCCTCGGTCGACCTGGGCGACGGCACGAGCCGGCTTCCGCTCCGTCGGCACGGCTCGACCACCGCCGCCCTGTTCGCTGCGGCCGAGACGTTGACCGCCGTGGGCGGCGGAGGCGCGGTGGTCGTCCTGGACGACTTCGGTGACCGTCTGGACAGCGGCGCGGCCGAACGGTTGGCTGGCCGGCTGCGCGCCGCTGTCGGGCAGCTGTGGCTGAGCACCCGCAGGCCGGAAGCGGCGCGGGCCTTCGCCTCCAACGAGCTGGTCCGGCTCGCCCGCTCATCGGGGGCCCGGACCGTCCACCATGCCCGCACGCCGACGACCAGCTCGGAGCGGCTGGCCGCCCGGCACCTGCACCGCCAGCTCCTCCCGGCCATGACCGCCCGGGCGGTGGTCGTCTGCGAAGGCACCCACGACAGCACCGCGCTGGACGCGCTGGCCGAGCGGCTGGACACCGAGCAGGGCATTGCCCCGCCGTGCGCGTTTGGCGTTCGCGTGGTCGACGCCGGAGGCATCAACGAGGTGCCCCGGCTGTGTGAGCTGGCCGGCGGACTCGGGTTCCGGACCGTCGGGGCGATCGACCACGATGGCGACCCGGTGAAGGCCGCCAGCGACCTGGCTGCGGTCGAGGCCTCCGCCGACGCTGTGGTCCGGCTGCCGCGTCGGCACGCGATCGAGCGCGCCCTGCTCGTCGGTGTCCCGGACGCCGACATCCGGGCTGCCCTGCGGGCGTTGGACGCCACCTACTCGGTGTCGCTGCCGGCCACCCTGGATACCATGGACACTGGTGCCCTGGTCGACGCGGCCACCCACGTGCTGAAGAAGAACAACGGGCTCCACGCCCAATTCATCGCCGCGCTCCCCACCGCGAGCCTGCCGCCGCTGGCCATCCGGCTGCTGGCCACGATGCTGGAACTCGCCCGGGGCATGGCCACCGGGACGGTCGAGCTCACCTGATGCGCCGGGAGGATCTCACCGCCGAGCAGCGCCAAGTGGTCGCCTCACGCGAGCCCACCCTGCTGGTGTTCGGCGGCGCGGGCACCGGGAAGACAACCACCGCCCTGTGGGCGGCGCGGGACGAACTGGAGCGTCCCGAGACCCCGGTGTACAAGCGGGTGCTCTTCCTCACTTTCTCCCGCACGGCGGTGGCGCAGATCCGCAGCCGCGCGCACGGCGTGCTGACCGGGATCGGCGACCGGGTCGAGGTCTTGACGTTCCACGGCCTGGCCTACCGGATGGTGCGCGACTTCGGCCGCTTCGCCGGCCGGGGCGTCGGGGCGCCGGTGGTCCGCGGGGAGACCGCCGTGAAGCTCCTGCAGCGCGCGCCCGGGGACATCGAGTACGACGAGTTCGTGCCGCTCGCGCTTGAGCTGCTCAGCGGCAGCGCGATTGGCGACCTGCTCGCCGACCGGTGGTCGCTGGTCGTCTGCGACGAGTTCCAGGACACCGACGACGCGCAGTGGGCTCTGCTTGAGTTCCTCGGCCGCACCGCGCGGCTGCTGCTCCTGGCCGACCCGAACCAGATGATCTACACGTTCCGCGCGGACGAAGGCGTCGGGCCGGCAAGGTTGGTCCTCGCGACCGCCCGGCCGGGCGCGCGGACGTTCACACTGCCGAGCGCCTCCCTCCGCGACCCGAGCCAAGTCCTCCCCAGCGCCGCGGAGGCCGTCCGGCAGCGCCGCTTCGGAGCCCCGGTCCTGGCCGACGCGGTCCGGGCCGGCCGTCTCCTGGTCTACCACGAGGTCGACCAGGACCGCTTGGCGGAGGTCGTCACCGAGCACATCACGGCGCTGGGGGAGCAGGGCTGTGCCACCGTCGGGGTGTACGCGCAGCGCAACACCGCCACGGCTGAGCTGAGCGCCGGCCTCACGGCGCTGGGCGTCGAGCACGCCCCGGTGGGGTTCCCAGAGGCCTACGGGGAGGCACTGTCGGCGATGGCCGCGATGCTCGCGTTCGCGGCAGGGGCTGGGGAATGGGACGAGGTGATGCTGCGCTTTGCCACGTTCCTCACCGCCAGCGACCGGGGGAAGTCCCCGCCGATCCTGGCCTACGCGTTCGCCGATCAGCAGGGGCTGCCCGGGCCGGTGGCCGCCCGGGTAGACGAGCTCCGCCTGGGCCTGTCGGAGTGCGACGACGTCCTCGGCGACGGCGTGATCCTCGCGGCCCGGGCCTGGACGCACCTGCTGATGACGGGCGGGCACCGCCACTGGTGGCGAGCGGCGGCCACCTTCGGCGCCGTCGTCGCTCGCGCACATGGGCTCGGCGACGTGGAGATGACGGTTGCACGGGTGGATGAGGAGGTCATCGCTTTGCGCTCGGCGTCCCTGGTCGACCTCGACGCCGGCGACGATGCCCCCGTCCAAGTCATGAACTTCACACAGACCAAGGGCCGCGAAGCTGACGCCTCCGTCCTGGTGTTCCGGAGCGACGACTGGTTCGGGACCGCCGGTGAGCCCTTCGAGGAGGCTTCAAGGCTGCTGTACGTCGCCATGACGCGAGCCCGCCAGAAGGTCGTCGTGCTGCTTCCCCCGTGGCCCCATGACCTGGTGGCGCCGTTCCTGGCCTTCGCCCAGCGGACAGCTTCGGTGTGGGACGCGACGCCATAGGTCTGGATGCCGAGGGCGAGAAGCACGGTCAGCGGTCCTGAGAATGACCCGGGATGGCTCCCGTCCCCATCTCGGATGGCGGTCCGGCGAGTGGCCGAATTGTCCGCCTGTGCATAAGCGGAAATGCGCGCCGAGCAGGCCGTGCTCGCCGACCGCCGACCGCATCGCTCACGGCAACCTCGCCTGCATCGACCGGTTCAACCTACTCGCCCAAATCCTCGCCACCCTCGACGGCCACCGGCTCCCCATCGGCGAGTGGGACACCACCGACAGCGACACGCCCGCCGCTTGAGGCCTGTCGCCATCTGGAGGTAGGTCCTGGTCGACAACCCCCATCTGGGCAGGTCAACGGAGGTGCCGGCCGTCATGGACCATCCCGCCGACGATGTCGACCTGGCCGCGGCCGCCAGCTACGCTCACGGCGATGTCCGCGCCCTGATCGCCTTCACCGAGCAACTCGAACGCACCGCCCCACCAGGGGTTCACACCGCCGCGGCCACGCTGGCGGCCTGGATCTTGGACCTAGACCCCGACGACGAGCGGCTCAAGCGCGTCCCCACGGCTGCTGGCCGACGGCCAGTGGCGCCAGCTCCGGGTGGACAAAGCGCTGGAGGAGGTGGTGCGGCGGCTTGCGTCGCCGGCCTACGCCGACCGGTTCGCCTCGGTCATAAGCCAACTCCGTGAGGAGCTGGCCGCGGTCTGCCGGATCATCGGCGTCATGGAGCCGTCGTCACCGCCCGCTGCAGCGGCTGAGGAGTCCCTCGATCCGCGGTGGGACGCGCTGCTGCTGGATTTGGACCAGGAGTTGTCGCAGACGGAACTGGTCGGCGATGACGAGGTCGAGCAGCTCCTGGATGGTGTCGAGCAGGAGCAGGATGGCGACTCTGAAGGTTGAGTCTCATACGACGGTCGAGCTCTCTCAGCGGTTAAAGTAAAGACCGGGAGTTTACTCGTGTACGACATTTGGGAAGAATATTCGTCGTCTTCGCATGTCATAGACGATGTAGCGAACGGCTTTCTTGGCTTTCTTAACCCGAACCGTCCAAGTTTACCGTTAAATCGGCTGCGATCTGTTCGCGTTGCGGCTACCCTTCCATATCGTGTCGGTCGAAACGCCCGAGTCTAGGCGATCGAGCGCGATGGTCGTGCCAACGGTGACAGGCTTCCCCCGCCCCCCGTTTCGGCGAGTGATCGGCCCTATGGCCTTCCTCGCCGTCGTATTCGTTGCGGGCTGCTCCTCGCAGGATGGGGGCAGCACGAGCCCAACGACCACGTCTGCAGCGGTCGGGGCGGCCCACTCGACGGTCCCACCGACCCATGCTCCGACCACCAGCGCCCAGGATGGAGCGAAAGCCTCGGTCCTGAACGCCTACCGGGCCTTCTGGGCCGATGTCGTGGTGGCCACGGCAACCTCGGACGCAACCTCGCCGCGCCTTCCTCGCCACGCGACTGGCGCGGAACTGCGGGCCCTTCACGTCAGGCTCGCCGCGAACAAGCGCGCGGGACTGGTGGCGCGCGGCGCGCCCAGGCTGTTGAACACGACCATCGCGTCCGTCGCGGAGAAGGCGGCGACGGTCCGTGACTGCATGGACAGCGACCAATGGCTCTACTACGACGCCAAGACCGGGGCGCTGCGCGACAAGCCCAGCGGCAAGCTCTACGCCGTCACCGCGGGGCTCGTCCTCGACCACGGCGCTTGGAAGGTCGCCACGCTCCGCTTCCAGGAGGCGCGATGCAACGGCTGAGGACTGTGGTGACGTTGGCGATCGCAGGAATCCTTGTCATGGTGGCGTCCCCAGCATTGGCACAGGTCGGCCCGACAGTGGGGTCGGGCGGCGTGGGGATCTCGGTGGGCACCGACGGGGGATCAGGTGGGGCGAGTGGGTCCAATGGTGGGGGGCGCTGCACCTACACCCTGGACACCCTCCCGTATCCGCCGCCGGTCGGTAGCGCGCCGGGCTCAGGTAGGTACTACGACACCGTCTGCTCCGGGAACATGGTGGGGTTGGTGTGGGTGCCGAACAACCGACCGGCGGTCGCTCCGGTTGTGCTGGCGTGGCAGGCGTACCGGTTCCTGCCTTTGCCCGCGCCTCGGGTCCGGACCAATCCTCCGGTGGGCCGCGAGCAGCTTGTGAACCTTCGGACGTGGCTGTGGCTGGACCCGGCGACCTGGGGGAGCCGGTCGGCGACCGCATCGGTTCCCGGGCTGTCGGCCACGGTGACCGCCGTGCCGGTGTCGGTGACCTGGACGATGGGCGACGGTGGTCGGGTGGTCTGCCGTGGGCCGGGCACGGCGTATGACCCGAAGCGGCCGGAGGCGGCCCAGCATCCGACCTGCTCGTACACCTACCGGCACGCCGCCGACGCCTACCAGGTGACCGCCACCACGACCTGGCGGGTCACCTGGGTCGCCCACGGCGTTCCAGATGGGGGCACGCTCCCGCCGTTGGCCCGCACCTCACCAGCGACGCCGCTGCGGGTGGTGGAGGTCCAAACCATCAACAACAACCACAACAGTCAGTAGTTCGCCAGTCACTGGATCGGTTGGGGGGCATGAAGGAGTGTCGGTCTGTTGCGCGTCTCAGTTTCCCGATCCCGTCCCAACGCCCAACCTCATCCCGGGCCTGCGCTCGACGGCGGGCTGCGGGTCGCGCCAGCGGCTCGGCGGCGTTCGCCCGCGTGGATCGCGGGTGGGGTGCTGCTGCTGCTGGTGTGCGCCTTGGCGTTCGCGGTCGGACAGACCCGGCTTGGCGACCGCCAGGCCGTGCTTGCCGTCGCCCACGACGTGCCGGCCGGTCAGGTCTTGGCTGACAACGACCTCGCGGTGGTGCGGATCTCGGTCGATCCCGGTCTGCGTCCGATCCTGGCCAGCGCCCGCGGCAGCGTGATCGGCCAGCCGGCGGCCGTGCCGCTGGTGGCCGGGACGCTGCTCAGCGACGCGGAGCTCGGCACGGCGTCGGCGCTGCCGCCCGGCCAGGCGGTCATTGGCGTGCCGCTCAAGCCCGGCCAGTTCCCGCCCGGCCTTGCCCCTGGCGCCAGGGTGCAGGTCGCCGACACCGGCCCTGACAGCGCCGCCACCGGCCAGCCAACCAGTGGCGAGCTCCAAGGCGAGATCGAGACGGTCCCGGCCGTGGTTGTCGGGATGACCGCGCCCGCCGCCGACTCCGGCGACCCGACCACCGTGGTCGCGTTGCAGCTTGCCGTCAACCAGGCTCCTGCGCTCGCCGCAGCCGGCGCGGCCGGGCGGGTCGTGGTCGTACTGCTGGGGTCGCGGTCATGAGCCTTGTCGCGGTGGCCGCCGCCAAGGCCGCACCCGGAGTGACGACCAGCGCCCTGGCCATGGCGGGGGTGTGGCCCGCCGACCGGCAGGTGCTGCTGGTCGAAGCCGATCAAGGTGGTGGAGATCTGGCGGCCCGCTTCGGGCTGGCCGCCCAGCCAGGCTTGGTGAGCCTGGCTGCTGCCGCTCGGCGGCAGGTCGACACTGCGCTGGTGGGCGAGCACGCCCAGACGCTGCCCGGTGGGCTGGGGGTGCTGGTCGGCCCGCCCGGCGCCGAGCAGGCCACCGCCGCGCTTGGCATGCTCGCCGCAGTGGTGCTGGCAGGCCTGGACGGTTTGGACGGCGTCGACATCATCGCCGACCTGGGACGGCTCGACCCCGCCTCGCCCGCGCTTGGACTGGCACAGGCGGCGAGCCTGGTGCTGCTGGTGGTCCGCCCGCGGCTGGATGAGCTGCAGCACCTGGTGCACCGCGTGGCCGCCCTGCGCGGGGAATGCCGGACGCTGGGCGTGGTCCTGGTCGGGACTGGCCCCTACCCGGCGGAGGAGATCGCGGCGGCGCTTGGGATTGAGGTGGTGGGCGCGCTACCCGCCGATCCACGTGCTGCCCTCCTGCTCGGCGGTTCGGCCGCGAGCGCCAGCGCGTTGCGCCGGACGCCGTTGATCCGCGCGGCCCGCAGCCTCACGGAGGCGATCCTCGGACGGCTGGCCGGCTCAGCGACGGCAGCGCCCGCACCGGCCGGCGTCGCCGCGCCGGCCGCCCCGGCTCCTCGACGGTTCCCGACATCACCGCCACCGAGGTCCGAGCCGGCGCGGGAGGTGCAACCATGAGCCAGGCCGAGGCCGGCACCTGGATTGGCGCGGGCGCCGGCCGCGATCGTGACCTCCCAGCGGGCAGCCTGCCCGTTGACCGCGCGCTGGTCGCGCGGCTCCGCGCTGAGGTGACCGACCGGCTGGAGGCGCGCCTGCAGGCCGACGAGGCGGCCGGGCTGCCCAGGATGAGCCCGGCCGACCAGCGCCAGTTCGGCCGCCAGCTCATCAGCGAAGCCCTCGAAGCTGAGGCCCGCGGTGCGGTCGCCGCGGGCCGTCCCGCCCTGGACCTGGCCACCGAAGACGCCGTCGCCCAAGCGGTCGCGGACGCGCTGTTCGGCCTTGGCCGCCTGCAGCGGCTGCTGGACGACCCCCAGATCGAGAACATCAACGCCCAGGGCTACGATCAGGTCTTCGTCCGCTACGCCGACGGCACCCGCGCCCGGGTCGACCCGATCGCCGACTCCGACGCCGAGCTGATCGACCTGCTGCGGCTTGCCGCCACGCGGATGGGGTTGGGGGAGCGGCGCTTTGACCTTGGCTCGCCAAGGCTGTCGCTGCAGCTTCCCGACGGCAGCCGGCTGTTTGCGGTGATGGCGGTCACCGGCCGCCCGCGCCTGTCGATCCGCCGCCACCGCTACCTCAAGCTCTCCCTGGACGACCTGGTCCAGCTCGGCACCCTCGACGTGGCGCTGCGGGAGTTCCTGGGCGCGGCCGTGCGCGGCTACCAGAACCTGATCGTGTGCGGTGGGACCGGCAGCGGCAAGACCACCCTGCTGCGAGCGCTGGCCGCCGAGATCCCACCAGAGGAGCGGCTGATCACCATCGAGGACTCCCTGGAGCTGGACCTCGGCCGCTACCTCGAGCTGCACCCCGACCTGGTCGCGTTGGAGGCGCGCGAGCCCAACGTCGAGGGCGAGGGCGAGGTCACCCAGGCCGACCTGGTCCGCTGGGCGCTGCGCATGAGCCCGGATCGGGTGATCGTCGGGGAGGTCCGCGGCGAGGAGGTCCTGCCGATGCTCAACGCCATGAGCCAGGGCAACGACGGCTCCATGTGCACGGTGCACGCCGGCTCCTCGCGGGGCACGTTCGGCAAACTGGCCACCTACGCGATCCAGGCGCCCGAGCGGCTGCCGTTAGAGGCGACCAACCTGCTGATCGCCAACGCGATCAACCTGGTGGTGTTCATCCAAAATGACCGGCGCACCGGGCGGCGCACGGTCGCCTCGGTGCGGGAAGTCACCGGTGCCGAAGGCCCGCTGGTGCTGAGCAACGAGGTCTTCAAACCGGGACCCGGCCGGCGCGCGGTGCCGGGTGCCCCGTTGCAGGCCGAGACGCTGGACGCGCTGGTCGACGCCGGGTTCGACCCGGGCCTGCTGGAGCGCCGCGAGGGCTGGTGGGATGCGCCTGACGCATGGGTGGGCGGCAACTGGCAGGTGCGCACATGACCGCGCTGGCCGCCCTGTGGGGCGCCGGGGTGGGGCTCGGCCTGGTGGCCATCATCGCCGGGCTGCGCGGCGCTCCGCCGGCGCGGCTACCTCGCGCGCTGCGACCTGGGCCGGGCGGCGCGATCAGGCGGCTGGATCGCGGCATGCTGCGGCTTGGCCTTGCGGTCGGGGCTGGCGTGCTGGTCGGGGCGATCACGCGTTGGCCGGTCGGGGCACTGCTGGCCGCCGGGACCGGCGCCTCCCTGCCCGACCTGGCCGGCGGGCAGGCCGCCCGGCAGGCGGCGGTCGCCCGCGCCGAGGCGATGGCCGCGTGGGCGGAGATGCTGCGCGACACCCTGGCGGGCGCGGCCGGGCTGGAGCAGGCGATCGTCGCTACCGCGCCGGTCGCCCCGGCGCCGATCCGCCCGCAGGTCATGGGGTTGGCGGCGCGGCTGGAGCGCCACGGCGTGCGGCTGGTGCCCGCCCTGCACAGCTTCGCCGACGAGCTGGCCGACCCGACCGCCGACCTGGTCGTGGCCGCGCTGGTGCTGTCGAGCCAGCGGCAGGCCCGCCGGGTCGGGGAGCTGCTTGGCGCGCTGGCCCGCGCCGCCCGCGACGACGCCACGATGCGGCTGCGGGTGGAGGCGGGCCGGGCACGCACCCGCACCTCGGTCCGGGTGGTGGTCGGGGTGACCTTGGCGATGGCCGCGGGGTTGGTGGTGCTCAACCGCGGCTACCTGGCCTCCTACGACTCGGCGTTCGGGCAGGTTGTGCTGGCCGGGGTCGGTGGCCTGTTCGGCGCCGCGTTCTGGTGGCTTGGCCGCATGGCCAAGGTGGAAGCGCCGCAGCGGCTGCTCGGCAGCGACCTCGAGGACAGGGTTGAGGGGGTGGCGCAGTGATCCTCGCCCTGGTCACTGGTGCCGGCGTCGGGCTTGGCCTGCTCATGCTGGCGCGCGGGCTGGCCCCGCCGCGGACCCCGCTGGCGGCGGCCCTGGCCCGCCTGGAGGTCGACACGGCCCGGCCAAGCACCTGGCAGCCGTCGCCCACCCGAGCCGCCCGCCCCAGCGCGGCGGAAGGCGGGGGATGGGGCGTGGCGCTGACAGGCAGGCCGCTTGCCCGCCTGGCCGCCCGGCTCGGCCTGCAGCCGTCCTGGCTGCGCCGCGACCTTGCGATCATGGGCCGGCCACTGGAGCGCCACCTGGCCGACAAGGCCGTGCTGGCGCTGTTCGGACTGCTGCTTGCCCCCGCGACCGCCGCAGGCTTTGCCGTGATCGGCATCAGCCTGCCGCTGCCGCTGCCCCTTGCGGCATCGCTGCTGCTCGCGGTGGGGGGCTTCTTTCTCCCGGATGCTGGCCTGCGGGCTGATGCCGCCGCCCGCCGCCGCGACCTGCGTCACGCGCTCGGCTCGTTCCTGGACCTGACCGTGATCGCCCTGGCCGGCGGCGCCGGGGTCGAGGGCGCGCTTACCGACGCGGCCGACATCGGCCACGGGTTTGCCGCTATCGGGCTGCGTCGGGCGCTGGCGAGCGCCAGGCTGCGCCGCGAACCACCCTGGGCGGCGCTGGGCCGGCTCGGCGAGGAGCTCGGCATCAGCGAGCTGGTCGAGCTGGCCGCCAGCGTGGAGCTGGCCGGCACCGAGGGCGCCAAGGTCCGCGCCTCGCTTGCCGCCAAGGCGATGTCGCTGCGCGCCCACCAGCTCGCCGAGGCCGAAACCCAAGCACAGGCCGCCACCGAGCGGATGAGCCTGCCGGTCGTGCTGCTGTTCGCGGGCTTTCTGGTCTTCATCGGCTACCCGGCCATCGCCCGCATCCTCGCAGGCCTGTAGGCCCCCACACATGGAGGAGCACACACGAAGCTGGAACGTTGAGGACCCGTTGGGCAAGGAGGAGCGCAATGCGCATGCACGACCCGGTCATCTCCTACCTCGTCACCCTGATCCGAACCCGCCTAGCAGCACTGCGCCGCGATGCGCCGGAGGGCGGCTACTCGACCGAAGCGGTGATCGTCACCGGCCTGCTGGTGGCTGGCGCGATCATCGCCATTGGCTACATCGTGGTGAAGGTCAAGGCCGCCGCCCAGGGCATCAAGACCAAGTAGCAAGGTCGCCGCCGGCCATGCACACCATACCTATCCCTCGAGCCGCGCGCTCCTGGCGCGACAGGATGCGGCCCCAGCACACGACGGAGGGCGAGCAGGCAGGGGCGGTGACCGCCGAGCTGGTGGTCGCGACCCCACTGCTGCTGCTGTTGGTGCTGCTGGTGGTGCAGTTCGCGCTGTGGCAGCACGGCCTGCACGTGGCCACCGCCGCCGCCGAGGAAGGCGAGCGGGCCGCCCGCCTGGAAGGCGGCACCGCGGCAGCCGGCGCCGCCAAGGCCCGCGAGTTCCTCGCCACGCTCGGCCCCAACCTGGTCGTCGCTCCCCAGGTCACCGCCCACCGTAACCAGACCACCGCGCGGGTCGACATCCACGCCACCGCCGAGCAGCTCGTGCCGTGGCTCCGCTTGCCGATCCACGCGGTCGCCGAGGGGCCGGTCGAGGTCTTTCAGCCCGAAAGCCGCGGGTTCGTGAATTCCGAAGGGTCGTCGGCCGCGAACTCGAGGGTGGTGGGCGCTGATGGGTGAGCATGGACCCTTGGGTTCGCGAACTGGGGGGCCGGTAGCGAGCTGTGACCACCGCCAAGCGGCGCCCGGATGCCTGGGGATATCGGGTGTGGCGTCAGGCGGTTCGGGCGTTGCCGCCGTTTGGCTCGATGCCGTGCTGGCGCAGCAGCTCTCGCAGGCGCTCGAGCTCGCGGTGCACCCGCTGGTTCTCGGCGATCACCGCCTCAACGTCCACGCCGGCTTCGAGCTGGCGCTCCAGCCGCAGCTTGTCGGCAAGCAGCTGCTTCTCCTGGTCGCGCAGCGCCGCGGCACGCTCGAGGTCGCCGGCGTCGAAGGCGGCCTGCTTCTGCTGTCGCACCTGGGCCAGCCGCTCGGCGGCCACGACCAGGTCGGCGGGCACGCTCACACGGACCAGCCGCGTCGGCACACCCGGCTCCTGGCAGTCGTCGGTCACCAGGCCCAGCACCAGCTCCCGCAGGCGGGCATGGTCGGCGTCGAACCTAGCCAGCACCTGGGCGGCGACCCCTTCGCCATCGCGGATCAGGCCGAGCAGCAAGTGCTCGGTGCCGATGTAGTTGTGGCCCAGCGCCAGCGCCTCGCGCAGCGACAGCTCCAGGGCCTTCTTGGCCCGTGGCGTGAAGGGGATGTGCCCGGTGGGAGTGGTCGGGCCGTGGCCGATGATCTGCTCGACCTGCGCGCGGACCGCCTGCAGCGAGACCCCAAGCGACCCCAGCGCCTGGGCGGCGATGCCCTCTCCTTCGTAGAGCAGGCCCAGCAGCAGGTGCTCGGTGCCGACGTAGTTGTGGCGCAGCAGCCGGGCTTCCTCTTGGGCGAGGTGCACGGCCCGCCTGGCCCGATCGGTGAACCGCTGGAACAGGCCCTTGGGCTGTGTGCGCATCGTCACCATCTTGAGCTTTTCCGCCAATGGCAGCCGTCGCCGCATCGGTGCCTCCTTCGCGCAGGGCGCGGCACGTTCGCTCCGTCGCAGTCGGGGTGCAAGCCAGGCCACGACGTCGTCGGTGTCGAGCGTGCCGGCGGCCAACTCGGCGACCACGGTCCTGGTCGCCTCCGGCGGGTCGGGGTCGACGTCCCAGCCGTTGTGAGGGCGAGGAACTGCAGCGTGGCGACCAGCGCGACCTGCTGGTTGCCGCGCCGCAACGGCCGCTGGTCCACCAGCGCGTGCAGCAGGGCGGCGGCCTGCCTGGCCGGCTCATCGTCCGCGGCGCCCGAGCGCGCCCGGGCCAGCGCCGCCTCGGCGGCGGTGGGGTCGAGCAGGTCGAGGACCCGGTCGGTGTCCAGTTCGAGCGTGCGGCCGGCGACGACGACCAGGTCGGCGAGCTGGAGCGCGATCACGGCCGCTCGTCCCGGAGGAGCTCGAGGGCCTGCTTGTGGCGGGCGAGGTTCTGGTCGAGCAGGGCGAGGAAGCGCTTGTCCCTGCGGCGCTGGGCGACCAGGTTGGCGATCGCCTCGCGCACGACGTCGGAGACCGAGCGGCCCTCGACGTCGGCGACGACCTCCAGGCGCCTGGCCAGGGTGGGGTCCAGGCGCAGCAGAAGGTTCTTGGTGGTTCCCGGCTTCATCGGCATGGTGCTATCAGGATATCACCCAGGCGGTGCTTGCGGCACTTGCGTGCGGGCGACCGTGCCCGGTGAGGGGCAGGCGGGATCAGCGGGTGTCGTCGGCGAGGTCGGGGTGCTCGACGGCCGCCACGAAGCGCTCGGCGGTGTTCACGCTCATGTCGAACAGGTCGCACAGCCGCCGAGCGTCGCCGGGTTGGGCGTGGGCCTCGTCGAGGATGCGGTCCTCGCGCAGCGCCCGTGGCGGCAGTTGCAGGGTCAGCCTGATCCAGCGGGGCCCGACCGGGCCGGTCTGGGCGGCGGTGCGCTGATTGATGAACAGGTGGGGGTTGGCGGTGCTGGGCCAGCGTCGGCTGCGGTGGTCGAGAGAGGCGGCCAGCCGTTGCTGGACCGGCGCCGGGATGGGGACGCTGCGACCGTCCAGGTGCAGGCGGCGATCGTGGATGTCGATCAGCCGCAGCGCTCGCAGCTGGTCGCGTCGCAGCGCGTAGAAGCCGACCAGCGCGGCCAGGGCGGCGCGGGCCGGGTCGGGCGAGTGCAGCGCTTCCCTGACCAGGTCGACGTCCAGGGGCACGGGCTGGCGTCGTTCGGCGGCGCCGGTGGGGATGCGGGCGGTGGGGTCGACGAAGATGAGCCGGCGGGCGCGCAGGACGCCAAAGATCGACCGCAGGGCGACGCCGGTCAGGGCGCGGGAGTTGCCGCCGGGCGGCAGCGCGGCCAGCACGTCGTTGCGGCTGATCTCGCGCAGCGACTGGTGGCCGGCCGCCGCCCACTGCTCAAGCAGTGGCAGCGCGTGGCGCAGCTGCACCCAGATGGTGATCGGGGCGCGGGGGCGGCGCCGTGGCGGGGTGTGGCTGCCGTTGCGCATGATGTCGAACCACATGCCAAGCTCGCGTTGCATCCCGGCGGGCAGCGCGGCGGTGTGGCGGGCGTACCAGCGGTCGATGGCGGGAATGCGGTCGTCGTCGAGCAGTCCGGCTTCGGCCAGGACGAGCCGGACCAGGCTGGCGCTATACAGCCTCAGGGTGTTGAGCCGGTCCTCGTCGCTGGCGCGGATCGTGATCGTGCTCTTGGCGGCCGAGTCCGTCGGTTGGGGTCGGGGTTGCTGGCCGAGCAGCACCTTGAGGGCGAGCCGGACCCGTTTGCGGGTGGTGCGGCTCCAGCCGTGCCGGGCGGCGAGGTCGGCGGCGAGGGCGTTCAGGGTGGCGGCCAGCCGGCTGTCCGGGGGGTCGGGGACGCCGTGGCGGGCGGCCCAGGTGGGGGGTCGGTTGTCCCACAACGCCAGCTGCCGATGGCGCGGCTTCCTCTTCCTGGTCGCACTGGGTGTCGCGGTCGTGGAATCCGCCGTGGGTGGTGCGGTCGTGGCATCGGGGCTGGGCGCGCGGGACCAGGCCGCGCTGGGTCGGCGCCGGGAGTGCTTGTCGAGGTCGGCGAAGAACAACTGCTGGCCGTGGCGGTTGGCGGCCATGACATCCAACGGCTGGTAGCGCCTGGCGCTGTGACCGGTGCGCTTTCTCCTCAGCCGGTGGGCGGTCGAGGCGGTGCGCCAGCACAGTCGGCAGAACGGGCCGCGTCCCAGATGCCGCCGCTGGCCGCAGCTGTGGCAGTCGCCGACGTTCGGATACTGGCCTTGCCAGCCGATGCAGGCGTGGCACAGCCAGTTGCGGATGCGCCGCACCCTCCAGGCGTGGCAGTCGCGGCAGGAGGCGGGCCGCAAGCGGCCCGGCGAGTACTGGTGACAGGTGCCGCACAGCCCCGCCGAGCAGTAGTCGCTGGTCTGACCGCAGCGGCGACACGGCGGCGGCACGATGGGGCCGCCGGGGTGGCAGTCGTAGCAGACCCGCGACCGCTTGTGCGCGACCGGCTTGCGGCCACAGGCCTGGCAGGTCCGAGGTGGCCCGCTCACGCTGGCGGCAGGGTGCGGTTGCGGCCAAGCCGCATCGTCACCGTCGCCGACCCCGATGCCTGGCCAGCGCCGCTGTCGCCGCCGGCTTCGGCGTCGGCCACCCGGGACGGCCGGCGGGCGGCCACCTTGTCCGGCTCGCAGACCAGCAGGTCGGTGGGGCTGCACTCCAGCACCGCGCAGAGCACGTCCAGGTCGTCAAGGCGGATGGTGGTGGGCGTGCCGGTCCACAGCCCTGACATCTTGCCGGCGCTGATCTCGAGTCCCGCCTCGGCGAGCCGGCGGCGCAGCTCGGTGGACTTCCAGATGCCACGCTCGGCGGCCTTCATCCGCAGGTTCCAGCGCATCGCCTCACCCTCACTTTCGCCTGGGTTGTTGGTCGAGCCGGGCGTCCAAGCGGGCGCTGACACGCGCGTGGGCGGTGGCCCAGGCCCGCTCGACGTGCTCGTCGTGGACGTGGATGTAGCGGGTGGTGGTCGACAGCCACTCGTGCCCGAGCAGCTCCTGGATCGCCTTGAGGTCCATGCCGCGCGCATACAACGACGAGGCGCAATAGTGGCGCAGCCCGTGGGGGCTCAGCCGCCCCGACCAGTCCGGCAGCCAGCGCTCGACCGCGATGGCCAGCCCGTCGCGCACCGCGTTGCCGCCCACCCGCAGGCAGCCGCCGAAGTCTCGGTCGCGCCGCTCAGAGGGCAGCAGCGGCGCATCGGGATCAGCCCAGTCGTCGCCGAACTGGTGGCGCACATCCGTCAACCACCAGCCCATCAGCGCGTCGACCTGGTTGATCGCCGAGACCAGCCGGGTCTTGGGCCCCCGGCCACCGCTCCCCTTGCCAAACCGCACGTGCAGCTTGCCGTGGGCGCCAAGATCGGGCCGCCAGTCCCGCAGGTCGAGCATGACGGTCTCGTTGAGGCGCAACCCGACCCGCCGCCACAGCGAGGCGGCGAAGTAGTCACGGGCGGCGGGCAGGTACTTGCGCGCGGTCGGCAGCGACGCGCGCCAGCCGGCAAACAGCTGGTCGACCTCGTGCTCATGGGGCGGGACCCGGCCGATCCCGTAGTTGCCCGCGGTGGCGGGACGGTTGAACTCGTCGATCGGCTGCACCAGCACACAGCCGGTCGGGGCGTGGATGTCACCCTGGTAGCGAGCCAGGAGGAAGTCGAAGAAGCGGGCCAGCGCGCGGGCCTTGCCCTCCAGGGTCGCTGGCCGCTGCTGGCGCTGCTGGCGCAGGTGCCCCAGGAACCGGTCGGCGTCCTCGGGGGTGGCGGTCCACACGGGCCGGCCGAGGAAACGGATGAACTCAAACACTGTCGACCGCTCCGCCGCCACGTGCCCGTCGGTCGCCCCCGCGCCAACCGACGCCAAGGCGTACTGGTCCACCAGCTCTTGCTCGAAGTCTTCGACTTCCTGCGCAGTCCGCAGCCGCAGCGGCGCGCCCAGGGTGCGGACCACGGCAAGGCCCACGCCCACTCCTCTTCACGATGGCCGACCGAACGTCGACGAGAGCGCGATCCTTCAGCAATCCCGGCGGAGTGTCAAATATGGTGGCGACCTTCTTGCACCGATCCTGGCCTGCTCATACGCCCCCGGCAGGCACAAC
>WNFV01003443.1_pt1 | contig 20174 bp, 22 predicted proteins | sample 5400101 | NCBI WGS metagenome assembly WNFV01 (sample SAMN13153361, study PRJNA577476) | soil metagenome | isolation source: 115 cm soil or saprolite under grassland replicate 1 | place: USA:California | collected 2016-06-15 | reverse complement strand
CAGGCTCGACTCCGGCAAGCGCCGCCTCCGCGCACGCCTCGTACGGACAGACGAGCCGCTCGAGCCTTGCACGCCGCGCGCCTTCGGCAACGGCGAGCACGCCTCCGACGCGCCTGAGCCGGCCGTCGAGCGCGAGCTCACCGCACGATGCATGCTCGGCGAGCCGATCGCGCGGGATCTGCCCCGACGCGGCCAGAAGCGCGAGCGCGATTGGCAGATCGAAGCCCGAGCCCTCCTTCTTCAGCTCGGCGGGCGCGAGATTGACCGTCGACCTGTTGCCGGGCCATTCGAGCTCGGCGGATTTGATCCCGCTCCGGACGCGCTGCTTCGCCTCCTGGCAGGCGCGGTCGACAAGGCCGACGATGGTGAACGACGGCACGCCGCTCTGAACGTGCGCCTCCACCTCGACACGGCGCGGCTCCAGGCCGACGAGGGCAAAGGTGACCGCGCGCGCGAGCACGCTTCGAAGCTACGTCGACATCCGTGACGCCTGTGCGCCGGATTCGTGCCGGATCAGCGCACGTGCTGCACGGGACTGGCGAGTCCGACGAGTTCCTCGCTGAGGCGCCACAGGCGCCGGCGAGCCTCGCCGTCGTAGGCCTGCTCGAGCGCCCGCGCCTCTCGCAGCCGATCGAAGTAGCGTCCGGTCACGACGTCGAGCTCGGGCGAGATCGCGAGCCGCAACGTCGCCTTGACCCCGTCCTCGACCGTGCTCATCGTGTAGTCGAAGGACTCGTACACCATCTTCGTGTTCATGAGCGATGCCGGATGGAGAGCGTTCGCCGTCACGTCCGCCCCGTCGGCCCGCAAGCGTTCCGCCAGCTCGAACGTGAACATGACCAGGGCCAGCTTGCTCCGCGCGTAGGCGTGCATACCGTCGTAGCCCGCTCGAGCATGACGTCGTCGAAGTCGATCGGCGCCTGCCCCACCGAGGCGACGTTGACGATGCGGGCCGGCTCCGAGCTCCGGATCAGCGGCAGCAGGAGATTCGTCAGCAGGAACGGCGCCAGGTAGTTGACGGCGAAGCGGAGCTCGAACCCGTCGGCGCTCTCCTCGCGCCGGCCGGGCTCCTTGCCCCCGCCGATCCCGGCGTTGTTGACCAGCAGGTCGAGGCGATCATGGTCGCGCTCAACGGCCTCGGCGAGCCTGCGCACGTCCTCACCCGAGGACAGGTCCGCGAGGTAACCGCGAGCCCGATCGCCGCCCGTCGCTTCGCGGAGCTCGCGCAGGCTCTCCTCGATTCGGGCGCTGTTCCGGCCGTGGACCAGCACGCTGGCGCCGCGCGCAGCAAGCTCGCGCGCGAGCGCCTTGCCGAGACCGTCGGTCGCGCCGGTGACGAGAATCGTCTGCTGCTCGACGGCTCTCATCGGTGCACCAGGGACATGTCGGCGTACCGTTCTCCCGCGGCGATCCCTCTCGGCGCGATCTCGTCGAGCTCGGCCAGCTCCTGCTCGCCGATCTCGATCTCGGCCGCGGCGACGTCCTGGTCGTCCGCAGTCCCATAGAACTCGGACCTGCCCATGCAGCCGAGTCCCTGCTCGGAAACCTCCAACCCCTGCGTTCCCAGCCTGCGTGTTCGCAGAGCCATTGGACCCCCTTCGAGTCGTCTCTGGGCGTGAACCCGTCGAAACGACCGGTGCCCGGCTCCTGTTCCCGGCTAACCGGACGGCGTCATCTAAACCCGAGCCACCAATACGTCCTCGAAGAACTCTCCGGCTCGCCGGCCGGTGCGGCGATTGACGTGGCGGCGCAGGCGCTCCTCGAGCCTCAGTCCCGCGCGCTGGAGGATCTCCGGGTACAGATCCCGGCGGTCGTTCACGACGATCAGCACCGGCGCACCGGAGCGGAGCGCCCCGCACGCATTGACGAGCGCCTCCACGATGCCGTCCGCGTAGGCCGCCAGCGCTGCACGTGAGCTTCCGGCCGCGGCGGCTCCGACCTCGAGCTCGCGACGGTCGTCGAGACCGAGGAGCTCGTACGCGTAGCGATGCTGCTCGTGGTAGTCGATCAGGCCCGGATACGGCGGGGACGTCAGGACGCCGTCGAAACCTCCCGCGAGGCGTTCCTCGCGCACGTCACCGTGGATCACCGTCGCGGTACGGCCGCGGGCCCTCACCCGCGAAAACTCCTTCAGTCGCGCGAGCGTATCGAGCGTGTACCGCCGCAGGAATTGCGAGGCGGTCTCGACCGGCCGGCATTCCCGCCGATGCTTGTGACACCAGTACGGCTCGACCTGCGGCTCGCGTGGAAAGTCGAGGTCGAAGTGCGTCGTCCGGCGTGCCGAGCGCGCGGCGCGGGCCAGAATCACCCGGAGGACGTCCGCGTGCTCGTACTCCTCGACCAGCGCCCGAAACGCAAACAGCTCCCGGGCCGCTCGAGGCGCGAACCAGCGGCGCACGTACGCCGACGGGCGGTCGCTCGTGGACTCTCCGATGCGCGCGTGTGCCGCGCGGAGCTCCTGTTCGAGGACGAACGGGTTGTACGGACGAGTCTTGACCTCCATCAGCAGACAGTTGAAGGCGGCGATGTCGACGCCCGTCGCGTCCAGCCCGCTCTCGAGCGCTTGGACGAGCGTCGTCCCCGAGCCGGCGAAGGGATCGAGCACGTGCTGCCCTGGGCGGAAATAGCGAGAGAGCAGGTTCTCGACGAGCTGCGGGATGAACTTGCCGAGGTAGGGATGCAGCCGGTGGACGTGCTTCGTGCGCTGGCGCTCGGGCAGATCGCGTTCGGACCACGAGAGCGCGAGATCGAGGCCGGCGTAGAGGGCGTCCTGAGTCGGGGCCACCCGCGTCTGTTCGACACGGCGCTCAGAAAGCCTGGGCGATCCGGTGAAGCCGTCCTCCGCGGACCGCCATCACGTCGAAGGAAACGAGGAGGCCGGCGGCTTCGGGATGCCCGGCGAGCCAGCTCTCGGCGGCGCGGCGAAGCCGGCGCTGCTTCTCCTCGTCCACCATCTCGAGCGGATCGCCGAAGCGCAGGCCGGCCTTCTCCTTCACCTCGCAGAAGACGAGGCGGCGACCGCGGCGGACGACGATGTCGAGCTCATAGCCGGTGATCCAGACGTTCGTCGCCAGGATCCGGTAGCCGCGCAGGCGGTACCACCAGGCCGCGCGCTGCTCGGCGCGCTTGCCGCGTCGGGGGGTTCCCATGCGGCAAAGCTACGCCGAGCAGGCGCACGCGAGGGTTACGGATTGCGAACGGAACTCAGCACGCGGAAGCTCTGCGGGTCGACGACGACCAGTGCGCGGCCGTGCGGTCCCCGCACGACCAGGTGCCCGTCGCCGTCGGTGCGCAGCCGATACCCGAAGATGTTGCCCGGCTGCCTCTTCCACGGCATGTCGATGCACACCGCCGCGACGTGGCGTGTGTCGAGTGCGTGGATGAAGGGACGCGCGGCAGATCCGCCGTAGAGCGTGTACGCCCAACCGTTCGACGTAGCGCGTGAGACGGGACTGCCCTGCATCGTCGTCTCCCAGGAGCGCCGGTCCGAGACGATCTTCGGCAGCAGCCGGCTCGTCTTCAGGTCGTACGCTCGCACGCGGTACCTCGACAGATCCTGCGCCGAGACGTGCTCCACGAGATACAGGTACCTCGCATCGGGCGAAAGCGCGTCGAAGGAGAAGTCACCGGCGACGTGGACGGTCCGCAGCCGTCGCATCTTCTTCACGTCCACGAACACGAACGAGCTGTGCTTCCGCAGAGACGGGCCGTAGGGCGCGGCGGCCAGAAGCAGCGTCCGCGCGTCCGGCAGCAACCCTTCGGTCGTCCCGTCGAACGCGACCAAAGGGATGCCCCAGTTGCCCTTGATGCTCATGAACCGGACGACGTTTCCGCCGTTGCGCTTGATCGCCTGGATCGAGGTCCAGCCCGCGGTCGGGACCGAGACATACCGCATGTCCCCGTGCGTGATGCCGTTCCAGCCGAAGCTGACCCCCGGCCCGGGGCCGCCGTCTCCTGACGCCGCGGTCGCGACCCCCATCGCGCCGAGGATGCCGGCCGTCACCAATGCCAAAACGCGCCTTCGCATCTTTGCCTCCCTGTCGGGGTCTCCGGCTGAGCTACGGCGGCAACCGAGTCCGGGGTCCTCTACGGATTGCGGACGAAGCTCAGCAGCCGGAAGGTGTGCCGGTCGACCACGACGAGCGCGCGCCCGTGCGGCCCGCGAACGACCAGATGGCCGTGGCCGTCCGTCCGGAGCCGGTAGTCGAAGAGACGGTTGGGTGAGGTCTGCCAGGGCATGTCGATGCAGACCGCCTCGACGTGACGCGTGTCGAGCGCGTGGATGAAGGGCCGCGCGCCGCCGCCGTACAACGTGTAGGCCCAGCCGTCCTTCCACAGGCGCGAAACGGGACTCCCCTGCATTCCCGTCTCCCACGAGCGCCGATCCGCGACGATCTTCGCCAGCAAGCGGCCCTTGGCGAGGTCGTACGCGCGCACGCGATAGAGGGGAGACCCGCTCGACATGTATTCCACGAGATAGAGGTAGCGGCCGTCGGGCGACAGGGCGTCGAACGCGAAGGCGCCTCGCATGTGGATCGTCCTCAGCAGCTTCATCCTGCGGATGTCGACGAGCGCGAAGGACGTGCTCTTACGAAGGGTCTGCCCGCTGTAGAGCGGCTGGGCGAGCAGAAGCGTCCGGCCGTCGGGGAGGAAACCTTCGGTCGTCCCGTCGAATGCGACCACGGGGATCCCCCACGTTCCCTCGAGGTTCATGAAGCGGATGACGCGTCCGTCGTTGCGGCTGATCACCTTGACTGAAGTACGGCCGCGGTCGGGCACTGAGATGTAGCGCTCGTTCCCGCGCGTGAGGCTCTGCTGTCCCTGACCGATGCCTGGGCTCGGACCTCCTGCTGACGCCGCCGTCGTCGCTCCGATCGCACAGCCAACGACGGCCGCGCAGATCGCCAGAATCCGGTGTCCCATCTTCGCCTCCGTTCCGTGGGTCTCCCGACGGGACTACACCTCTCGGCCGGAGGGGGTTCCCTAGGCGGGCGGACGTCCACCGGCCCGAGGATGCGGCCGAACTCGTGGCATCCGTTGCGTTCCTGCTCCCAGGGTGGGAAGATCGAAGATGCCTGCCGCGTCTTATGACCGGGGGCGGGGTCCGACCAAGTCGAACGGAGGCGAATATGGGTGAGGTAGGAAGTAGGGCTCAACTGGTCGACGCGTCGGATCTCGACGCTCGATCGCACAAGATCGCGGCGACGGTGCCTCGCGACGAGATACAAGAGGCATTGCGAGTCGAGGACGGTCGAGAGCTCATCCTCGATCTCGCCCGCCGAGAGAACGGCGACGTCCAGGCGCACACGCTTCGGGTTGCATGGACCGAGGATCAGCTCGAAGAGCTGCTCCGGGAGACAAGTGGCGAGCAGGTGACGCTCTTCTTCGATGCCGACGAGCTCCAGCAGGCGCTCGCGGCAGACGAAGACGTCGAGGCACACGGAGCACGAGAGAAGACCGCGGCCATCCTGACCGTGGCGGCAATGGCGGCCGGCGTGGCAGCTTCGGCACAACCCGCCAGTGCAAAACTCGATCCGACCACAGGCGGCACGGTCCCGCCGATCGAGATGGTCAGCGACGCGGCGAGCAGTGGACCCGTCGCCGTCGAAGCGGCGGCCGGTCCCGAGCTGATCAGCGACGCGGCACTGAGCGGCCCCGTCCCGATCGAGGCGACCGCGACCGGGCCGGAGCTCATCAGCGACGCGGCAAGCAGCGGCCCCGTCCCGATCGAGGCGACCGCGGCCGGGCCGGAGCTCATCAGCGACGCGGCAAGCAGCGGCCCCGTCCCGATCGAGGCGACCGCGGCCGGGCCGGAGCTCATCAGCGACGCGGCAAGCAGCGGCCCCGCGCCGATCGAGGCGACCGCGGCCGGGCCGGAGCTCATCAGCGACGCGGCAAGCAGCGGCCCCGCGCCGATCAAGGCGACCGCGACCGGGCCGGAGCTCATCAGCGACGCGGCAAGCAGCGGCCCCGTGTCGGCAGCCCAATCCGCGTCCCTTGCAGCGACGGTGTCCAGCGCCGGATCGAATGACGCCGGCCTGTCAGCGTCGGAGATCGCAGGCACGGCGGTTGGCGGAGGCCTGGTGCTCTTGGTAACTGCCGCTGGATTCGCGGTGCGCGGCAGGCGCCGGGCAGAGCGACTGGCCTAGCAGGCCGACACATCGAAGGTCCGAGGGGAGGCGCGGGTCGAGCCCGCGCCTCCTCGTTAGAGCGACGCCGAGCTCGCGGCGACGTCCGTGTCTCCGAGAATCTCAGATTCGAGCTCTCGGACACTCTCGGATTGCGGCAGATAGCAGAGCGCCTGGAAGGAGCGGCGGTGGATCCGGGAGGGACCGCGCTCGCGCACGATCGCCGAGTGGCCCGGCGTGATGTAGCCGACGTGGGAGCAGAACCCGTAGTGCGGAAAGAGCGCATCCATGCGGTGCATGAGCCGGTCGCGCGTCACCTTGGCGACGATCGAGGCGGCCGCAATCGCGGCGCTCTTCTCGTCGCCGTCCACCACGGCGCGGTGCTCCGGCGCGGTCGGCCCGAGCCGGAACCCATCCACGAGACAGACCTCCGCCGGCGGAGAAAGCAAGCGCAGGATCTCCCTCATCGCGGCGAGGTTCGAGCGATGGAGGCCGTTGCGGTCGATCTGGCCGTGCGGGATCACGCGGACGACCACCTGCTCGGCGCAGCCGACGACCGCGCGGAACAACTCCTCACGGCGCTCGGGCGAGCACTGCTTCGAGTCGTTCAGGAACCCGAGCGGCCGCACCTTGTGGTCGCGCAGGCAGCCGTAGTCCAGCAGGACGCCTGCGACGACCAGTGGGCCCGCGAGCGACCCGCGCCCCGCCTCGTCGGTGCCGGCGACGAGGCGAGCGCCCAGCTTGCGGTCGAACCTGAGGAGCTTCTGGCCGGTGCGGAGCGCCACGGCCGCCGAGGATAGCGGGCTACTCGGAGGCTTCTGGCGTCTCGGCCTCGGAAAGGTCGCTCTCAGCGACCTCTTGCTGCTCCGGGATCCTGACGGCGCGGGCACCGTCTTGGCGGAGCTCCCGGATGCGGGCCTTCTTGCCGACCTTGCCCCGCAGGTAGTACAGCTTGGCGCGGTTGACGTCGCCGACGGCGACGACCTCGATCCGGTCGATCTTGGGGGAATGCAACGGGAAGGTTCGCTCGACGCCGACTCCGAAGGACTGCTTCCTGACCGTGAACGTCTCCCGGGCGCCGGCTCCCTGGCGCTTGAGGACGATGCCCTCGAAGACCTGAATCCGGTGGCGCTGGCCCTCGATCACCTTGAAATGGACGCGGACGGTATCCCCGGCCTTGAACTGGGGGAGGTCGCCGCGCACCTGGGCGCGTTCGAGTGTCTCGATCACCTTGCTCATAGGAAGGGCGGCCCTCGGACCGCCGCGGAATGCTAGCGAAAGATCACCCAGCCGACCGCCGCCGACTCAGGGGGCCGGAGCGTAAGCCTGGCGGAGCCGGCTTACGCGGAGGCCGAACTGATGCGGCGCGGCGACGCGAAGCATCGCCGCGCCGCAGGGAAGCAAACCGCCGCCCACTCCCGGAGAGCGCGCGGGCTGAGCCCGCGCGCGTTTCCCGCGAAGCGGCGTACCCACATTCCATTAGCCGCAGCGCGGCTAATGGAATGAAATCCGGCTCGGCGGCCAGTACGTCGCGAAGACCTTCCCGATCAGGTTCTTGCGTGGGACGAGCCCCCAGCGACGAGAGTCGCAGGAGGAGTTCCGGTTGTCGCCCATCATCAGGTAGTAGTCCTTGGGGATCCGGGTGTACGTGCCGCGCGGCGGGATGTCCTTCAGCCTCAGGGTCTGGTGATCGCGCCGCTCGGGCTTCACGTAGGGCTCGTTCAATTTCCTGCCGTTGATGTAGATGAAACCGGCCCGCTCCTCCCAGACCTCGCCGGGCAGGCCGATCAGGCGCTTGACGAAGGTTCCTTGCGAGCCGCACTCCTGTCGCGCGAGCGGCGGCGTGTTGAACACGACGATCTCCCCGCGCTTCGGATCGCGAAAGTGGTAGATGAACCGGTTCGCGAGCACGCGGTCGGAAGTGCTCGCCTCGCAGCCCTGGGCCGGGCGGGCGCAGTGCAGCGTCGGCTCCATCGACGACGAGGGGATCCGGTACGGGTTCACGACCCAGGCCTTGATCGCGAGCACGATCGCGACCGCGCCTGCGATCGTCACAACCCAGTCGATCGCGACCCGCCACCCGTGCGGCAGGTTCGGGAAGAGCTGGTCGATCGGGTTGCGCGACTTCTTCGGCGGTGGCTTCGGCGGACCCCAGCCGTCGCGGCTGAGGTCGTAACGCGAACGCTGCTCCGGATCGCGGAGCACCTCGTACGCGTCCCTCAACTCGCGCCAGGCACCGTCCCGGTAGCCGCGCTCGAGCGCGACGCGGCGATACGCGGCCTCGATCTCCTGCGGAGACGCGTCGGGCCCGACTCCAAGAGCCGCGTAGTGATCGCTCACAGAACGGTCCGCCGCCGGCTCTGTTCGCGCCGCCAGCCCTCGATCTTGCCGTGGTCGCCCGAGAGGAGGACGTCCGGCACGCGCCACCCGCGAAATTCCGGCGGCCGGGTGTAGTGCGGGTACTCGAGCCCGCCTTCGAGCTCGGCGGAGAAGCTTTCGAGCGCTCCTGACTCCTCGCGGATCGCTCCGGGCAGGCGGCGCGCGATCGCATCGACGAGCACCATCGCGGGCAGGTCGCCGTTCGAGAGCACGTACGGGCCGATCGAGATCGCATCGGACGCGAGATGCTGAACGATCCGCTCGTCGAAGCCCTCGAAGCGGGCCGAGAGCAGCGTCAGCGCGTCCTCGACGGCGAGTTCCTCGACGACGTCCTGCGTCAGCTGCCTCCCCTGCGGCGTCAGCGCGACGACGCGGCGGTCTGGGAGCCCCCCGTACACCGCGTCCAGCGCGGACGCGACGACGTCGACGCGCAGCACCATTCCGGCCCCGCCGCCGTACGGCTCGTCGTCGACCTGGCCGGCGCGGAGCGGCGTCGTGTCGCGATAGGAAAAGAGGCGTAGGTCGAGTTCGGTACCGAGCACGGTTGCCACAGGCCGCTGCTCCGTCAGCCAGGCGAAAGCATGTGGAACGAGAGTGAAGACGTCGAGCTGCAAGGGCGATGCAGGTTAGCCAGCGTCTGCGTAGCCCGGCGCGACAACGATCCGTCCTGCGGCGAGATCGACGTGGCGCACGCAGTCCTCGACCATCGGGAGCGCGAGGCCGGAGTCGAGCTCGAGGACGTCGTTGGCGACGCCTGGCAGGACGTCGGTCACCGAGCCGAGAGCCCGGCCCCCTTCCTCGTCGACGCGAAGGCCGACCAGGTCGAAGACGTAGTACTCGTCCTCGCCGGGGGGAGCGAGCGATTCGCGCGGGACCTCCAGCGCGGCACCGCGCGGCACGCGGCGATCGAGGCGGATGACCGGCCGGCCGCGCGCCTGCCTCGCGGCCACGATCTTCGCCGGCTCGCCAGCGACGAGGAGCTCTGCGCCCACCTCGAAGCGCTCGGGGGCCTCGCTCGCGCTCTCGACGACGAACGATCCGTCGAGTCCGTGCGACTTTCCCACCTTTCCGACGACGACCGTCTTAGCCGGATTCACGGGAGAGCTTTTCGAAGAATTCGGTCGCTTCCTCGGGCGTCGCAGCAGGCCACTCTTCCGGCCACCCGCTGCCGGCGATGTCGGCCGGCTCGTGCTCGGTGCGGCGGAGCTCGACATCTGGACCGAGCAGCGCCCAGTAGGCACCCGGCTCGCGCTCGTACGGCATCCCGACGCTGCCGGCGTTGACAAGACGGATGTCGCCGACATGGCGGTCGAACTGCACGTGCGTGTGCCCGCAGACGACCACCGACTCGTCCACGCCGGCGAGCGCGTCGAGCCACCGCTGGTCCGGGCTGATCCGGGTGAGCACCTCCTCGTCGCTTCGAGGCGTTGCATGGCAGAAGAGCACGCGGCCGAGACCTTCCACCTCCAGAGACGCGGTTTGCGGCAAGCGGGCGAGAAACTCGAGTTGTTCCCCGGAGAGGCGCGACCGCGTCCACTCGATCACCTCCGGAGGCGGTCCTCCTTCGCGTTTTGGCTTGGGTGGTTCCGCCAGTTCCCGGTCCGCGTTGCCGCGGATGACGCGGACACGCTCGCCGAGCGCACGCAGGCGCTCGAGCGTCTCGGACGGCCACGGACCAGCAACGACGTCGCCGCCGACCAGAAGCAGGTCGGCATCGACTTCCGTCAGGACCGCTTCGAGTGCGGGAAGATTGCCGTGGACGTCGTACAGCGCGGCGACGCGCAACTAATCGACGATCTCGAGCTGCACGCGCCGCCGCTCGCGCGCGCTGCCCGCGCGCACGATCGTGCGCAGCGCGCGCGCGATGCGTCCCTGCCGCCCGATCACCTTCCCCACGTCGTCCTGCGCGACATGAAGCCGCAGGAGGACGGTGTCGTCCTCGTCCACGCGCTCGACGCGAACGGCGTCCGGCTCATCGACGAGCTGGCGCGCCAGGTACTCGAGCAGCTCGGCCATGCTAGGCGAGGTTCTTGACCTTCAGCAACTTGCGAACGGCTTCCGAGGGCAACGCCCCCTTGCCGAGCCAGTCCTTGACCTTCTCCTCGTCGAGCTCGATCAGGGACGGGTTGTGCTGCGGGTTGTAACGCCCGACGATCTCGATGAACTTGCCGTCGCGCGGCGAGCGCGAGTCGGCCACCACGACGCGGTAGACCGGGTTCTTCTTCGACCCGACGCGCGTCAACCTCATCCGAACAGCCAATTCGTTACCTCCGTGTCTTCGATCGCTTCTTGCGTTTGTTGGATTTCGTCGCCTTGCGTTGCGTCTGCTTTGCCGGGACAGCCTGACCCGTGAGCGCGCCGAGGTCCGGCAGCTTGCCCTTGCTCATTCCCTTCATCAGCTTTTCCATCTCCTTGCGCCCCTCGAGCAGACGATTGACCTCCTCGACGGTCGTGCCCGAGCCGCGCGCGATCCGCTCGCGGCGCGGGCCGTCGATCATGCGCGGCAGTGCGCGCTCCTGCGGCGTCATCGAGAGGATGGCCGCCTCGACGCGGGCAAACTGCTTCTCGTCGATCTGATCGAGCCCGTCGAGCTGCTTGCCGACGCCGGGGATGAGCTTCAGCACACCCTGAATCGAGCCCATGCGCCGCAGCATCCGGTAGCTCTTGAGGAAGTCGTCGAAGCTGAACTGGCCCTCGAGCATGCGCGCCTCGAGCTCCTTCTGCTCGTCCTCCTCGACGGCCTGCTCGGCGCGCTCGATCAGCGTGAGCACGTCGCCCATGCCGAGGATGCGCGACGCCATCCGGTCCGGATGGAAGTACTCGAGCTGGTCGAGCTTCTCTCCGACCGAGATGAGCTTGATCGGCCGTCCGGTGACGGCCTTCACGGACAGCGCGGCACCGCCGCGCGCGTCGCCGTCCAGCTTCGTCATGAGGACGCCGTCGAACGCGATGCGCTCCTGGAACGCCAGCGCGACGTTCACCGCTTCCTGGCCGGTCATCGCGTCGAGCACGAGCAGCACGTTGGCGGGCTTCGCCGCCGCGCGGACACGCTCGAGCTCCTCCATCAGCTCCTCGTCGACGTGCAGGCGGCCGGCGGTGTCGAGGATGACCGTGTCGGCACCGTCCTCCGTCAGCCTCTCGATGCCGTTGCGGACGACGGTGACGGGATCCGAGCCGTCCTCGCGGTAGACCGGTACCTGGATCTGGCGACCGAGTTGCTCGAGCTGGTCGATCGCGGCGGGGCGCTGCAGGTCGGCGGCGACCAGACCGGGATTGCGCCCCTCCTGGCGGAGCAGCAGCGACAACTTCGCCGCGGCCGTCGTCTTGCCCGATCCCTGGAGCCCGGCGAGCAGGATCACCGTCGGCGGACGGCTGGTGAAGGCGAGCTTCGAGCTGCCGGCGCCCATCAGCGCCGTCAACTCCTCGTGGACGGCCCTCACGACCTGCTGGCCGGGAGTGAGGCTCTTCAGCACCTCCTGGCCGAGGGCGCGCTCGCGCACCTGCGCGACGAAATCCTTGACGACCTCGAAGTTGACGTCGGCCTCGAGCAGCGCGAGCCGGATCTCGCGCATCGCACGCGAGATCGCCTCCTCGTCGAGCTTTCCGCGCCCCCGAAGGTCGCCGAGCGCGCTCTGAAGCCGGTCTGACAGGGTGTCGAACACGGCCGCCCAGTGTACTTACGGGCTTTCCTAGGCCAGACTTGAGGGGTGACCGAGGGCCACCCGGAGCGCAAGCTGGCGACCGTCCTGTTCGCCGACCTCGCCGGCTCGACGGCCCTGGCCGACGAGCAGGATCCGGAGCGGACGCGCGCGCGGCTGGAGCGCTTCTACGACGCGATGGCCGCCGAGATCGAGGCGGCCGGCGGGACGATCGAGAAGTTCGTCGGCGACGCCGTGATGGCCGCGTTCGGCGCACCGGGCGCGCTGGAGGATCACGCGGAGCGCGCCCTCCACGCAGCGCTCTCGATGCAACGCAAGGTCGAGAGCGGGCTCACGCTCCGAATCGGCGTCAACACCGGCGAGGTCGTGGTCGGGCAGGCGCGGGCAGGCAGCTCGTTCGTCAGCGGCGACGCGGTGAACGTGGCAGCCCGGCTCGAGCAGGCGGCCGAGCCCGGCGAGGTGGTTGCCGGAGAGCGGACGGTTGCGGCAGCGCGCGGCGCCTTCGAGTTCGGCGAGCCCATGACGGTCGAAGCGAAAGGGAAGGCCGGTGGCATTCCCTGCCGGCGCGTCGTTCGTGGGCTGTCGCTGATGCGGACGCGTGGTGTCGGCGGCCTTGCGCGTGCGTTCGTCGGCCGCGACGAGGAGCTCGAGCGTCTCCGCTCGTCTTACCGTCGCGCCGTCGAGCACTCACGTCCGGTGCTCGTGACGATCGTCGGCGACGCCGGAGTCGGGAAGACGCGCCTGGTGCGCGAGCTCTGGGAGCGGCTCGCGGACGAGCAACCGGAGCCGCTGCGGCGAACGGGACGCTGTCTCGCCTACGGCGAGGGCATCACGTACTGGCCGCTCGCCGAGGTCCTCAAGGAGCACCTCTGGATCCTCGAGAGCGATTCGCCGGAGGAGGTGCGGCGGCGGCTCGGCGAGCGCGAGATCCTCGGACTCACGCTGGGGCTCGACGTCGCAGGCAACCTCCATCCACTCGCGGCCAGGGACCGCCTGCACGCTGCGTGGGTCGCCTTCGTCTCGGAGCTGACGGAGGGCCGGCCGGTCGTCGTCCTCGTCGAGGACGTCCACTGGGCCGAGCAGCCGCTGCTCGATCTGATCGAGCGGCTCGCGCGCGAGGTCCGCGGATCGCTGCTCCTCCTTGTGACCGCTCGGCCCGATTTCGTCGACGGGCGCGCGGCCTGGGACGGCCGTATGGACACGGAGACGGTCTGGCTCGAGCCGCTGGGGACCGAGACGGCGAGGTCCCTCGTCGATTCCCTGCTCGCCGGGGACCTTCCCGAGCGCGTCCGTGAGCTGATCGTCGACCGGGCAGAGGGCAATCCCTTCTTCGTGGAGGAAGTGCTCGGAAGCCTCATCGACGCCGGCGTCCTCGAGCGCGCGAACGGGACGTGGCGTGTCGGCGACCTGCCACCGGGGTTCGAGATCCCCGATTCCGTTCAGGCCGTGCTCGCCGCCCGCATCGACCTGCTCCCGGAGGCCGAGAAGACGGCGCTGCAGGCGGCTGCGGTGATCGGACGCATCTTCTGGACGAGTCCGGTGTACGAGCTCGTCGCAGGCCACGAACCCGACCTGCGCGTGCTCGAGAGCCGCGACTTCATCCGCCGGCGCTCCGGCTCCTCGCTCGAAGGTGAGGTCGAGTACGTCTTCAAGCATGCGCTCACCCGCGAGGTCGCGTACGGAAGCCTCACGAAAGCACGACGCGCGCGGCTCCATGCCCAGTTCGCCGAATGGATCGAACGGATCGGCGAGGGACGCGACGAGCACGCACCCCTGCTCGCCCACCACTACGCGGAGGCGGTCCGGCCGGAGGATGTCGACGTCGCCTGGCCCGATGCCGGTCCGGAGCTCGAGCGACTGCGCGCGAAGGCGATCTCGTGGCTCAGTCGCGCGGCCGACGCCGCGATCTCCCGCTACGAGATCGACGACGCGCTCGGTCTCCTCCATCGTGCGCGCGCGCTCGAATCCGATCAGGCCGAAACGGCCCGACTGTGGCGACGCGTCGGCCGCGCGTACGCGCTCAAGTACGACGGGGATGCGTTCATGGAGGCGATGCAAACAGCGCTGAAGGTGTGCAGCGATCCTCGCGAGTGCGCCGAGGCCTACGCCGACCTGGCCTTCGAGGCTGCGAGCCGTTCGGGAATGTGGAAGCGCCGTCCGGGGCGCGACGTGATGGATGAGTGGACGTCGCGCGCGCTCGCCAACGTCGAGCACGGGAGTGCTGCGCACGTGAAGGCGCTCCTGAGCCGCGTCTACTGGGGACTGCCCGGTGCGGAGGAGACCGCGCTGCTCGCCGCCAAGCTCGCCGACGAGCTCGGTGACCCCGCGCTCCGTTCGTGCGGTTGGGACGCGCGAGCGACCGAGGCGTTCCGCCGGGGCGACTTCGCTACCGCGCACATGTGGGAGACACGTCGCTTCGACCACATCGACGAGCTCACGAATCCCGACCTGATTCACGACCTCTACCTATCGACCATCCCAACCTGCGCCGCGATCGGCCGAATGCGTGAGGCCCGCCGCCTCGCCACCACTCTCGACGAGCTGGTCACTCGTCTGACGCCGCACCACCGACTGCACGGTGTCGCCTGCCGGCTCGAGGTCGAGGAGCTCGTCGGGGACTGGGACTCGATCCTCGAACTGGAGTCCCGCGCAGAGGAAGCAGTCGACGAGAATCGCGACACGCCTTGTATACGCAACTCGCGCTCGCTCCTGCTCTGCGCGCTCGCGAACGAGCTCGCCGGTCGCAGCGACCGCAGCCGCGAGCTCGAAGCGCGCGCCGCCGAGATGGAGGGCGAAGGCTACGGCGCCACGCTTGCGACGCCGCGTGTGCGCATCGCCTTGGTCCGCGGCGAGCTCGAGCAGCTCGACGAGGTGCTCGCCGACGAGGATTGGCTGCAACGCCAGACCTGGTTCTCGCTGCCTGCGGCGGCCGCTCGTCTCGATGCGCTCGCCGTCGTCGGCAACCCCGCCGCGGTCGAAGAGGCGGCAATGCGGGTAGGGCGTCCAAAGACGTACCTCGAGCCGTTTGCCGTACGCGCATTGGGAGTCGTCCGGGAGGACGAGAAGCTCCTCGCCCGCGCGGATGAGCGGTTCCGCGCGCTTCGGCTCGACTGGTACGCAAGCCAGACCGAGTCGCTCATTCGGTTCCGGAAGCTCGCAGCGGGGTAGCCACCCCGCGTGGCGGGAACAGGTCAACGCGCGCGGCGCGGCCTGCGCGCCTTCGTCGATCTGTGGTCGGGCTGCTTCGCGAAGCACAACCTGCTGACGTGGGCGAGCGCGATCTCGTTCCAGGTGCTGGTGGCCCTCGTGCCGCTCTCCTTGCTCCTGCTCGGCATCCTCGGCGCGCTCGACGAGCGCAGCGTCTGGCAGAAGCAGATTCGTCCGGGGATCGAGAAGCGGTTTCCGAAGCAGACGTTCGGGGCGATCGACTACGCGGCCGACAAGATCCTCACCCACGCGACGGCGGGGCTGCTCGTCCTCGGGGTCGCACTCACGATCTGGGAGATCTCCGGTTCCGTGCGCGCGGCGGGTGGTGCGCTCAACCGCATCTACGACGCGGAAGACGAGCGTCCGCTCTGGGTTCGGTTCGGCAGATCGTTTGCGATCGCAATCGTGATCGGCTGTTGCCTGATCGGTGCGATCTTGCTCCTGACGCTCGCGAAGCACACCGGTGGATCGATCGAGGCGCTGCTCGGCATCGGACGCTGGATCCTGGCGATCGTCGTGCTGGGCGTGGCCGTGAACGTCCTGATTCGGTTCGCACCGGCGGAGCACCGTTCGGAGGGCTGGGTCTCGCTCGGCACGGCGTTCATCGTCCTCGTCTGGGTGGCGGCCTCCCTGATCTTCCGCTGGTACGTGTCCTCGCTCGCGTCGTTCCGCTCGGCCTGGGGATCCTTCGTCGCGATCCTCATCCTGACCGGATACCTCTATACATCTGCGATCGTCTTTCTGGTCGGCGTCCAGGCCGACGAGCTGATCCGGAAGGACGCCACTCGTGGCGAAAAGGGGATCTTGGAGCGCATGCGGGCGGCGCTCGGCTAGGCGGTTCGGAGGCCGAGTCCTACACTCAGGACATGGCCGTCAGCCGAAGAACGGTCACGGTCCTCTTCGCAGACGTCGCCGGCTCGACGCCTCTCGGCGAGCGGCTCGATCCCGAGTCGCTGAGAGAGGTCATGTCGCGCTACTTCGAGCGCATGGGCGCGGTCCTCGAGCGGCACGGCGGGACCGTGGAGAAGTTCATCGGCGACGCGGTCATGGCCGTCTTCGGAATGCCCGAGCTGCACGAGGACGACGCGCTTCGCGCAGTGCGCGCGGCGACCGAGCTGCGGCAGGCTCTGGCGGGGCTGAACGACGAGCTCGAGCGCGAGCTCGGAGTCCGGATCGGCATCCGCGTCGGCGTCAACACCGGGGAAGTCGTCGCGGGCGACGGCACCGGTGGTCAGCTGCTCGTCACCGGTGACCCCGTCAACGTCGCGAAGCGCCTCGAGGAGGCGGCGCGAACCGGCGAGATCCTCGTGGGTGAGGCGACACGGCGGCTCGTGGAGAACGCGGCCGTGCTCGAGCCGCGCGACGAGCTGACCGTGAAAGGGAAGGCCGAGCCGGTCGTCGCCTGGAACGTCCTCGCCGTCATCGAGGGTGCATCGGCCTATGCGCGGCGGCTCGACGCGCCGCTGGTGGGGCGCGAAGAGGAGCTACGCGTGCTTCGCGAAGCGTTTGCCACGACCGTCTCCGGACGCTCGTGCCGCCTGGCCACCATCCTGGGCCCTGCCGGGATCGGGAAATCGCGGCTGGCCGCTGAGATCTGCGCGGATGTTCGCGGCGAGGCGCGCGTGCTGACCGGGCGCTGCCTGCCGTACGGGGACGGGATCACGTTCTGGCCGTTGGTGCAGATCGTCGGGGTGCTCGGCAGCGACGACGGAGTGCGCGAGGTGCTCGCCGGCGCGGACGACGCCGAGCTCGTCGCGGATCGGGTGCTCAGCGCCGTCGGGCCGACGCCGACGACGGCGGCTGGAGGTGAGCTGTTCTGGGCCGTGCGCCGCCTGTTCGAGGAGCTCGCGCGGGACGAACCGGTCCTAATCGTGATCGAGGACATCCACTGGGCCGAGCCAAAGCTGCTCGACCTGCTCGAGTACCTCGCCGGGTGGACGCACGACGCACCGATCCTCCTCCTCTGCCTCGCGCGTCCGGAACTGCTCGACGAGCGGCCCGTCTGGTTCTCGGGCCAGGCTGGCATCGGGCTCCAGCTCGGCCCGCTCAGCGAAGCCGAGTCGGCGGCGCTGCTCGAAGAGATCGGGCGCGAGTGGCCGCTCGACGCGACCGCCCGTGCGAGGATCGCGGAAGCGGCGGAGGGGAATCCGCTCTACGTCGAGCAGATGGCCGCCATGCTCGCCGAGGGCGAGCCCCTCGATTCGATTCCGCCGACGATTCACGCACTGATCGCGGCGCGACTCGACCGCCTCCCGAACGAGGAGCGCGCGGTCCTCGAGCGGGCCGCCGTCGCCGGAAAGGAGTTCTCACGGGGCGCGATCCTGGCGCTCTCCCCCGAAGCTGACCGCGCAGAGCTCGACGCGCGCCTGCTCAGCCTGGTGCGCCGGGATCTCCTCGCCGCGCGCCCGGGCCGCGAGGACGCCTATCGCTTCCGTCACGTACTGATCCGCGACGCGGCCTACGCGGGCATCTCGAAGGACCTGCGCGCGCAGCTCCACGAGCGGTTCGCCGGCTGGGCCGCCCGCACGAACGCGGGTCGCGCCGGCGAGCTCGACGAGATCATCGGCTACCACTACGAGCAGGCGTTCCGTTACCGCGAGCAGCTCGGCCCGCTCGACGACGACGCACGCGGGCTCGCGCGCCGCGGAGGAGAGCTGCTCGGCGGCGCCGGTCGCCGCGCCTTCGCGCGTGACGATCTGCCCGCCGCGCTCACGCTCCTGGACCGGGCTGTCGCGCTGATCAACGAGCAAGACCCGGCGAGGCTGGAGCTCGTCCGCGAGCTCAGCATGGCGCTGTGGTGGGCCGGCGAGGTCGCGCGCGCGGAGTCGCTCCTCAAGGGACTGATCGAGGCCGCCGCTGCCAGCGGAGACCGGCGCCAGGAGTGGTCCGGCCTCGTCGAGCTGGCCGCTCGCAAGAACATCACGGGCGGCGATGCAGACGCGGAGGAGCTCCTGCGCGTCTCCCAGCAGGCGATCGAGGTCTTCAGCGAGCTCGGCGACGATGCGGGCCTCGCGCGAGCCTGGCGGCGTGTTGCCTATGCACACCAGGTGGCTTCTCGCTTCGGTCCTGCCGAAGAGGCAGGAGAGAGGGCGCTCGAGCACGCACGCCGCGCCGGAGACCGACACGAGGAGGCGCGCATCGTGGACAGCGTCTGCACGAGCCTCCTGTGGGGCCCGGCGCCGGCCGCCGAGGCGATCGAACGGTGCGAGCAGATGCTCGAGTTCGGCCGTGGCAGTCGCGTCATCGAGGCGAACGTCGGAATCTCGCTCGCCGGGCTCAAAGCGATGCAGGGCGATTTCGACGGCGCACGATCGCTGGCAGCCGGTGCTCGGCGCACCTACGAGGAGCTGGGGCTACGGCTCGCGATAGCCGGGCTGACGCAGATCACCGGTCCTGTCGAGGCGCTCGCCGGAGATCTCGAGGCGGCGGAACGCGAGCTGCGCATCGGCCTCGAGATCCTCGCGTCGGTCGGATCGACCGGCCACCAGGAGTCGCTCCTGGCCGACGTGCTCTATCAGCGCGGCCGCCTCGAGGAGGCCGACCACTTCGCGGCCCGCGCGGAGGCCGAGGCGGCGGCCGACAACATCGCCCCCCAGGTCGTATGGCGCGGGGTCCGCGCGAAGCTCGAGCAGTCAGTCGCGATCGCACGCGAAGCGGTCACGCTCGCGGACCGCACCGATCAGCTCAACCTGCGTGCAGACGCCCAACTGAACCTCGCCGAGACTTTGCAGTTGACAGGAGACTCGAGCGAGGCCTCGCGCGCTCTTCAGCGTGCGCTCGAGCTCTGCGAGCAGAAGGGCAATGTCGTCGCGGCGGCAAGAGTCTCCTCGCTGCTCTCGACCGCGGTCAGCTAGGAGCAGACAGCCTCGGCGCGTTATCGTCCTCCGACGTTTCCAACCGGAGGAGGATCAGGAAATGCCGAAGGCAACCGGCAGAGTCGACGCGAAGCGGGTCACCGCCTCGCATCACGAAGGCTGGGACCAGGCGCTGGAGCGCGCGCTTGCGAACGCGAGCAGATTGGGCAAGAGGGGCACGTTCGACGTGAACGTGGAGTTCAGCGCGACGATTCGCGTCACGAATCCCGGGGCGATCCAGAGGTACATGGTGACGCTCACGGGGCCGTGAGAGCCGCGGAAGAAAGGAGAAGGCATGTCTGACGTAGCGAAGGTGATCACGATCATCGGCTCGTCGCCGGAGAGCTTCGCCAAAGCCGCCGAGGCCGCCGTTCAGGAAGCGGCGAAGACGCTCCGCGGGATCACCGGTGCGGACGTCGTGTCGATGAGCGCCGTCGTCGAGAACGACCGCATCACGCAGTACCGGACGACGGTCAACATTGCGTTCGGAATCGAGCGCTAGACGGTAGGACTCGAGAAGACCGCGGCGACCTCAACCGGCCACGAGGGCGCGCGCGAAATCGTCGGGATCAAAGGGCCTCAGATCCTCTAGTCGCTCCCCGACGCCGATCAGCTTGACCGGCAACCCGAGCTCGTGGGCGATCGCGACGGCGATCCCTCCCTTCGCGCTGCCGTCCAGCTTCGTCAGCGCGACGCCTGTGACGCCGACGGCCTCGCCGAAGAGCCGCGCCTGCTGGAGCCCGTTCTGGCCCGTCGTCGCGTCGACGACGAGCAGCGTCTCGTGCGGTGCGCCCTCGAGCTTGCCTTTGATCACCCGCCGCACCTTGGCGAGCTCCTGCATCAGGTTCGTCTGCGTGTGGAGGCGACCCGCGGTGTCGACAATCACGACGTCACGGCCGTCGCGCGTTGCTCTCTCGATCGCGTCGTAGGCGACGGACGCGGGATCC
>WNFV01007973.1_pt1 | contig 20176 bp, 13 predicted proteins | sample 5400101 | NCBI WGS metagenome assembly WNFV01 (sample SAMN13153361, study PRJNA577476) | soil metagenome | isolation source: 115 cm soil or saprolite under grassland replicate 1 | place: USA:California | collected 2016-06-15 | reverse complement strand
CCGTGCGAGCTCGGGTCGCCGGGCACAAGTCTTCGGGGCGGGTCGCGCCGTATGATCCCGGGGTCGTAGCCGGAAAAGGGGACTTCGCATGCGGATGGTGTTCGGGCCCGATGACGAGAAGGAGTTCTTCGACGTCAGGGACGAGCTGGCCGAGCGGTTTGCGGCGTGGGCCGAGGTGCGCGCGCCTGGGGCCGACCCGTGGTTCGCGCAGCTTGCGCTCGACTACAAGTGGGGGTACGGCGACGGGGAGCTGGGGCGGTGGACCAGGGCGGACCTCCGCGACCTGCTGTGCGGGTGGTTCCCGCGCAAGGTCACGCTCGACGAGGGGGACTTCGGCCGGGTCGTTCCCAGCGTGCGGGCGTTCGTCGACTACCTGGCCGAGGTCGGCCTGCTCGACCCGCGCGGGGACCGGCCAGAGCGGCTCCGGGCCGTGCTGGACGGGCTGGGGCCCGAGTTCCGGGCCGCGATGGGGGACCCGTCGCGGTTCGGGATGGCCAAGTCGTTCGCGACCGCGATGATGGCGGGCGGCGTGGACATGAGCGACGAAGCGGCGGTCAGCCGGTTCATGGCCGAGTTCAACGCCCTGCCGTTCGAGGCGCGGAAGCTGCTCACGGACCCTCCCGAGGAGCCGCCGCTCGAGTTCCCGCCGGTCCGGCTCTCGCCCGAGGCCGAGCTGGCCGCTGCGGCCGCGGCGGCCCCAGCCGTCGAGCGGCTCCGCCGGTTCATGGCCTGGCTCGGCCCCGGGCGCAAGCTCACCCAGACGGGCAGGCTCACCCTGGCCGACGGCAAGGACCTGCTCGGGGTGCTCGGCACCGACGACGGGGTGCTCGGCACCGACGACGTGGTCGACCCGCGGACCGGCGACCAAACCTTCCGCACGCGCAGCTCCGAGGACCTGCCCGAGGTCGGCGTCACCTTCGCCTGGGCCAAGACCGCCCGCCTGGCCAGGGTCGTCCGCGGACGGGTGGTGCCGAACAAGAAGGGCCAGGCGCTGCTCGACCGGCCCCTGGAGCTGTGGGAGCGGGCGCTCGAAGGCCTCGGCAAGCTCGGCCCGACCGTGCTCGACCGCGGGAGCTTCGTGTCGTTCCTGGCCGACGGCTTCGGCGAGCTGGTCCCCGCGCTGCTCGGCGCCATCTACGCGAGTGACGAGCCGGTCCCGCTCGACGAGCTTGCCGACGCCGTCTGGGAGGACGTCCGGCGCATGTTCCTCATCGACCAGGAGCCGGCAGACCAGGTCCGGTTCTGGCGCCAGATGACCGCCTCGGACGTCGACCTCGCCATCCGCCAGCTCGAGCAACTCGGCGCGGTCGAGCGCATCGACCCTGCAGCTCCGACCGACGGCCAGGAGGCCGCGTCCACCGCTGGGTTGCGGCTCACCCCACTCGGCACCTGGGCCACGAACCGGATCCTGCGCGCCGACGGGGCCGACGCCCCGGTCGTCGGCGAGCTCGTCGACGCCGACGCGGCCACCCTGCTCGAGCGTTGCGCCGGCTACGACGAGGCGTCGTGCCAGGCCGAGATCGCCGCGTGGTGCGCGGCCCGCGGCCCGGCGGCCGCGGCGGAGCAGCTCGCCGCCTTCGCCCGGACGACCGACGACGTGGAGAGCCGGGTGCTCGCGCTCACCGCCCTGGACGCCGCCGGCCCGGCGGGCGTCGAGGCGGTGCAGGGCCTGCGGGCGGAGCCGGGCCTCGGGCCGCTCGCCACGATGTGGCTGCTCGACCACGGGCTCGCGGGCCCGGACGACCTCGACCCCGAGATGATCCTGGCGGTCATGGTCGAGACCACCGCCTTGGTCCTTGCGACCGACGGGCCGGAGGCCGCCGCCGAGGCGCTCGCGGGCCTCGGGACACCCGCCGAGCAGGCCAAGCTCGTCAGCAACCTGTGGCGCGTGGACAGCCCCCGGACCGCCGGGCTGCTCGCCGCGCTGGCCGAGGCCCATCCCGACAAGGCCGTCGCCAAGGCGGCCCGCAAGGCAGCGTTCAAGCTGCGCTCCTCGGGGCGCTGACCGGTCTTGGGGATCGTCTTCGAGTTGGAGCTTCCGCCCGGCGGTCCCGGTCGGGCGGTGGCGATGAGGCAGGACCGGCCGGGCGCCTGCTGATGGGCGCCCACGTGGCCGGGACCGGTCGAGCTGGTAGGTGGCCTTGGCCTCCTCGGCCGGGCGCCTGCTGATGGGCGACCGCGTGGCCGGGACCGGTCGGGCTGGTAGGTGGCCTTGGCCTCCTCGGCCGGGCGCCTGCTGATGGGCGCCCGCGTGGCAGCCGGGGTGGGCGTGGTCGCGCTCGGGGTGGTGCTCGCGCTCGTGCTGCTCTGGTCGTTGCAGCGGCGGCTCGTCTACTTCCCGTACCAGGCGGTGCCGGCCGCGGCCGGCGTGCTCCCGGGAAGCGAGGAGGTCGCCTTCTACACCGAGGACGGGCTGCGCCTGCGGGGCTGGTTCCTGCCGGGCAGGGGCGGCGACGGCGGGGCGGTGCTGGTCTGCAACGGCAACGGCGGCAACCGGGCCATGCGGGCGCCGCTCGCGGCGGCGCTCTCCCGGGCCGGGCTGTCGGTCCTGCTGTTCGACTACCGCGGCTACGGCGGGAACCCGGGCCGCCCGTCAGAGGCGGGCCTGGCCGCCGACGGCAGAGCCGCGCAGGCGTGGCTTGCCGCGCGGGCCGGTGTCGACCCGGGCCGGGTCGCCTACTTCGGGGAGTCGCTCGGCGCAGCGGTCGCGCTCGGGCTGGCGCGTGAGCGGCCCCCGGCCGCGCTCGTGCTGCGCTCGCCGTTCACGTCGCTCGCCGACATCGCGCGGGCCCACTACCCGTGGCTGCCGGCCCGGCTGCTGCTCGCCGAGCGCTACCCCTCGCTCGACCGGGTCCGGGACCTGGCCGTGCCGCTGCTGGTCGTTGCCGGCGAGCGCGACGGGATCGTGCCCGCGCCCCAAAGCCGGCGGCTGTACGAGGCCGCCCGCGAGCCGAAGCGCTTCGTGCTGGTCCCCGGCGCCGACCACAACGACCACGCGCTGCTCGCCGGCGACCACCTGCTCGGCGAGGTGCTCGCCTTCCTCCGCGGCACCCCTGTCCTCGGCCATGGCACAACACCATGACCGTCGAGCCGAGGGCTGCTGCCGCGTAGCATGCTGACTTGGGCCCATCCGTTGAACCCGCCCGACTACCCTGGCCATGGCACAGGCGCTGTTGGGGGGCCGTGGGGGGAGCGAGCTCCCCCCACATGGAACCAGGACTGCCAGTTGATGAGTCGCCACCGACATCCCTCGGACACCCCTGGCGTGCAGGCGATCCGGCTGTCCCCACCGCCCGACCTGGCAGCGGCGGGCCGGGCGCATGAGGAGGCCGCCGCCGGCGGGGTCCTCGGCCCGGGCGGTCGCGACCCGGCCGCGTGGTTCGAGGCGCTGGTGGCCGCCAGCGCGGCCGGGGCGGTGGCATGGGCGGCGGCCGGGCCTGAGCGGGCGCGCGAGGTGTGGGGCGAGCAGGCCCGGCTCGGCATGGCAGCGGTCGACGTGCGCCTCCGGCAGCAGGACGGCGACGCCGACCGGTTCACGCTCGGCGCGGGGGTGTCGTCGCTGGCCCAGCGGGCCTGGCTCGCGGGCGACGAGCGGCTCGGCCGGCGGGCCGACCTGCTCGCCTGCGAGCTTGCCGTGGGCGGCTGGCCGGGACGGGAGCGGCTCGACCGGCCCGAACTCGTGCTGCTCCTCGACCCGGCCGGGGCGCACGCGCTCGCCCATGCGGGCTCCCGGGCCCGGCTTGGCATGATCCGCGACTTCCCGGTCGCGAGCCCGGACGGCGGCGGCTCCTGGAAGCGGCCCGGGACGGTGGACCGGCTTCTCGACCACGTCGACCGGCAGGCGCACCTGGCTGGGCCGCTCGTGCTGCTCGCCGCCCGACTGCTGCGGACGCTGGTCCACCCGGCCGTGGGACCGCCTTGGCCGCGGGGCGCGGCGGCGCAGGCCCAGCGGCGCCTGGCCGCGCACACCTGCCGGGACGCCGGCTCCTGGGTGCTCGGGCTCCCGTGGCTGCTCGACACGGCGCGGTGCTTCCCCAGGGTGCTGGCTCCCGTGCGCCGAGGCTGACCCCCGGCGCAGCGGCGACGGCCGCCTCGGGCAGGGCGACGGCCGCTGCGGGCCGGGCGACGGCCGCTGCGGGCAGGGCGACAACGGCCGCCACAGGCAGGGCGACGGCCGCCACAGGCAGGGCGACGGGCCGCCGCGGGCAGGTGGTGAGGAAGCTCCCGTTCCGCGGTCAAACGCACTCCCCGACGGCGCGGCCGTCATGGCCAAAGACGACGATCGGGGCTCCGACCAGCGACGATGAAACCGCGGTCGTTCGTCTTGTCAACGCCGAGAGCCAGCGATTCTTCCTGCTCTCCTGCAAAACCTCCCCCTTTTCCACGTGCTACGCGATAGGCCAGGATGAACGAGTTCAGAGTTGGAACGAACGTGAGCTGAGCTTCAGAATAGAAGCGGCGGGCGACCGGAGTGGCCGCCCGGAGGAAGGGAGTGGCACATGAAGGACGACGTCTTCGTCTTGGATGCCCACACCGGCTTCTGGGACGCCAGCGCCGAGAACTGCAAGAACCGTTTCGGTGAGGCGTTCATCGAGACGTTCTACGCGTTCCACAACGGCTTCAACCCGCCGGACGCCAAGTGGACGATGGACTACGAGCGGGAGTTCCGGAAGGTCGACCCGGACTGGTACCTGGACCAGATGTTCGTCAAGGGCTCCGCCGACATGACGATCCTCTCGACCCAGGTCCTCATGGACTTCTACCACACCGGCTTCGTGAACCCGGAGCGCAACGCGCAGATGGCCGCGCGGGCGCCCGACCGGATCATCCCCCTCGGCGGGGTGGACCCGCGCGCACCCGACGCCCTCGAGCAGGTCGAGCACCAGATCAACGACCTCGGCATGCGCGGCTTCAAGTGGTACACGGCCGAGTGGCGGGGCCAGTCCCGCGGCTGGGCCGCCAACGACCCGATGGTCTTCCCCCTGTACGAGAAATGCCTGGAGCTCGGGGTCACCAACGCCTTCTTCCACAAGGGCCCCGCGGTCGAGCCGCTGTCGCTGGCGAAGTTCGACGTCCGTGACATCGACGAGCCGGCCTGGCTCTACCCGGACATGAACTTCATCATCGACCACTGCGGCGCCCCGCGGGTCGACGACTTCTGCTGGATCGCTGCCCGTTGCCCGAACGTGTACGCCGGCCTCGCGGTCGTGCTCGCGCTCATCCACAACCGGCCCCGGTGGTTCGCCGAGGTGATGGCGAACCTGCTGTTCTGGCTCGGGCCCGACCGGATCGTCTACGGCACCGACTTCCCGATCTGGTACCCGCACTGGCAGCTCGACGACTTCATGGCCTTCGAGCTCCCCGAGGACCTCAAGCAGGAGTACGGCGTCGACCTGACCCCTGAGATCAAGCAGCAGATCGTCGGCGGCAACATCGCCCGCCTGTACGGCATCGACATCCCCGCCAAGCTCGAGGCGATCAAGGACGACGAGTTCTCCCGCCGCCGCAGCGAGTACCTCGCCAGCCAGCCGGCCGTTGAGACCGGGGTGGCCAGCACCGCCGAGTCCCCATGAGCCTCGCCGAGGCGCCCGCCAGCCGGACCAGCCGGCGGGCGGGCGCCGAGGAGACTGCGGAGCCGCCTTCCGGCCGCCGCGGGCCTGGAGCGGCCGAGGAGACTGCGGAGCCGCCTCCCGGCCGCCGCGGGCCTGGAGCGGCCGAGGAGACTGCGGAGCCGCCTTCCGGCCGCCGCGGGCCTGGAGCGGCCGAGGTCGACCTCGAGCGGGTGCGGAAGGTCGCCGGGAGCGTCCGCGACCCAGAGGTGCGGACCCCGATCGCCGACCTCGGCCTGCTCGACGAGGTCGAGGCGGACGGCGGGCGGGTGACGGTGCGCTTCCACCTCACCTCGCCGCTCTGCCCGGCCAAGTTCGCGGGCGCGATCGGGCAGGACATCCGGCGCCGGGTCGGCAAGCTCCCCGGCGTCGACTCGGTCGAGGTCGTCCTGCAGGACCACTTCATGTCCGAGGCGCTGCACCGGCTCATCAACGAGGGGGACCGGTCGGCCGAGACTCGCGGGCTCCTGCGATGACCGGGCGCCGCGGCGGGCCGGGCCGGCCGTCCCCGCGGGAGGCGCGCTGGGTGGACCAGACCACCGCCGAGGTGGCGCGGTGACCGACCCGACGCGCACGCAGGCCGGACCAGACCACCGCCGAGGTGGCGCGGTGACCGACCCGACGCGCGCGCTGGCCGGGCGGCGGGAGCTGGCCCTGCTCGAGGTGCCGAGCGTGCGCCGGATGGCGGACGTGCTCGCGGCCCGCTGCCGGGAGCCGTCGTGGGTGCGGGCGCTCGTGGCCGGCTTGGACCGGTTCCAGTCGCTCTCCGGCATCGCCGACCTGGAGGCGCTGCTCGCGGCGGCCCGGGCCGACCCTGCCGTGGCCGACCGCTCGCTGGCCGGCTTCGCCCGCGCGCTCCACGGGCAGCCGGACGCGGCCGTGGCCGGGCTGGCGATGGCGCCGAAGGTGTGGTTCCGGCTCGGTGGGGTGCCGGTGGCGTGGCGGCCCCTGCCGGCGTCCGTGCACGCCCGGGAACTGCCGGCCGCCGGCTCGGACGGGGCCGACCGGGTCGTGCTGCTGTCGCTGATCGGGAGCGGGCTGCTCCGGGCCGAGCTGCTCCGGGTTCGCCTGGGCGACGTCGGCTCCCTCGACGGGCACGCGCGGATCGTGCCCGACCTGGAGGCCGAGCCGCTCGCGGTCCGCTTCGAGCAGCGCCGTGGCCGGATCGCCGAGCGGATCACGTTCCTGTCGTTCCAGGCCCGCCGGGCGATCCTCGAGGACCTGGACCGGCGGCGCCGGGCCGGGCTGGGCACCGGGCCGGACGCGCTGCTGGTGGCCGAGCGGTCGGCGGTGGCGGCGGCACGCCGCCGGTCTGGCGCGCTCATCCGGGCAGGAAGCACGCTGAACGTGGACATGTGCCGCAAGACCGGGGAGTTCTTCCGGACCTGGGGGATGCCCGGGTCGAGGTTCGTACCACCCGCAGCCGGCGTCGACGGAGGGGAGGACCCATGAAAGATGGAGGGGAGGACCCATGAAGGCGGTACGCCTGCACAAGTACCACGAGCGGCCCACGGTCGAGCAGGTTCCCGAACCGACGATCACCGATCCCCACGACGTGGTCGTGCGCATCGGCGGGGCCGGGCTGTGCCGCACCGACCTGCACATCTACGAGGGCCAGTGGGCGGAGAGGTCAGGCGTCGAGCTGCCCTACACGATCGGGCACGAGAACGCCGGCTGGGTCGAGGAGGTCGGGTCGGCGGTCACCAACGTGGCCACGGGCGACACCGTGATCCTGCACCCGCTCGCCACCTGCGGGCTGTGCCGGGGCTGCCGGGCCGGCGATGACATGCACTGTGAGCTGGGCCGGTTTCCCGGCATCGACTCCGACGGGGGCATGGCCGAGCTGCTGAAGACCAGCGCCAGGGCGACCGTGAAGCTCGACCCGTCGCTGCAGCCGGCCGACGTGGCCGCGCTGGCCGACGCCGGCCTGACCGCCTACCACGCGGTCAAGAAGGCGGTACCCTCGCTCTACCCGGGGACCAAGGTGGTCGTCATCGGCGCGGGTGGCCTGGGCCACATCGGCATCCAGTCGCTGAAGGCGCTCACCCCGGCCGAGATCATCGTGGTCGACCGGTCCGAGCCCGCGCTCGAGCTCGCCCGCTCCTACGGCGCCGACCACACTGTCACCGCCACCGGCGACCAGGTCGAGCGTGTCACCGAGCTGACCGGCGGCAAGGGCGCCGAGGTCGTGATCGACTTCGTCGGCGAGCGGGGCGCGGAGGTCGACGGGTGGAACATGACCCGCCGGGCCGGCTCGCACTACATCATCGGCTACCAAGGTGAAGCTGCACACCAGCGTCTACCCGCTGGACGCGGTCAACGACGCCATGGACGACCTGGACGGCGGCCGCCTCCAGGGCCGCGGCATCCTCGTCCCCTCCTGAGCCCTCGACCCACCGGCCCGCCGCACCCGCGGCGGCGGGCCGTACCGTGCCGGTCCCGCACCGCCCCCGCCGAGGGCGCGGTGGCGGCCACGGCGGCGGGCTCGCCCGCCGGCGCCCTCGGTCGCCACCAGGCCGTCGACCTGTCCGGCGTCGAGCGACAGCTCGATGAGGTCATAGCAGCCGTACAGCTCGCCCATCATCGCCGCGATCTGCTCGAACAGCGGGGCGAGCTCGCCGAGGCGCTCGCAGACCCAGGCGGCGTGGGCGGCCACCTGCCCGGCGGCCGAGGACGAGGCGCCGACCCGCAGCGCGGCCAGCGCGAGACGCCCGCTGGCCAGGTCGACGGCGACGAGGTCGGCCGGGCCCGGCCGGCGCTTGCCGGCCGGAGGGTCACCGCGCCAGCCGCTGTAGAGGAAGCGGAGCTCGGGTGGGAAGGGCCTCGGCAGCCGCAGGCCGTGCGCGAGCGCGTGCCGCACGAGGTGGGCCTCGAAGCGGCGGTCCCTGACCGGCTTTGCCTGCTCGGTGCGGGTGCCGTGCAGGCGGTCGACCCGGGCGGGGATCGTCGGGGCCAGCTCGCGGGCGGTGGCGCCCGGCTCGACCAGGGAGCCAGGGTCGACCGCGAGCAGGGGCTTGGGCGAGTCCGGATGGAGGTCGACCACCTGGACGCCCGACTCGAGCGGGCGGAAGTAGGCCCCGCCGATCTCCGGGACGGCCTCGAACAGCTCGCGGACCTCGGCGAACTCCGGGGTCAGCATGTAGGCGACCGTCGCGTCCCAGCCATCGTCGGGCCGCATCCCCTCTCCCTCCTCCTCCGGCGGCGTCCAAAGCGAGCGAGGACCAAACGGAGCGCATCGTAACCAGCCGGCCCCTGCCGGTTCCAACCCGGGTACAGTGAGGCGATGGACTACCCCCCAGCTCGGCGCCAGGAGCTCGTCGACGTCCTCCACGGCGCCGAGGTCGCCGACCCCTACCGGTGGCTCGAGGACCCGGCCTCGGACGAGACCGTCCGGTGGAGCGAGGCCCAGGACGCCCTCGCCCGCCACTACCTGGACGAGCTGCCCGGCAGGGACGCGCTCCAGGCCCGGCTGCAGGAGCTGCTGTCGGCCGGGCTGGCGACCATCCCGGCCCTGCGCGGGGAGCGCGCCTTCTTCATGCGCCGCGGCGCCGGCCAGGAGCACGCCGTCCTGGTCGTCCGCGAGGGCGACGCCGAGCGCGTGCTGATCGACCCGAGCGCCCTGAGCGAGGACGACACCACCACCCTGGACGGCTGGGCCCCCTCGGTCGAGGGCGACCGGCTCGCCTACTGGCTGAGCGAGGGCGGCGACGAGGAGGCGTCCCTGCGGGTCATGGACGTGGCCGGCGGCGAGGTGGTCGAGGGCCCGATCGACCGCACCCGCTACTGCCCGCTGGCCTGGCTGCCGGGCGGCCAGGAGTACTACTACGGCCGCCGGCTGCCCGCCGACGCGGTGCCGGAGGGGGAGGACCTCTTCCACCGGCGCATCTGGCGGCACCGGGTCGGGGACGACCCGGCCCGCGACGAGCTGGTGTTCGGGGAGGGTCGCGACAAGACCGAGTACCACTCGCTCGACGTCTCCCAGGACGGCCGCTGGCTGCTGGTCGGCGCGAGCGCGGGCACCGCGCCCCGCAACGACCTCTACATCGCCGACCTGGCCGGCGGCGGGGCGCTCCGGCCCATCCAGGAGGGCGTGGACGCCGAGACCGGTGGCGGGGTCGAGCGCGACGGGCGCCTGTGGCTGCGGACCAACCTGGACGCGCCCAGGTTCCGGATCGTGGTCGCCGACCCGGCCCGGCCCGAGCCGGACGCCTGGAGCGACCTGGTGCCCGAGTCCGAGGCGGTGCTGGAAGGGTTCGCCCTGACCGACGGCGCGGTCGTGGTCGCCAGCACCAGGCACGCCGTCGGCCGGGTCACCGTCCACGACCGGGCCACCGGCACGCCGAGGAGCCAGGTCGAGCTGCCGGGGCTCGGCTCGGTGCTCGGGGTGGCCGCCCGGCCCGAGGGCGGCGACGACGTCTGGATCGGCTGGACCGACTTCACCACCCCGCCCAGGGCCTACCGGTACGCGGTCCCCAGCGGGGCGCTGGAGCTGTGGATGGACGCACCCGGCGAGGTGGACACCAAGGGGGTGGTGGCCACCCAGGACGTCTACCGCTCCAAGGACGGCACCGAGGTCCGCATGTTCGTCCTGCACCGCGAGGGCGTGGAGCGTGACGGCCGCAGCCCGACCATCCTCTACGGGTACGGCGGCTTCAACATCTCCCTCACCCCCGAGTACAGCGCGGCCATCAACGCCTGGGTGGAGCAGGGCGGCGTCTACGCCATCGCCAACCTGCGCGGCGGCAGCGAGGAGGGCGAGGCCTGGCACCGGGCCGGCATGCGGGAGCACAAGCAGAACGTCTTCGACGACTTCGCCGCGGCTGCCGAGCGGCTGGTCGAGACCGGTTGGACCTCACCGGAGCGGCTCGGCATCTCGGGCGGGAGCAACGGGGGCCTACTGGTCGGGGCCGCCCTCACCCAGCGCCCGGAGCTGTTCGCCGCCGTCGTGTGCAGCGCGCCTCTGCTCGACATGGTGCGCTACGAGCGCTTCGGGCTCGGCGAGACCTGGAACGACGAGTACGGCCGGGCCGACGACCCTACCGAGTTCCGCTGGCTGTACGGGTACTCGCCATACCACCACGTCGCGCCGGGCACGCGCTACCCGGCCCTGCTGCTCACGGTGTTCGAGTCCGACACCAGGGTCGACCCGCTGCACGCCCGCAAGCTCTGTGCGGCCCTGCAGTGGGCCCAGGGGTCCCCGCGTCCCGTACTGCTGCGGCGGGAGCGGAAGGTGGGGCACGGCGCCCGGTCGGTGCGCCGCAGCGTCGACCTGGCCGTGGACACGGTCAGCTTCATGGCCGCCCAGCTCGGCCTCGACCTCGGAGCGTCCAGCCGCGCACGGTGATCCGCTGGTGTGTTCGGTGCCGCGGTGGTGGCGGCCGCGTTCCTGCGCGTCCAGCCGCGCACGGTGATCCGCTGGTGTGTTCGGTGCCGCGGTGGTGGCGGCCGCGTTCCTGCGCGTCCGGCCCCGCACGGTGATCCGCTGGTGCGCCGTGCGCGGTCCCGGACAGCTCTGCACCGATATTTCCTGCGGGTTTTCCATCTCCAGCCGTGACTGCGAAGGGTGCAATTGCCACACTACGGAGATTGGGTCCATGGGGACCGCGCGGATCCAGGGGCCACCGCGCAGAAAGGGCAGGACATCCTATGAGGTATCGCCAGCTCGGCAGGTCGGGTTTGACCGTCTCGATGGCAGGTCTGGGGTGCAACAACTTCGGCACCCGCTGCGACCGCAGAGCGACCCGGGCGGTGGTCGAAGCGGCCCTCGAAGCTGGCGTCACCCTGTTCGACACCGCCGACGTCTACGGCAACCGGGGCGGCTCGGAGACCCTGCTCGGGCAGGCGCTCGGTGCCAGGCGCGACGAGGTCGCCCTGGCCAGCAAGTTCGGCGCCAGCATGGGCGGGCCTCCCGAGGAGGCGCGCGGGTCGCGGCGCTACGTGAGGCGGGCGGTCGAGGCGAGCCTTCGCCGCCTGGGCACCGACCACCTGGACCTCTACCAGCAGCACGTGCCCGATCCCAAGACGCCCCTGGAGGAGACCCTTGCCGCGCTCGACGAGCTGGTGACCGACGGCAAGGTGCGCTACGTCGGCTCCTCCAACTTCGCCGCCTGGCAGATCGCGGAGGCGGACTGGATCGCGCGCACCGAGCACCTCACCAGGTTCGTGTCCGCCCAGAACCAGTACAACCTGCTGGAACGCGACCTCGAGTACGAGGTCATCCCAGCCTGCGAGCGCTACGGGGTCGGCGTCCTCCCGTACTTCCCCCTGGCCAACGGCCTGCTCACCGGCAAGTACCGGCGGGGCGAGCCAGCCCCGCCCGGCACCAGGCTGGCCGGCAGGAGCGATGTGCTCACCGAGGAGGTCTTCGACCGGCTCGACGCGCTGGAGAAGTACGGCGTCGAGCGCGGGCGCACGCTGCTCGAGGTGGCCATCGGCGGGCTCGCCGCCCAGCCCGCCGTCGGCTCGGTGATCGCCGGCGCCACCAGGCCCGACCAGGTCCTGGCCAACGTCGCTGCCGCCGAGTGGGAGCCGACCCCCGAGGACGTCGCCGAGCTGGCCAAGCTCACCCCCCGCAGGCCCATGGGCAAGCACAGGTAGCGTCCCCGGCCAGGTCCGCCATATGGTCGCGATGCGGGGTCAGGTCGGACGCGCTACTGGCGCCCATCCTCGACGTAGCGCGCCTGCCCGGCCCGCAATGCCTCCAGGGCTGCCTGGACCCTGCGCCACACGTAGTCTCGAAGCAGATTGGCGGCTTCGGCCTCGGTACAGAAGCGGAACGCACGCAGCTCGCCATCCAGAAGACGAAGCCCGGCGATCTGATGGTCGGTGAGCACACCGCCGTCGAAGACGAACATCAGCGAGTCGTCCCAAGGGCCATGCGGCGACACCCAGTCGACGCAGAGCACCCGGCCGACGGGCAGCTCCAACCCCAGTTCCTCCGCGACCTCGCGACGTGCTGCCTCACGTGGCGGCTCGTTGGCCTCAGCCATGCCACCGGGCAGGTCCCAGTCCGGCTTGTACCTGGGGTCGACGAGCAGCAGGCGTCCCTCATCGTCGCGCACGATCACATCGGCGCCGACGCGCTTGCGCGCCTGCGTGGCGTTGCCCTCGGCAAGATGCTGCCAGGTGGGCGATGGCTGCTGGAAGGCTGACACCCGAGCCGTCTCCTCTCCACCGACAGTTTGCCGGGGAACGTCGCCGCTCGGCCACGGCGACAGCCAGGCCCGTTCGCGGAGTGCTCCACGGAGGTAGTCGAGGAACTCGGCAACCACGCGCACAGAGCGATAGGGCTCCAGCAGGCCCCGGAGGCCGTCGAGCTGCTGGACCACCAGGACCGAGCCGAGCGCCTGCGTGCCGCCCACGATCTCGCATCCCACGGCACAGGCGCCGTCGAGCTCGTGCTGCTCGACCAGCACGCCCGCCAGTATGAGCTGCCCGAAGGCGCGACTGCGGGCGCGCCCGCCTGAGCGCAGGGCGACGACGCGCTCGGCGTGCCGGCGGGCCGCGTCGAGGTCGCCGAGCTGCCGCAGGCAGCGGGCCGCCTCGCTGGCCAGCGACGCCTCGTCGAACCGACTCACCCACGGTGAGGCCGCCTGGCTGAACCCGCCGCTCAACGCTGCCTCAGCTCGTCCCAGGGTGCGCGCACATGCCGTCGCCTCACCGACGCCGGCCAGAGCACGCGCCTCCATGGCCAGCAGCCGCGCTGCCAGCTCAGGATTGCCCGGCCCCACCTCAAGCTTCGCCTGGCCGGCGCGCGCGAGCGCCATGGCCTGCTCTGGTTCCCGCAGGTGCAGGGCCAGGTGGCTTTGGCTGGTGAGCACCTGGGCGCCGAGCTGCTGATCGCCGCCCAGCGCTGCCAGCCCGAGCGCACGGTCGAAGTGCTGGCCCGCAAGGGCATCGCGGCCGGCATCATGCGCCATCCAGCCGGCCATGTCGGTCAGGCCTGCCGCGGCGCAGAACAACCGCGATCCGCTCTCGTTCGTGGCGCCGAACAGCCGTGGCGCCAGCTCAACCTGGAGGTAGCGCACCACGGTCGCGTAGAGGTGCCCGCCGCCGACCTGACGATCGGCCGCGCGGAAGGCTTCCATCGCCAAGGCGTCGGCGCTGGTGTCCAGGGAGAGGATGGGCAAGCCTGGCAGCGGCCCGACAAGGGTCTCCGGGAGCTGGACGAGCACGACCGGGCGGGGGTCGGCGGCGAGCGCGGCCACCTTGGCGTTGTGGCCGGGTTCCAGGCCGAGCGCGTCGAGGGTGCAGCCGAGCGCGCGGGCGAGGTAGCCGCGGAACAGCTCGCCGGGGCGGGCCTGGCCGGTCTCCCACTTCTCGACGTAGCCGCCGGTGCAGGTCCCGGCAAGGCCGTCAGCGGCCATCGCGGCGTTGACCACGTCGGCCAGCCGTGCGCGGCTCCAGGCGAGCGCCTCCCGGCGGGCGCGGAGCCGCCAGTTCGGCTCCCACCGCGAAGACCTCATGCGCCCTCCCGCCGTTCGGCGGCGCTCCAGAGGACAAAGCCTACCCGGACGGCGCGCATGACGTGAACCGCTCACCCCACCCGCCCCCATGCTCGCTGGGGTCGTAGGTGGGGTCGCCGAGACGGCCGGCCGCCGGGCAGGGTGGGGCCTCGTCGACCATGGGAGGTGACGGGGGCGGTGCGGGCGCTGGAGGTCCTGGCTGCGGCCGCGCTGCTGTGGCTGGCGATGGTCCCGCTGCTCTGGATGGACTACCAGGCCGAGCGGGACCGGCAGCGGGAGGCGCGCCTCCGTGAGCTGGTCGACCGGGTCCAGGAGCCGGCCCCCGACGCGGCGCCCGTGGGGACCGTGGGCTCGTGCCTGCGTGTGCCGGCCCATACGGGCGAGCCGGCGGCCCGGGCTGGCGGCCCGGGTAGGCGGGGCGGGTGAAGGGCCCTGGCGTCGGGTGCGCGCAGCCTCGACGCCAGGACGGGCCGGGCCCCCGGAGCACAACGGCCGGGGGCCCGCCACAGCCTGGCCCGCGACTGGTGACCGACGCCCCCGCGCGCGCCGCGGCTCACTGCGCCGGAGCGGGAGCCCAGCGGAGGAGGTCGCTGGCCTCGCCGGGGGAGGTCGCGCGCGCCGCGGCTCACTGCGCCGGAGCGGGAGCGGCTGCGACGGCTCGCCGTGTCACCGGGGAGCAGCCCTCGCTGACCCCGGCGGGTGTCGCCGGCCGGGGTCAGAATGGACGGCATGCCGATCCCACGAAGGCCGTGCCGGTCCCTGTCGAGGGCATGCTGATGTCCACGGACAGGCCGACCTCCGACGAGCGGGCCCGGCGGGTCGCCCGGGCCGTGACGGCCTGGACCGGGCAGCTCATCGACCCCGGCGCCAGGAACACGCTGCTGTACTACCGGGACCTGAGGCAGGGCACGCTCGACCTGGACGGCGCCGACCCGGTCGCGCTCGGGAACCTGCTCGCCGGCCGGACGGTGCGGCTGTCCGCGCTCTTCCCCGGCCCGGCCGACCGCCCGGCCGCCGCCAAGCGGGCCCGGACCGTGCGGGCCAAGGCGCAGGAGAACTTCGAGGAGCGCGGCCTGGTCACCCTGCTCCTCGCCTGGGGCATGGCGACCTGGGAGGACCAGCGGAGCGCGCGAGCCCCGGCCGCCCCCGTCCTGCTCGTCCCCGCCCGCCTCGCCCCGCGCGGCGCGGCCGAGGAGGACTTCGACCTGGCACTCGTCGCCGAGGAGACCGTCAACCCGACGCTGCTCTACAAGCTCGCCGTCGAGTTCGACTGCCGGATCGCCGACGAGGACCTGCTCGAGATGCTCGACGACGGCGGGCAGCCGCCCGACGCCAACCGGCTGTTCGACCGCCTCGCCAAGCTCGCCGCGGACGTGCCCGGCTTCCAGGTCGCCAGCCGGGTCGTGCTCGGCAACTTCTCCTACGCCAAGCTCCCCATGGTCCGCGACCTCGAGACCCTGACCGGCGCCCTGGTCGCCCACGACCTGATCGCCGCCCTGGCCGGGGACGAGGGCGCACGCACCGCCCTCCGCCGGCGCCACGTCACCGTCGAGCCGGACGAGCCCGACCGCGTCCCGCCCGGCGACGAGTTCCTCGTCCTGGACGCCGACGCGAGCCAGAACCACGCCATCAACGCCGTCGTCCGCGGTCAGGACCTCGTGCTCGACGGGCCACCGGGCACGGGCAAGAGCCAGACCATCGCCAACCTGATCACCACCCTGGCCGCCCGCGGCGAGCGGGTGCTGTTCGTGGCCGAGAAGCGCGCCGCCATCGACGCGGTCCTCCGCCGGCTGGCCGCCCGTGGCCTCGGCGACCTCGTCCTCGACCTCTACGACGGTGGGACCAGCCGCCGCAAGGTGGCCAAGGACCTGGCCCGGGCGCTGGCCGGGACCGGAGGCATCCCCCGGGTCGACCTCGCCGGCGTCCACCACACGGTCGAGCTGCGCCGCGACCGGCTCAACGACCACGACGACGCCCTCCACCGGCCCCGCGAGCCCTGGGGCGTCAGCGTGTTCGACGCCCAGGCCCGCCTGCTCGGCACCGACACGGCCGTCCGCACCTCGATCCGCTTCCGCGGTGCCGACCTCGCCCGCCTCGACGAGGCCACCTACCGGCAGTCCAGGGAGGACCTGCGCGCCTGGGCCGGCCTTGGCGGGCTCGCCCCTGCCGACGGGGACAGCCCGTGGGCCAGGGCCACCGTCACCAGCCCAAGCCAGGCCGAGCGGGCGCTGGACACGGTGGAGACGCTCGCCCACCACACCCTCCCGGCCGCGCTCACCGCGCTCGACCGGGCACTCGCCGAGACCGGCCTGGCGCCGCCGGTCACGCTCGCCGAGTGGCGGCAGGCAGTCGCCCTCCTCGACGGTGTGTCGGCGGTGTCCACCGTGTTCGACGCGGCGATCTGGAGCCAGGACCTCGAAGGGCTCGTCCGCGACCTGGCGCCCGCCGGCCGCGACCTGGCGCCCGCCGGCCGCGGCCCGCTGGCCCGGCTCGCGGCCCAGCTCACCTCGCCCGGGTACCGGCGCGCCGCCGCGGCCCTCAAGGCCCTCTGCCGCGACCGGCCGCTCAAGCCCGCCGCCCTGCGGAGCGCCTGCGCCTACGCCGCCGAGCAGCGCCGCCGCTGGGCCGAGCGCTCCGTTGCCGGCGGGCTGCCGCGCCCGCCGGGCGACCTGCCCGGCGTCGTCGGCACCTACAACCAGCTCGCCACCGAGCTGGACGCCCTGGGGGCCTGGCTGCCACGGCAGGAGGTGGAGCAGCAGCCGGTCGCGCGCCTCGCCGACCTGCTGGAACGGCTCCTGGCCGACCGAGCCACGCTCACCAGGCTCCCCGAGCTGCACCGCCTGGGCCAGGCCCTCGGCCGCGCGGGCCTCTCCGGCCTGCTGGCCGCGCTGCGCCGGCGCCGGCTCCCCGGCCCCCGCTGCCTCGAAGCGCTCGAGCACGCCTGGCTCGCGTCCATCCTCGACCACGTCGGGGTCACCGACCCGCGCGTCGGCGCCTTCGACGGGGAGCTCCACTCGCAGACCGTGGCCGAGTACCGCGCGGCCGACGCCGACCACGTGGAGACCACCGCCATCCGCGTGCGCCGGGCCTGCGCAGAGCGCGCCACCCTGGCCAGGGACGACCACCCCGAGGAGAGCACCGTCGTCGAGCACCAGGCGCGGCTCACCCGCAAGCACCTGCCCCTGCGCCAGCTCTTCCAGCTCGCACCCAACGTGCTGACCCGGCTCAAGCCCTGCTGGGCGATGAGCCCGCTCGTGGTCAGCCAGCTCCTGCCCGGCGACCGCACCTACTTCGACGTCGTCATCTTCGACGAGGCCAGCCAGATCCGGCCCGCCGACGCCGTGCCGGCGATCCTGCGCGCCGGGCGGGTCGTCGTCGCCGGCGACGAGCGCCAGCTCCCGCCGACCTCGTTCTTCGTCTCCGCCACCGTCGAGGACGAAGAGGAGCCCGAGGAGTTCCTGCCTGGCGGGCCCCTGGCCATGACCGAGGGCTTCGAGTCCATCCTGGACGCCCTCGGGGCCCTGCTCCGGTCCCGCATGCTCAACTGGCACTACCGCAGCCGCGACGAGCGCCTGATCGCGTTCTCCAATGCCCACCTGTACGACCGGGCGCTCACCACCTTCCCGGGGGCGGCCGGGGGCGACTGCATCCAGCACGTCCTCGTCCCCCTCGTCCCGGGCCGGGCAGGCCAGGAGGAGAGCGTCGCCGACGAGGTCCGGGTTGGCCGGGTCGGGCTAGGACGCCTCGGGGATCCGGCAGGCCAGGAGGAGAGCGTCGCCGACGAGGTCGGGGAGGTCGTCCGGCTCGTCCTCGAGCACGCCCACACCCGTCCCGACGAGAGCCTCGGGGTGATCGCCATGGGCGTCAAGCACGCCAACCGCATCACCGAGGCGCTCCGGCTGGCCAGGGCCGAGCGCCCCGAGCTGGCCGGCTTCTTCGACGAGGCCCGCGAGGAGCAGTTCTTCGTCAAGAACCTCGAGCGGGTCCAGGGTGACGAGCGCGACGCCATCATCCTGTCCATCGGGTACGGCAAGAACGAGCGTGGCGTGCTGCTCCACCGCTTCGGGCCGCTCCTGCAGCAGGGCGGCGAGCGCCGCCTCAACGTCGCGGTCACCCGGTCCAAGCAGCGCATGACGCTCGTCTCGTCGTTCTCGTCCGCCGACATGGGCCCGAGCCGCAGCACCGCCCAGGGCGTCGAGCTGCTCCGCCGGTTCCTCGCCTACGCCGAGCAGCGGGGCGCGGGCCTCGCCGACGAGGCCGCCGCAACGCCAGCGCTCAACCCCGAGCTCGGAGGTTGTCTGGTCCAGCCGCTTGTACTCGCCGACGAGGCCGCCGCAACGCCAGCGCTCAACCCGTTCGAGACCGACGTGCGCGACCGGCTCCAGGCGGCTGGGATCCCGCTGGTCGCCCAGCACGGCTGCTCCGGCCACCGGATCGACTTCGCCGCCAGGCACCCGGCCACGCCAGGGCGCTTCGTGCTCGCGATCGAGTGCGACGGCGCCAGCTACCACGCCGCTCCCACCGCCCGCGACCGCGACCGCCTCCGCCAGGACCACCTGGAGCGCCTGGGCTGGTCGTTCCTCCGCATCTGGTCGACCGGCTGGTTCGCCGACCCCGACCGCGAGGTCGCCAAGGCCCTCGCCGCCTGGCAAGACGCGGTCGCCGACGCCGACGCCGCCGACCACCAGGCCCAAGCCGCCCGCCAGGCCGAGGCTGCCGCCGTCCGCGAGGTACGCCGCAACCAGGGGTAACGGCCAGCCGGTGGCCACCGTCGAGGTCAACATCGCTGTGCTCGGCGACGGCTTCACAGCGGGGTGACCGACCCCGGGCCAGGGCTGCCGCCATCGACCGCTTCCTCGACGGCGACGGCTTCACAGCGGGGTGACCGGCCAGCCGGTGGCCACCGTCGCGGTCAACATCGCTGTGCTCGGCGACGGCTTCACAGCGGGTGACCGGCCAGCCGGTGCCACCGTCGCGGGGACCCGCTCTCATGGCTCGTCATGCGCTCGTTCTCCGATCTTCGGCTACGTGGGTTCCTGTGAGATTCCACTTGCCTCTGTTTGCCTGCGTATGATGTCATCATGGTGTGACAGTGAGTACTGGACCCGGTGTGAACCGGAGCCGGTGCGGTTGATGCCGATGAGACGCGAAGGAGGGCGAGGTGCAGGAGATGATCACCGTGACCCCCGACGACGTGAGGGTCCTGGCGGGCGACGTGCGCCGCTGGGCCGGCGAGCTACAGGAGGCGACCTCGAAGACCGGCTCGGGAACCGCCTGGGTCTCCGCGAACCTCGCCGACGCAGCTCCGAGCTTCGATGCGATGTGGTTGGCTTGGTCGACCGCGCTCGACCAGCTCGCCGGCGCCATGACCGAGCACGCCGAGATGCTCGAGCATGCGGCCGACGACTACTACGAGGTCGATGTGACCACCATCCCAAGGCTACCGGTCGGGCCGTAGGTGCGCGCCGACCTCGAGCCCGGAGCGGCACGCAGTGGCGGCCTGGACTTCGCCGCCTTGGCCGACCGCTGCCGCAGCCTCGCCGCCCAGCTCGGCGGCGCCGACCGGGGGCTCCACGCCGGGCCCCGGGCGTGGACCGGCGTCGCGGCCGAGTCGGGCAGCGCCCGCACCGCCCGCCTCACTGCCGCCATCGAGCAGGCCGCCGGGGCTGCCGAGGACGTCGCCGCGATCCTCTCGGTCTTCGCGGCGGTCGTCCAGGATGCTGCCGTCGCCTGGGGCTCGGCCGAGCGGTTGGCCAATTCCGTCGGGTGCCGGCTGGACCCGGACGGGTCCGCAGCGGGCAGCGTCCCCGGCGACACCAGGCACGCGCTGATCCTGGCCAGGGCGGAATCCCTGGCCGGCCAGGCTGGCGAGGAGGCGCGGGTGGCCGCCAGGGTCGCCGCGGCCGGCTTCGCCGAGGTCGCCGCCCGGGCCGGCGCCGCGTGCGCGCTCGTCGACCGTAAGGGCGGCTTTGCCAGGGCGCTCGAGCGCAAGCTGCACGGGCCCGTCTCGCCCTGGGACGACGCCAGGCAGGGATTTGCCAAGGGGCTGAGGAGCATGGTTGCCGGCACGGCTCAGGCGATCGCGCTCGGGTCGCCCCAGTA
>WNFV01003441.1_pt1 | contig 20180 bp, 18 predicted proteins | sample 5400101 | NCBI WGS metagenome assembly WNFV01 (sample SAMN13153361, study PRJNA577476) | soil metagenome | isolation source: 115 cm soil or saprolite under grassland replicate 1 | place: USA:California | collected 2016-06-15 | reverse complement strand
CGTCGTGGTTCGTCGACGCGGAGGTGCCGACGCGCCTCGTCGAGTGGATGACCGCGCACGTCCACAGCCCCGCGCTCTTCTTGCTGATGCTGAACGCGGTGCTGCTCGTGCTCGGCAGCGTCCTCGAGATCTACTCGGCGATCGTGGTGCTCGCGCCGCTCGTCGCGCCGCTCGGCGAGGCGTACGGCATCGAGCCGATCCACCTCGGGGTCGTGTTCCTCGCGAACCTCGAGCTCGGCTTCCTGTTCCCGCCGATGGGACTGAACCTCTTCCTGTCCGCGTCGCGCTTCGGGAAGCCCCTGCCCTGGGTCTACCGCAAGGCCTTTCCGTTCCTCGTCATCATGTCCGCGGGGGTCCTCGCGATCACCTACCTGCCCGCGATCACCACGGGCGTCGTCTCGCTGCTCGCGCGGAAGTAGCGCGGCGACCCCTCGCCTGCGGCGGCCGCTACCGCCGCGCGAAGAGCGGCCGGAGGGCGTCCACGAGCGCGCGGCTCACCTGCGCGTGGTTCGCGCGCCATTCCGCGTTCGCGTCGGGGCCGACCCGGTTCGCGACCGCGAGCGCGGCCGCGACCGGCACCCCCGCGGCGTGGCAGGCCGCGAAGACCCCGCTCGCCTCGAGGTGCTCCGCCGCCCCGAGCGCGGCGAGCCTGCGCGCGCCGTCCGCCGACGTGGTGATCGCGGGCGGCACCGCAACCGGGTGCGCGGGCAGCGCGAGCGGGGTCCAGGTTGCCTCCCACCGCGTCCGCTCGAGCTCCGGCCTGTAGGCGCGCCCCTCGACCTCGTCCTGCGACGTCGCGAGGATCGGCGACGCGAGGAGGAGGTCGCCGAGCACGAGCCGGCCGTCGTAGGCGCCGCAGGTCCCGACGAGCAGCACGCGGGCGGGCCGCTGCTCGGCGAGGAGGCGCGCGGTCGCGACGGCCGCGGCGATCGCGCCGACGCCGGTCGTCGCGACGCGCCAGCCCGCGGGCGGCGCGGTGTCGAGTCCCGAGAGCTCCGGGGGGAAGGCGGCGACGAGGAGCGACGGCGCGGTCACGGAGGAATGGTAGCACCGCCGGCCCGCCCCCCGCCGCGCGCCCAGCCCTCGCGGAGGACGTAGATCGAGAAGCCGACGGCGTAGGCGCCGGCGACGTCGATCGCGTAGTGCAGGTGCGCGAGGAACACCGAGGCGACGACGAGCGCGTGCGCGACGACCGCGGGCGCGCGCAGGCGCGGGAAGCGCCACAGGTACAGCGCGAGCAGGAAGGTCGTCGCGGTGTGCCCGGAGAAGAAGAGGTCCTTCGTGAGGTACGCGGCCATCGCGTCCTTCGCGAAGACCTGCCACGGCGAGAGGAGCTCGAGGAAGGCGGCGAGCGGCGCGTGGCCGGCGATGCCGGGCCCGGCGGTCGAGGGGTCGGGCGCGCCGAGCCCGGTGAGGACGAGCGTCCCGCCGCGGGCGAGCGAGACGAGGCCGGCGGTGACCGTGTACCGGGCGAAGGTCCGCGGCGCGAGCCAGAGCAGCGCGAGCGAGAGCGGCAGGTACGCGGCGAGCCAGACGAGGTAGTTCGTGCGCGCGACCCACGCGACGTAGGGGACGTGGGCGAGGACGAGATCCGGGACGGTGGGCGCGGGGCGCAGCTCGTTCCAGACCGCCGCCGCCACCATCGCCGCGTAGCAGGCGCCGCGAAAGAGGAGGGCGGCGGCGACGGCGCGCCACGCGGCGCGCAGCCCGGCGAGGCCGGGCACGTCACCGGGCGGGGTCGGGGCGGGGGCGTCGGCCACGGGCGGCTTATCGCACGGAGGCCGGGCGCGCGTCGCGCCGGACGGCGCGCCCCTCCCCGAGCCGCGCCGTGCGGTGTACCATCCGTGCGTGCTGGCGATCGAGGCGCGCGCGCTCGCGAAGACGTACGCAGCCCCGTTCGGCCGACCCGCGAGCGAGGCGCTGCGCGGGGTGGACCTCGAGGTCACCCCCGGCACCGCCTTCGGCCTCATCGGCCCGAACGGCGCGGGCAAGACGACCTTCGTGAAGACGCTCCTCGGGATCGCCCTGCCGACCTCGGGGACGGTCCGGCTCCTCGGTGGCGATCCCGCCGATCCCCGCGTCCGCGCGCGCGTCGGCTACCTGCCCGAGCGACTGCAGCTGCCCGGATCGCTCGACGCGCTCGCGATCCTGGCGAGCGTCGCGCGACTGAAGCGGCGGCGCGGCGCGGGCGCGGAGATCCGCCGGCTCCTCGAGGAGGTCGGGCTCGCCGAGGTCGCGCGCCGCCGCGTCGGAACGTACTCGAAGGGGATGCGCCAGCGGCTCGGCCTCGCCTGCGCCCTGCTCGGCGCCCCCGACCTGCTCGTCCTCGACGAGCCGACCGACGGGCTCGACCCGCTCGCGCGCGTCGAGGTGCGCAAGCTTCTCGCCCGGGAGCTCGCGCGCGGCGCGACGCTGCTCCTCAACTCGCACCTCCTCGCCGAGACCGAGCGGGTCTGCGGGCGCATCGGGATCCTCGTCCAGGGCCGGCTCGTGCGCGAGGGCGCGCTCGGCACGCTGCGCGAGGGCGCGAGCCGCTGGCGGGTCCGCTTCGGCGAGGGCGCCCCGCACGCGCCGCTCGCGGCGGCGGGGTTCACGCCGGCGACCTCCGGCGCGTTCGCGTTCGAGGGCGAGGCGGCGGCGCTCAACGCCGCGCTCGACGCTGCGCGGCGCCACGGCGCGCTCGTCCTCGAGCTCGCGCGCGAGTCGAGGGACCTCGAGCAGGTGCTCGCCGAGGCCGTGGGGGAGGCGGCGTGACGGTGCTCGCGGTCGCCTGCGACCTCCTCGTCGAGGCCCGCTCCCGGCGCTGGATCCTCGCGCTCGTCGCGGCCGCGACGCTGCTCCTCGTCGTCCTCGCGCTCGGACTGCGTTTCGAGGTGGTGGACGGCGCGCTCGCCGCGACCCGCCTGTTCGGCGGCGATCTCGGGACGGACGTTCGCGCGGTGGACGTCGCGCTCCGCCCGCTCTTCGTGGGCGCGAGCCAGCTGCTGTTCTACGCCGGGATCCTCTTCGGGATCGTCGCGACCGCGGACTTTGCGCCGACCCTGCTCGCGCCCGGCCGCGTCGAGTACCTGCTCGCGCTCCCCGTCCGTCGCTGGCACCTGCTCGCCGGCACTTTCGTCGGGGTCGAGGCGCTCGTGCTCGCGGGCGCCGCGTACGGCGGCATCGGGCTGACCCTCGTGCTCTGGGCGAAGACCGGTGTCCTGAGCGCCGGGCCGGCGCTCGCCGCGATCGCGGCCGCCATCGGGTTCGCGCCCGTGTACGCGGCGATGCTCGTTGCCGCCATCGTCGCGCGCAGCGCCGCGCTGTCCGGCGGCGCGGGGCTCCTCGTGTTCATCGCCGGGGTCGTCGCCGGGAACCGGGTGGCGCTCTCGGATGTCTTCGAGGAGGGGGCGAGCCGGACGGCGTTCCTCGCGGTGACCGCCGTGCTTCCACGCCTGAGCGCGCTGTCGGACCTCGCCGCGAACGTCGCGGCGGCGCGCCCGCTGCGGGCGGCGTCCGCCGTGCCGCTCGTCCTCGGGACGCTCGTCTTCGCGCTCGCGCTGCTCGCGGTCGGCGTCGACCGCTTTGACCGAAGGGATTATTGAGATGAGGCGGAGAAGGCTCCCGCTCCTCGCCGCAGCGCTGCTCGCCGCGCTGGCCGCGCTCCTGCTCGGGCTCTCGGACGGCCCGGGTCCCGCGAGGCCGGCCGCGGAGGTCGCCTTTCCGCGTTACGTGCGGGAGCCCGAGGCGCGGCGGATCGAGGAGCGGCGGACGCTCCCGCCGCCGGCGTCCGCCCCGGCACCGCGCGACGGCGAGGCGCCCGCGGCGCGCCCGGCGCGCGATCCGTTCCTCGTCGCCCTGCCCCGCGACCCGAAGCGGGCGCTCGTCGTGCTCGAGGCGAACGCGCTCCGCCACTCGCGGATCGGCGAGCTGTTCGTGGATTGCGTGTTCCGCGGTGACGGGCGCGATCCGTTCGAGGCGATCCGGCGCGAGGTGGGCATCGACCCGCTGAAGGACCTCGATCGCGTCGCGCTCTCGCCGGACGGCGTCGTCCTCTCGGGGTTCTTCGAGCACGCGCGGCTCGAGGGGCTCGAGGAGGAGTCTCGGGTGACGCGCTACGGCGACTCGGGCCGGCTCTTCGAGCCGCGCGCGCCGGGGACGGCGGAGGACCCGGAGCCGTGCCTCGGCGTCTGGGGCGACCACCTCATGGTCATCGGCGAGCGTCCCTTCATCGAGGCGACGATCGACCGGCTCGAGGGGCGCGCGGCGGAGGCGGCGATGGTCATCCCGGAGGGCCTCACGTACGGCGAGGCGTACGGCGTCGTCGCCGGGGAAGGGCTGCGCGCGCTCTTCCGCGGCGAGCAGTCGGAGCTCGGAGTCCGGCTCGCCGAGGTCGCCTCGCGGATCGAGCTCCACGCGGACGCCATGAACGACGTGGCGGTGGTCGCGCGGGTCTCCGGCGAGGATGGCGCGCGCCTCGAGGACCTCGGGAAGACGTTCGGCGCGGCGCTCGCCGTCGGACGGATCCAGGCGCGGGCGCGCGGGGACGAGAAGCTCACGGCGCTGCTCGAGCACGCGCGCGTGGAGCGGCGAGGCCAGGGGTTCTCGCTCGAGCTGGCACTCCCCATCGCCGTCGTCGAGGGCTGGTTCGAGGGCTGCGGGCGTCGCGCGCCCGCCCCGGGAGGCGCGGCGTCGCCCGAGTGATCCGGCGCAGCGGCAGCGGCATATGATTCCGGCCGTGCACGGTCCGCGCGCCGCCCAGGCCGAACTCGTCCGCCTGCGGCGGCTGCGCTGGACGTCCTTCGCGCTCATCTCCGCCGCGTACGTCCTCTCCTTCTTCCACCGGATCGCCCCGAACGCGATCGCAGGCGAGCTGCGCGCCTCGTTCCACGCGAGCGGCGCAGAGCTCGGCGCGCTCGCGGGCTCGTACTTCTGGCTCTATACGCCGATGCAGGTCCCGACCGGCGTGCTCGTGGACGCGTTCGGCCCGCGGCGCATCGTGGCGCTCGGTGGCGTCGCGGCGGGACTCGGGTCGATCCTGTTCGGGCGGGCCGACACGCTCGTCGCCGCGAACCTCGGGCGCGCCCTCGTCGGCCTCGGCGTCTCGGTCACCTTCGTCTCGCTCCTGAAGCTCGTGACGAGCTGGTTCCGCGAGGCGGAGTTCGGCACGATCTCGGGACTCGTGATGGTGATCGGGAACCTCGGCGCCATGGCTTCGGCGACGCCGCTCGCCTGGGCCGTCGGCGTGACGTCGTGGCGGAACGTTTTCGTCGCGGTCGGCCTCTCGTCGCTCGCCGGCGCGGCGTTCACGTGGCTGCTCGTGCGCGACCGGCCGGCGGACGCGGGGCTCCCGTCGATCCGGGAGCTCGAAGGGCGCGCGGAGCACGCGCCGCATGGCGGGCGCTGGTGGGAGGGGCTCGTCGTCGTCCTGCGGAACCCAGCCACCTGGCCCGGCTTCTTCGTGAACCTCGGCCTCGCCGGCGCCTACGTGTCCTTCGCGGGCCTGTGGGCGGGCCCGTACCTCATGACCGTGCACGGAATGACCAGGACGCGCGCCTCCGCGCACACGTTCGTGATGCTCGTCGCGTTCGCGCTCTCGTCGTTCGCGGTCGGCCGGATCTCCGACAGGCTCGGCCGGCGCCGCGCGCCCGCGCTCGCGCTCGGGCTCGTCCACGTGATCTGCTGGGTCCCCCTCGTCGCGGGCACGCCCCTCGCGTCCTCGGCGAGCCTCCTCCTGTTCGCGGTGATGGGGGGCTCGGCGCCCGCGTTCACGCTGAGCTGGGCGAGCGAGGTGAACCCGCCCGCCCTCGCCGGGACGGCGATGGCGGTCGTGAACACGGCGTGTTCCTCGGGCCCACGATCTACCAGCCGCTCGTCGGTTGGGTCCTCGACCGGGCGGGCTTCCGGGCGGGGCTCCTCGTCCTCGCCGCCTGCTCCCTCGGCGGCCTCCTCGCGGCGCTCTTCGTCCGCGAGACCCACTGCCGGAACGTGAGCGGCGGCTGACGGGGCGCCGCGGGCGCGCGCCCGCGGGGCGAGGTCAGCCGCCGAGGCCGCGCAGCGGCTGACCGAACGTGAACTCGACGAGGTGGCCGTCGGGATCGCGCAGCATCGTGACGTACCCGATGTCGCCGCCGCCATCGAAGGGTGGCTCGGCGAGGATGCCGAGCCGCTCGCCCTCTGCCGCGATGCCTTCCACCTCCTCGCGAGCGCCGCACTGGAAGCCGAGGTGGTCGAGCCGGCAGTCCACCGCCGCGAGGTAGAGGACGAGCACGAAGTCCGGATCGCCCGCGGCGCGTCGTGCGGGCGCGAGCCAGACGGTGTGGCCGCGCGGCCGGCCGTCGCGAGCGATCTCGAGCGCGCAGAACCTCCGGTAGAACGCGATCGAGCGGTCGAGGTCCCGGACCTTGAGCACGACGTGGGTGAGCCGGACGGGCATCCCCACGAAGTATCGCCGGTGCGACCGCCCGCACCAGGGCCCGCGTGGGACTCCGACGCTACGCGCCCTCGCCGGCGAGCGCGCGGACGAGCTTCGGCCGGACGCCCGTCGCCGCGATGAGGGCGTCGAGCTTCTCCTGCGCCTCCTGGGAGGCGCCGCGGATCTTCCGCCCGAGGATGAGCTCGTTCTTCACCGAGTGCTCCCAGCCGGTGAGCTCGGTGACGGTCACCTTGTAGCCGCTCGCCTCGAGCGCGAGGGCGCGCACGACGTTCGTGAGGTGCGAGCCGAACTCGCGCCGGTGCCAGGGATGCTCGAAGAGCGGTGCGACGACGGGCGCCGCCGCCTTCGCGTCCGCGAGCTGCCGCGCGACCTCCGCCTGACAGCACGGCACGACCGCCACGTGGTCGGCGTTGCGGCGGATTGCGAGGAGGAGCGCGTCGTCCGTCGCCGTGTCGCAGGCGTGGAGCGCGGTCACGACGTGGAGCCGCGGCGGGACCTCCGCCTGCGCGATCGGCCCCGAGACGAAGCGGAGCCGGTCGAAGCCGAGCCGGCGCGCGCGCTCGGCACCGGCGCGCGCGAGCTCCTCGCGCGCCTCGAGCGCGAGGAGCGTGCCCTTCCCCGCGGGCGCGAGGAAGAGCTCGTAGAGCACGAACCCGAGATAGCTCTTGCCCGCGCCGCAGTCCGCGACGACCGGGTCGCCGAACCGCGAGAGCACGTCGTCGAGCGCGGGGGCGAGGAGCCCGGCGAGGTGGTTCACCTGCTTCAGCTTCCGCAGGCTGTCGGCGTTGAGGTCGCCCGCGCGCGTGAGGAGGTGCAGCTCCTTGAGGAGCGCCGCGGAGGTGCCGGGGAGGAGCTCCCGCCGCACCGCCTCGCCCTTTACCTGCCTTCGCATGGGCACGGTTGTAACCCGGCGCGCGGGCCCGCGCGCGTGGACGTGGACGTGGACGTGCACGTGCACGTGCACGTGGACCTCGACCTCGACCTCGACCTCGACGCCGTATCACACCATTCGTGACATGGGAGCTTCCCCCCGCGCGCGCGATGAGGCATGACCTGGCTGTCCTCGAGGGGGTCCCCATGCTCCGCCGCATCCTGACGATCGCCACCGCCGCGGCCCTGTCCGCGTGCGGGCCTGTGGAACCGACGGAGTCCGTGCCCGGCGCCGGCTACGAGGGGACGCCGCCGGTCGGGTCCGCGATGGCCCTCGATCCGGTCGGCGTCTGGACGTGGGTGCCGCTCTCGGACACCACGTGTGGCGATGGCTCCTCGACCGGGCTCGGCGTCCGCCGCGGGACCTCGAACGACCTCCTCGTCTTCCTGGACGGCGGCGGCGCGTGCTGGAGCTACGAGACCTGCGTGCTGAAGACGGCGTTCGACCGCCACTTCGACGAGGCCATGTTCCAGGCCGAGAAGGCCGACTTCTTCCCCGGGTCGATCCTCGACCCGCAGGCGCTCCCCTCGAGCTTCAGGAGCGCGAACCTCGTGTTCGTCCCGTACTGCACGGGCGACGTCCACGGCGGCGACCGCGTCACGACCTACAGCCTCCCGCTGGGGCTCGACCCGAAGACGTGGCACCACCGAGGGCACGCGAACGTGATGGCGTTCCTGAAGCGGCTCAAGGCCACGTTCCCGGCGGTGGACCGCCTCGTCGTGGCGGGCTCGTCCGCGGGCGGGTTCGGATCGCTCGCGAACTACGAAGCGTTCCGCTGGTACTGGCCGCACGCGGCGGGATACCTCGTCGACGACTCGGGCCCGACGCTCGTCGGCGCGGACATCTCGTCGACCTTGCGGGACGCCTGGTATGGCTCCTGGAACCTCGGGGCGTCGCTCGACCGCTTCTGCACGGGATGCCGGAGCGACATGTCCGCGGGGTTCGCGGCCATCGCGCGCAACCACCCGGCCGACCGGATCGCCTTCGTCTCGCACGTGGAGGATCCGGTCATGACCGCGTTCTTCGCATCCGCCGACTTTCACGCGGATCTCGACCAGCTCGAGGCGGCGAGGTTCCGGGCCGCCAACACGCGCGTTTTCTACGAGTGGGGCGTCGATCACATGCTCCTCACGCCGCTCGTGAAGTGGACCGGAACGGGGACCTACGTCGCGAGCCACTCGACCGGCGGCGTCTCGCTCGACGTCTGGCTCGAGCGCATGCTCTCCGGCGATCCGGCCTGGGTGACCGCGAAGCCCTGACGCGCGCCTACGACTCCCGCGGCGAAGGCGTCTGCTCGAGCTCTGCCGGGCGGCGCTCCACCGGCTCCTCGACCGGCTGATCGCTCACCGGCGGCGTCCGCTTCCGGTCGTTCCCGACCGCGTGCTCCGCCTCGCGCTTCCCCGTCTCGTCCTCTCGCTCGTCGAGCGGCATGCGAGGGAGATGGACACGGGCAGCGGTGCCCGGAAGGGCGGTGGCGCGCCGCGCGCGGGCGGGATACCGCGATACAGACTCCGATGCCGGCGCGCAGGCCCTTCCTCGATCTCCCCTCCCCCTGGCTCGTCGCGCACCGCGGCGGGAGCCGGCTCGCGCCCGAGAACACGCTCCCGGCCTTCGACCGCGCCGCGAGCCTCGGCGCGGACGCGATCGAGACCGACGTGAGGCTGTCGCGGGACGGCGCGGTGATGGTGTTCCACGACGCCGAGACCTCGCGGCTCACCGGCGAGCCGGGGACGATCGAGGCGCGGACGGCGGCGGAGATCGCAGCGCTCGACACCGCGTTCTCCTTCAGCGAGGACGGCCTCCTCACCTTCCCGCTCCGCGGCGCGGGCGTGCGGGTCCCGACGCTCGCGGAGGCGCTGCGCCGCCACCCGCGCATGCGCTTCAGCGTGGACGCGAAGACCGAGGATCCCGCGCTCGCCGACGCGCTCGCGCAGGTCGTCCGCGACGCGCGCGCCGAGGAGCGGGTCTGCGTCGGCTCGTTCTTCGACGCGCAGGCGGAGCGGCTCGGTGCGCTCCTACCCGGCGTCTGCCGCTTCTTCCCGCAGGACGCGGCGACCCGCCACGTCCTCGCCGCGAAGGCAGGCGCGGCGCCGGTCGGGCTCCCTTCCGGCTTCGACCTCGCCGACCTGCCCACGCGAATGGGCGAGACGATCGTCGTCGACCCGCCGGTCGTGGATCACTTCCACCGCCTCGGCATCCCCGTCCACGCCTGGACCGTGGACGACGAGGACGAGATGCGCGCGCTCCTCGCGATCGGCGTGGACGGGATCGTGACCGACCGGCCGGACGTGCTCGCGCACGTGCTCGGGCGGTGAGCTACAGATCGAGCCGTCCGCGCACGCCCACCTGGACCGGGACCTGACCGTTCACCCACTCGTCCATGTTGAGCTCACCGCCGACGTTCCCCTGCGCCTTCGCGTACCCGAGGCGGAGCCCGAGCGACACCTGCGCGCGTGACGAGGTGGGGACGAGGAGCAGTGCCGAGAGCAGTACGAGTCGTTTCACGATCGACCTCGGTGGCGGAGGCGCGCGGACCGCGCGCGGAGCTCGATGAGAGCGCGATCCCTCGACCACATTCCCTGATCCCGGTCACCCTCGCTGCGGGCGAAGCGTCGCCGCGGGACCGAACACTCCCGGCAAGATCGGCTCACCCGCCCCCAGGCGAGCGCGCTCGGCCTCGAGCGACATGCGCTCACGGCGGCACCGGCGAAGCCGACCATACCGCGACGCGAAGGCGGCGGCTCCTCGTTGCCCGAATCCGGTCACCGTTCGGCTCTTCCCTCGCGCATACGCAGTCGTCGTACGGCCCCTCACTCGGCCGAGAATGCGACGAATCATGAGGGCGGAAGCGCGCGCAGGCGCTTCAGCGCTGTGCGCGCGCGACTTCCGCAGCGGCGCCGTGGCCGCTCTCGTCGCGCGCGACCCTCGCTGCACTGGCGCCGGAGCGCCTGCGGCGACCCGTGCGCTGCAGGCGGCTGCAGCGGCTCATTCCAGCGGCGCGACGTACCTGCGGCGACCCGTGCGCTGCAGGCGGCCGCAGCGGCTCGTTCCAGCGGCGCGACGTCCGCGCGAAGGGGGCTCGTCGAGCCCCCTTCGCCCGCGCCGTCTACTTCGCCGGCGCGGCCGCCGCCGTCGGCGCGACCGGCACGATCCCCAGCATCGCCTCGACGCGTGCCTTGATGTCCGTCCGCTTGATGTCCTCGCCGCTCAGCCGCTCGCCCTTCTCCTTGCCGCCGGCGAGGAAGACGAGCGTCGGGCTCGCGGTGACGCCGAGCTTCTGCGCGAGGCCCGCGTTCGCCGCTCGCTGCACCCTCAGGAAGCGGACCTTGCCCGCGAACTTCTCCGCAACGGCCGCGAGCCGCGGTCCGAGGGTCTCGCACGCCTTCGAGTCGGTGCCGTAGAAGTCGAGCACGACCGGCAGTGGTGCCGCGACCACCTCGGTGTCGTAGTCCTTCTCCGCGAGCTCCTTCACATGGAGCGCCTCGACCGCCTTGACCGCGGGGTCCTCCGTCACGGGGACCCTCACGTTGAACCGGTTTGCCATGCGACGTGTCCTTTCGGCGCGGACGGGTCCAGCCGGGCGCGCAGCGCCCACGCTCGTCCGCGTGATGCCGTGATTCGTGGAGGAGAGCCTGCGCACTCGACTCGAGGCGCGGCCCCCCTGACCCCCTTCATACTCCTGTCGGCCCCCGCGCGCTCGTCATGCGGGGCGCGCCGGGGGCGCGCCATCGCGAACGCCCACCGGTCGCTCGCTCGCGCCGGCGACCCGGCATCGGAGCCGGTGCGCTGCGAGATTTGCGCCGCGGTGGCGGACCGTTCCGCCCCGTACCCTGGCGATGCGCCGTTTGACACGGGTCAACGCCCTCCCCCCGGTGCGGGGAGCCCGCCAGACCGCGTTCACCGTGTGTCACAACTGTCACCATCGCGGCCTCATTGTCCCACCTTCACCGCAAGGGAGGACGCCATGGGTCGATCCGCGTCTGTGAGGTGTGCCGGTTGGATGCGCGCCGCTTCGCTGCTCCTCGCATCGGGACTCCTCGCCGCTTGCGGGCCGGACGCCGCCGGCGCGCTCGCCTCCAGCGAGGCGGCCGCCGCCGCGCCCGCAAAGGGAGAGTGCCGCCGCTTCACCACTTGCGTGCCCGAGAACCCCTGTCACACCGGCTGGGTCACCGGCTGCCGCGGGAACACGGCAATCTGCACCGACATCGGCGGCTGGCTCTCGAACGGCACGAGCTGCGGTGACGCGGCGGTCTGCTACATGGGCGAGTGCGAGACGTGCGCCGCCGGCGCGAGCTGCACGATGTCCGACATGTACGGGAGTCCCGACTCCTGCCGCCTCGGCGCGATCGCCTGCGGCAGCGGGCAGCCCGTCTGCGAGGACGCCGGCTCGGCGCCGGACGGCACCGCGTGTGGCGGCGGCGGCCCGTACGTGTGCAAGGGCGGCCAGTGCACGTGGTGTCAGGACGGCCTGCAGTGCACGCCGCCGGACCGCCCGTGCCACCAGGGAACCGTGGCCGCCTGCGCCACTACGGGTGGCACGTGCCAGGACACCGGCGCGCCGCTACAGAACGGATGGTGGTGCGGCGACGGCCGCGTCTGCCGCGACGGCGACTGCGTCGCGTGCGTCTGGAGCGCGCCGTGTGATCCCGGGAGTGCCTGCTACACGGGCGGCTACACGGACTGCTCGAGCGGCACCCCGACCTGCATTCCTCAGCAGCCGCGACCCGACGGCGAGTCCTGCGGCGACGGTCTCGTCTGCTCGGCGGGCGCGTGCGTCGCGGCCTGCGACAGCGGGCACGCCTGCGCGCCAGCGTGGAACGCCTGCGCCACCGGCACGATGACCTGCTACAGCCCGGCCTCCGGCTACTGCATGCAGACCGGAACCAAGCCCGACGGCACCTCGTGCGGCGACCAGCTGATCTGCTCCGGCGGGTGGTGCCAGTCGTGCATCCCGGGCACGCCGTGCCAGTCGACGAATCCCTGCTACCCGCAGGGCACGCTGTCCTGCGCCACGGGCCAGTGCGACCCGTCCGACACGCCGTACGCGGACGGCACCACCTGCGGCATCGCAGGCGAGACGTGCCAGGCGGGCACCTGCACTGGCATCCCCGGCGCCCGCCTCGTCGTCCGCTCCACCTTGGGCACCGTGGACCTCACCGGCACACGCTGGACGTACTGCGAGATGAGCGAGCTCGCGCCGCAGTCGCAGCTTCGGATCGACTCGTACCTCGACGGCGGGACCTCCACGCACGAGGAGTACACGTACGACACGCCCGACTGCAGCGGCGTTCCGATCCCGGGAAACGGCATGTTCTTCACCGGGACGTTCGTCGCGGCGGGCGATCGCGTCGTGGGCTGGGGTGAGGGCCCGCCGCCGTTCGGCCTGCCTTACACGGTGACCGCGACCGCGGTGTCCGTGACCGCAACCAACCCCTCCACCGGCGAAAGCATGGAGTTCCGCACCCTCGCGTACGTGAGCGATGAAGGCTGGCTGGGCCCCCGGAGGATCTTCGAGGGCAAGACGAACGAGGGCATGGCGGCGGACGGCTACCCGACCGCGCTCGTGACGGCGTTCAAGACCGAGGTCGCCGGCTGCGTGCCCGAGGCCCCCTGCGATCCGGGCTACCCGACCTGCACCCGGTGGGCGATCGATTGCTCCAACGGAGCGCCGCAGTGTACGGCGCGGGAGGCGCTGCCCGACGGAACCTCGTGCGGACCGGGCATGGAGTGCAGCGCGTCCTCGTGCCTTCCCTCACTGCCGCCGGTGACCGGCTCGCGCACCACGACCTGGTGGCCCGACGCGGGCCCGCTGCCTCCCGAGCCGGTGACCGCGCCGCTCGAGGCGCTCGTTCCGCAGCCCGACGGCACCTTCCTGTCGCGGAGCGCGGCGATCCAGCCGGACGGCTCGTTCGAGATCTCGGGCGTCCCCGAGGGGCCCTACCTGCTCAAGCTCTCGAGCGGCTACCCGATCCTCGTCGAGACCGACGCGCGCGTGCTCGACCTCGGGCAGGACGTGATCGGGCGGCCCGGCGTCGCGCGTGCTCCGCCCGGGACGGCGGTCACGCTGGAGCTCTCGAACCTCGCGCCGTGGGGGGTCCGCGACATCGTCGAGATGGCGAGCTCGAACGCAGCGATGGTCGCGTTCCCATTCGGCCAGGCGCCGATCGCGAGCGTGCCCGTGGGCGCGACGGACCTCACCCGCAGCTACGAATGGTCGTCGCAGCCGCTCCTCGACCCCGCGCAGGGAGACGTTGGAATCCTGTTCCAGAGCTCTTCGGGCACGGTCCCCGGCACGACGCTGACCTACCGCGCCGCGAGCCGGTGGGCGCCGATCCCGGAGCCGATCGTGCCGGGAGTACCTCAGACGCTCGCGATGACGCTCGCGGAGCCGGCAGCGACGGGCCAGCTCGGCGCGGCCTGGCCGATCGCCGCGTACGCGGCCCACGCCGCGCAGGTGAGCCCGACCGGCACGGTCGGCCATCGCCTCGCCGTGGTCGCGAGCCCGTGGGCGGCGCCGTGGGGGCCGCTCTCCATCCCGTTCACGGGGTCGGCCGCGGTGGACCTCCTGTCGGTGTCCGCGCCCGCGGGGACGGCGGACCTGACGGTCGACGCGCTCACCTTCGGGCGGGTCCTGCCGCCGCCGTACGTCGAGTACCGCGACGTCCGGACGACAGTGCGCGTGGCGATCCCGAACCCCTCCGGCGGAACGCTCACCTGGAGCGGAGCGATCGTCCGCGTGGACCCGCTCGACGCGGCGCCCGCCGACGCCGGGCCGGTCGTCACGCCTCCGCAGGCGCCGCGCGTGGGCGGCGCCGACGCCTTCACGGCGCAGGTGAACGTCGGCACGGGCCCGACGCTGAGCTGGTCGCCGCCCGCCATCGGCGCGCCCACGAGCTACGTGGTCGTGATCTTCTCGCCGGTGCCCGGGTCCACCACCTCGGCGTTCATCCGCGCCGCCGCGAAGACCACGGGCACGAGCTTCCGGTTCCCGGAGAGCACGCTGACGGCTGGCGAGACCTGCTTCGCCACGATCACGGCGCGCCGGGACGCGGCCGAGCGCCCGGACGCGCCGCTGCGCGCGAGCTTCGACGCGGACTGGGCGAGCCTCGTGACGGCGACCTTCTCGCCGTGACCGGGTGGCCGTGAACGCGTGGCGCACGTAGACGAAACCGGCCGGGGCGCCGGCGGCAACGGCTCGTTCGAGCGTTGCGGCGTCCCGCGCCGGCGGCAGCGCTACTGGTGCTGCGACGCGAGGTCGGGGTGCTTCGCGACGAACTCGTCGAAGCTGCCGGGGAAGTCGAGCACCGGCTCGCCCTTGTGCAGCGCCCAGATCCGCGTCGCGACCTCGCGGATGAGCTCCTGGTCATGCGTGACGACGATGACGGTGCCCTCGTAGCGCTGCAGCCCCTCCGAGAGCGCCGCGATCGACTGCAGGTCGAGGTGGTTCGTCGGCTCGTCGAGGACGAGGACGTTGTCCTTGAAGAGCATGAGCTTCGCGAGCAGGAGCCGCACCGTCTCGCCGCCGGAGAGGGTGGCGGTCGGCTTCATCCGCTCCTCGCCCGAGAAGAGCATGCGCCCGAGGAGCCCCGAGATCTCCTCGTTCGTGAGCTTGTCCTCCATCTCGCGGAGCCAGCCGAACGCCGTCGTGCCGGGGCGGATGACGCCGGCCTGGTCCTGCGGGAGGTAGCCCACCTGCGCCTGGTGCCCCCACTTCACGTGGCCCGAGTCCGGCTGCAGCTCGCCCGCGACCATCTTCACGAGCGTGGACTTGCCGACGCCGTTCTTGCCGATGACGGCGATCTTCTCGCCGCGGGTCACGAGGGACGAGAACGGCTGCACCACCTCGTTGCCGCCGTACCGCTTCGCGATCGACTCGATGGTGAGCGTCTGCTTCCCGGACGGCGCCTTCTGCTCGAACTTGATGAACGGCGCGGCGATGTTCGACCGCTTCATGTCCTCGAGCTTGAGCTTCTGCATCGCGCGGATGCGGCTCTGCACCTGCGAGGCGCGCGTGCCGGCGTGGAAGCGCGCGACGAACTCGCGCAGCTGCTCGATCTTCTTCCGCTTCTCGTCGTTCTCCGACTCGACGCGCGAGCGGACCTGGCCCTTGTTCCGGACCATGTCGTCGTAGCCGCCCGGGTACGTGATGATCGACTCGTAGTCGATGTCCGCGATGTGCGTGCAGATCGCGTTCAGGAAGTGGCGGTCGTGCGAGATGGTGATGAGCACGCCCTCGTAGGCGTGCAGGAACTTCTCGAGCCAGCGGATCGACTCGATGTCGAGGTGGTTCGTGGGCTCGTCGAGCAGGAGCCCGGCCGGCTTGCCGAACAGCGCCTGGGCGAGCAGCACGCGCAGCTTGTAGCCGCCGGTGAGCGCGCGCATCGGCTGGTCGTGCCACGGCTCCTCGATCCCGAGCCCCTGCAGCAGCTCCGCCGCATCGGCCTCCGCGGAGTAGCCGTCCTCCTCGCCGATGGTCGCCTCGAGCTCCGCGAGCCGGTGCCCGTCCTCCTCGCTGATCGGGTCCTTCGCGAGGAGTCGCTCCTTCTCGGTCATCGCCGCCCAGAGCGGCTCGTTCCCCATCAGCACGACGTCGAGGACGCGGTTGTCCTCGTACTTGAAGTGATCCTGGCGGAGGATCCCGAGCTTCTTCGGGCGGAGCACCCTGCCCGTGTCCGGCTCCTCGTCGCCGGCGATGATCTTCATGAACGTCGTCTTCCCGGCGCCGTTCGGGCCGGTGAGGCCGTAGCGGTTCCCGGGGTGGAACGCGACGTCGACGTCCTCGAAGAGCTTCTTCGGCCCGAAGGCCTTCGTGACGTTCTGGACCGAGATCATGGGCGCGCCTTTGTAACGGAACTCGGCCGGGCGCGCCAGACCGCCGCCCCCGGGGCCCCAGACCGCGACACCGGCCGTGCAGCGTGCTCGACCGGAGGCGCCCCCCGGGCTAGGCTCCGCCTCCGTGACCCCGCCGCCGACGGGCGAGCCGCCCTCGCAGATCCGAGCCGGCGCAGCACCCCGCGCGCTCCTCTCCGGACCGCCCGGCCGTGCGCTCCTCGTGCTCACGGCGGTGAACCTCCTCAACTACCTCGACCGCTTCATCGTCTCCGCGCTCGTCGAGACGCTGCGGGTGAACCTCTGGCTGACCGACACGCGGCTCGGCTGGCTGCAGCCGGCCTTCCTCGTCGTCTACACCCTCACCTCACCGTTCTTCGGCATCCTCGGCGACCGCCGGCGCCGCCCGCCGCTCCTCGCGCTCGGGATCGCCATCTGGTCGGTCGCGACGTTCCTGTCGGGGTTCGCGCGCGGCTACTGGAGCCTCTTCGCGGCGCGCGCCGTCGTGGGTATCGGCGAGGCCGCGTACGGCACGATCTCCCCCGGGCTCATCGCCGACCACTACGGCCCGGCGAACCGCGGCCGCGCCTACGCCCTCTTCTTCGCGGCGATCCCGGTCGGCTCCGCGCTCGGCTACGTCGTCGGCGGTCTCGTCGACCGGACCCTCGGCTGGCGCGCGGCGTTCTTCGTGGCGGGCGCGCCGGGCCTCCTCCTCGCCCTCATGTGCCTGCGGCTCGGCGATCCGCCGCGCGGCGCCGCGGAGCGCGCGTGGCCCCTGAAGGGCGAGGCCGGGATCGCCGCGACCTACCGCCGGCTCCTGGCGAACCGCCCCTACGTCCTCACCGTCCTCGGCTACGCGGCGTACACGTTCGCGGTCGGCGGCATGGCCTTCTGGATGCCGGCGTTCCTCGAGCGGACGCGCGGCGTGCCGCGCACCGTCGCGACGGTGCAGTTCGGCGCGATCGTCGTCGCGACCGGATTCCTCGGCACGTTCGCGGGGGGCTACCTCTCCGACGCGCTCCGCAGGCGCTTCGCCCAGGCGGACCTCTGGGTGTGCGGGATCTCGACGCTCGCCGCCGCGCCGGTGACGCTCGCCGTCTTCACGACGTGGCGGCCCGGCTTCTACCTCGTCGCGCTCGTCGTCGCGCTCCTCCTCCTGTTCGCCTCGACCGGGCCGGTCAACGCGGCCATCGTCGCGGAGGTCTCCCCCGCCGAGCGCGCGAGCGCGGTCGCGATCTCCATCCTCTCGATCCACCTCCTCGGCGACGTGTTCTCGCCGCCGCTCATCGGGTTCCTCTCGGATCGCTCGTCGCTCGGGCGCGCGGTCCTCGTCGTCCCGGCGGCGGTGCTCGTCTCCGGCCTCATCTGGACGTTCGCTGCGTGGCGCGGGGAGCGGGCCGCACGCGCCGCCCCGCCCCCGTGACGGAGCCGTTGTAGGCGGGGGCGTGCCCGGGTACGGTTCACCCGCAGCGCAGGAGGCGCATGGAGCACCTCGTGGTCAAGGTGGCGGGACGGGACGTCGGGCTCGAGGCCGCACGAGTCCGCGAGATCGCCGTGGCCCCGCCGCTCACGCGCGTCCCCGGCGCGCGGGCGCCGCTCCGCGGGATCCTCGCGCTCCACGGCGGGACGCTCCCGGTGGTGGATCTCGGGCTCCGGCTCGCCGGGATCCCCGTCGCGCTGGACGGGCGGACCCCCGTCGTGGTGGTCGAGGCGCGCCTCGCCGGCGAGCGGGTCGTCGTTGCGCTGCTCGTCGACGAGGCGGGCCGGCTCGTCGAGAGGGCCGAGCTCCTCGAGCGTCCCGCCGCCCTCGCGCCGTTCGACGACGTCGCGCTCTGCAAGTCCTTCGCGCTCCTCGAGGGCGTGCTCGTCCCGATCCTCGACGTCGACGCCGCGCTCGCGCCCGCGCGCTTCGGCCCCGCGCCGGCGCGCGCCGTCGCGGCTCCGCAGACGCTGGTCGCCGCAGCACCGGTCGCGGGCGCCGTCGCCGGTTCGCCCGAGCCGCCGCGCAGCGTCACGTGCGCGCCCGGGGCGGTGCCCGCGATCGAGCGCGAGCGGCCCGTGGCCGCACGCGCCGCGCCGGAGGTGCGCAGGGGGCCGGCGCCGGCGGCGGTTTCCCCGCCGCGCCCGCAGCCCGTTCAGCGGCCGCAGCCCGTCGTCACCGCGCCGCCGCCCGTCGCGACCGCGCAGCTCGTCACCGCGCGGCAGGCCTTCGCGGCCGTGCCGGCGGTCGTCCAGCCGCCCGCCCACCGGAGCGTCCGGACGGCGCCGGCGGTTGGCGCGGCCATCGCGCCGCCTCCCGCGCCCCGCGCGGAGCAGAGGCTTTCCACGGTGGGCGTCGCCCACCCGGAGACCCCGCCGCCGCGCCCGCGCCTCCGCGCGGGCGCACTCGTCGCGGGCGGGCTCGTTCTCGTGGTCGTCGCGGCGGTCCTCGTCCGGAATGCGATTCCGACCTCGACCTCGACCGCGACCGCGACCTCCGCGCCTCCTGAGCACCCTTCGCCTTCGCCCGTCCGTCCTGAGCCCTTCGACTCCGGGCCGGCTGCGCCGGCCCTGCGCTCAGGGCGGGCGAAGTCGAAGGACGCCGACCCGTGCTCGCCGGCCGCGGTCGTCCGCGGGGACACGCTCTGGGGACTCGCCACGCGCCGCCTCGGCGACCCGCACCGCTGGCCGGAGATCTTCCGCGCGAACCGGGACGTGCTCGACGACCCCGACGTGATCGCGCCGGGCGAAGTCCTGAAGATCGGGTGCAGCGCTCCGCCCGTCAGCGAAGGAGCGCGTCCTCGTACGCCCTGAAGAGCCCGTCCGCGATCGCCTCGTCGGAGAAGCGCGCCGCGTGGCGGAGCCCGTCCTCGCGCATCCGCGCCCGCTCCGCACCGTCCTCGAGCAGCCGCGCGAGCGTCGCGCGTAGCGCCTCCGGATCGTGCGGGTCCACGTAGGCGGAGCCTGGGCCGCCCGCCTCTGCGAAGCAGCCGCCCTGCGTCGTCACGACCGGCGTGCCGGAGAAGAGCGCCTCGACGATCGGGATCCCGAACCCCTCGAAGAGCGACGGGTAGAGCGCGAGCGTCGCGAGCCGGTACATCGCCGCGAGGTCGGGCGTCGAGACGCCGGAGAGGAGCCGGACGCGGTCGGAGAGTCCGTGCGAGCGCGCGTACGAGACGAGCTCCTCCGCGTACGGCGTCGGCCGGCCCACCGCGACGAGGAGGACGTCCGGGAGCTTCTCGAGCGCGCGCAGCGCGAGGAGGAGGTTCTTCCTGCGCTCGATGGTTCCCACCGCGAGGAGGAACCGCGGCGGCAGCTCGTAACGTGCCGCGACCTCGCGCAGCCGCGCCTCGGGCACCGGAGAGCGGAATGCCTCGTGGCAGGTCTGGTAGACGACCCGGATCCGGGCGCGGTCCACGCCGTACAGCTCGGCGAGGTCACGCGCGGTCTGCTCCGAGACGGCGACGACGAGCCCGGCGTGGCGCACCGCGCTCCGCGCCTTCGCCGCGTAGATGCGACGGTCGATGGGCGGGTACAGATCCGGGAAGCGCTCGAAGATGAGGTCGTGGATCGTGACGACGCTCGCGATCCCGCTCGACGCGATCCCGAGCGGCAGCTCGTTCGAGAGCCCGTGGAAGAGCCGGATGCCGTCCGCGCGCAGGTCGGCCACGATCCCGCGCGTTCGCCAGAGCGAGGGGATGGCGCGCCCGAGGAGGCCCCTCGGCCCGCGCACCTCGAAGCGGCCCGGGCCGAGCTCGAACGGCATCGCTCCAGGGCGCGGCGTGTAGGCGAAGTAGGCGTGCTCCGGCCGCAGCCGGTGCAGGATGCGCAGGACGTCCCGGGAGTAGTTCCCGAGCCCGGTCGCGTTGTGGAAGACGCGCTTCGCGTCGAAGCCGATGTTCATGGTGGGCCGCGGCCGGGCCGAGCTTTACCGCCCTGCCCGGAGGCGGCGCAAGCCCGCGGCGCGGCCGGGGGCGCAGGCTACGGGTGGAACCCCGTGAAGGTCGCCGTGTCGCCCGACGGTAG